>OOAZ01000408.1_pt1 | contig 38357 bp, 28 predicted proteins | sample 1671221 | NCBI WGS metagenome assembly OOAZ01 (sample SAMN06348134, study PRJEB24527) | human gut metagenome | biome: human gut; feature: ankylosing spondylitis patient; material: feces | host: Homo sapiens | place: China | collected 2015-10
GGATCACGTGTAAATGCAACACCTGTACCGGACTCGTTATTTAAGTTACCGAATACCATAGGCATTACGTTAACTGCAGTACCCCAGGAATATGGGATATCGTTATCACGACGATATACGTTTGCACGTGGGTTGTCCCATGAACGGAATACAGCCTCGATAGCAAGTTTTAACTGCTCAACAGGATCTGAAGGGAAATCTGTACCTAACTGGTTCTTGTACTCAGCCTTGAACTGCTCTGCTAACTCTTTTAAGTCAGCTGCTGTAAGGTCGATATCAAATTTAACGCCTCTCTCTTCTTTCATCTTGTCGATGAGCTGCTCAAAGTATTTTTTACCAACTTCCATAACTACATCTGAGAACATCTGAATGAAACGTCTATATGAGTCATATACGAAACGCTCGAATGCAGGATCCGGATTACCTTTGATCATTGCAGCAACTACTTCGTCATTTAAACCAAGGTTTAAGATGGTATCCATCATACCTGGCATGGAAGCTCTTGCTCCTGAACGAACAGATACTAATAACGGATTCTCAAGATCGCCGAATTTCTTTCCGTTGATCTCTTCCATTTTCTTAACGCCTTCCATAGCCTGAGCCATGATCTCGTCGTTGATCTTGCGACCATCTTCATAGTACTGTGTACAAGCCTCTGTTGTGATTGTGAATCCCTGTGGTACAGGAAGTCCGATGCTTGTCATCTCTGCAAGGTTGGCACCTTTACCGCCAAGCAGGTTACGCATGGTCATGTCGCCTTCGCTAAACATATACACCCATTTGTTTGCCATTTTGATAATTCCTCCTAAAATAAATTACTATGTAATTATGGACACCGTATTTGTTTCCATAATCAAGCCATGTTATGTGCCTTTCTAAAACGCACATATTTATTCTAACATATTTTGTCTAAATAGCAACATTTTTTTTACTGTTTTTCCCTGTTTTTTTGTAACATTTTCACAATGTAAAACTTTGTTCCGTTATGTGGAACATTTTGGATTTGTTTATTTCTTTTTCCATTTTGCATACAGTGTGATTTTCCCCGTGCTGCCTTTCTTAATAGAGGTTACCTTTCTGGTACATTTTTTATCACGGTACCATCCTTTAAACACATACCCTTTTCTTGTTGGTGCTGCCAGTTTTATCATCTTTGAAGTAATGGTATATGTTTTCGGATTTTTCTTATTATTTTTGCCTCCGTTTAATTTGTAGGTAATGGTGTACTTTTCCTTTGCCCATTTTGCATACAGTGTTACTTTTCCGGTACTGCCCTTTTTAATAGAGGTTACCTTTTTGGTACATTTTTTATCACAATACCATCCTTTAAACACATACCCTTTTTTTGACGGATTTGAAAGTTTTATCGTCTTTGAAGTGATTTTATATGTTTTGGGATTCTTCTTATTATTTTTGCCTCCATTCAGGTTATATGTAATCTGATACTGTGCTGCTTTCCACTGGGCATATAAAGTTACGACCTCATCTGCTTTTTTTGTCAGATTTTTTACATAGGCATTTTCCTCATAAAAGGTTCCCTTCCCATCTGGCTGCGTATTCCAGCCTGCAAATGTATATCCTTTCTTTTCAAACTTATTTTTTGAAAGTTTTTCCTTCTGACCCGCCGCACATGCTTTCTCACTCATTTTCCCTTTTGCTGCACCATTTCCATCAAATTTTATTGTATAAAGATATGGACACACGACAACCGGAACATTCCTCTTTAATGCTTCTGCATTGATTTTATCTTTGGAGAGACTGGTTATTACATATATTTTTTCAGGTCCGTCTGTCGTTTCCCAGGAAAATGCTTCGCTGCCAATCTCTGTAATCGTCTTTGGCAGCCTTATCTTCCCAAGCACGCCGCCGTCCTTATAAAACGCACAGATTCCAATTGTTTTTACCGCGGTCTGGGAAAGATCAAGTTCCCCCGTTAAATTTTTACAGGATAAAAAAGCATAACTGTCAATCACCGTTAATGTTTTGGGGAATTTCACGGTTTTTAACCCACTGCAGGCAGAAAATGCACTACCGCCTATTTCTGTAACCAAAGTCTGGGATAAATCCATTTTCTCCAGTGAACTGCAGCCTGTAAATGTGCCAAATCCAATTTTCGTTATATTCTCTGGCAATTTCACCGTTTCCAATGCACTGCACCCCTCAAATGTTCCTTCCAATTCCGTTATCCCTGTCTGGGACAAATCTGCTTCTTCCAACAGCGTGCAGTCTGCAAACACACCCGCTCCATCATTCACTTCCAGCACGTCAATATCTTCAAATCCGCCACACTTTACCTGACGGATGTTTTTATTTTTTACAGCAGCTAAGTCGAAATACCAGTTTCCTCTGCTCCATCTATAAGAAATCAGACTGTAATACAATCCATCCTTCAGCAAGCCATCAACTCTATATATCTGATGATTTGATAATTCTGCAATCTCCTCCGGGGACAGGTCAAAATACCCGTCAGAATACCCCTGATACTCCCATTCTTTATCTACCGAATAAGAGTTGCGGCTGCACCATGTAGCATCTGCAAAAATCCATTTTCCATTTTCACTGTCATAAACAGCATTGTATTCATGGGCATGCCCCTCTAAATCCATGCACGGAATTCCAATGGAAATGCACAATGTTCTCATAAGGCTTGCATAACCCGAACACATAGCACGCTTTTGCTCGTACACCTCATACGGTGACCAATAACTTGGCTTATTATTATAATAGGCATAATAATCATAATAAGTTCTGTCCGCAACAAATGCCATAATCGCTTTTATTTTCTCATACTGTGTAGTACACCCGGCTACAGCCTGTAATGCAGCCTGTCTTAATTCCTCAAACTGGGCATCTGTTATAGCATTCCTTTCAGGATCTGTTAAAAAGTAATCCGGGTCTGCATATTTATTAATCAGAGTCCAGGCCTTCTGTTCCGCTGCAATCTGCTCTTCACTTGCGTCCCCCTTGATTGAAGTTTCTTCCCGTTCTTCTGTTTCTTCTTCCATTTCCGGCAGTTCTGTTTCTGTGTCTGGCTGCTCTGTCTCCTCCGGCTGTTCTTCTGTGTCTGGCTGCTCTGTCTCCTCTGACTGTTCTTCTGTGTCTGGCTGTTCTGTTTCTTCCGACTCTGTCTGCTCTGTATTCTCTTTTTTCTCCTGCTCGCTTACCGGCATCTCCTGACGTTCACGATCCATCAGATCCTGTTCTTCCGTATCTGCATATTTTTCATTTACTTTCTCTGATGCCGATTCCGTTTTTCTGTCTCTGCAATCACATTCGCCTGCATATTTACCGGCATCCCACCAACCAAAACAGTCGCAGCCAGCAATGCCGTAAAAGCTTTTTTCATCCTTCCTTTCATAAACTAAAACTCCTCCTTCATTTGTACCGCTATGTTACATTACCTTTTCTATATTATAACCGCAATACGACTATTTTCAATTGTTTGCGAAATCATTTCTATCATGTCTCCGCAGACTATCTGCCTGTACATACTTCAAAAATATTTTTCTTCTCCTCCGCGAGGTGCGCATCCCGCCCGGAGGGCGTTTGCATTCATAGGACGTAATTTCCTATGAATGCAAAACAGACGGATCATTCCCACCCAACAGGAATAATCCGTCTGTCTTTTTCTTTTTATTCTCCGCTTCGAAAAATCCTAGAAATCTACTTCCGTGTCATAGTAACAGCATTTCAACAGCTTTTCCATCTCCTCCTGACTCGGCTGTCTCGGGTTTGATCCGGTACATGCATCTAAGATCGCATTGGCTGCGATCTCCGGCAGTCTCTCTAAGAATACTTCTTCCGGTACATATCCCTGCTCGGCCGGATAACTGTCTGCACCATAATTTTTAATACAGTGCGGAATCTTTAAGTCATCATTCATACCACGCAGATATTTGATCAGAAGTTCCACTTTCTCGTCTAATGAATCACCGCCAAGTCCCATGAAATCTGCGATCTCACCATAACGTTTCTTTGCAGTTTCATCTTTGGCGTTAAATGCGATCACTTTCGGCAGATACATTGCGTTGGCTGCACCGTGGATGATATGTGCGCCGTAATCCGCAAATGCAGCACCGGTCTTATGTGCCATGGAATGTACGATACCAAGCAGTGCATTGGAAAATGCCATACCGGCAAGACACTGTGCATTATGCATATTATCTCTCTTTTCCATATCCCCGTTATAAGATCCTACCAGATCACGCTGGATCATCTTGATTGCATGCAGGGCAAGCGGATCTGTGAAATCACAGTTCGCTGTCGATACATATGCCTCGATTGCATGTGTCATCGCATCCATTCCGGTATGTGCTACCAGTTTCTGTGGCATTGTCTCTGCAAGTTCCGGATCAACGATTGCAACATCCGGTGTGATCTCAAAGTCAGCGATCGGATATTTGATACCTTTCTCATAATCGGTGATGATGGAAAATGCAGTTACCTCTGTTGCAGTTCCCGAAGTTGAGGAAATCGCACAGAAATGCGCTTTCTTACGAAGTTTTGGAATACCAAACACCTTGCACATATCCTCAAATGTGATATCCGGATATTCGTATTTGATCCACATAGCCTTTGCCGCATCGATCGGCGAACCTCCTCCGATCGCAACGATCCAGTCCGGACCAAACTCTTCCATCGCCTTTGCGCCCTTCATTACGGTCTCCACCGATGGATCCGGCTCAATTCCTTCAAAAAGCTGTACTTCCATGCCGGCTTCTTCCAGATACTGTTTTGCGCGGTCAAGAAAACCGAAACGTTTCATGGAACCACCGCCTACGCAGATAATCGCCTTTTTGCCTTCAAACGTCTTTAATGCTTCCAATGCCCCTTTTCCGTGATACAAATCGCGTGGTAATGTAAATCTTGCCATCTTTCCTCCAATCTGCCGCCATCAAAAGGCCGCCCCCTGACACATACACATGCCTGTATTTTTTGTGTCATTTACTGTGTGCAACTTTTATATAACCATCACATATTTTGTTAATTAAATAACAATATGTATTGTAATATTATATCACATCTTTCAAAAATAAGAAGCATTTTTATGCATTTTTAATAATTCTTAATATTTTCTAAGCATTGTTTTTAAATCCACATTTTGGACAGATATTTCCTCCCTTATATACATAACCACAGCGGAAGCAGCAGATCGTATCATGTTTTTCTTTCGCCAGATAAGAAATATTTCGCGAATCCGGTTTTTCCTGTAAATAATGAATAAATTCATTCAATACCCCGGCATATGCCGTGAGCTGCTTATTTTCTACCGCATATGGAATTTTCGTCTTTTTCCCATTTTTCTCTGTCACATACACACCACGGTTTAAAAGTCCTGTGGATGCAGTGATCTCATCTATGGACGGAACATCAATACGGTAAGATGTCATCAGTGTGCTGTAATATAGATGTTCCGGTGTCAGGATAATCCCCTCTTTTCCACTGTTGTTTCTCGATGTGTCCACCACAAAAATCGGATATTCAAACAGACCGTTTCCTGCGGCATAGGATGCCATGGCATAATCGATAACCTCTGTTTCCTGCGGCGCTGCCTGCTTTAACAGCACTTTTCTCGCCGGGTAAAAATAATGTTTCTGGCTTTCTGTGATTCCCGCCTCTTCCAGTTCATTTTTCAGCTTATTTACAAGCTGTTCACACTCATCCGTCTTGATCTTGGAAAGACGCCTGCTTAAAAGTTCTAATGCATTATCCTTTAAATCCGGTAAATATGGTCCTTCTGCAATCTTCTGATACGCATCCATTCCCTCATCAAAGGACATGTGTGCCGGATCACCGGTAATTTCTGCGATCTCATTTTCATCCATCTGACGGATTTTATTCTCGATCTGCTCAAAATACGGCAAAACCAGCCCCGGCTCAAACTCCTTTTCTTTCAGACGCTCCTTAAGCTCTGTCAGATCATCTCTGGTGATTTTTCTCGACTGGCGGATCATATTTTTTATTTCCTGCTGTTCGGCAAGATTTTTCTGCGATTCTAACCGTTCCTGATATGGGGTTAAATCTACTCCTTCGTATTCTTTTAATTTCTCCCTAAGTGCATGGTAACGTGCCCTGTCCATATTAGGCGGCATTTTTCCAACCAGCTCTGCGACTTCCCGCTCTGCCTGTGTCTGCATTTTCTGTTTCAGATTTAAAAGCAGATTCTGTTTTTTCTCCTGCGGCAGCTTTTCCTCTGCAATCTCGTCATAGACACGGCGCATCACGGCATAATTTTTATCTGCGCAGCTCTCTGCCTTTTTATTTAACGCGGCAAGCTTTCTGTCCTGTTCTTTTTCCTCTAACATATCCAGGTATTGTTTCCGCTCTTCGGGCGAAATTCTTGTTTCATGCATGAGCTGGTGTTTTAATTCTGAAAGCTGGCGCTCTGACATACGGTCTGCGACTCCAAATTTAGCCTGATAAGTCTCGCGGACTTTCTGTGCCTCCGCATTATTTACCTGTGCATATTTTTCATCGGACGATTCCCCGCTGATCTGCCCAGCTTCGTGCGGCTGCCTGCTGTCACTCTCATATCGGGAACCTTTCACATGGCGTCGTTCGGTTTCATCCTGACGTGCATCTTCATATTGCTTTTTGTGCTCGTTCCGCTTCCATCCACTTTCACCCGCGCTTTCATTTCCATGCTGTTTTTCTGCGTGCCGGTTCTTGCTCTCATCCTGCTCTTCTTCATCATCTGTGACTTCGTCCTGATCTGATGCAGGCGTACTCTTTAACTTTTTATGACGCTTTTTTTCCTCCTGTATGGCAGGTTCGCAGGCTGCAATACTGCTTTCCGGGAAAAATCCCTCTTCTATCTTATTTAATAATTCCTCAAAGTCTGCATCTGAATATTCCGGCAGATCCTCGCACAGTTCCTCAAGTGGCTGCTGCTCGTCCTCGACACCCGCCGGCTTTCTGCCGTCCTCATACTCATTATAACGGCTGTTTGCCTCATGCTCGCCGTTACGCCCCATCAGCTCAAGATAATCTTCGTATGCCTTTTTATCCTCCTCAAAATCCATCAGATAAATATCGCCGTCTCCAAGAAGTTTCCATGGGCGCGGCGTATAAAATCTGTGACACGCTGCACAGGTACATGCTTTTGCCAAAAGGACTACTCCCTCAGGCGTCTCGATTCGAAACTCTTTTCCTTTCGGATACATGATCATATGCAGATTTCCTTTGCATTTTGGGCAGCGGTAACCAACTTTATAAAAGTTATTGCCAATCCTGCCTTTTGCTCTTTCTGACAGTGAAAGTTCTGTTCTCTCAAAAACAGTATGCGCCATCTTCCATTCAACTTTATGCCAGAGTCCCTGTTCCTCGTCTGCTTCCTCTTCCTTCTGCACTGCTTCTTTTGCCTCAAGTGCCGCCTGTATCACATCTTCATAGGTAATACGCTTTCCTGCATGATAAAAACGAAAATACTGCGTGGTATATTCCGGTTCAATATAGATTCCTGCAAGCACATGCCCGAAAAGAGTATTCAGCTGCTCCGTATTTTTTTCCACACGAAGTCCCTGGATCGTTCCCCATTTTCCAAATGCATACAGGATCATATTGATCACATCCCGTACTGCTGCCTCATCGGTATCTTTGATCTCATCTTCTTTGATCGGCAGATCTACAATATTTTCCGCCACTTTTCTGCTGTCAAAATGAAAAAACAGGGAGCGCACTTCCCCCTGTAAAATGAGATAATTATCAAGTGCCACAAAAAGACCTGTCCAGTTTACATTTGCATGCATGGTCTTTATCAGCCGTTCAAATGTCATTTTTAATTCGCTATCTGCTTTTAATACGATCACTTTTTTCACCTCTTACTTTTCAAATGCAGATTTTTCCTTCAAGATCTGTGCAAATCCCATATGAAGTTCTTCTTTTGCCCGCTCAAAATCAATTTCCTGATTGCTGTCATTCAAACAGACGCTTCCACTCTTCTGATGACCTATATCAGCCACAATCCTGCTGTTATCATTTGAGACATCATAATACCGGCAGAGTCTTCTTACATTGCCGGGAATAAAACCGCCAGTCAGTTTCTGATACTCCCTGAGCACATACTGGCTGACATCCTCTTTCTGACGGAATTTATGGCTGCACACCTCGTTTAACAACTCCGGCTCTAATTCCCACATTTTCACAAAAGTACTCTTTTTAAAAGGAGACGGCCCATGAACCGTGTAAAATCCTGTAAACAACGGGAACGCCAGTTCTAACATATTATAAATAAAATACATAAACGGATAACCGGGATGGAAATATGCTCCCGGCTGTTTTTTCATATTTTCACGTTTGTCAAAATATTTTGCCAGAAGCATGGTATTATTCAGGTAAATATATGGCATGACCTGATCTTTTGTATTTGCCACATCAGGCTGAAGAGCCAGCATATCCACCGGAAGATCATTTTTAAAATACTGTTCCGGTCTGACCTTTTTTATCAGAAACATATCATCATTAAAATATACAAAATTCTCTGCCAGACCTGGGATTCTGTGCATATTCCACTCAATGGCATGTGAATTAAATGTCGGCAGATATTTTTCTGGAATAAAATCTTTATGATTTACAATATTTAACTTCGGATGTTCTTTATTTAACCAGGATGGCAGATGCCCCCATGTAACAAAGTGTATCCTGCGCACCCATGGTGCAAAACGCTCCACACCACGAAACCAGTACCTCAGCAGATCCCAGTCTCTGTATCTCTCTTTTCTGTCATCCTGTTTCTGCGACAGATCCGGCTGCATACTGTACTCCATTTTCTTTTTCTGCCAGTCCGGATCATTGCCATCTACCCATGTGATCACAAAATCAATTTCCGGAATGTTATTGTCGCGTGTCATAATAATCTCCATTTCTGCCCAGCAAACATCTTTTTCATCTGCTTAATAAATTTCACTGTTATCATGATAAAACAAATCCTGCAAAATGAAAATCCTATTTATCTGCTTAATTTATATTTTTTTAAGAAATACTTGTTTTTCCCTGTTTTAAGGCATTTCCGTTTCTTTTGTTAGCACTCATTAAAAAAGAGTGCTGATTTTCTATTGACTTTTGAAATTTGCAGTTATAATATTAGATTCAGGCAGCAGCGAGGCGGATCTGCCCACTGCATTTTATTACGATTATAAAGGAGTGTTTGAATATGGCAGAGAAACATGGAAATCTTTCAATTAACAGCGATAATCTGTTCCCGATTATCAAAAAATGGTTATATTCCGATCACGACATCTTCTTCCGTGAGCTGATCAGTAACGGATGTGATGCGATCACAAAATTAAAAAAACTTGAGATGATGGGCGAATATACATTACCGTCTGACTACAAACCGGAGATCCATGTTGTTGTAAATCCGGAAGAAAAAACCTTAAAATTTATCGATAATGGTCTTGGTATGACCGCAGACGAGGTTGAGGAATACATCAACCAGATCGCATTTTCCGGTGCAACAGATTTCATTGAAAAATACAAAGACAAAGCAAACGACGATCAGATCATCGGTCACTTCGGACTTGGCTTCTACTCCGCATTCATGGTAGCTGATCAGGTAACGATCGATACATTATCCTACAAAGACGGCGCAACGGCTGTTCACTGGTCCTGCGACGGCGGTACTGAATTTGATATGGCTGATGGCACCAAAGAAGGCGTCGGTACAGAGATCACCCTTTTCTTAAACGAGGATTCCGTTGAATTTTCCAACGAGTACCGTGCAAGAGAAGTCATCGAAAAGTACTGCTCTTTCATGCCGACTCCGATCTTCCTTGAGAAGGCAAACGCTGAGACAGAATATGAGACGATCGACGCCGCTGATAAATTAGACACAGACACCGTCGTTGAGACGATCCATGAGGAAGCAAAAACAGAGGAGAAAGAAAACGAAAACGGCGAAAAAGAAGTTGTTGAAGTTTCTCCTGCAAAAGATAAATTAAAGATCGTAAAGCGTCCGGTTCCATTAAACGATACCAACCCTCTCTGGGCAAAGAGTCCGAACGAATGCACCGACGAAGAATACAAAGCATTTTACCGCAAAGTATTCTTAGATTACAAAGAACCATTGTTCTGGATCCACTTGAATATGGACTATCCGTTCAACTTAAAGGGTATCCTGTACTTCCCGAAGATCAATACCGAGTATGATTCCATCGAGGGAACCATCAAACTTTACAACAATCAGGTATTTATCGCCGACAACATCAAGGAAGTCATTCCTGAATTCTTAATGCTCTTAAAAGGTGTGATCGACTGCCCGGATCTACCGCTTAACGTATCCAGAAGTGCACTGCAGAACGATGGTTTTGTAAAGAAGATCTCCGAGTACATCACCAAGAAAGTAGCTGACAAGCTGATCGGTATGTGCAAGACGGATAAAGAAAATTACGAGAAATACTGGGACGACATCAGCCCGTTCATCAAATTCGGCTGTCTGAAAGATACCAAGTTCTGTGACAAGATGAACGATTACATCCTGTTCAAGAATCTGGATGACAAATATCTCACTCTTCCGGAACTCTTAGTCAAAGAGGAAGAAAAGAAAGACGAAAACAAAGATGAAGCTGAGGTATTAGATGCTGACGGCAATCCGATCAAAAAGGAAAGCACCGATGCAGCAGATGAGAATACTGAGGAAAAAGATGAGCGCAAGGTAATCTACTATGTAACTGACAAACTTCAGCAGGGTCAGTACATTAAGATGTTCAAAGAGCAGAACATGGACGCTGTCATCTTAGACCACAACATTGATACTTCCTTCATCTCACAGCTTGAGCAGCGCAATGAGCATTATAAATTCATGCGTATTGATGCAGATGTCACAGAATCCTTAAAGGACGAGACTTCCGCTGAGGACTTAAAGGCTGAGACAGATACCCTGACGGATGTGTTTAAAAAAGCTTTAAACAACGATAAACTGACTGTCAAAGTTGAGAAGCTGAAAAATGCGGATATCGCTTCTGTCATCACGCTTTCCGAGGAAGGCAGACGTATGCAGGATATGATGAAGATGTATGCAATGAACGGCATGGGCGGCATGGATCCGAACATGTTTGCTGCGGATCAGACCCTGACCTTAAACGCAAACAATGAACTTGTAAAATATATCTTTGAGCACAAAGATTCCGAGCATGTTCCGATGTTCTGTGAACAGCTTTACGATCTTGCAATGCTTTCCAACCAGCCGCTGTCTGTTGACGCTATGGCAAAATTTGTACAGCGCAGCAATCAGATCATGATGCTTTTAGCAAAATAATTTTTACAGAATACAAGCCCCTGCAAAACCTGTAGATACGAGTTTTGCAGGGGCTTTCTCATGCTGTTTTTTATCGTGTTTATACCTGAATTTCTATAAAAATATTATTTTGCTGCCGTATAGATTGCGATCATATCTTCCACATCCAGATGCTTTACTTTTCCAAGATTGCCTCTGACTGCCGCATTACACTTTTCTGCCAGTTCTTTTATCTGTTCTTCTGTCGGCGCAATGCCAAGTTCCGTTAATGATGTCGGCATATGGATTTCCCGGTAAAAATCCTCCATTGCAGCAATGCCTGCCTCTGCCGTCTTCTGTTCTGTTTCCTGCGGCTCCACACCCATAACGTGCTCTGCAAACTGCACAAATCGTTCAATACGCTCCCCGCAGACATAGCGTGCCCAGCTTCCCCAGATCGCGGCAAGCCCTGCTCCATGTGCCACATCAAACATTCCACCAAGCTCGTGTTCTAATTTGTGCGTTGCCCAGTCACCACCATCCGTTCCGCAGCCGGTCAGTCCATTATGGGAAAGACTTCCCGCCCACATGACTTCCGCGCGCGCATCATAATTTTCCGGCTCTTTTACAAGGATTTTTGCATTTCTGATCACCGTGCGCATCAGTGCTTCACCGATTCCATCCGTCAGTTCCATGTTTTCACCGTGGTTGAAATAGCGTTCCATCGTATGCATCAGGATATCCGTGCATCCGCATGCTGTCTGATATGGTGGAAGCGTCATCGTAAGCTCCGGATCTAAAACAGCAAACTTTAATCGGCTGTAATCGGTCGTGCATCCTCTCTTCATGCCGCCATCTTCCTTTGTTATTACGCAGGAACCGCTCATCTCACTTCCCGCCGCCGCGATCGTAAGCACTACACCGATCGGCAGACATGCAGTCGGTTTCCGTTTAAAATCAAAGAAATCCCACACGTCTCCTTCATTTGCAACACCATATCCGATCGCCTTTGCGGAATCAATGACACTTCCGCCGCCGACGGCAAGGATGAAATCGACATTTTCTTTTTTACAGAGTGCGATTCCTTCATACACCAGAGAAAGTCTCGGGTTTGGAACGACACCGCCCAATTCGACGTAAGTGATCCCCTCTTTATCAAAGATCGCCTCGATCCTGTCTAACAGACCGGAGCGTCTGGCACTGCCGCTTCCATAATGGATGAGAACCTTTTTACAGTTCTGTTCTTTTATCAGGTTTCCAACTTTTTGTTCCGCACCTTTTCCGAAAACAACTTTTGTCGGTGCATAATAATTAAAATCGTTCATTTTGCTCCTCATTCCCACATGTAAAAGTTCTTATTTCCTCTTTTCATAACTACTTCTAGTTATATAAGCTATTATCGGTAAGAAAACGTATCTGCTTTAGTCTGAACAAGCTCGCAGGAAACCATCACCGGTTCTCTGCGGGCTTACACTCTCTTATCGTATCTTCTTATTATATATCTGTCTGACAAACTATCTACATTGAAATTTTATCAAGTATTCCGGTCAGATGTGCGATCGTCACCCCATAATTTGTCATCGGAACCTGCTGTTTTTTGGCACGGTCGATCCGCGACATCACATATTTGCGGTTAAACATGCATGCACCGCACTGGATGATCAGATCATAGCCGGATAAATCCTGTGGAAAATCCGTTCCACTCATGATGTCTACGGTAATGCTCTCTCCTGCGCGCTTTTTTAACATGCGCGGGATTTTGACTCTTCCGATATCTTCCTGCAGTGGCGCATGGCTGCAGCATTCTGCGATCAGAACATGCGATTCATTTGTCAGGGAATCTAACATTTTTGCACCTTCCACATAGTAAGGAAGATCTCCTTTATACGCTGCAAACAAAACAGAAAATGAGGTCAGCATGCTCTCTTTCGGCTTGTGCTCATACACATAGCCGAATACCTGTGAGTCTGTGATGATCAGTTTCGGCGGTTCTTTTAAGGCTGCAAGTGCCGGCAATAGTTTATCTGTTGTCACACTCATGACCAGGCACTTTTTATCCAAAAGTTCCCGTAATGTCTGCACCTGCGGCAGGATCAGACGTCCTTTCGGCGCCTGGATATCCTGCGGCATGACCAGTAAGACGAAATCTTCTTCTGTGACGAGATCTCCCGTGATCAGCCTATCTCCGTAATTTTCCGGCACAAGGCGGGCGAGTTCTTCCCTGACTGTGTCGATCCCTGCCCCCGTTTTGGCACTGACTGTGAGCGCCTGTTTTCCTGTTTTTTCTTTGATATAAGAAGCAAGTTCGTCCGTATGCGGATCAATATCTGCTTTCCCGACGAGGAATAAAACAGGCGTATTTTTTTCTTTCAGAAACTGATACCACTTTAATTCTTCTGTGAGATCCGGTAAGTTCTCCTGATTTTTCTCGGACGACTGTTGTAATTTTTCTTTTGCATCTTTCGTCTCTGAAGCATCCTCTCTGCAGGCATCCGCGCCAGATACCACGATCACAGCGATATCCGCCTTTTCCGCTGCCAGTTTCGTTTTCTCCACACGGCGTTCCCCAAGCTCAGTCTCATCATCAAATCCCGCTGTGTCAATAATCACACAGGGACCAAGCGGACTGATCTCCATCGGCTTATAGACCGGATCCGTCGTCGTTCCGGCAACATCTGCAACAATGGAGACTTCCTGATGTGTGAAGGCGTTAATAAAAGAAGATTTCCCGCTGTTTGTTTTCCCGAACACACCAATATGCAGACGGTTGCTGCCTGGTGTATCATTTAGTGTTCCTGCCATAGTACTCCTTTCGGACAATCTACCCGGCAGCACGGATTTTCCCGCTCTGCTTTCTGTTTGTCCATTTAAGATATGCATCCCGTTTTTCTTCTCTTAAAATCTGAAATCACGTTTTCCCTCTGCGATATCGTGGATGTGCTCGTATGCAGTCTGTTTTACTTTCGGATTCGGAATTTTTTCAAGTTCTCTGTCGATCAGCTCCATACCAAGACGTTTTGTCTCTTCGCTTGCATAATCTTCCAGATATTCTTTTAATGTCATCAGCGCATTCGGGTGACAGCAGTTTAAGATCTGCATGTTTTTACAAAGTGCCATAAAACGGTCACCGGTTCTTCCCTCGCGGTAACATGCAGTACAGAAACTTGGGATATACCCCAGTTTGATCAGCCAGTTCACAACTTCATCTAAGGTTCTCTGGTCGCTGACATCAAACTGCTCGCTGGTCACTTCTCCTTCTTTTTCCGGCTCTGCGTAGCCGCCGACGCTTGTTTTTGATGCACCGCTGATCTGGGAAACGCCAAGCGGAAGGACTTTGTTTCTCACTTCCTGGCTCTCTCTTGTTGAGATGATCATTCCGGTATATGGCACGGAAACACGGATCAGAGCACAGATCTTTGCAAATGTGTCGTCAGAGATGCCATTGTCAAATGCAGACGGATCAATGTCATCTGCATGCTTGATTCGCGGTACACTGATAGTATGCGGTCCGACTCCATGTACTGCCTCTAAGTGTTCTGCGTGCATCAAAAGTCCTGCAAACTCATAACGGTAAAGGTCAAGTCCAAACAATACGCCAAGTCCTACATCATCAATTCCGCCCTCCATTGCACGGTCCATCGCTTCTGTGTGATATGCGTAATCGTGTTTCGGTCCGGTCGGATGCAGCTTTTCATAGCTTTCTTTATGGTAAGTCTCCTGAAACAGGATATAAGTTCCGATTCCAGCTTCTTTTAATTTGCGGTAATTTTCCACGGTCGTTGCAGCAATATTGACATTGACACGGCGGATCGCACCGTTTTTATGTTTGATGCTGTAGATGGTCTTGATGCACTCTAAGATATATTCGATCGGGTTGTTGACCGGATCTTCGCCCGCCTCAATGGCAAGACGTTTATGTCCCATATCCTGCAATGCAGTAACTTCTTTTACGATGTCTTCCTGCGTCAGTTTCTTTCTTGCAATGTGTTTGTTTTTCAGATGATACGGACAGTATACACAGCCGTTCACGCAGTAGTTTGACAAATAAAGCGGTGCAAACAATACGATACGGTTTCCGTAAAAATCTTTTTTGATCTGCTCTGCAAGTGCATAAACTTCCTGGATTTTTTCAGGAATCTCACATGCTAAGAGGACAGATGCCTCCCTATGATTTAAGCCCTTTCTTAATTTTGCCTTCTCGATGATCTCATCGATCAGTGCCACATTGTCCTTGTTGGCATCTGCATAGGCAAGTGTCTCTCTGATCTCCTCATCTGAAATAAACTCTTCTGCTTTTAATGATTTTGCGTTATACATACATTCTTCCTTTCTTTCCGGTCAGTTTGCGCCCGCTTGCTTTCCGGTTAGTGTATTTTTATATGGACGACAGACTGCTCTTTTTGCAGAACTGTCGTATAAAACCAGTAGATCCGCCTTAAGTCTGCTGGCTTTTTGTCAATTAGTGATTTCTGAAGTTATCTTATGTCCGCCCGTTCTGTCTCACAGATGGCTGATACTTTCCATTCTGCTTCCTTATGGCTGAAAATCGCCCCTGTTTACGGCTACCTGATAGCCAATGCTTTCCATTCGTTTCTGCATGCAGAAGCGGCACTCTGCTGCCTCATCACCGGTGCAGATCTTATTATCATATAATTTATATTTCTCCCGCACGGCAACCGGGGATAAATTCGGCATGACGACATTTGCTCCCGCTAAAATTCCAAGCTCCCTGCCCTTAGGATGAATCGTTCCAAGCGCTGTGGTCGCCGGGAGAAGTACATGCGGATGAATCAGTCTGATAATGGAAAGCAGCCGCAGTGTCATCTCCATAGTGCCCGCTGTCTCAGTACCAAACGGCGTATCTTTCTGCGGGATAAACGGACCAATACCGACCATCTGCGGTTTCAATCTACGGATAAACTGCAGATCTTCCCACAGGGTATCTACGGTCTGATAAGGCGAACCTACCATAAGTCCGCATCCGGTCTGATATCCGATTTCTTTTAAATCTCTAAGACAGCGCATCCGGTTCTGATAGGACATCTCTGCCGAGTGCAGTTTCTTATAATGTGCCTCATCTGCCGTCTCGTGGCGCAGCAGATACCGGTCTGCCCCCGCATCAAAATATGCCTGATAGCTCTCTCTTGATTTTTCTCCGATAGAAAGTGTCACCGCACAGTCGGGATATTCTGCCTTTATCTTTGAAACGATCTGACAGATCTTTTCATCGGTATAAAATCCATCCTCCCCACCCTGCAGTACAAAGGTGCGGAATCCCAGCTCATATCCGTTTTTACAGCAGGAAAGAATCTCTTCTTCCGTCAGCCGGTAGCGGTCTGCGTGGCAGTTACTTCTGCGGATTCCACAGTAAAGGCAGTCATTTTTGCAGTAATTTGTGAACTCAATCAGTCCGCGGATGTAGACATTTTTTCCATAGATGCGGTCACCTGTGTTCCGCGCACGCTGTTTTAAATCCTGTATCATCGCATCGTCCTCTGTGGCAAGAAGAAATGCAAGCTGTTCTTTTGTGATATCTGCTGTCTTTTCTATTGTCTCTGACAGATTTTTAAAATTCTGCGCTGACATGCCATAGTTTTTCTGTTTGTTTTTGTCTGGTGTTCTCTGGTTTTGTAACATAAATTTATCCCTGTCCGATCATAATGGTCTTTCTGCTAGTGAGATTGGGCATCCGACATATATTTCTTTTGATTTTGCCCAATGTGTATATTTTCAATTCATATCCACGCCAGCTTATGCCATGCCAACATTCGAATACACCGTCTTTGCCGTGATTCCATCAAGTCTGCCGATTTTCCCGGAAAGTGCATTGATAACATCCTGCGGCGCATCGATTGCAACGCTGATGATATGCACATTCCGCTCACGGTATGGCAGACCCATCCGTCCGATAATATATGAGCCGTATTCATGCAAAAGTTTATTTAGTTCCGGCGTGGAATCCATATTTTCAACGATGATCCCGATCAAAGCTACTCTTGTATCCATTCGTTTCCTCCCTGATTATCAAATTTATATGATTTTCATACACGAATCTATGATACAGATTTTGGAATAAAAAAAACTGTACCCCTAATTTCAGGTACAGCCTAATAAGAGTCGCATTGCGCCTCTTACATTTTCCATTTATGCCATACCTTTCATCTCAAGTGATTCTTTTGATGTCAGCGTCTTTTCTTTTTCTAATAAACAATCTTGTGCAAAAAGGACTTTACATGTGCTCTTTGCAAAGATTTACAATCTCAATTTAGATGCATTTTACGGGCAAATTTCTTATTGTAACAATACCCTCTGCATACACAAAAATTATACAGCAAAATTTTTTGCCTATATAAGTATTATGTATACAAAGGGTATCATGATTTTTTAAGAATTGCAATTATGTTTCGATTCTGTACGATATAAAATACAAAAAATGTTACTCTTTACGGCACCGGCTCTTTCTCCGGCACCTCGATCTCTTTGATCATCGTCTCATTTCCACATAAAAGCCAGGTATGTTCCCCGCCGCACTCCGGGCAGATCTTACCATGTGCTACGGTATCATATTCGCAGCCACAGTCATCACAATGTGTCACTGCATGGATTGTCTCGATATTTAACTCACTGCCGGATAAAACCTCTGTGCGGTCCGCCGCCCAGCGCCAGCAGTCTGTGAGATAAGACGGCACGATGCCGGACACTTCCCCGATGGAAAGTGTCACAGCCGAAACCTTTGTCAGTTCATTTTCCTGCGCGATCTCCTCCACGCTTTTGATCACATGAAATACGATTCCAAGTTCATGCATTCGCTTTATTTCTCCTTTTTTCCAAAACGGATCTTCACTTCACGTTTTAACATATAAGGAAGAATTGCCTTCATCTTGTCCTCCGCTTTTACCATACGGCTGCACTCCGGCAGCTCGCGGTGCAGATGGATCGCATCAAATTCACACTTTGTCGTGCAGACACCACAGCCGATACACTTGTTCGGATCGACCACGGAAGCTCCACATCCAAGACAACGCGCAGTCTCGATCTTCACCTGCTCTTCGGTCAGTGTCCTGTGTGCATCGCGGAATGATCTGTGCGCATCAATCTTGTCATCCATTGCAGGACGCTGTCTCTTTGCACTGTCATATCCTTCCAGGGCAAGATTTTCCTTATCCAGTTCGATAAACTGACGGCGGTTTCTTCCGATCGTCATGCTTGCGTTTTCATGTACAAAACGGTGAATGGACTCTGCACCTTCTTTTCCGGCTGCGATCGCATTGATTGCAAAACTCGGTCCGGTATAGACATCTCCACCGACAAAGATATCCGGTTCTGCAGTCTGGTAAGTAAGCGGATCTGCTACTGCTCCGTTTCCTCTTCCAAGTTTCACTTTAGAGCCTGCCAAAAGGTCACCCCAGAGAATGCTCTGTCCAATACTTAAGTATACATGCTCACATTCCACGGTCATTGTCTCATTCTCATCGAACTGTGGGTTAAAACGTCCAGTCTCATCTTTGACGGAAACACATTTTTTCAGCACGATGCCACGCACTTTACCGTTTTCTGTCAAAATCTCTTTCGGACCCCAGCCACAGTGAACGGCAGCTCCCTCTTCTTTGACTTCTTCCACCTCATCTTTGGATGCCGGCATCTCTTTTTCAGACTCTAAGCAGAACATGGAAACTTCGTTGGAACCACAGCGTGCCGCTGTACGTGCCACATCGATTGCCACGTTACCGCCACCGATGACAACAGATCTGCCATCCACGCGGTAGTCTTCGTTTCCACCGGATACGATATGTAAGAAATCAACCGCACTCATTACACCCGCGGCATCCTCGCCCGGAATGCCTGCTTTGCGGCTTCCCTGGCAGCCGATTGCAATATAAAATGCCTGATATCCCTGCGCGCGCAGTTCGTCTAACGAAATATCTTTTCCAACTTCCACGCCGCATTTGATATCCACACCAAGTTCACGCATCACTTCGATTTCAGCATCCACAACATTTTTCTCTAATTTAAAAGAAGGAATACCGTAAACGAGCATACCACCCGGACGTTCATTTTTCTCAAATACAGTCGGTTTGTAACCTCTGGTTGCCAAATAAAACGCACAGCTTAAACCAGCCGGGCCACCACCAATGATTGCAATCTTCTGTGGGAAAGTTCCACGGTTTGACGGCTGTACGACCGGTGGAATGTAACGTGTATCTGAATTCAGATCCAGTTCTGCGATAAATTTCTTGACATCATCGATCGCAACTGCCTGGTCCACAGTTCCTCTTGTACATGCATCCTCACAGCGGTGGTTGCAGACACGGCCGCAGACTGCCGGGAACGGATTTTCCTTTTTGATCAGGGCAAGGGCATCTGTGTATCGTCCCTGTGCCGCCATCTTTAAGTATCCCTGTACTGCGATATGTGCCGGACATGCCGTCTTACACGGTGCCGTTCCGGTATCATAACAGTTGATGCGGTTGTTATCACGGTAATCCATATCCCATTTTTCCGGTCCCCACTTGGTATTATCCGGCAGCTCGTGTTTCGGATAGGTGATGGTTCCATCTTTCGTACAGAGTTTCTGACCCATTTTTACGGCACCCGCCGGACAGTACTCTACGCAGCGTCCACATGCAACACAATCCTTTGTTTCAACCTTTGCCACATAAGCAGAACGTGACATGTTCGGTGTGTTAAATAACTGTGAAGTACGAAGTGCATTACAGATATTTACATTACAGTTACAGATGGCAAAAATCTTGTCCTCGCCGTCAATGTTTGTGATCTGATGAACAAATCCGTTATCCTCCGCACGCTGTAAGATTTCCATTACCTTTTCACGTGTAATGTAATGTCCCTTGTTTGTCTCGACTAAATAGTCAGCCATATCGCCGACACCGATACACCAGTCTTCCGGATCATCCGCGCATCCCTCGCCCAAAACACCGCGGGAATAACGGCAGGAACACGGACCTGCTGCATATTTTCCATCATATTTATCCAGCCAGTGGGAAATATGCTCGACACTGACAGACTCATTTTCCGTCTCGATCGCTTTCTCAACCGGGATAACGTGCATACCGATTCCAGCGCCTCCTGGCGGTACCATCGGTGTTACTTTCTGCAATGGTAAAAATGCCATGCGCTCAAAGAATGATGCAACTTCCGGGTGCTCTTTAATCTGATCTAACTTCATGTTAAAAAACTCTGCACTTCCCGGTACATACATCGGAAGGACATACTGTTTCTCGTGTTTCGGATTCTCCCAGTTGTACTCTAAAAGACCGATGTTACTCATTTCCTGCAACAGTTCTTCTAACACTTTTTCTTCTTTTCCGGTTGCTTTTACGACCTGTGCTAATGTCATCGGTTTGCGCACTTTCATTTTCAGTGCAACTTCTGCCATCTCATCCGTCACAAGTGCTTCTAATCCATAATATTCCGGATCTTCGGCTGTCACTGTATGACCGATACGGTCGGTGATCTTCTGTCCTAATTTTAAGATCAGCTCTCTCGGCTGTTCCGGTGGTGTGTACTCAAACTTTTTCATGCGTGTTCTTCCTCTTTCCATGCAGCGGTCTCTTTTTTCAGCCAGTCTGCCCATTCTTCCATACCTTCACCTGTCTTTGCACAGATCGGGATGATCTTTGCATTCGGATTGCGCATCAGGATGTTCTTTTTACACTGCTCTAAGTCAAAATCAAAATATGGCATCACATCGATCTTGTTGATCAGCACGACATCGCAGATGGAAAACATCAGCGGGTATTTTAAAGGTTTGTCATGTCCTTCCGGTACGGATAAGATCATCGCATTTTTCACTGCACCCGTATCGAACTCCGCTGGACATACCAGATTGCCGACATTCTCTAAAATAACCAGTTCCACATCATCTGTTCCAAGTCCTTTTAATCCCTGTCTCGTCATATCTGCATCCAGATGACACATGCCGCCTGTATGAAGCTGGATTGCCTTTGCTCCGGTCTTTAAAATTGTTTCCGCATCCACGTCAGAGTCGATATCTGCCTCCATGACACCGATCTTCAAGTCATCTTTCAGTGCCTCGATCGTGCGTGTCAGCGTCGTTGTCTTGCCTGATCCAGGCGATGACATCAGGTTCAACAAGAACACGCCGTCTTTTTTCAGTTCTTCGCGAAGCAATGCTGCCTGCTTGTCATTGCTCTCGAAAATGCTCTGTTTTACTTCCAGAATCCGTACATTTCCCATGATAATCTCCATTTCTTTTGTAACATTTTTCGCCTTATCTGTTACTTATAGATAAATTCTATCATTTTAGGGTGGTTGTGTCAATAAATTCTGGTCATACCAGTGTGCCAATTTTTTTAGAATTTGTTTAGAATTACCATAGAAAGCATAGATTTATTCCATAAAAATTAGATACAATATGCTTGTCCATACAACTTATAACACCAGACATTCTCATTTTATCTGCGTGCAATCGGCGTATACAAAACGGACAAAGGAGATTATTTATGAATACAACAAAAGATAACAGCACCATCTTATTCTGCGACTATTACAAGCAATGGATCACCGTATACAAAGAAGGTGCCATAAGAACTGTAACTATGAAAAAATATCTGATGGCTCATCACTGGCTCGAGAAACTTGTTCCCGATCTTATCATCAGCGATCTTGACCGAATCTCCTATCAGAAACTACTAAATGATTATGCTTCTACACACGAGCATCAGACCACTCTCGATTTCCATCACCATATAAAATGTGCCGTACTTGATGCCGTCGATGAAGGACTGATTTCCAGAGATCCTACCAGAAAAGCTATTATTAAAGGAAAACAGCCAGGAGACAAAAAGATCAAATATCTTAACCAGTTTGAATTACACAAATTAATTGAAGATTTAACCTTAGAGCAGAAAATTTCATGGGACTGGTTCATTCTTCTGGTTGCTAAAACAGGCATGCGATTTTCTGAGGCGCTTGCTTTAACACCAAAAGATTTCGATTTTGCACATCAGTCACTTTCCATCTCTAAAACATGGGACTACAAAGGCGACGGCGGTTTTCTTCCTACAAAAAACACTTCCTCTGTAAGAAAAATTCAAATTGACTGGCAGACCGTCATGCAATTTTCCAACCTGCTCAAAAATCTTCCAGAGGACGAACCCATCTTTGCAGGTACGACCAAAGTGTATAACTCTACTCTAAACGGAATACTGGCACGCCATTGTAAAAACGCCGGCATCCCGGTCATCGCTATACATGGCCTCCGCCATACCCATGCCTCTTTACTTTTATTTGCCGGAGTTTCCATTGCGAGTGTTGCCCGCCGGTTAGGTCATTCCAGTATGACAACCACCCAAAAGACCTATCTGCATATCATACAGGAACTTGAAAGCAAAGATGTCGATATCATCATGCGCTCATTATCAAACTTAAATTAATATTAAATATATACGCCGATTCTAAAATAGCTGCCGCATTTTCAGCGACAGCTATTTTTACGTCTTGCATAATTAATCAAGTAATGGAAGAACACTTTCCATCAGATTATCTTTAAAATCCTCTATCATTTCTTTTCTGAATTTAAATTTGGGCATTGGTTCTGCTTCATTGTTTTTATATGATGTATAATCCGCTTTTTCCTTTAGATTATTTTCATTTGCAAGTTCTCCATCCCTAAAGTTATATACCTCATACCGGACCGTTTCAAAATCTACATACCATTTATTGGCAAAATCTTTTATCTCTTTGTCAATCGCAGCATATCTCATTTCATTGACAATCACAGAGATATCCTTTCCAATATATTTTGTCTTATCCTTTTCAATTTCATTAACTACCGAACCTAACAATGCACTGAGTTTTGGATTATCCTTCGAAAAATCCTCTATCAATCCCCGAATCAAACTCATGTCATGCTCAAAATCTGCCTCTTTAAAATTATTTTCGGACTGATCTAAGGATTCCACGACTCCCTGCAGCAGTTCAATAATATATTCAAAATCTACTCTCAGCTTGTTATATGCAACCAGATCATAATCATCTAAAACCGGATTATCCTCATCAGGCTTATCTTCTTCTGTTTTCTTTAATTCTTCCATCACATTATGATACACTGCTGCATAATTTTCATATTCTTCTTCCGAAAATTCATATTCCACAAGGATTTCATCCCTGTAATTCGAAAATGCCTTCAAGTGGGCAAAATCATGATCTAATGCCCGAAACATATGCACAAAAGCTTTTTTCTGTTTTTTAGACAATCCCGCTATATCTGCTGGTGTACTCGCAAGTGCATGTATTGTTTTCACTGATATGGCAAATGAACGCAGCACATCATCCCAATCTTCTGCTATCGGACTTCCATCGCCACCTCTGGAATACAATTTTAACGCATAATTGATTGCATTTTTAAAATCCCCTGGCGATTGAAACGTTACCACCTGCCCGTATTGCTTATTCGGATCATATAACCGATTGGTACGTGAAAATGCCTGAATCAGATCCTGCGGACTCATCGGCTGACGATCCATAAATAACGTTGACAGACACGGTGCATCAAATCCCGTCAGCAGACGATCAACTACAATCACAAGATCTAACTGCTGGCTTCTTTCCATATATCTCTTTTCTTTTCGCGCCAGACGGTCATTCAGATTGCTGTTGTAAGCATTGATTCCTTCAATCTTATAACTCGTTCCAAACATGACATTATAATCATCCATAGACTCCTGCATTTTATCCTGATAAACCTTTGAAGTCTCTTCATTTTCAGATAAGGAATACGTGATTGCAAATTTAGGGAAATCCGGCATCGCACGGCTGATATCTTCATGAATCTTTAATTCGTCCTGTCCCGCTTTTATTTTTTTCAACAGTTCATAGTATTTCTGCGCCTTTGGTATGGAATTAACCGTCAAAATTCCCTCATATGTCTTTCCTTTTACATTTTGCATGCCAAACTTTGTATAGGACTGATTCAATATCACATCAAGCACTCTGCGCATATGTTCTTCTGTGTCAAATACTGACAAGTCCGCATTTGCATTTTTCGGACCAAGATTTTCAATCATAAATCCCAGAACCGCCTCATCGTGAATCGCCTCTTTTATCGTATAACTGTGCAGGCATTTACCATATAACTGCTCTGTTGTCTGCGGTAAATCTCCCTTTTGCTCATACTTGTTTTCCTCAAAAATCGGCGTTCCTGTAAAACCGTACCACAGAGAACTGTTAAAAAATCGTTCCAGCAATCTCTTCGTCTCTGGTGTTACCGCTCTATGACATTCATCCACTACAAAAGCAACCTTCAGATTTTTTATCTTTTCGTACTCTTTTGTACCTTCCTGCAGGCGTTTATTAACCATTGTCTGCATCTTCTGCCTTGTTGTTACGATCATCTGGCGATTTCCATCAGTCAGTTTTTTTATCAACGTGTCTACATAATCAGTATCATCAACATCAATCGTATCATTGTCTGCATAAGACTGAAATGCCATCTTTGTCTGTAAATCAAGATCTTTTCTGTCAATCAGAAAAATTGTCTTTTCTATCGACGGAATATCCATCAGCAAATTACGTGTTGCCTTATAGGAAGTCATTGTTTTTCCGGAACCCGTGGTATGCCAGATAAATCCCGACTTTCCTCTCCTTGAAGCAGCCCGCATCGCTTCAATTGCGTGTATCTGATATGGTCGCAGGATCAACAGCTTCTTCTTATCATTATCTAATACCGTATATTTTGTTACCATCTCATGTGCTTCCGGTATTTTTAACACTGCCTTGGCAAAATCAATATAATCACATACCGGCAAATTTTCCTTATCAATCCATCCGGTTATAAATTTTTTATTTAATTCCGTATCTCTTGCTGCAGAAAAATACTTTGTATCAATGGCATTGCTTACCACAAACATTTGCACGTTGGAAAATATTCCATGAAATTTTCCCTCTGCTATGTACTTTTTAATCTGCCGATATGCATCCATATAAGAATGTTCTTTATTCTTCAATTCAATATGGATCATCGGGATTCCATTAATCAGAAGCGTTACATCAAATCTTCTGTCACGATTATCATTCTCCTCACCAGTCGCAAATGCCTGATACTGATTGATCACTTCATATACACTGGTTCCTCCCGCAATATGTTCATTGTTCATCACAAGTAAATGTAACGTTTCGTTTCCCCTCTGCACATGCACATATACCTTGCCATTCTCTCCAACCAGCCATTTCCCGGCATCATAGAAGGAGGCATGTGAAAGATCATTCTTCACTTTTGCAAATTCAGAGTCAGATAATGGGGTATCATTTAATTTTGCCTTATTATTCTGCTCTAAAATGTATTTAAAGTTGTTCCAAAGCTGCTCTTCTGTCCGGATATCCGGCCGATATGTCCACTGCGACTCACCACTGCATAACTGATCGATCAATCTTTTTTCAATGACTGCTTCTAATTCTGCCATAATTTTTCCTTTCTCCTTAGGAAACATGAAATGCTTTGATTTTTACACCATCTAACTTAAAACATGTCCTTCTTCATAAGAACATTTCAGATAATCAGGATTGCTATAATAAAAGCTTGAATTAAAGTCTGAAATCTCATCACTCATAAAAGAGTTATATACCTTGCGCAATGTCTCTATTACATTATCTTCCATGACATCTAAGATAAGTCTTTGATAAACTCTGCCTATAGATGTCACAGATGGCACAGCATAACGACAAGCTGATACATTATTATAATTCCCATTTGAAATGTTATAATCCTCAACCCATTCATCACATATTTGTTCCATAGAAAGACAATGATTGACAGACGCAGCTTTTAACTGGTGCTCGATATCATCATCAGACAATTTATTTATGATATCCCGGACATGATTATGTGTACTTCTGGCAACAAATTCTATTACCGTACACACATAAAACAAATTGTCATGTATCAGATCTTTCATATATCGTCTCACTCCTTTCGTATTTCAGACAGGCAAGTGCCTGAATAGTGTGAAAACTAATCTGATGCGTTGGGTGTTTAAATTTTGCATATTCCCAAAAAACTTTACGAGAAATAAGTCCGCTCAAAAAATCGTTTACAAAATTCCAAATCGTATCATCTGCCATAGGTCCCTCTACAATATCGTAATCATGTAATTTTCCAGAGCGACATTCTGCAATAAAATCAAGCCATTCATCAGACATTTTATCAAATTTCTTTATCTTTAATTTGGGATTTTCTATATATTCATAGCAATTTATTACTCCATTTTTATGTCGTCTTTCAGCCCATCTGTATGCCTGTTCATAGTCGTTAGTACAATAAAATCCCCAGGAAAAATCTTTTGTGTATTTCGTTTTTCTTATTTCCGGGAATTCTACCATCTCTCCACTTCCATGATACACAATCATTTACTTTCACCCCCTTATAACATTTACGTCATCTCTATTTTCTATATAATTTTAGCACACTTTCTTTACTTATACCTTTGGAAAATGTTCTTTAGCATATATTCTTTTAATTTTTTCAGCCAATTACACTTACGCTGATGAAGGGTGATAAGGTTGTCTAGGTTTGAAAAATACTCGCCAATTTTGTGTTGTTCTTCTATATCCTTTGGTATCATCATTTGCCATTTATCTAATTTAGATGTGCTAATAAATGGTTGGTCAGAACCAACGGCCTCTACTAATGTATGTTTTAATATTTCCTGTGATAGAAGAACATATGAAAAATCTCTATCACATTCTTCTTTGTAGACAACCTTTCCAGCTCTTTGATATAACAACGAATCATTGTATTTGCTAGGTATTCTAGCAATTTTAAGATTACCATTTGTAATTGGACGATTTAATCCAACAACAATATCTCCTTCTTTTAATATAAAATCAGGATATTGTTCTATAAACGATTCAGGTAAATGGTTTAAATTATCATCATTTATTATTCCATGCTGAATAGACTCGCCATTTATTAAACCAATTCCGTCTTCACAGTAATCACTCATTTTAAAAGCGTAACCAGAACTCATTTTATAGTAATCTGAAAACTTACGCTGTTCCCAAGTAATAACATTTACAACCTGTCTCTTACCATCATCAATGCATATCCCAACAGGTTTTGACCTTTCCATTTGCTTAAATCCATCCGATCTGGATCTTTCATAGACAATCCAATCCCCCAAATCCTGTCTTTTACCGCACATTCTGCAAGGATTTGATCTTTTGTATGTAACAGACCTTCCCTTAATTTATCATTTTGAGAAAATTTCGCTATAAGTCCCTCATAAACTACAATCTGCCTTATTCCATTCCAGTAATTTTCATTATAGCCCGCCACCATACGTCCCAGTTCTTTTATAGATCCAACCTCATCTGTTTCCAATATCTTTTCAGCTATTACATCATCTCTGAAACAAACTGCCTTTTTATACATCATATATTGCTCCATAGATGAAAATCCGATTCCATTTACATCAAACTGTGACATATACCAGTTGCTCAAGTATCCATTTTCCTCATCAGGATTATGAAAACATAAAATGCCCATTTTAAGCTGCACCTACCTTTTTTACTGCCAGATCAAGCTCTAAGTCATGCAGTCCGTGATACGCTTTCATCAAAAAATTTAACGGTACTTTTTCTATCACCTCCGAGCTTGGAATATTATAGTACCATTGATAATACGCATAAAACTCGCCAATCCAGTCCGGCATAAACCCTTCTAAAGCCTTTCCAGCTCTCAATTTATACTTTTCTGTATCCGAAAAATATTTCCATAATTCTTTAGCATCCATGGTATTAACATACGCCATCGACTCATCGATATATTTTCTGGTTTTACTTTTCATATACGCTTCTATAAAATCCGTTGTATCATTTTCAGGAAATGTCTGCGCTACAAAATCAAACAGTTTTCCCTGACTCTCTACCACATCATCTAAATATATCTCTGAATATGCCCGCATTTTCCTCACCTCATAAAATTGTGCTAAACACATTGGTTACTTTATTTGCATCAGAGTCAATCAGTTCTTTCATCCTTTTCCTTGCTGTCACATCGCGTTCATTGTATTTTTCATTAAACTCGTCATATTCCACGGAAATAAGTTCTTCTTTTCTCTCAGACAGCCTCGAATATGCCAGTTCTGATTTAATACAATACTGTATTCCCAAACCTCCCAACAAAAGGAGCTCTTCTAAAATTTCCACATCAATTTCATCTCTGACAAACGCTTTTGCAATATAAAAGTACGATGCATCCGCTCTCCATCCTTTTATCACATCATATCCGCTTGTTTCGATACCATATTTTGCAATAAACTTCTGCGACAACATTCTGTATCGCTTAGAATCAGCTGCATCCCTGTGTTTCATTAATTCTGCCAGCCAAGATAAGATACCGTACTTCTGGAAATCAAGTACTTTCAGTCCTTCCATATCCAACTCATATTTATGAACCCAGCCATTTGTCTCATCCGGTCTGCAAACCGCCCATTCTTTTGCAAGATCAATATTTTCCGTCAAATAAAAGCCTTTTCCGTAATCATGCCGGTCTTCTCCCAATCCAAAAGTTGGCTTAATTTCTTTGTCAGGACTCCCATGATACAAGATCATCTTCCCCATATCCGTCATCCTCCCTATACAAACATATTTTGAAGCATATATTTCTTCAAATTTTTCAAATTTTCTACCTTACGCTGATGAAGGGTGATAAGGTGGTCAATGTTAGAAAAATACTCTCCAATTTGTGCCTGTTCTTCAAATGATTTCGGTAAGATCATATCTGTCTCTTGAAGTGCGCTCTTTGATATTGATGTTACTTTTATTCCTTGCATTAACGGAATAAGCTGCTTGTGATATGCATCAGAATTTATATAGTAACCCATAAATTTAGGAGCATATTTTTCCTTAGGTCTGCATGGAATAGTATGTAATCCAGATAACAGTTTTACACCTTGGAAACCTACAATTTCACTGCATTTTCCAACGGTTGAATCCTCAGCTGTATCTGCAATAATGATGTCTCCATCCTGCAAAAAAGAACTGTTGTATTTTGTAGTCTGCGATTCATCGGTTATAAATGGTAATTCATCCTTGGAAACATCTATAAAGTCACCAAATTTGATCAGTACATCACCATAGTGAACGTTTTTAACAGCACCGGATTCATAATTCAAATCTGCTCTTGAAAAGGTATTATTCTGAAGTCCATCAAATACATCTTTGAACTTACGCTGTTCCCAATCATCCGTAAATCCATCAAAACGAATTTCCGGATTTTTTTGTCCATTTTTCGGAAACATTTTTTGAAGCATGAATTTTTTCATTTTTTTCATTTCATCACACTTACGCTGATGAAGGGTGATAAGGTGGTCGAGGCTAGAAAAATATTCACCAATTTTTTCCTGCTCATCAATATCTGGTGTTGGTATTGGCATTTCAAAAAACACCGAATCTTTTATAGAAAATCTATCGGATCTCGCACCAGAATCACCATTAAATTTCATAAATGAATGCCAACCCGTACTTTTGAAATACCATTCCAAGTATTCTGAATCAATACCATTAACCTTAAATACTGTATAAAGCGGTGACATTACACCTGTTCTTCCTAATTTGTTTCTATTTATCGGACCAACTGGAGCGCTTGTAGAAATTCTTGGGTTATAAACAAAAGCATCGTTTTCAACAATATAATATCCAGATATATTTTCAATGTTTGAAACATCGTGGTCAAAATACTCTCTTTGACTCATAATTCCCAGTTCCGCTGAATTTGTAAATGTCTCTATATATTGTGTATCGTTATTTTTGGTAGTTACTTTTTCAACAACTTCTCCCAACTTACGCTGTTCCCAATCATCCGTGAACCCTTTAAACCTGATATTTGGTGTATTTCCCATACTTACACCTCCTCTAAGACACGAATGAACTCTTCCACCGCTTCTTTTGTATCATCATTGTTAAAACTAAGTTCTTTCAGCATACCCAATAATGCTCTATTTCCCTCTTTGATCGACTGGTCTGTCTCTTTTATATTCTGCGTCAGTTCCCGAAGATCAATTTCCGGCTCTTCCTCTGTTGTGTCAACATATCTTGGTATATTCAAATTGAAATCGTTTGCCACAATATCCTCATAAGATGCCAGATACGCTTCTTTTTCCACCGTTTTGCGGTTATTGTATAGTTCAAGCACATGATCAATGTGCCTCTCTTTCATCTCATTCTGTTTTTTTTCTTTTTCATACTGCTGCGATGCATCAATAAATAATACATCCCTACCCTCACGGTGTTTCTTTAAAACAATAATACATGTCGGTATAGAGGTATTGTAAAACATGTTAGCAGGAAGTCCGATCACCGCATAAATGGAACCATTCTGTAACAGTGTTTCTCTAATCGTCCCCTCTGCCGCACCTCTGAATAATACTCCATGCGGTAAAACAATCGCCATTGTTCCTGTCTGCTTTAAATGATAAAATCCATGCAGCAGAAATGCATAATCTGCCTTGGATTTTGGAGCCAGCTTTCCTCCATAATCCATAAACCGCTCATCCTGTTTGAATCCTTCCGCCGCTGACCATTTTGCGGAATAAGGCGGATTCATGGTCACAACATCAAATTCTGTTTGTTCATCTGTTGGCCAGTCAGCATCCAATGTATCACCGTTTCTTAAATGCTGATTTTCGGGCAGCACTCCATGTAAAAACATATTCATTCTTGCAAGATTATAAGTAGATGGCATCAATTCCTGTCCATAATACTTAATGTAGTTAGCTTCCGTAGAATAATTTCTACAGCTTAACATCAAAGAACCAGATCCCATACATGGATCGTAAACCTGTAATCCTTTCTTATTTTCCTGTCCTGACATTGCAATCCGGCAAAGGATCTGTGCCGGTCCATGGGGTGTATAGAATTCTCCTGCTTTTTTACCTGTTTCCGATGCAAATTGTCCAATCAGATATTCATATGCATTTCCAAGCACATCTCCTTTTGTATGGATCAGATCTGCTGCTTCAAGTACTTTTATAAGATCAGAAATTGTAGTACTCTGTTTCTGGTCTCCCGTTCCAAGACGATTCGAATATAAATCGACGTCATCAAACAGCCCGTTAAACAATTCGTCTGATTCCTGAATCCTGTTGAATGCAGCCTGCAGTTTTTCCCGGTGAAAGCTATTGTTTTTTGCATCTTTTAACATACTAATGTATGTCATATCCGGAGTCAGAGTATAATGTAAAGATTCCTGCAGCTCTTCTAACAAATCTTTTGCATCCTCCCCTTCTATGGCCTCTTCATATGTCCTCTGCGCTTCTTCGATGCTTTCCGGCACACCATCATAGAGCAGATCGTAAACTTTAGATAAATAAGAATCTGATAAATATTTATAAAATACCAGTCCAAGCAGATATGTCTTATATTCATTTGCGTCCATTTTTCCTCTTAAGACATCCGCTCCACTCCATAATACCTGTAACAATTCTTTCGACTCTGCCATGTGTTAATCCTCCTCAATTCTTCTTATTGTCTCTGCTGCCAGTCTGCTGATATTTTCAGCCTGATGCTCCAATAAATCTTTCTGTATCATTGACTGTCTATATAATCTTCCTATCTGCCTTTGTTTCTCTATCTCTAACATTGGTATCTTCAATTCGCCAATACTTTTTATGTTTAATTTCTTTACACTCAGTGTTGTCCCCTGATGATATTTACTGATTTGCTGTTCCAGGCTCTTTCCCTCATTAAACTGATAACAAAAATACCAGGGGTCTAATTCATTCTGATCAAACATACACAACAGAAAATTCGATGTAATATATTTTCCCTGTGTTTCAGTCGATATCGGTGATGCTTTAGATCGGATCAAATTAATAATACACCCACATATCATATTTACATCAGCTAAACTATGTAAATCCTTTTCAAAATCCTCTGGTGTATAGATATTTACATTCTGATTTTTTAGCCTGGAAATGTTTTTACCCAAAGTAAAATTTATCAATTCATCCAAACGTTTTTGTTCCATAAATCCCCCTTCAGTAGTAATTTAAGTAAATTACTATTTTATAATAATCCAATTACCTTCAAATGTCAATTTGTAATTTAGATAAATTACAAATTTTAAAAATATTTGGTCTGCCTGCCCGCATACCCCTCTTTCTTAAAGTCCGAATTTAAAAATTCCACCTTAACCGGTACTACCCGAATCAGATGCATCGGCTGCGGTAATTTTTTCAATGCTTCTATCGGTATCTTTTTAAATTCCGCTGCCACAACATATTCTTCCGAAAACGGTTCAACGATCTGTGCCTTTCCGGTCACCTGCATTCCTTTTAATTTTCCAAAACATTCATATTTATCATAAATGGCAATGCAGACATTTTTGTTATGCTCCAATGCATGAAATTTTTCCCCGCCCTCGGAAAACATCCAGAATGTGCCATCGTGATATATATATTCGATCGGCGTGCATCTCACAAATTCGCCAAATCCGGTTGCAAGGGTACAGGTATTGTTCGCTAAAATGTAATCGTCCACTGCCTTTTTTAATTGTTCCTCTGGCATACGAACATTTTGTTTATCTTTTTCTTTCCAGTAATTTGCTGCTTTTTCGTAATCTTCATGGTTCATGATCTTCTTCTCCCTTCAATATTGCTTTCTCATATTTTATACCCTGCTGTCATAACTTATCAAGGTAAGGGATATCGTGAAAAGTAAAATGGAGATTTTTATGAAAATTGAATAGAAAAACCTGATTACCTGCATTGCCATACCGCTTGCCGTCGGCACCCTGTCCTCTCTTTTGACAAAAAACAGTATGGAAAACTTTGCCATGCTCCAAAAACCCACGTTTGCTCCACCTGGTTTTCTGTTTCCAGTCGTCTGGACAATATTGTATGTCCTGTTTTATCAGATTTTAAAACCTGCCGGATACCTGATGATTCCCTATCTGCTGTGGGTGACTTTTGCAGGGTACTTAAATCTTGGAATTTGTCTGCTTAACTGACAACACAGACTTCCGAAAAAAAGCAGGATTCGTCAGATCTAATCTGGCGTCCCCTGCTTTCTCCTGAGGTCGCATTTTTCCTGCGTCCCTCTTTTCTGATACTATTTATTTTTCTTTTCATAAAGCGATATATAAAAAGGTCATCCGCTACCTCACGATAACACCGCTAAGCCTACGCTATTGAAAAAAGTGTCGTGGGTAATGCAGCCGGAGCCACACGCATCTCTGCACGAATTGACCGATTTTATTTTACCACTTTTTCTGCAAATATTCTATTAAAAATTCTTAAACCCATAACCCGCAGCTCTCACGGCATCAATAAAATCTCCCAGCACTGCTGCATTCGTCTCCGACTCCGCATGGAGCAGATAAATTGCACCCGGGTGGAGTTTATCTTTCATCTTCTGTAGACTTGATACCCGATCCGGCTGATTATTGACATCATAGTCCAGATATGCAAAACTCCAGAAAATACTCTTGTAATTGCAGTTGTTTAGCAGTGCAAGTGACTGCTCACTGAATCTTCCTGTCGGGTAACGGAACAGATACATATCATATCCAAAATTTTCTTTGATATAGGCATGATTCTCTGTTACCTCATTTTCCTGTTTATCTAATGATAAAGAAGGCATACCTGCGGAAGGATGCGTCACACTGTGGTTTCCTAACACATGTCCTTCATCGATCATTCGTCTTACCAGATCCGGATTCTCTTTCGCATACGGTTCTGTCACAAAAAATGTGGCAGATACCCCTTTTTCCTTTAATGTATTTAAGATGCTCTCCGTCTGTCCGTATTCATAGCCTTCATCAAAGGTCAGATAAATGTCTTTCGTGTCATCACCAATAAAGTAGGCATTGTATTTTCCATATGTCTCCTGCGCATTGATGGCATCTAACGGACGGTTTTCATCATCTGTATGGCTGCCAAGTCCCCAGTCATGGCTGGTGGCATCCAATGAGGATACATTTTCAATCGGTGTGTTCTGCAATACCTGTCCTGTCGTACCTGTGCCCGTTTCTGTACTCGTCTGCTCTTCCGTGCCTGGAACATCCTCGACGGATTCTTTAGCATCTGCTCCGTCTTTTCCATAAGACTCATACGTTTTTAACACAGCATCCCCGATCGCCTTTGCATAACTGTCAATGTTTGCATCAAACAGCTGATTATCCGTCGGACTGTTCATAAAACCAAGTTCGACAATACATGCCGGCATGTTCGTGTGCAGATTTACATAATAATCTTTGCTCTCGCTCTTTTGTGTCCCTTTTTTTACACCACGGTTTCTCGAGATCCCTGCAGCATCCAGGTTATCCATAATATTCTGGGCAAGCGCCTGTGCCTTGTCATCCGCATCACTGCGGATCCAGGTCTCCACACCATTACCTTCGCCTGTATTGCGGTGCAGTGACACAAAATAATCGGCATTATTCTGATTTGCAAAGGTTGTCCGTTCCTCCAACGATAAAAATGTATCATCGGAACGCGTCATAATGACCTGTACGTCCTCTTTGTCAGCAAGATATGCCGCCACTGCCTGTGTTATTTTTAAATTATCGTTTTTTTCATAACGCAGCCTGTAATCAGACCCGTTATCTTTTCCGCCGTGTCCGGCGTCCAAACATACGATCAGTTTATTCTCGTCTATTGTTTCCGTATTTTCCTGCTCATCATCAACAGCCACGATCTTCCCTTCGATCTGCGAAAGGTCGATGCCTGCCGGAACCAGCTTGTGCAGCAGACTCCCCATCCCCTGAAATAACGCAAGAACGATCAGAAGCTGCAGCGAACAATATACTATGCACACCAGGTTTCTCAGTCGTTTTTTTCTTCGCTTCTCTGCATTCAAATCCGTTCACTCTCTATCTTATCTATTTTAATTTTTCAAATTCTTTCATCCGCAGTGCCACTGGACTGACGGCATCTACGTTCCACTTCGGTCCGTGCTAAACAGGTGCCACCGGCACCTAGCACCGCCCTATCAAATAAGAAAAACACAAAAAAATGCCTGCAAGCAGTCATTTTTTGTATTTCTCTTATTTGGCACCGCTCACTGCCTACGCACATTATATCCTATCCACATGTAAAAGACCATAAAACATTTTCTTAATATTTTATGATGTTTTAATCAAACAGGAACTGCGACAGTGCATAATTGCTGACATCCTGTCCCTTGGGTGTCAGGTATATTCTTCCTGCGCGGCGCTCTAAGAGCTCCTCCTCCTGTAGATGATTCAAAACTTTCTGATACACTGCCTCGATGGGCATCCCAAAGCTGTGCATAAAATCATCCCTTGAAACTCCGTCGATCATACGAAGTCCTAAATACATAAATTCTTCCATCTGCGCATATTTGCCAACTGACTCAGCAGAGGCGTGCAGATTGGTTGCCGGGAGCTGTTCCACTGTTCCGTCGTCATGTTTATTTTCCCAGATGCCTTCCCGGATGACTTCGACCTGCTCCAGATAAGTATATAAATCTCTGGTGTTAGTGTAACGTACATTTTCCATCAATGACGACGCACCAAGTCCCAGACCAAGATAATTGACACGCGTCCAGTAACCTATATTATGTCTGCACGCATAACCAGGCTGTGCAAAATTTGAAACCTCATAATGCACATAGCCGTTTTCCTTAAGCATCTGCTCGGTCAGCTGTGTCATCTCATAGACTTCATCTTCTGTCGGCAGTGCATCCGTCGCCATTCCTGCACGTTGTTTAACCGCATCAAATTTATACAGATCATAAAACGGAGTTCCTTTTTCAATGATCAGCGAATAGGCAGAAATATGTTCCGGTTTCAGACGGCAGACTTTCTGCAGCGAATCTGCATAACTTTCCATGTGCTGTCCCGGCAGTGAGCTCATCAGATCCACATTAATATTGGAAAATCCTCCTGCTCTTGCAAGTTCATAAGTTTTCAGGAACTGTTCCCATGTGTGGATACGCCCTAACATTTTCAGTTCAACATTCTGTGCAGACTGCAATCCCAAACTGATCCGGTTGATCCCGGACTGTCTGTACACTGCAAATTTCTGCGCTGTAACAGTTCCGGGATTGCACTCAACAGAGACTTCCGCATCCGGCAGCAGCGCAAAATTTTTATGCACGGCATCCATGATCTCTGCCATATCCGACTCCCACAGCCACGATGGCGTGCCGCCACCAATATAGACTGTTGAAACCACATAATCCCTGCAATGTGCCCCATAATAGAAAATTTCTTTGCAAAGTGCCTTCACATATTGTCTCTGTGTATCTTCATCTGCCGGGAAAGAAAGGAAATCACAATAATTACATTTCCGGACACAGAACGGGATATGTATATATAATTCCAGTTCCTTTTTTTCCATATTTAATCCTCATCCAGTTTTAAAACACTCATAAATGCTTCCTGCGGGATCTCGACATTTCCGACCTGACGCATACGCTTCTTTCCTTCTTTCTGTTTCTCTAACAGTTTTTTCTTTCGGGAAATATCGCCACCGTAACATTTTGCAAGCACGTCCTTACGCATTGCCTTGACGGTCTCTCTCGCAATGACTTTACCGCCAACAGCCGCCTGAATCGGGATCTCGAATAAATGTCTTGGAATCTCCTCCTTTAATTTTTCGCACATCTTTCTTCCACGCTCATACGCACTGTCTTTGAATACGATAAAGGAAAGGGCATCGACCTGTTCTTTGTTGATCAGGATATCAAGTTTTACCAGCTCGGAGCGCTCATATCCCTTTAATTCATAATCAAAGGACGCATAACCCCTCGAACGTGACTTCAATGCATCAAAGAAATCGTAAATGATCTCATTTAACGGCAGATCATACTTGATCAGTGCACGCGTTTCCTCTAAGTATTCCATACTTAAATAAACACCGCGGCGCTCCTGGCACAGTTTCATGATTGCACCGACATACTCACTCGTCACCATGATTTCTGCCGATACGACAGGTTCTTCCATGTATTCGATCTCAGACGGATCCGGCAGGTTTGACGGGTTTGTCAGATCCATGACCTCTCCGTTTGTCTTGTGCACTTTGTAAATAACCCCCGGAGCTGTTGTCACAAGATCTAAATTAAACTCACGCTCTAAACGCTCCTGAATGATTTCTAAATGAAGCAGGCCTAAAAATCCGCAGCGGAAACCAAAACCAAGCGCTAACGATGTCTCCGGCTCATACTGCAAGGACGCATCGTTAATCTGTAATTTTTCCAATGCATCACGGAGATCCGGATATTTTGCACTGTCAGCCGGATACATACCGCAGTACACCATCGGATTGACCTTTTTGTAACCCGGAAGCGGCTCACTGCATGGGCGGTCGGCATTTGTCACGGTATCACCGACACGGGTATCGCGGACATTTTTGATACTTGCACAGAGATAACCTACCATTCCCGCTGCAAGCTCATCACACGGGATAAACTGTCCGGCACCAAAATATCCGACCTCTGTGACCTCGGACTGTGCACCGGTTGCCATCATGCGGATGGTATCTCCCACTTTTACCGTTCCCTCTTTGATACGGCAGAATACGATAACACCCTTGTAAGAGTCGTAAAGTGCATCAAAGATCAGCGCCTGAAGCGGTGCTTCTTTATCTCCAGTCGGGGCCGGGATCTTTGTTACGATCTGCTCTAATACCTGATCGATATTTAAGCCGGTCTTAGCAGAAATACGCGGTGCATCCTCCGCCTCAATCCCGATCACATCCTCGATTTCTTTTACCACTTCATCCGGCTGTGCACTCGGAAGATCGATCTTGTTGATGACAGGCATGACATCAAGATCATGATCTAATGCGAGATATACATTTGCCAGTGTCTGTGCTTCCACTCCCTGTGCTGCATCCACAACTAGGATCGCACCGTCGCAGGCTGCAAGGCTTCGTGATACCTCATAGTTAAAATCGACGTGCCCAGGTGTGTCGATCAGGTTAAAAATATACTCTTCCCCGTCATTTGCCTTATAAATGATACGGACTGCCTGTGACTTGATCGTAATTCCACGCTCGCGCTCTAAATCCATATTGTCAAGAACCTGCGCCTGCATCTCACGGCTGGTCAAAGTTCCTGTACGTTCTATGATACGATCGGCAAGTGTCGATTTACCGTGATCGATATGTGCTATAATACAAAAATTTCTGATTTTACTCTG
>OOAZ01000416.1_pt1 | contig 37898 bp, 28 predicted proteins | sample 1671221 | NCBI WGS metagenome assembly OOAZ01 (sample SAMN06348134, study PRJEB24527) | human gut metagenome | biome: human gut; feature: ankylosing spondylitis patient; material: feces | host: Homo sapiens | place: China | collected 2015-10
CCATCATCTGGTCCGCTGTTGTCACCGGCATCATCGCCTTCGCTCTGGAGAAGACCATCGGTTGGCGCGTCACCGAAGCTCAGGAAGTCGGCGGCATCGATCTTGCCGACCAGGGCGAACGTGCTTACGATTTTGCTGGTACTGCCAGCTCCGTTCTCAAGGAGGTGAAGTGAAATGAAGCTGATCACCGCTATCATTCAGCCCCATAAGCTCGACGATGTCAAGGAGGCCCTCGCGGCCGCCGGCGTGCACGGTCTGACCGTGTCCGAGGCCAACGGCTACGGCCGCCAGCGCGGCCACACCGCCGCGGGCGCTCAACAGCAAAAAGGCAAGAACGATACTGCGCATGGCTATTCCTCCTTATAGCGGGCGGCGTCGAGCAGTGCGCGGATCTCGGCGGCCTCGGCGTCGCTGATGGGCTTTGAGTTCAAAAACGCGGCCACGAACCGCGGCAGACTGCCGTCAAAGGTCTTGTCCACCACTGCGGCGCTCTCGGCCTGCTGGACGTCCTCCTTTTTAATAAGGCTCGTCACGCGGCCATCGGCGTTTTGCAGCACGCCGCGCTCACAGAGCTTTTTTAGAACGGTGTAGGTCGTGCTTTTTTTCCAGCCCAGCCCCTCGGCGGCCAGCGCGACCAACTGCCCGCTGGGCAGCGGCTCGTTGTCCCACACAAGGCAGGCAAAGCGGTATTCGCCGTCAGCAAGGCGAAGCGGTTCATGGTTCAGCATAGGGAAAGCTCCTTTTGGTTTATTGCAGTAGACCTGTCTCTGTCTATAGTCTACTACGATAGACCAAAAATGTCAATAAAAAATCCCCGCCGGTGATGCACGGTGGGGGCATCAAATCCGGAAATGGAATAAAAATTTATGCATTATTCGATGCTTTTGAAATTTTTATCCCTTATCCGTAATTTCTGAGTTCGCCCGCTGGGAAATTTCCATTATAATATAGGCAGTAAATTGAAAAGGAGTACCCAGCGATGCGAGCAATAAACCTGAAAACGAATCATCTTACCGCGCCCCTTGGCATGGATGCCGGGCCGCTGTTCTTGTCTTGGCAGTGCGTTGACGGCGTGCGCCAGACTGCCTATGAAATTGAACTGACCGCGAACGGCGAGACTGTTTGGCACAGCGGCAAGGTGCAGAGCGCCGCCGTGCACGCCGATGCCCCGACTGTGGGCGGCTCCCGCGTGCGTGGGTGCTGGCGCGTGCGCCTGTGGGACGAAAACGACACCCCCGGCGCGTGGCGTGAGGCGCACTTTGAAACGGGCTTGGCACAAAGCGACTGGCAGGGTGAATGGGTAGACCCCGAAACGGAAGAAATCGACATCCCCGGGGATGATGCCATCAACGCCTTTGCCCGCCCCAACTGGGAGCGCAAACAGGTCGAGAAAGAAGCAGCCGGAAAAGGAACAGCCGAGCCGTACAAGCCCCACCGCCCGGCATCCTACCTGCGCAAAATTTTCACCGCGCCCAAGAGCGAGGCACGGCTGTACATCACGGCAAAGGGACTGTATGTGGCATGGCTGAACGGCGTGCGCGTTGGTGAGATGGTGCTGGCCCCCGGCAGCTTTACCGGCAACAAGCACCTTGCAGCGCAAACATACGATGTAACGCAATATTTGCGTGACAGTGAAAACGAGCTGCTGGTTGCCCTTGGTGACGGCTGGCACCGCAGCACAGGCGGTGTGGACGGTGACCGCGACTTGTTCGGTGATACGCTGGGCGTGCTGTTTCAGCTGGAGGTGGACGGCCAAGCCGTCTGCGCTTCTGACGGCTCGATGCAGGCAACGCAGTGCGGGCCGATCCGCCAAAACGATATGCAGCAGGGCGAGGTCTATGACGCACGGTTCGAAGGCAGCTTGACCGGCTGGCACGGCGTGCGCGCCTACCGCGACGACCTGCCCATCACCGGTATGAATACCGTGCCGATTCTGGAACACGAAGCCTTCCCCGGCAAGCTGCTGCAAACGCCCAACGGCGAGACCGTGCTGGACTTTGGGCAGAATATCGCCGGCTATGTGGAGATGGCGCTGACCGCCCGCGCCGGGCAAAAGGTCAAGCTGACCTGCGGCGAAGCGCTGGACGAAAACGGCAACTTTACCCAGGAAAACTTCCAGGACCGTGCCCGCCACAAGGAGGGCGGCACCGCCCAGATGCTGGAGCTTGTCTGCAAAGAGGGGAAAAACCACTTCAAGCCCCACTTCACCATCATGGGCTTCCGCTACGCCAAGGTCGAAACCGACGCCGACTTGACCGATGCTGTGTTTACTGCCCACGCCGTCTACTCCGATATGACGGTGACAGGCAAATTTACCTGCGGAAATGACGCGGTGAATCAGCTTGTCAAGAACAGCATTTGGAGCCAGAAGGGCAACTTCTGCGATATTCCCACCGACTGCCCGACCCGCGAACGCGCAGGCTGGACAGGGGATATGGGCGTGTTTATTGAAACCGGCCTGACCCTGATGGACTGCTACCCCGTGGCGGAAAAATGGCTGGCGGAGTGCCGCCTGAACCAGTACCCGGACGGGCGCATGGCGAACATTGCCCCGCCGAACGCCCGCCCCGGCTATATGACCCCGATGCTCTGCATGTCGGCAGGGTGGGGCGATGCGGCGATTCTGGTGCCGTATGCCCTGTACAAACGCACGGGTGACCGCAAAATTCTGGCGGACAACTATGAGATGATGCAGCGCTGGTACGGCTTTTTGCTGGGGCGCGCGCAGCAGACGACCAATGAGCAGCAGGGCGGTGATTACGCCAAGTTCACCGTTTTAAACGGCATGGACTACGGCGAATGGTGCGAGCCGGGCATCACCCCCATGCAGGCGATGATGAACCCGCGCAAGAGCGTTGGCACGGCGTATCTGGCCTACTCCGGGCGCTTGCTGGCGGAAGTGGCGGAAGCACTGGGCAAGGCGGACGATGCCGCCAACTACCGCGGCACCGCCGCCAACGCGGTAAAAGCCTACCGCGCGGCGTTTACCGAGAACGGCGTTATCAAGTCTGACCGCCAGTGCGAGTATGTCCGCGCCGTTGCCTTTGCCCTGCTGGGTGAGGACGAAAGCAAGGCCGCTGCCGCAACGCTGAACAAAATGGTCATCGAGAACGGCTGCCACCTGAACACGGGCTTTTTGTCTACGCCGTTTTTGTGCGATGTGCTGGCAAAATACGGCTATGCGGACACTGCCTACAAGCTGCTTTTGCAGCCTGACGCCCCCGGCTGGCTGTATGAGGTCGGCAAGGGCGCCACGACTGTTTGGGAAACATGGACGGGCATTGACGAAAACGGCAAGCCGCACGAATCCCTGAACCATTACAGCTACGGTGCCATCTGCGGCTGGCTGTTCGGCGGCGTGTGCGGCATCCATTATGCCGACGGCGTACTGACGATTGCCCCGACGCCGGATAAATCGCTGGGTAGCGCCAAAGCTGCCTACGATTCCCCGGCCGGGCGCATCGTAAGTGGCTGGCGATATGACGGCGACGCGGTGACCTATGAGTTTGAGATCCCCGCCAACCTGACCGCCGATGTCACTCTGCCCGATGGGCGTAAGCTGACCCTTGCCCCCGGAAAGCACACAGTATAAAAAGAAAGCGCCTGCCCTGCCGTAAAACTTACGGCAGGGCAGGCGCTGCTTTTGATAAACTGGAAGTTACCTATTTCAAAACAAAGAGAGAATTTTCATAGTCTTTTACATAGTACCGTATATTTTTATGCCCTTTTTGAATAATAGTGTGTCCCTCTGCTTCTAATTTTTCTTTCTGTGCTTCAATACCATTTGGATACTTAGCATTCAGTTCTCCGTTCGCTTTTAAAGTTCTCCAATAAGGCGTTTCATCTTCGGAACGCTGATAACTCGCCCATGCCACAATAGAAACAAAAACTCCTGCTGTAATCGGTTCTGTAAAATCTGCACCATTCAACTCCGCAAAGTATTCTCGTATTTTCCCAACAGTAATCACTTTACCATAAGGAATTTTTTTCATTACCTTATCATAGTCGATTGGCGGGGCAAAATACATTTTACTTCCACCATATTTTTCAATGCTTTTTTGGTCTGTAATAATTTGAATTTTAGGCATATCCTTTTTATCGTGCAACATAGCATTAAAATCCTTTTTATCTTCGTTTGCCATTTCTACCACCTCCTACTTTAAGAATAGTCTGTTTGTCATTCTTATGCAATGAGACTATTTAAGAAATTTGACAAACTCCGATTTTCTGCCCTAAGTATATCACACAAAAAACCAAATTTCAACGCAGGAAAAGCAAATCCCCTGTCCTTTCGGGCAGGGGATTGCGGTTTAAGTATACTGTTTCAGATATTCGGCGCTGACCTGCAAACTTTTGACGGGGGAGTTGTCCACCCAGTTGCGGTGGCTTTCCAAAATCACGGCATCTACGCCGACGGAAAGCGCCTGCGCCATCAGGCTGTCGAGGTCCATATTGCCGGTACCCAGCTCCATGCTGTCGGTTTTCAGAATCGGCGTTACGGCGCTGCCGGTAAGGCGGGTGCCGCGGTCATTGATGTGCCACAGCTTCATGCGGGTTCCCAGACGCTGCATCCACGCAAGGGCATTCGCGCCGCCCTCGGTGAACCAATAGCTGTCAAACTCAAAATTGACGTACTGCGGGTCGGTTTCCTCCAGCAAAATGTCGTAGGCACGCTTTTCGGCGTTCACATGGCGCAGCTCGCAGTTGTGGTTATGGTACAAAAGCTCCACGCCCTCGGCCTTCAGCGCCGCGCCCGCCTTGTTCAGCCGTGCGGCAAGGTCGTGCATCGTGGCTTCATCGCCGTAGTCAAAGCGATACATACCCGTGATGACAACATACTTCGTGCCAAAGCTCTTGGCTTCGTCGGCCACGGCCTTGGCGTCGCGTTCCAGACTGCCCAAATCGGTGTGCAGGCTGACGACTTGCAGCCCCGCTTCTTTGATCAAAGCGTGCCAGTCGAGGTTGCCGCCCTTGCCCACGGGCATGCCCGCCGCCTTGGTCAGCAGCCGCACCATAAAGCCGATGGGGTGGATCATAAACCCGCACAGCTCAATGCCGTCATAGCCTGCGGCCTTCATGGCAGCCAGTGTCTGGCGCGCCTCGTTTTCGTTGCCTAAAACGGTTCCCAGCATAAACTGCTGGACTGCCTTTATGGGCATGGTTCAACCCTCCATCTTGATGATTTCACCCGTTGTGACGCCGTTTTCGTTGAAGCTGTCCACGCAGACATAATAGTCCTGCCCGGCCATCAGCGTGGAAAGCGTCACCTCGTCGGCATCATAGACAAGCCAGCTCTGGTACAGTTTATCCGGTGCAATGCCGTAGCGCACATTGCAGCCCTGCGCGTTCTCGATATGCTGCCAGCTGATTTTGCCGTCCAGCGCATCCACGCGCACGGCTTTGGCGTTGGCCTGGGCGGGGCAAGCGCCCTCGCCGTTGCCGAACACACGCAGCCCGCTAATGCGCAAAGCCTGCCCGTAGGGCAACTCGCCGCCCGTCACGCGGATATACCGCGCACGGATGCCGTCGGCATACTCATAGTAGCCGTTGGAGCATTCGCGGGCGACATCCTCGCGCAGTGTCCACACCTTGCCGTCCAAGCTGGTTTCCACGGTGTAATGCGAAATCTGCGGGCGGGTTTCGATGTGGCGGGTCTTGCGGTCATCGCCATAGCTGTCAGCAGGGAAGTCCACGACGAGTTTTTCATCGGCCATGTTGACCTGAACCGCCCGCACATCGCAGTCCCTGCCCAAATCCACGCACAGCCATTCGCCGGGCTGGTCGCTGCCCGCGCTCCACCAGCGGCGGCAATCCTCGTCCACGGCATTCACCGGGTCGCTGCCCTCGGCGGTGGAGGATGCGGTCACGGTCTTGCGGTAGCCGAGCAGCATCCACTTGGGCTGCTGGCTGGCGGCGTCAAATTTGCCTGCCGGAATCTCATGCGGGTAGTCGGCAAAATTCTGGTTGCAGTACAGCACGCCGTCCGCGTCAAACCCGGCAGGGAACAGACCCACGCGGCGCTCAAAGTCGTGGTTGACCGAAATGCGCATCGTGGATGCGTGCCAGTAGTTGCCGTACTTGTCGGCAATGGTGCTGCCGTGTCCGGCACCCGTCATAAACCCACCCGGCTTGGCGGAAAACGGGTTGGACGCCTGTAGCGTGAACGGTCCCAGCGGGGACTTGGATGTATACACGCCGTCGGCGTAGGTGTTGTACTGGGTGCCGGGGCAGGCGTATTGCAGATAATACGTACCGTCGTGCTTTGTCATAAACGCGCCCTCGATATAGGGCTTGCCGACGGCGTTGAACATGGCGGTCAGTGCCTCGGCGTTCAGCCCCGGAATCTGCGCCATCTGGGGCGGCAGCTCCAGCTTGCCGATCGCCTCGTTATAGAACGGTTTCATGGATTTGTAAAGTACGCTGCTCTCTTTATCCACAATGCCGTTGTTGCCGGGGCGCTCATAGCCCAATTCTTCTTCGCGCCCGAAAATCAGTTCTTTCTTTTCCCCGATGGGTGTCATGGTTTCGGGGTCAAGCTCCACACCCCAGATGGGCGAGGTGTTGGAGCAGCCCCAGTAGAAATAGACGCGGCCATCATCGTCCCAGAACATATCCGGGTCCCAAAAGGCGAACGGAGCGCTGACCTCGGTAAACGGCTCGGTCAGCGGGTCCGCCGTGCGTAAAATCGGGCAATTGCGCCCCTTGCGGCTGGCAGAAAAATAGAGATACTCGCCGACCTGACGCACATCGGGGGCGTAGTCGTAAATGAGCAAATCGGGGTCGGCGTGGAAATCCCAGTGCAGCAGGTCGTCCGAATACCAGAACCCCGCCGACATCGAAACAAACAGATAGTATTTGCCCTTGAAGTACACCAGTGTCGGGTCAGCGCCCTCGCGGAAACCGGCGATGCGCTCACCCTCCTTCATGTGCTGGTAACGGTAGCCCAAATCCAAGGGGTTGCAGTAGGTTTCCATAAAATCACACATCCTTTTTGATGCCCTGCAAAACGCGGTTCAGCTGCTTGATGCTCTCGGCGTCCGTGCCTGCCTGCTTGAGCATACTCTCCACGGTCATGCGCTGCATGGCGCGCTCCATCATGGCAACCAGTGCGGGGTTGTCCTTGACGGCGGCGGCGACATCGCCGCGGGCGGCAGCCGCCTTGTCGGTGATGGCTTTCAAAACGGGTCCGACCTTGGCATCTGCCATGGCTGCGGCCATATTGTCCTTGACGCTCCAGCAGGTTTCGTCCAGCTCACCGTCAAACCAGTTGTTCACGACCTGACGGTTGGACATAGCGTAAGCGGGATTCGGCTCGGCAGCCTTGTTGACCAGAATCACGCTGGAATACGCCCCCGCGCGGGCCTCAATACTGTGCTTGCCGGTGATGGGCACATTGAAAACAAACACTTTGTCGCCTTTTTTCGTTTCGATCAGGTGTCCGTCCTTGTACAGCGAAACCTCCGGCAGGTTGGAGTAGACCCGGACTTCGGTCACATCCTCGGTGCGGTCCACATAGCGGCTGCCGCAGGTGTGTACAAAGGGCTGCTTGCTCCAGTAGGCCTTGTACAGGTAGAAGGCGTCCTTTTTGATTTTGCGGTCAAAGGTGACAAGGCCCTTCTGGTTCTCGCCGTTTTTGCCGCCCTCGTCGCGCCCGTCGGCGGCAAAGTCGAACATATTCCAGACATGGGTCGCCCACAGCCACGGGCGGTCAGCAATCATTTTTGCCATGTGCTCGTGATAGACGCACTGGTAGGTTTCGGTATAGTCGCCCTTTTCGGGGTGGGCGCTCTGGTAGGCGGGGTTGGCGTCCGCGCCGTACTCCGAAAAACCGATGCAGCGGTCCGGGTATTTGGCGTGGTAGGTATCAAAAAAGTCGTCGTTCTGGTCAAGCTCGCCCAAGTACCAGCCAAAATACAGGTTGTAGCTGTTCACATCGGGAATTTCCAGAATCGGGCTGGTGATTTCCAGCATAAAGACGTTCGCCATCGTGGTCGGACGGGTCGGGTCAAGGCGGTGCGCCAGTTCGTTCAAGGCGCGGTGATTTTCCAGCAGCTCCTCATTCACAGGGCTGGCGGCGGTAATTTCGTTGGACAGTCCCCAAACAGCAATGCAGGGGTGGTTGTAGTTCTGGACGATGAGTTCTTCCATCTGGGTCAGCGTGTTGGCGCGGCCATTGTGCATGTGCATCGTGATGTAGGGGATTTCCGCCCAGATGACAAGACCCTTTTCGTCGCACAGGTCATAGAATGCCTGCGCGTGCTGGTAGTGGGCCAGGCGGATGGTGTTGGCGCCCATTTCAAGGATCAGCGCCATATCCTCCTCCATCATCTCTTTGGTGATGGCCACGCCCGCGCCCTTGCGGTCCTGATGGCGGGAAACACCACGCAGGGGATAGGGGCGCCCGTTCAGGATAAAGCCCTTCTGCGGGTCAATTTCAAACTTGCGGCAGCCGAAGCGGGCGGTCTCGGTCTCGCCATTGACCAGCCGCGCAGTCACGGTGTAGAGATACGGGTCATCAAGACCGTCCCACAGGCGGGCATGCTCCAGCGTGAACACGGCTCTGGCGGTGCCGTCCTTGACGGCAACGCTCGTCTGCTGGCCATCCAGTGTGAAGGCGACACTTTCGGCACCCACCACAGCGGCCTCCACCGTCACTTCACAGCGGCGGGCGTCGAGGTCCGTGACAATCGGCGTGACCTTGACGGGCACCGCGCCGTTTTCAGCAAGGGCAAAATGAGCAGCGGGCACAACATGCAGCGTTACATCGCGGTAAATGCCGCCGTAGAAGGTGAAATCGGCTTTTTGCGGGTAGACGGTGTCATTGTCGCTGTTGTCCACATTCACGCGCAGCAGGTTGCTGCCGTTGCGCAGCGCATCGGTAATGTCCACGCAAAATGCAGAATAGCCGCCCTTATGCTCAGCAAGCTTTTGCTCGTTCAGGTAGACCTCGGCGGTCATGGCAACGGCGTCAAACTGCAAAACGGCGCGTCCGTTTTCCGGCAGGACGATGTCAGGCAACACGGTGGTGTAGCTGCAGGTGCCGCGGTAGTAGTCGTTGCCGCCGTCCTGCCCGTCGATGGCGTTCCAGGTGTGGGGCAGGGTGACGGGTTCGTCGTGTCCTTCTTTGGAAAAAATCCAGTTCTGGTTCAAAAGAATTGTCTTGCTCATAACATGACTCCTTATGTGTGGATTTAACTTCAAACAGCCGAAAGGGCTGCAAACCCTTTCGGCTGTTGTGGGATGGGCTTACTGAAGCTGTTCTTTATAGAATTCAGACTGTGCGGCAGCCTTCTTCTCGGCAATGCGCTTCTGGACGTTGACCATCTCCTCCTTGGTCAGCGGGCAGCTGCGCATGGCAATCAGCGTAATGATCCAGCCGATGATAGGCAGACCAAACTTGAGAACCATAGCCATCCAGAAGATAGCGGGGGTGCAAGGGTCGGTGGGCTGGGGCATCGTGGCGGTGTAGCCCAGCAGCGCAACAGCACCGGTGGCAATCACGGCGGCAAAAGAGGTGATGAGTTTATCGACCAGGCTGTAGGTGCCGGAGACAACGGCGGGAATATAACGCCCGCTGCGGTCGAGCTCAAAGTCGATGGCATCGGCCATATACGAGGTGTTGGAGGTGGTGATGCACATATTGGAGCCGTTCTGCAGCAGAGACAGAATGACATAAATAATCATGGCGGGGCTGCCCATGACACCGATCTGTTTGGGGTCAATGACAAGGAAGAACACGATCATAACAGCGGTGATGACCATGCTGATGCAGGTGAAATTGACAATGCCCTTTTTGCTGCCGTGCTTGCCGACATACTTGGCACCGAAAGCGGCGAAGAAGATGGACGGCACCATGCTGATAACCGACAGGATCGTGCCAAGACCTATATTGCCGATGATAATGCCGCCGAGAATTGTGTTGATGATGGCCTGGCTGCCGACCTGCTGAGCCAGCTTGTCGGATGCGTTGGACGCAATGTAGCACTGCAGCGGCTTGTTGTGCTTGAGGACCTCGACAATATCGGCCATCTTCAGCGGTTCGGTTTTCTTGGTGCCGACAAAGGTTTCGGGTTTGTCGAAGGCGGAAACGCCGAGGCAGACCAGCAGGGTGCCGATGGCGGCAACAATCAGGGTGACATTGCAGGCAGCGGTCAGAAATGCCTGATTATAGGTGCCGCCGCACTTGGGCAGCAGGACGACGTTGAGCACCATGGACATAACCATCGGCACCAGATAGTTGAATGCGGTCGTCCAGACGCCGAGGGTGGGGCGCTGGCGCGGGTCATTCGTCATAATGGCGGGAATGGTCTGCGCCGTCATATTGGTGGTGGTGTAGCCGATGACGTAGACCACGTACAGCAGCGTGAACGCGACCAGCCCCATCCCCTTGGAGGAGAAGCCGGTGAACATCGCGTAGAGGGCAACGGCCTCAATCAGGTAGCCAGCGATCAGCAGCACACGCAGCTTGCCGAACTTGGTGTTGACGCGGTCATACACAAAGGCCAGCAGCGGGTCGGTGATGCCGTCCAGAATACGGGTGCAGGTCAGGATGATGCCAACCGCGGCGGTGGTAATGCCGTAGCCGATGCTGGCCGAATAGCTGGCCATACCGATGAGCGAGTAGACGCTCATACCGACCAGCGCGTTGCAGGCGTAGCAGATGATTTGCCATGTTTTGGCGCGGCGGTATTGTACGCCGTCAACTTCTGAAGCAGTGGGTTTCTTTTTGAACATTTTGTTTTCCTCCTAAGAATTCCGCAGTGGTTTTTCTCACTGACACCACTATACCAGAAGCAAAACGGCAGCAGGGGATAAAAATCAGCAGATAAGGAACAAAAATTCGCGCATTATTTCAAGCAACACGAAATGTTGTCCCACTTTGCTAAATAATACCCTCACGACTTGCGCTTGTTATGCTATGATACAGGTACAAAAGTTTCTGGATTTGCTTTAGACAGCACAGGTAAGGAGAAAATTATGCAGAAATTTGAAAAAGGCTTTTTTGTGGGCGCGGCCACTGCCGCCCATCAGGTCGAGGGCAACAACATTCATTCCGACTACTGGGCACAAGAGCAGCTGCCCCACACCAGCTTTGCTGAGCCGAGCGGCATTGCCTGCGACCATTATAATCGGTATGAGGAAGATATTCGACTGCTGGCGGATGCCGGGCTGAACGCCTACCGCTTTTCCATCGAGTGGGCGCGCATCGAGCCGGAGGAGGGCAAGTTCGACCCTGCCGAAATCGAGCATTACCGCAAGGTCATTGCCTGCTGCAAGGCGCACGGCGTTGAACCTGTTGCGACGCTGCTGCACTTCACCAGCCCCAAGTGGCTGATTGCCATGGGCGGCTGGGAGGCAGAATCCACGGTCGAATACTTCAAGCGCTATGTCAGCTATGTGATGGAGCAACTGGGCAGTGAACTTTCTTATGTCTGCACCATCAATGAGGCCAACATGGGCCTGCAGCTGGCGGCAATCTCCAAGCGGTTCCGCCTGATGGCAGAGCAGGCCGCCAAGGCTGCTGCCAGTGCAGGCAAATCCGCCGAAGGCAGCGTACAGGTGGGCATGAACTTCCAGAAGATGATGGAGAACATGAAGTACGCTGCCGCCGAAAACGCCGCCGTGTTCGGCACACCGCAGCCGAAAATTTTCGTCAGCGAGCGCACACCCGAAGGCGATTTGCTGGTGATGCGCGCCCACGCTGCCGCGCGGGAGGCCATCAAGGCAATCTGCCCCGAGGTCAAGGTCGGTCTGACCCTCTCGCTGCATGACCTGCAGGCCCAGCCGGGCGGTGAAGCCTTTGCCGCCGCTGCGTGGGAGGAAGAGTTTACCCACTATCTACCTTATATTAAGGAGGATGACTTCCTCGGCGTGCAGAACTACACACGCACGCTGTACGGTGCGCAGGGGCAGCTGCCCGCCCCGCAGGGTGCCGAGCTGACCCAGATGGACTACGAGTTTTATCCGCAGGCGTTGGAAAACGTCATCCGCAAGGTGGCCGCCGACTTTAAGGGTGACTTGATCGTGACCGAAAACGGCATCGCCACCGCAGACGATACCCGCCGCGTGGCGTTTATCGAGGCAGCCTTGGCGGGCGTGCAGCACTGCATCGCCGATGGTATCCCGGTCAAGGGGTACTTCCACTGGAGCCTGATGGATAACTTTGAGTGGCAGAAGGGCTATGCCATGAACTTTGGCCTGATCGCCGTGAACCGCGAAACGCTGGAACGCACCCCGAAGCCCAGCCTTGCGGTGCTGGGCGGATACGCCAACGCATAAGAATATCAGTGGTTGTCTGTACGGCAACCACTTTTTTGTGGTATACTGGTATAAGAAGAGGGTGATTCGATGGATGTTTTTCAAAATATGGAGCTGTTTTCTGAGCTGATCCAGTGCGGCGGCAACATTTATACATGGTGCTATAATGCCGATGGCAGCCTGCTGCAGAGCAACTGCCCGGAAGCGGGGTTTCTCTCCGGCGCATTTGACCTATTCGGCTGCAAGAAAAAAATGCTGGACTACGGCAGCCGGCACACAAAGCCCGTCACACTGGGCACGGCCATTGGCATGACATGGGCAGCTGCCTTTGAAAAGGACGGCAGTGCGCTGAAACGCGCCTGGGTCATCGGGCCGGTGTTTTATCAGGATGTTTCGCTGCGCGGGATCGAGCAGGGGCTGCAATACTATAACCGTCTGGAGACGAGCGTGGCATGGACCATGCAGCTGTACGAGGCGTTGAAAACCGTACCGGTGCTGCAATGCACAGTCTTGCACCGCTACGCTCTGATGATGCATTATTGTCTGACCGGTAACCATCTTGCGATCAGTGACATTAACAGCGAGGATTTGACGCAGGTACGCAATGCCGTGCAGCAGCCTGCCCATGATCGCCACAAGGTCTGGATGGCAGAGCAGGGACTTCTGCAGATGGTGCGCACCGGAGACTTGAACTACAAGCAGGCGCTTTCCGCCAGTATGGGCATCAGTGCGGGCGTGCCTGTGCGCAGCGATGACGTTTTGCGCCAGAGCAAGACCAGCATCATCGTGTTTACCTCGCTGGTGTGCCGCGCCGCCATCGAGGGCGGGCTTTCGCCGGAGGAAGCCTACGCGCTGGGGGACAGCTACATCCAATCTGCCGAAAATGCAAAAACGATGGACGACCTCGATCCTCTGGCACTGATGATGTATGACGACTTTGTCCGGCGCGTGCATAAATGCCGCACCAACCCGCATCTTAGCCAGCAGGTGCAAAAGTGCGTGGACTACATTGAGATGAACCTCGATAAAAAAATACGCGCTGCAGATATTGCAGCGCTGGTGGGCTATACGGAATATTATCTGACCCACAAATTCAAGGAGGAAACGGGCTTGAGCGTGACAGATTACATTAAATTTGTCAAGATCGAGCGCGCCAAGGTTTTGCTGAAAAGCACCGACCAGACCGTGCAGGACATTGCTACTGCACTTTCTTTCAGCACACGCAACTATTTCAGCCGGATTTTTCAGGAGGTCACAGGCCAAACCCCGATGGAGTACCGCGAAAAGTAAATGCTTATCCAAAAAACCTCTGCCAGGCAAACAGTCTGGCAGAGGTTTTTATGTTTTATTCTTGTGTCAGCGCCCGCGCCATTCTGACCACGCGGGAGGCATTGATTTTTACCTGCTCCAGCGTCACTGCACCGCTGGCGATGCCCTGCAGCAGGTTGTCGTAATCACCCTTGTTGCCGGGCATGAACAGGTCGCCGCCTGCTGCAGCTACATACTGCGCCTGCGAATCCCGGTGGGCAGAGCGCGCATCCCCGGCAATCGGTGAGACCCAGTCGGTCATGACGATGCCCTGATACCCGAACTCGGCACGCAGAATATCCATAATCAGCCCGCGGCTTTCGGCGGTGTGGGTGCCGTTCAGCAGATTGTAGGAGGTCATGACGGCCTTGGGCTGGGCTTCCCGCACGCAGATGCCGAAGCCCTTTAAGTAAATTTCACGCATGGCGCGCTCGGAAACCATGCTGTTGTTGCGGGTGCGGTTGTACTCTTTATTGTTGGCGGCATAATGCTTGATGGTCGTGCCGCAGCCCTTATGAGCCTGCACACCGCGCGTCATGGCGGCGGCCATCTTGCCGGAGACGAGCGGGTCCTCAGAGTAGTACTCAAAGTTGCGCCCGCAGCGGATCGAACGATGGATGTTCAGCGCCGGGGCAAGCCACAGATGCACGCCGAAGTGCTCCATCTCCTCGCCGACGATGCCGCCGCACCGCTGCACAAAATCCGTGTCAAAGCTCTGCGCCAGCGCGGTGCCGATGGGAATGGCCGTGCAGTATTGAGTCTTGATCTCGCAGCCGGCCTTCGGCTTGCCGTTGCCGCCCATCAGGCTCATCACCAGTTTCATCGGGCCGGACAGCATTTCCATAATGGAATCCGGCACCGAGGCATTGCCGACAGCGTGCTTGCCCTTGCCGTCCTCATAATACTCCTTCGCAAGGCGCAGACCGGCAGGGCCGTCGGCCATGACCAGCCAGGGAATGCCCTTGACAGTGCTGCAGCTCTCACCCGCCGCACCGCAGACATGGCGGCCTGCGGTGCCGATCATCGAAGCAAAGCCCTTTGCGTTCGGATCAAAATTGCCAATCAGAAGCAGGGCGGCGTCCTCCTTGGTCAGGGCGTCCACCTCGGGCAAAATTTCCTCGGTGCGGGCATAGTCTATCGTTTCACAGACAATCGAGGCCGGGTCGATTTCGATGACCGGCACACCCTCCGGGCGCTCCATCGCGGCGGCAGGGGCGGTAAGGTCGGTGAAATCCGTGCTGCCCAGCACATTTTTTGCCTGCATGGTCGTGACGGTCTTGCCCAGATGCAGGACGGCGGCGGGGACGGTTTCGGCGCTGCTGACACCGACACGGACAAGGTGATCACCGGCCTCGAGAATATAGGAGGCAGTTTCGGCATCATAAGCTGCCATCTCCGGCAAGGTAAAGGAGCAGGTGACAGTTTCTGCTTCTCCCGGGGCAAGTGTGCGGGTCTTGGCAAAGGCGCAAAGCTCCTGCCGGGGCACATCGAGCTTACCGGCAGGCTTGCTCAGGTAGACCTGCACGACCTGCCGCCCCGCCATAGTGCCGGTGTTTTCCACGGTAGTACGCACAGTGACCTGCGCACCGTTCGCCTCCACCCCGGCAGTCCCAAGGCGGAACTCTGTGTAGGAAAGCCCGTATCCAAAGGGGAACAGAGCTTTTTTGCGGAAGGTATCAAAATAGCGGTAGCCCACATAGATGCCCTCGCGGTAGCGGGTTTCGTTCATGTCCTCAAAGTCGGGCATTTCGGGGTATTCCTCAAAGGCGGCCCAGGTGGTCGTCAGCTTGCCGGAGGGATTGGCCTTGCCCAGCAGAATATCCGCCAGCGCACCGCCGGTCTCGACACCGAGCTGGGACAGCAGCAGAATGTTGCGCACGCTCATAACGGGGGAGAGATCCACCACGCCGCCGACATTCAGCACCAGCATAAAGCGGGTGAACTTTTTGTCCAGCGCCAGAATATCCCGCACCTCGGAATCGGTCAGGCGGATGTCGCCCTTGAGCGGCGTGCGGTCGTTGCCCTCACCGGAAATGCGGGAAACAACGTAAATTGCTGCATCGCCCTCAGCGTTGAGCGGCAGGTCGTATTCAGGCTCAGGCATGACCTTGCCCATGCCGTAGAGGATAAAGTTCTGCTTGGCGGCTTTGGCGTCCTTTTTCAGCTGCTTCAAAAAGGCTTTGTGGGCCTTTTCCCGCGCCTGCTCGTAGCCGGTGTGCCACTCCATCCCGGTCAGGGTAAAGCCTGCCTGCTGCAGTCCTTCCTCAATGGTTACGATGTAGCGTGAATTTACCTCACCGGAGCCGGTGCCGCCCCGGATCGTGCGGCGCACGCCGCTGCCATAGGCGGCAAGGGTGCAGGGCTTTTCCAGCGGGAAGCTGCCGTCCTTTTTCAGCAGCACGGTGCAGCCCGCCAAATCTTTGCGCAGCGCTTCGATGTGGCGCAACTCATAATCGGCCATTGCAGTGGTATTTTTCATGGAAAACATCCTCCTTTTTCATTAGTATACAAGAAATATCCTCAGGCAGGGGAGAAAACATTTCGTGTTTTGAGATAATAATTAGGGCAATACCGCACAATTCCCGCCTAACGGCTCAAGCACCGCTCCGGCAGCTGCCGCACTTCGCTCGCCGTATCGGCACTTAGAATTATGCGGTATTGCCCTATAAAATGCGCTTCAAAAATGGCTCGTCGATTTTGCCATTTTTGCGCTATACAACAAAAACAGCCCATGACATCTTTTTGTCATGGGCTTATGGCGGAAAGAAAGGGATTCGAACCCTTGAGGGCTTTAGGGGCCCTACACGATTTCCAGTCGTGCGCCTTAGACCAGCTCAGCCATCTTTCCACATATTCAGTTGCGCAGCGCCTGACTGCATGAGCTATTATAGCAATACAAACTTCAAATGTCAAGCCTTATTTTGCATTTTTTTGCAAAAAAATCTGCGATGGGCAAGGTACATGCAAAACGTGCGTGCAAACTGCATATTTTGCACGTTTTATCCTCTTGCAAACGGCGGCGCAAGGTGCTAAAACTATAGGGGTATGAAACATCTAACAAGAGGTAAGGAGAGGATATTTCATGTATTCCGTGTTCCGTGACCTGGCGATCATCATTTTGAGCGCAAAGTTCTTTGCGCTGGTCGCCCGCAAATGCAAGGCCCCGCAGGTCGTGGGCGAAATCATTGCCGGCCTGATCATCGGACCGTGCCTGTTGAACCTGGTGCAGACCAGCGACGCCATCTCGATTTTTGCGGAAATCGGTGTGGTGCTGCTGATGTTCTCCACCGGCCTTGGCACGAACCTGAAGGAGCTGATGCGCGCAGGCCCCATTGCGACGCTGATCGCCTGCGTCGGCGTCTTTGTGCCGCTGGTAGGCGGTACGCTGCTGTATAGTGCATTCTACGGCTTTGCGGCGGTGGGCAGCCCGGAGTTCTACCGCGCGCTGTTCATCGGCACCATCATGACGGCGACGAGTGTCTCCATCACGGTGGCGACGCTGCAGGAGCTGGGCCATCTGAAAAGCTTCCTTGGTACGACCATTGTCAGCGCGGCAGTCATTGATGACGTCATCGGCATCATCGTGCTGACCTGCGTGCTGGGCGCCAGCTCGGGTGAGGGTACCGGCATCGGCGGCGTGCTCATCCAGACCGTGCTGTTCTTCCTCGTCGCCATCGGCGTCGGCGTCGTCATCCACTTTGCCATGAAATGGCTTGACAAGCGCAACCCCCACACCCAGCGCATCACCATCGTCAGCATGGCGTTCTGCTTTGCCATGGCCTACATTGCCGAGCAGTACTTCGGCATTGCCGACATCACCGGCGCGTACATTGCAGGCATCGTGCTCTGTGCGATGGACGACGCCCCCTATGTGGAGCGCCGCGTTGACATCAGCAACTACGTCATCTTTGCACCGGTGTTCTTCGCCTCCATCGGCTTAAAGACCGACATCAGCGGCCTGACACCGGAGATTTTGCTGTTCTGCATCTGCTTCGTCATCGTTGCACTGCTGACCAAGATCATCGGCTGCGGTCTGGCCGCGAAAATCTGCCGCTTCAACTGGGGCGATTCCCTCAAGGTCGGCGTCGGCATGATGACCCGCGGCGAGGTCGCGCTGATCGTTGCCCAGAAGGGCCTGGAGGTCGGTGTTGTGGACCCCGTGTATTTCACGGCGGTCATCCTGCTCATCGTGGTCTCGTCCGTTGCGACGCCGCTGGCGCTGAAGGCTCTGTTCACGAAAATGCCGCCCGTGCCGCATCCGAGCCAAACGAAAGCGTAAAATCACGTGTAAAATGCTTTGTAGGGACGATGCTTGCATCCGCCCCTACAACCAACCCGCTATAACAAAAAATCCGGCAGACGTTTTTAAAGGCGTCCGCCGGATTTATTTTTATTCCGCCTCTACTGCGTGAAGGTGATTATCCACCCATTTGATCAGCAGCTCCAGCGCCACCAGGTTATGCCCGCCCTCAGGGACGATCAGGTCGGCCTTGCGCTTGCTCGGCTCGACGAACTGCTCGTGCATCGGTTTGACAGTGGTCAGGTACTGGTTGACAACGCTGTCCAGCGTGCGCCCGCGCTCCTTGACGTCGCGGACGATGCGGCGCAGGATGCGCACATCGGCGTCGGTGTCCACAAAGACCTTCATGTCCATTAAGTCGCACAGCTCGGGGGAGTCAAAAATCAGGATCCCCTCCACGATAATGACTGGCGCGGGCTGCACGGTCACGGTCTTGTCGCTGCGGTTGTGGATGGTGTAGTCGTAGACCGGCACCTGTACAGGGTGACCTGCGCGCAGCTCCCGCAGGTGGGCGACCATCAGCGGCGTGTCAAAGCTGTCCGGGTGGTCGTAGTTGAGCTTGCAGCGCTCCTCGTAGGGCAGCTCGTCGTGGCGCTTGTAGTAGCTGTCGTGGTTGAGAACGCTGACCTCGTTCGCACCAAAATGATCCCGCAGCTTTTCGGTCAGGGTGGTCTTGCCGCTGCCGGTGCCGCCCGCGATGCCGATAATGATGGTTTTCATGTCCATAGCTCCTTATACATCCAATTTGATCTCACGCCCCGTCGGCTGATACGCGCGGTATTTGACGCCGGTCATGTTGAACATGCGGCGGCTGGCGATGCTGGCATGGGTGTCGTGGTATTTGTCCGATAGATAGATCAGTTCTTTGATGCCGCTCTGGATGATGGCCTTGGCACATTCATTGCAGGGGAAAAGCGTCACATACATCCGGGAGCCGCGCAGATCATGGTTCGGGCTGTTCAGGATAGCGTTCAGCTCCGAGTGGCAGACATACATATATTTTGTGTCAAGGTCGCTGCCTTCGCGCTCCCAGGGCATATCGTCGTCATTGCAGCCGATGGGCATGCCGTTGTAGCCCAGGGACAGAATTTTGTTTTCCGGGCTGACGATGCAGGCACCGACCTGGCTGTTGTTGTCTTTGGACCGCATGGCCGAGAGCAGGGCAATGCCCATAAAGTATTCATCCCAGCTGATGTAATCCTGACGTTTCATAGGTACACCGTCCTTTATTTTTTACTCTATTATACTGTGCCGCCGTGCGCCGCGCAAGATGCTGTATGCAAATATTTGCGCCGTGTGGCCTCGCCGCCGCGCAGATGACGCTCGGCCTTGTTCCTCTGTACGACGGCCTGCACCTCGGCCCAAAGGCCCGGGTTCTGGCGGCGCAGGCGGTGCTGGTCCTTCCAGATCGTGGATTTGCTCACGCCGAATACGGCAGCCGCCGCGCGCACGGTAGCACCGCTTTCCACAATATACCGTCCCACCGCCGCGGCGCGCTCCTCAGGGTCGCCCTTCATAGCCTGACCTCCTCGCATAGAATTTCCTGTCAAATCCTATGTGAAGGAGGGCGGGAGTATGCTACTTTATCTTATACACGCGGCACGCCGCATTTTCATACCATACGTCATACCTTGCCGCATACCAGCTCTCATCCGCCGCAAATTTCGCGTAGACACTGCTGTCAAACACGGCGTACCCGATGTCCCACGCGGCCAGCGTGTCCTCGTCCGGCGTCTCATACAGCGCCCGCATGGCATTGTACTCGGCAGAATAGTCCATGCCGTGGTAGTAGACATAGCTGCCCGACCCGCAGAGTATCCGCCGCCCGGCCAGCGCAAACACCGGTGTTAAATGGCTGTCGCTTGTCAGAAACAGCGCGTCGCTCCCGGCGTTTTCGTCGATGTGATCCGCCAGCGCCATATCGTCCGCGCTCCACTGCCGGTAGTCGCTGAGCGCCTCGCGGCCTACGGTCAGCACACTGCCGAACATGCCCGCAAAGCAGCATGCCGCCAGCCCCAGCGCCCGCCAGGGCAGGGCGCGCACCTCTGCAAAAATATCCACAAGCAGCTGTGCAGCCAAAATACAGCCCAGAATATGCCAGACATAGAGCAGTTTGTTGTTGTCGTAATTGTTCGGCTGGAACACGACGAACTCCGCCAGCGCCAGGATCGCCAGCCCGCCGCCGTACAGCCACCGCTGCTTTGGCTTGGCGCGGAGAAACGCAGGGATCAGCAAAAGATACACAAGGCCGATGTTTTTGATGTAGAACCAGAAATAGTTGTCCCGCAGCGTGCCGTTGTCCTGGCCGTTGATCCAGTTGAAGTGCAGCCGCAGCATGTGCTGGCCGTCGAGGCTCTGCGCCAGCACCGTCGGCAGCATCTGGCACAGCCACGCCGCGCCGCAGACCGCTGCCAGCCCCAGCCAGGGCAGCAGCGTCTTTCGCCGCGGGCCCTGCGCCAGTGTGTAGACGCCGCCGACGAGGCAGAGCAGCACGAGCGCCAGCGCACTGTGGGTGTGCAGCAGCGGCAGGGGCAGCACCAGCGCGGCCAGCCACGGCCAGAGGCGGCGCTCGCCCTCATAGCAGAACCGCCACAGAAGATAGACGGCGGGCAGCAGCACGCACCAGCCAAACAGCGTCGCCCGCTGGGGGATAAGCAGATCCACAATCGGATTGACCCACTCGATGTTTTTCTCCACAAAATTCGTCGGCGTTGTGTAAAACCCCGTGAAAATGCCCGCAAAGCTGTCGGCAGAGCCGAGAAAGTACACAAACCCAAGCCCGCTGCCCATAAAGAACAGGTAAAACGCCAGACACGCCTTGCCGGCGCTGTCGGTCACGCGCCGCGCCAGCTGCCAGAACATGCCGTACACCGACAAAAACGCGGGCAGCATCGGCAGCAGATACGCCGTGCGCAGGTCGGCCCCCAGCACCACAAAAACGCTGGAGACCGTCTCGCACAAAAACGGATAGCCGAACCGGTGCGTGCCGCCCAGCAGGGGATAGCGGGGCAGAAATTCACCGCTCTGCGCGATATATTTGATAAACCCGAGGTGCATCGGCATATCGCCGTAGCAGCTCTGGCCCGTGTGGTACGCGCCGTTCACCAGATGCAGAACGTGGGTGTGCAGCAGATACAGCGTGATGAGCACTACCGGCAGCAGGCAGGCCCACAGGGCCCCGCTGTCGGGGTCCTTCGCCATGCCGCGCAGCCGCGTGCCGTGGTACAAAAGCGCTGCCCCGATGCCCGCCGCGGCCGCTGCCGCCAGCGCGACGGCGGGCAGTGTAAAGCCCAGTACCACCGCAAACAGTGCAGGCAGCACGGCCAGCATCGACACGCCGAACCCGCAGCCCAGCGGCACGATCACCGCCGCCGACCCGTCCGGCACCGCCCGCCGGGCCGACAGCAGACCGACGGAGAGAAACAGGGAAAGATAGAAAACGGAAAATAACATGAAGAACCTCACAATTCCTAAGGCCCCTTCGCTTGCGAGGGGGCTCCGCCCGCAGGCGGTGGGGGAGCGGTAGCCTGCGGCCACCCTCCCTCCGGCCCTTCGGGCCACCTCCACCGCAAGCGGAGGAGGCTTTTGGGTGAGCTTACACCCCCTCCAAATCAAACGGCGGTGTATACTCCTCCTGGGCACTGCCCTTTTCCTGCATATATCCGTCGGTCAGCCCCAGCCGCACGGCCTCGTCGATGACCTGCCGGTACTCATAGGTCGTGATGCGCCGCCCGAGGCCGTGCTCTGCCGCCTTATAAAAGGGTGTAAACTGGCTCATTAAGCTGGGGATAAATTCTATGCCCGTTTCCTCCCGCAGCGCTGCCAGCCGCCGCAGCACGGCCTTGCTGTCTGCCACGTGGCCGGGCAGGGCCAGATGCCGCACAATGACGCCCTTCTGCAAATACCCGTCCGCGTCGTACACCGGTGCGCCGGTCTGCAAAAGCATCTGCCGCAGCGCTGCGTCCGCCACGGCAGGGTAGTCCCGCGCGGCGGAAAGCTCCGCTGCCAGCGCACCGTCCGCGTACTTGTAATCCGCCAGCCAGATGTCCACATACCCGGCCAGCGCCCTGACGGCGTCCACCGTCTCATACCCGCCCGTGTTGTAGACGACGGGCAGGGAAAAGCCCTGCGCCCGCCCGGCATCCAGCGCGGCAGTGACCCACGGCAGATACTGCGATGCCGTGACGAGGTTTATGTTTTTCGCTCCGCCGTTCTGCAAATTCATAAAAATCTCGGTCAGCCGCTCCACAGAAATCGCCTTGCCGACCTCGCCCTGACTGATCGGGTAATTCTGGCAATAGCAGCATTTCAGCGTGCAGCCGCTGAAAAACACCGTGCCGCTCCCGGTTTCGGCGTTCGGGTCGCCGCTCAGGCACGGCTCCTCCCAGTGGTGCAGGGCGGCGCGGGCCACGCGCAGGGTGTTGTCTGCCCCGCAAAAGCCGCGCTGCCCTGCGGCGCGGTCCGCCCCGCAGGCCCGGGGGCAAAGGGTGCAGTGATGGGGTATTTGCATGATAAAATGCCTCTTTCACAAAATTTCTTGCTTTTAGTTTACCACAAACGGCGAAAGTGTGGTATACTGTATCTACCAATATTGCAAAATAAAGGAGCGTGCTTTTATGTCTACCCCTCATAACCGCGCCGAAAACGGCGATTTCGCCAAGACCGTCCTGATGCCCGGCGACCCGCTGCGCGCCAAATTCATTGCCGAGACCTTCCTCGAGGACCCGCGCCTTGTCACCGACGTCCGCGGTATGTACGGCTACACCGGCACCTATCAGGGCCGCCCCATCAGCGTGATGGGCAGCGGCATGGGCATGCCGTCCATCGGCATCTATTCCTACGAGCTGTACACCCAGTACGGCGTCGAGAACATCATCCGCATCGGCTCCGCCGGCTCCTACACCGACAAGGCAAAACTGTTTGACGTGGTGCTGGCCACGGGTGCCTACTCCGAGAGCAACTACGCCGTGACCCAGAGCGGCGACACCGACGACATCCAGACGCCGAGCGCCGCGCTGAACGATGCCCTGCGCGCCAGCGCCAAGGCTGCCGGTATTCCGCTGATCGAGGGCAACATCCATTCCTCCGACGTGTTCTACCGCCAGCCCAGCGACGAGAAGCCGACCTACTGGGAAAAACTGCGTGACGAAAAGGGCTGCCTGGCCGTCGAGATGGAGAGCTTTGCGCTGTTCCACAACGCCAGGGTCCTGGGCAAGCGCGCCGCCTGCCTGTTGACGATCTCCGACAGCTTTGTTTCGCCGGAGATCACGACTGCCGAGCAGCGCCAGACCAGCTTCACCGCCATGATGAAGGTCGCGCTGGGCGTTGACGCATTTCTGGAGAAGTGAGCATGGAAAAGGCTGAGATTCAGGCGCTCATCCGCGAGGCGTTCGCCGCGCAGAAGTTCGCCTATGTACCGTACTCCCACTTCCACGTGGGTGCGGCGCTGCGCGGCAAAAACGGACAGGTGTTCCGGGGCTGCAATATTGAGAACGCGAGCTACACCCCCACGAACTGCGCCGAGCGCACGGCTCTGTTCAAGGCCGTCAGCGAGGGTGTGCGCGAGTTTGACGCCATCGCCATCGTTGGCAGCAAGGTGGGGGAGACGAACACCCTCGTCACCGGCCCGTGCGGAGTCTGCCGTCAGGCGCTCTATGAGTTCGGCGGCCCCGAATTGACCGTCATCATGGCCAGAAGTGAGGCCGATTACATCGTCACGACCCTCGGCGACCTGCTGCCCTACGGCTTCGGCCCGGCAAATCTGGAGTAAAATTACTTTCTTTGGCTCCCCTTGAGGGGAGCTCCCGCCGCAGCGGGTGAGGGGTGGCTGGGTGCCGCACGATTTACGCGGAGTCTCCCGCCCGCCCCTCCGGCCCTGCGGGGCCACCTCCCCTCAAGGGGAGGCTTTTTCAGAAAACCAAAGGAGTTCCCTTACCACATGAAGAAATTCTTAGCACTGCTTCTGACGCTGGCGCTGCTGGCAGGGCTGACCGCCTGCAAGGATACGGAGGCTGCCAGCACCGCGCAGGAGCAGCACACTGTAACCGCCCCGACGAACGACGCGACTTTTGTCTACCAGCCCGATGACCCGGCGGCCACACTGCCCGGCGGAGAGTCCGTCGTGCTGGTGACCGGCCCCGACGGCACGGAATCCGGCGAGGATGCCATGCTGTGGCAGGGCATACAGACGTTCGCCAACACGTACGGCTATACCGCCGACGCCCAGACTGCCGCGGGCAACACCGCAGACGAGGCCGAGGCCGCCCTGCGCGCTGCCGCTGAGAGCGGCGCAAAGCTCGTGGTCTGCCGCGGCGACACCATGGGCGCGGCGCTCTACCGCATGCAGGAAAACTACCCTGACGTCCACTACCTGCTGTTTGACAGCGAGCCCCACAGCGACGACTATAGCGCTTACAATACGGCCAGCCTTGTCCATTGCGTCCTCTTTCAGGAGGAACAGGCCGGGTATCTGGCCGGGTACGCCGCTGTGACCGATGGCTACACCACGCTCGGCTTCATCGGCGCGCGGGAGATACCGGGCATTGTGCGGTACTGCACCGGCTTTCTGCAGGGCGCGGAGGCCGCTGCCGAGCTGCAGGGCGAGTATGTCACCCTGCAGACCTGGTTCACCGATACCTATGAGAATAACGACGCCATTACCAAGCGGATGATCGACTGGTATAATAACGGTACGTCGCTTATTATGGTCAGCGGCGGCAACCTGTACGAGGGTGTGTCCGGCGCCGTCAACCAGACCGGCGGCAAGGCGATCACGACGGATTATGACAACACAGAGCTGGGGGACCGCGTGCTGGGCAGCGCCATCAAGTGCTACAACGCTGCCGTGCAGCGTCAGCTGTACACCTTCTTTGCGGCGGACACTTGGAATGGCCAGACTGGCGGCCAGACCGAGAAGACCGGCTTCACGAACGGCGAAGTCGCGCTGGTGGCCGGGACGCCCTGGCGGTTTGACGGCTTCACGCAGGACGACTACCGCACGCTGTATGAGGAGCTGCGCACCAGCGTCCTAAAGGTGGATGCCTACTCGGATCTGGATACGCTGCCGGAAACCCCGAACGTCACGGTGGACCGCCTGCTGTAACCCCCCACTTGGCCCCTCTGTGAGAGGGCTCCGCCCCTACGGGGCACCTCCCTCGCCGAGAGAGGCAGGAGACTGCGCTTTGTTATGCTTTTGTAATGTTTTTTACGCCGTTTTGTCATTGAATTAACAGCGCAAATGCGGTATACTGAAAGCAAAGCGGCAGGGAACCGCCCTGCTGCGCAACTGAAAACAACCTAAGGAGATCAAAACCATGAAAAAGTTTCTCGCTTTTGTAATGGCTGCCAGCATGGCGCTCTCTCTGGCTGCCTGCGGCGGTTCTTCCGCCAGCACCGCCACGAGCACCACGACGGAGGCTACCTCTGAGGCTGCCGCTTCCACCTCCGGCAGCAAGACCGATGTCGCCTTTGTTACCGACGTCGGCAACATCGATGACCAGTCCTTCAACCAGTACACCTGGCAGGGCGTGCAGGATTTCTGCTCTGCCAACAGCCTGAACGCCAACTACTACCGTCCCACCGAGGACTCCGACGCCGCCCGTCTGGAGCAGATGGACAACGCTGTCAACGACGGTGCTAAGTCCATCGTCGTCGCCGGCTACCTGTTCGGCAATGCCATCGCCGAGGCTCAGGAGAAGTACCCTGACGTGCAGTTCCTGGCTCTGGATGTTTCTGCCAGCGACCTGGGCGACAAGGCTCCCACCGCCAACACCGCTCTGATCACCTATAAAGAGGAGCAGGCCGGCTACCTGGCCGGTTATGCCGCTGTCTATGACGGCTACAAGGAGCTGGGCTTCCTGGGCGGCATGGCTGTCCCCGCAGTTATCCGCTACGGCTACGGCTTCGTGCAGGGCGCTGACGCCGCTGCCAAGGAGATCGGCGCTACGGATGTCAACATCAAGTACTGGTACTCTGGCGGCTTCGCAGCTACCGATGAGGTCAAGAACAAGATGGACGGCTGGTACTCCGAGGGTACCGAGGTCGTCTTTGCCTGCGGCGGTCCCGTCTGCACGAGCTGCGACGCTGCTGCTAAGGCCAACGGCGGCAAGATGATCGGCGTTGACGTTGACCAGTCCGGCCAGTTCGACACGGTCATCACCTCCGCTATGAAGGGCCTGGCCGAGTCCGTGAACGAGGCTCTGACCGATGCCATGAACAACGGCTGGAAGTTCAGCGAGACCTACTCCGGCAAGGAGACCAAGCTCGGTGCTGCCGAGAACTGCGTCGGTCTGCCGATGAGCACCTCCAAGTTCACCAAGTTCACCCAGGAGCAGTACGATTCCATGTACGCCTCCATCGTGGACGGCACCCTGGCCATCGACGACAGCTATGACGCCGATGTCAAGCCCGCTGTCACCACCATCACGGTTGACTACCAGAGCTGATAAGGCTTTATGATAAGGCTTTAAAAGTATGACTTTTAACCGCCCTGCGCACCCCGCGCAGGGCGGTTTTTGTTCTGCTTCGCCAAATTTTGGCTACTTTTTGTGCAGATTCTATTGTACATGGCGCGATTTTTCTGTATAATATAGTGTAAGAATTTGTGTACAAGCCCGTACACATTGAAAGGGGAGTGCAACGATTGGCAGATAATTATGTCATCGAAATGCTGCACATTACCAAGGAGTTCCCCGGCATCAAAGCCAACGACGACATCACCCTGCAGCTGCGCAAGGGTGAGATCCACGCCCTGCTGGGCGAAAACGGCGCCGGTAAATCCACCTTGATGAGTGTGCTGTTCGGTCTGTATCAGCCGGAGCAGGGTACGATACGGAAAAACGGACAGGAGGTCAAGATCAACAACCCGAACGATGCCAACGCACTGGGCATCGGCATGGTGCACCAGCATTTCAAGCTGGTGGAGTGCTTCACGGTGCTCGACAACATCATCCTGGGTGTTGAGGACACAAAGCACGGCTTTTTGCAGAAGGACGAGGCCCGCAAAAAGGTCATGGCCCTGAGCGAAAAGTACGGTCTGAAGGTCGACCCGGACGCGCTGGTCAGCGACATCTCCGTCGGCATGCAGCAGCGTGTCGAGATCCTGAAAATGCTCTACCGCGACAATGAAATTTTGATTTTCGACGAGCCTACGGCGGTTCTGACTCCGCAGGAGATCGACGAGCTCATGGACATCATGCGCGGCTTCAAGGCCGAGGGCAAGAGCATCCTGTTCATCACCCACAAGCTCAACGAGATCATGGCGGTCTCTGACCGCTGCTCTGTCCTGCGCAAAGGCAGGTATATCGGCACCGTTGACATCGAGGACACCACGAAAGAGGAACTGTCCAAGATGATGGTTGGCCGCGACGTGCAGTTTGCCGTCGATAAGAAGCCCTGCGAGGTCGGCAAGCCGATCCTGGAGGTCGAGAACCTCGTCGTGCCGAGCAAGGTCCACAAGAACAATGCCGTCCGCGGCGTCAGCTTCAACGTCCGCGCGGGCGAGATCGTCTGCGTTGCCGGTATCGACGGCAACGGCCAGAGCGAGCTGATCTACGGTATTACGGGCCTCGAAAAGCCCACGTCCGGCACCATCAGACTCGAGGGCAGGGACATCACGAATGCCCCCATCCGCGAGCGCAGCAAGGCCGGTATGAGCCACATCCCGGAGGACCGCCACAAGCACGGTCTGGTGCTGGATTACACGCTGGCCGACAACATGGTTTTGCAGCGTTACTGGCAGCCGGAGTTCCAGAACCACGGCTTTATTAAAAAGAACGCCGTATTGCAGTACGCCGAGCGCCTGATAAAGCAATACGATGTCCGCAGCGGCCAGGGCCCTGCGACGATTGCCCGCAGCATGTCCGGCGGCAACCAGCAGAAAGCTATCATCGCCCGCGAGGTCGATAAGGACCCGCAGCTGCTCGTTGCCGTGCAGCCCACCCGCGGTCTTGACGTCGGCGCGATCGAGTATATCCACAAACAGATCGTGGCCGAGCGCGACAAGGGCCGTGCGATCCTGCTCGTCAGCCTTGAGCTGGACGAGGTCATGAACCTGTCTGACCGCATCCTCGTGATTTACGAGGGGGAGATCGTCGGCGAATTCGACCCGAAAAAGACCACCGTCGAGGAACTGGGCCTGTATATGGCCGGTGCCAAAAAGCAAGGGGAGGCGAAAGCATGAGCAAACAGAATAAACAGCCGCTTCTGCAGCGTCCCGCCGTTGTAGGGGTCCTGGCCAGCCTTTTGTCCATCGTCGTCGGTCTGGTGCTGGGCTTTGTACTGCTGGTCCTGCTGAATCCCGGCGCCGCCGTGGGCGGCATGAAAGCTATGCTGGCCACCGGCTTTTCCAGCATGGACAAGCTCGGCAAGGTGCTGTACCAGGCGGCACCCCTGATGATGTGCGGCCTGTCCGTCGGCTTTGCGTTCAAGACGGGGCTGTTCAACATTGGTGCGTCCGGCCAGTACACGATGGGCGCTTTCTTCTCGCTGCTGTGCGCCATTCAATTCCAGCTGCCGTGGTACGTCTGCCTGCTGGCGGGCGCTGTCGGCGGTGCGATCTGGGGCGTTTTCCCGGGCCTGTTCAAGGCGTATTTCAACGTCAATGAGGTCATCACCGCCATCATGTTCAACTGGATCGGTATGTACCTCGTCAATCTGCTGCTGGCCAACATGCCCGATATGCTGGCCTCCGGCTGGGGCGCGTCTAACTCGGACCGCACCGCCGCGCTGAACGTTGCAAACCCCGGTGCGATCCTGCCCAGGGGGCCGTTTGCGGCACTGTTCGGCAACTCGAGCTGGATCAATATTTCCATCATCATCACGATTATTTTTGCCATCCTTGTCTGGGTCATCCTGCAAAAGACGACCTTCGGCTATGAGCTGAAGGCCTGCGGCCTGAGCCGCGACGCTGCCCAGTACGCGGGCATCAACTCCAAGCGTAACATCGTGCTGTCCATGGTCATCTCCGGCGCGCTGTCCGGCATCGGCGGCGGCATCTACTACCTGGCCGGTACGGGCCAATACGTGCTGGAAAAATCCATCCTCGGCATGGGCTTCAACGGCATCCCTGTCGCCCTGCTGGCCAGCTCCAACCCCATCGGCACGATTTTTGCGTCGCTCTTTATCAGCTATATCCAGGTCGGCGGTGCCGCCATGCAGCCCGCCTACTCGTCCGAGACCATTGACATCGTCATTGCCGTTATCATCTATCTGGCGGCCTTTGCCCTGCTGATGCGCGGCATCATTACCAAGGCGGTCTCCGGCCATAAGGGAAAGGAAGGTGCTGCAAAATGATGATCGCTGCCAACATTATCAGTATGACCATTTTGTTCGCAGTGCCGCTGCTGCTCGTCGCCATGGGCGGCATGTTCAGTGAGCATTCCGGCGTCATCAACATCGCACTTGAGGGCATGATGATCATTGGCGCACTGTTCGCCTGCTTTACGCTGCAGGGCCTGGACCAGAGCGGCTTCGGTCCCGCACATCCGCAGCTGTCGATGTTCATTGCCATTCTGGTGGCGGGCGTCACCGGCATGATTTTTTCGCTGCTGCTGGGCTTTGCGGCCATCAACCTGAAGGCCGACCAGACCATCGGCGGCACGGCGCTGAACCAGTTCGCGCCTGCCTTCGCCGTCGTCATGACTTGGGCCATCCAGGGCCAGGGCCTGACCACGATCTTCATTCCCAACTGGGTGCGCATCACCCGCGATACCTTCGGCCTCGCCCCGGTGGACGGCCCCAGCTTCTGGAACAATCTGATTTTCAAGTATTTCTACCTGACGACCCCCGTTGCCATCGTCCTGTTCATCGCGGCCTACATCGTGATGTACAAGACCCGCTTCGGTCTGCGGCTGCGCGCCTGCGGTGAGCATCCCCAGGCGGCGGACTCCGTCGGCATCAACGTCTACAAGATGCGCTACGCCGGTGTGCTGATCTCCGGCTTCCTGGGCGGCGTCGGCGGCCTGGCCTACACGCTGGCAGCCGGCTCCGGTTTCAACTCCGACGTTGGCGGCTACGGCTTCCTGGCGCTGGCCGTTATGATCTTCGGCAACTGGAAGCCGCTGCCGATCCTCGGCGCGTCGCTGTTCTTCGCGCTGTTCAAGGTCATTGCTGCGCTGAATGCCACGCTGACATTCCTGCCGAAGTTTGAGGGCGTCAAGGAAATTTCGAACTTCTACCAGATGCTGCCGTATATCGTCACGATGATCGTGCTGATCTTCACCTCCAAGAACTCCCAGGCCCCGAAGGCCGAGGGCATTCCCTACGACAAGGGCAGCCGTTAATCACAAATCACAGCAGGCCGCCCGGTATCCCAGCCGGGCGGCCTGCCTTTTACAAGGAGAAAAACTATGCGAATGTACGATATTATCGCCAAGAAGCGCGACGGCGGTACGCTGGACCATGAAGAACTGTCCTTCGCCGTCAACGGCTATGTGGCAGGCGATGTGCCCGACTACCAGATGTCGGCGCTTCTCATGGCCATCTACCTGCGCGGCATGACTGACGAGGAGACCGCCATGCTGACCGACGTCATGGCCCACTCCGGAGATATGGTCGATTTGTCTGCCATCGCGGGCATCAAGGCCGACAAGCACTCCACCGGCGGCGTCGGTGACAAGACGACGCTGGTCATTGCGCCCATCGTGGCGGCCTGCGGTGTCAAGATCGCCAAGATGAGCGGGCGCGGCCTCGGCCACACGGGCGGCACGATTGACAAGATGGAGGCTGTCCCCGGCACCCGCACGAGCCTGACGCAGGAAGAATTTTTCAGACAGGTCAACGAGATCGGCATTTCGGTCATCGGCCAAAGCGGCAAGATCGCCGTCGCCGACAAGAAGATGTACGCCCTGCGCGATGTGACCGCCACCGTCGGCTGCATCCCGCTGATCGCGTCCTCCATCATGTCCAAGAAGCTGGCCGCCGGTTCGGACGCGATCCTGCTCGATGTCACGATGGGCGACGGCGCGTTCATGAAGGACCTGGACGGTGCGCTGGAGCTGGCCCGCCAGATGGTCGCCATCGGCACGGCGCATGGCCGCAAGGTCGCGGCGCTCATCACCGATATGGACAAGCCTCTTGGCCACAACATCGGCAATGCGCTGGAGGTCGCCGAGAGCATGGCCGTTCTGCAGGGCAAGGGTCCCGCGGATCTGACCGAGGTCTGCCTGCAGCTGGCCGGCAACATGCTGGTGCTGGCGGGCAAGGGCGATATGCCTACCTGCCGTAAGCTGGCCGAGAGCGTCATTGCCGACGGCTCCGCGTTTGAAAAGTGCTGCCAGATGTTTGCCGCGCAGGGCGGCGACACCAGCGTACTGCGCGACGCCGACAAGTTCCAAAAGGCAAAGTACAGCTATGAGCTGACCGCCCCGGCCGACGGCTATATTTACAAAAACGACGTCGAGAAGATCGGCAATGCCAGCGTGCTGCTGGGCGCGGGCCGCATCAAGAAGGAGGACAGCATCGACTTTGCCGCGGGCATTACGATGCACAAAAAGCTGGGCGACTACGTCAAGGCAGGGGAGAGCATCTGCACGTTCTATGCCGACGACGAGAGCCTGTTTGCCGCAGCCGAGGAAATGTACCGCGGCGGCCTTGTCATCCGCGATGAGCCGCCGACGCTTCCGCCCCTCGTCTACGCGCGCGTAACGAGTGATGGCGTGGAGCGGTTCTAAATTGAAACACCCGGGAGGGATTCAGCCCTCCCGGGTGCTTCATTTTTACGCACTATTTGCTATGGAATAACGGTTCAGGTGTCCGCCAACTCCACCACCAATTTGGCTTCGGTGGCGGCAATGGCAAGCTGGAGCTTATTCTCTAAGTTCGTCTTTTGCAGCATATTGATGACGTGGAACTTCACGGTGGATGGCTCGACCAAGATGCCCAACGGCCACATGGACGCCATTGAGCCGTATGACTACCGCGCCTTCCAGCCCTTCTCGACCGCGTACCTGCCGGGCTACATGGCCGACAAATACGACGAGGACGCCGACACCTGCCAGGCCCGCGCCCACAGCCGGATGCAGAATTCGGTCAGCAGCGAGCTTTCGGCCAGCACCCTGTCGGCGTTTGCCGAAATGCCGCTGGTGATGGACACCTACACCCACACCACCGAGACCGAAACGTACGACCCCGTCAAGGACGACAGCAGTTCCGGCGGAAAATTCTAAGAGTATCCATTTTGACAACAGCGGCGGCTTTCTTTGCGAAAGCCGCCGCTGGCCTTTTATTGGAATTTTTCGTTATAACTTTGAGAAATGTTCTGCTGTTTAGGGGTGCTGCAAACACAAAAAAGCTCCTGCAGCGTTTAATTCACGCTGCAGGAGTCTTTTTACTTTTTCCTTTTCAGCCAGAACACCTTAAACTTCCCGTATCCGTTGGGCTTGTCCTCGTCGAATTCCTCGGTCTTGACGTAGCGCTTGAAGGCACCGTCAAACTGCAGGGCGTTCCCGTCCTCCTGAATGTCGGTCAGCACGCGGGGAATGGCGGTTTTCTGGCTCTCAAACTCCGGTTCGCGGTCCCATAAAATGTTCCCGTCAGCGTCAAAGCCGTGGGCCCAGACGCTGAACACCAGACAGGCGGCCTCGCCGTAGCAGTAGCGCTCAAAGCGGATGCGGCCATCCAGATAAAACAGCAGACAATCGCGAAAATGGGTCTCCAGCTCTTTCTCATAACGGCGCCCGCACCCGGACCCGGCAAAATCGGCAGCATTGGCAGTCATGGCGTGCCCTCCTGTTTGTTGATGCTTTTATTATACAGCAGGGCGGGGCGTTTCGCAAGCGGAAATATAGGGCGCGGCGGTAGGGGCCGGGCATGCCCGGCCCGGTGCTCTCCCGCAAATGCCCACCCGCCATATACCGCCGGGCCGCCTATATGCGGCCCTTGCTGCGCGGTAAAACATTACGCTTTCACATCCATTTTTTCCAGCAGCACTTTTGCGGTCAAAAGCACCACCGCCAGCCAGCCCGCACACGCCAGCAAAAACGGCAGCACATTCCCGGCCAGCACGTCGGTGCTGCGGTTGGCGTTCATGCCCTGCTGCATCAGGCAGTAGGGCCACAGCAGGGCATAGCCCTTGTTGCCGATCAGCATTCCCGCAATGCCGCCGACCAGCCCTAAGAAAATCGGCACCGCAAAGCTGCGGATCAGCATGGCCAGCAAAAGCTGCACCGCCGCCACAGCCAAACCGCCGAAAATGCCGCGCACCAGATAGAAAACGATGCTCACCGGCGGCCAATCGCTGAACCCGGCAAACAGCCGCCCGCACGCCACGTACAGCACAAAGACAAAGCATTGTGTAAAGCACATCAGCTTTACAACAACAAGGAGCTTTGCCGCAAACAGCGCAAAGGGCCGCACGGGTGCTGCCATGATCAGGTTCCAGTTGTGGCCAAGGTGCTCAAGCCGCCAAAGGTAGGCCGCATACGCCGACACCATCGCGGGAAAGAACAGCATCGAGTAAAACAGCGTGTGCTGCGTCCACAGGCTGTACCACCGCTCGGTCAGGATTTCCAGATTTTGCAGATAGTTGAATGTCCCGTACCCGGCGGAAATCAACGGCAGCACAAAGAAGATCACCCAGATGGGCGACGCATGCAGCTTGCGGTTCTCGGCAATTATACAACGCTTCAGCATTCGTTATACCTCCTTATCGCGCATCATGCGCCAGGCGGCGGCGAACAAAACCGCTGCCAGTACCACGGTAAACGCCAGCAGTCCCCAGCTGTAGGGCCGCAGGCCGTAGGTCACAGTGCGGGTGGCCCGGTCCCAGAGGGTAATCTCATAGCAGGACAGCGGGACAAAGTAGCCCCACGGCACAAAATAACTGACAAGGGGCGGCATGAACGCCGAAAACAGCCCGATCAGTGCCCCCACAATGCCGACACAAAGCGCAGGCAGCGGGTTGTCAAAAATCAACATCAGCAGAAGCTCCGAGAAAAACAGCATGACATCGACAGCCAGCGTGCAAATGCCCGTGTACACAAACGGCCCGGCGGGGAGCGTCTCGGTGTAGCCCTGCACCCGCCCCAGCAGGATGGATACGGCCATTTCCAGCGTGACCATCAGCAGGACCTCGCCCGTGCCCAGCAGCGCCTTGCCCGCAAACAGACTGCGGCGGCTTTGCAGCGTGTACAGCAGTTTTGTGGTGCTGCCCTTGACCTCCATGTCCCACAGGCGGCTGGCGATCAGTGCCATCACAATGGGCATTAAAATGGCGTTCAGAACGGGCAGCGCGAACAAAAGGGCGCTGTAGGCGTTGGCCAGCTCGTCCGCGCCGGTGGGGGCCGCCGCCCCGGCCCAGAGATACACGACCACCGGCACGGCCAGGCAGATTAGCAAATCGTGGCGGCGGCGGGCCTTTTGCAGCTCCGCGTGCAGTGCTTTGCCCATCTCAGTCCGCCTCCTCGCTCGTCAGGCTCAGGAAAATCTCCTCCAGCGTCTTGGTGTGGGGCGTCAGCTCCACAACGCCCGCGCCGCAGGCAGCCAGTTTTTGCACGAGGTCGGCCAGCAGGGCCTCCTGCAGGGGCGGCAGTGTCACAACGCAGCTGTCGCTGTGCGCGGTCAGGCCGTTGGCACGCAGGATCGGCGCGGCCTTGGCCGGGTCCAGCAGCCGCAGCGTGACATTGCCGCGGCTGTGGCGCTGCAATTCGGTCAGCGGTCCCTCAAACAGTATATGGCCGTGGTCGATGATGCCGACCTGCTCGACCATCTGTTCCATCTCGCCCAAAAGATGGCTCGAGATCAGCACCGTCGCGCCCGTGGCGGCGGGCATGTTCCGGATGAGCGCGCGCATCTCCTGAATGCCCGCGGGATCCAGACCGTTCGTCGGCTCATCCAGAATCAGCAGCTTCGGGCTGCCCAGCAGCGCCATGGCAATGCCGAGCCGCTGCTTCATGCCGAGCGAATACTGCCCGACCCTGCGGCTGCGGTCCTGCGTCAGATGCACAATGTCGAGCACGCGGCCGATGTCCTTATGGGGCACACCCTTTAAGTCGGCTACGATCTCCAGATTCTCCTGTGCGGTCAGATGCAGATACCCGGCGGGGGACTCAATCAGACTGCCGGTCTGGCGCAGCAGCGGCAGTCGGCTTTTCTCGGTCAGCTCCTGCCCGAGCAGGCGCACCCGGCCCGCCGTGGGGTGGATGAGCCCCAGCAGCATCTTCATGGTGGTGGATTTGCCCGCGCCGTTCGGCCCGATGAACCCGTACACGCACCCCTGCGGTACGTGCAGCTCCACATGGTCCACGGCTGTATGCGGCCCGTACTGCTTGCACAGGGCCTTTGTCTCGATTACGGTTTGCATAATGCACACTCCTTTGCTTTCGGTATGGCCCTATGCTACACCCTGCGCCTTAAACGAACTGTAAGAGCAGCTTAATTTTGCCTTAATTTTGGGGTCGTGCTATGGTGGGCGGGGGTGAATCGTAGTATGATAGGCAGGAGTCGTATATGGGCGGCCCCTACAAGCTCAAAAAAAGGGGAAAACCTATGACCACCATCTACGACGCCGCCATCCTCCTGGTCGATGACAACCCAGACCTGCTTACCCTAGTCACGGACAACCTGCGCACGGCAGGCTATAAAAGCGTATGCACTGCCGCAGACTGCGCCGCGGCACGGGCGGCCTTCGCCGCGCACCGCCCGGACCTGATGATTCTGGACATCAACCTGCCGGACGGCGACGGCTTCGGGTTGTTCCGCACCCTGCGGACAGAATCGGACGTCCCGGCGCTGTTTCTCTCGGCACGGGACGCCGACGCGGACAGGCTGTTCGGGCTGGGGCTTGGCGCGGACGACTATCTGACCAAGCCGTTCCTGATGCAGGAGCTGCTTTTGCGCGTGCAGCACCTTTTGCAGCGCGCCTACCGCACCGAGCTGTGCCGCAGCCGGGTGCTGACGCTGGGGGACTGCACGGTCAATTTGCAGGACGCCGCCGTCCGCCGCGCTGACGGCACAACGCTGGCCCTGACCGCCACCGAGCGCGCCCTGCTGCAAAGGCTGGCCGATGACCGCGGGCACATCGTAACCTATGATGCCGTTTGCGAGGCCGTCTGGGGCGCGGACTATTACGGGTACGAGAACAGCCTGAACGTGCATATCCGCCATCTGCGGGAGAAAATCGAGCCTGACCCCGGGCATCCGCAGTGGCTTCTCACGGTGCGGGGCATCGGCTACCGGCTGACTGGGGAGGTGTGAAGTTGAAAACCTTTACACGAATGATCGGGCGCTATGTGCTGGCCACGGCGGCGGTGGTGCTGCTGGTGGTGGGTCTGCTGCTGGGGGCGGTGGTCTATCTGGGGCTGCACTACGGCGAGGCCGCGGACAGCCGCGTCCGCATCGGTACGCTGGCAGAGGCCCTGATCCCTACCGCCGACGGCTTGCAGCTGGACCCCGCCCGCACGCCCGCGGACTGGCTGCAGGGCTACGCCTGGGCGATGGTGCTGGACGACGACGGCAGTGTGATCTGGCAGCATGACCTGCCGCAGAACTTGAATAAACACTACACAGCGTCGGAAATCGCCTCGTTCTCGCGGTGGTATCTTGACGACTGGCCGGTGTTCTGCTGGACGGCAGACTACGGCCTGTTTGTGGCCGCCATGCCGCGCGGTTCGGTCTGGAGGTGCAATATTTACAACAATGCGCAGCTTATGAACGCCATGGCAGCGGGTATGCTGCCCGCGCTGGCGCTGCTGCTGGGTGTGCCAGCTGCATGTTGTCTGCTGTTCAGCTGGCGCGGTGCGCGGCGCTTGCAGACGATTGCCGCAGGACTGGCCACCGTAGCCGATGGCGGTACGATCCGGCTGCCGACAGACGGTTTTGCGGGGGAGCTGGCCGACACGGTCAACCGCACGAGTGAGCAGCTGCGCCGCCGCAATGAGATCATCGCCCGGCGGGACGATGCCCGCACAAGTTGGATCGCGGGGGTCAGCCATGATGTGCGCACACCGCTGGCGCTGATTCTGGGCTGGGCCGAGCAACTCGAGCAGGACACCGCCCTGCCCGCCGCGGCGCGGCAGAAGGCGTGCGGCATCCGCACCCAGAGCGAGAAGCTGCGCGCTTTGATCGAGGATCTGAACCTGACCAGCAAGCTGCAATACGGCGCGCAGCCGCTGCGCTGCCAACCGACTCAGGCCGGACCGCTGCTGCGCAGGCTGGCCGCCGAGTTCTGTGACAGCCCGCTGGCGGCCAGCTGCACGGTGGCGTTGGAAATTGCACCCGACGCCGACAAGGCGATTCTGGACGCGGACGCCGCGCTGCTGGCCCGCGCAGTGGAAAACCTGCTGCACAATGCGGCCTGCCACAACCCCGGCCCCGTGCAGGTGCAGCTTTCCGCGGTGCGCACAGGAAAAACACTGAGGATCACGATAGCCGACGACGGCGTGGGCTACCCGCCCGCCGTGCTGCACACCCTGCAGACCGGTGAAGCGGGGGAAAATACGCCCCACATTCTGGGTCTGCACGTCGTCGAGCAGATCATCCGCGCCCACGGCGGCACGGTGGCCTTTGCCCGGAACGCGCCGCGCGGGGCAAAGGCGGTGCTGGTGCTGCCGGTGACGGAAGATCCTGCCGCACGGTAGGGGTGGGAGATGTCCCGCCCGCGGCCTTTCCGCAAAATCGCGTTTTCCGCAGGGCTGCGGACCGGGTGTGCCCGGCCCCTGCGGAGAATGCGATATTTTTTTATTCTCACAAAAAAATCATCCTGATTTTAGTGGATTTTCTTGGCATAACCCTGTATAATGTTTATTATAAATAGGTAAAGGGGGCAGTGTGCCCATGGCACAACCGAATCTTCCCGCCGTGACCGCCATTGTGGTGGCGGCAGGGGCATCCCGCCGTATGGGCTTTGACAAATTGAGCTACCGTCTGCCGGATGGCCGCACCGTGCTGGAGACAAGCTGTGCCGCACTGGCTGCGCACCCGGCAATTACCCAGCTTGTGCTGGTCTGCGGCGGCAACCGCGCCGCCTGCGAGGCCATCGCCGCCGCCTGTCCCAAGCCCTGCGCCGTCGTACAGGGCGGTGCGACCCGCGCCGACA
>OOAZ01000418.1_pt1 | contig 37740 bp, 27 predicted proteins | sample 1671221 | NCBI WGS metagenome assembly OOAZ01 (sample SAMN06348134, study PRJEB24527) | human gut metagenome | biome: human gut; feature: ankylosing spondylitis patient; material: feces | host: Homo sapiens | place: China | collected 2015-10
ATTTTATGCGGTCTTGGAAGAATGTATGCCGGTGGAGGAGAACTTACGGAAAATATTGATGATGTTGGAGGAGTTGGCACAGCAGAGTTTGCAAGTAAAGCCATTGATATATTTTATATGAGTAGAAAATAAAATTTCAGTAGTCGATTGGATGAGATAAGTATAAGTGTAAAGGTGGGAGTAGTAGCTTCCACCTTTTTCAATCGAGAAATTCCGGAGTAAATATAAGTAAATTATGGTCAAAAAAACATCGACATCCGACCTCTTACACGCTATAATATATGTAATCTAATAAGAAAACAGTGTTATCATTACGGCTATGCTGTAGTTGGAATGGTAGCCATATATATGAATCCGCTGGAACGGAATGGCTGAACCATCAGGGTGACAATGTCAGCGGTTTGACAGCGAAAACCATTTTTCTCAGACGATTTTAAGTTTTCTTATTTTGACATGGAATTACAGAATAGTTAGAAAAATCAAGGCTTTCCTTGACTTGGATTAACTTAGAATTATATATGTTTCCAAGGTGGATTCGAGCTCCTAAGCACTAGTTGAGGGTTCGATTCCCGCAGGGAACATCGATTTTTTTGCAGCAATGATCGTAAAAATTCATTGTTGCATTTTTTATTTTATGGGGCTTGCGAGCACCGAAAAGACAAAATGGGCACCGAGAACTAAATCTATTCAAGCACACAATGGAGATAACTAAAGTGTAGGATGAGATTTAGGTTATCAATGAATGTCCAATGCTTGGACTAGGAACTTTTATGTTATCACCAGAGGATGCCTACACAAGTACATTAGAGGCATTAAAAATGGGATATTCCCTAATTGATACAGCAAATGCTTATGTAAATGAGCGTGCAGTTGGAAGAGCAATCAAGGATAGTGGAATTGACAGAAAAAATATATTTACCATAATAATACGAAGAAGTATTTTGAATTTCAGCAATAAGTACAGAAGATAAATAGAAAAAGAGCTTCCACGCATGTTCTGTAGTAGAACTGCGTGGAAGCTCTTTTTCTGTAAGGAGGGAACTATAAAAAAGAATTATTGGTAAAGTTTACAGGCATCCGTAAGCAACTTCACGCATTCTTAAATGGTGATATTGTTCGAGGTTTGGCTGCAGATTGTGCATATATACAATGGAAAGTCCGGTTTCCGGATCACATTCTGCCCAGGTTCCGGAGCCACCGGTCCAGCCAAACTGACCGAGCATGCCATTGTGCTGACCTTCGTAGCGGTTCATCAGGGTACGCATACCATATCCGTAACCGTATCCGGCAAGATAGTCATTGGAGAAATCTTCCTTTATCATAGTTGGAGTCAGGGTATTCGTACGGATCAGATCTATGGTTTTTCTTCCGAGAATATGTTCTCCATTGTGTATGCCACCGTTTGCCAGCATCTGCATCAACTTTGTGTAGTCACGACAGTTGGTAATGACGCGGGCAAAGCCGGGAACCGTTCCAAGAGGCCCGACAAAGGAAGCTTCGTGTACTTTATCCGGAACGGTCAGACAGTCAGGATCGGCAAGGGTTTTGCCAGGTTTCAGGTAATAATTTTTTACAAGCCGTGATTCAAGGTCTCCGAACAGGAAATTTGCGGAACTGTCCATATCCAGAGGCTCAAACAGCATTTCTTTGATGACCTGTTCTGCTGGCTTGTCACAGAGTACTTCTAAGAGACCGGCGGTCAGCTCGCTGGCAAAACCATAAAGAAAGCGGGTTCCAGGTTCGAAAGCAAGGGGAACTCTTGCAGCAGCTTTAATCTGGTCGCGCAGAGTGAAGTAACCGTTGGCACGCAAAGCTTTCATTTCATCCGCCATTGCTTTTGCAGTTGGGTGATGAACCGGGATGCCTCCTATGATCATTTCGTAAGGAAGACCGCAGGTCATATTAAAAATTTGTTTTACTGTGATCGGATGCTCAACAGGAACTTCTTCGAGCGTACCGTTCGGCAGCTGGATGATTTTGGTAGAATGTCGGAACTCTGGAAAATATTCATAGAGCGGATCTGACATTAGGAAACGACCTTGTTCATAAAGCATCATACCGGTTGTATACATTGCAATTTTGGTCAGGGAAGCCTGGCGGAATACATGATCAGCAGTAAGAGGAACGGTATTTTCCTTATCTGCCCAGCCAAAGTAATTTTCATATAGGATTTCTCCTTTTTTGGCGATCATACAACTGCAGTTCGGGAGTCCATCATCTACATATTTCTGTAAAAGGCGATCTAAGTTTTTGAAATCTGACATGTAAAAACCTCATTTCTGCGCATATGCGCGTTTATAAAAACTGGATGCCACCGCATCTTGTGCGGAAGGCGGGGAACAATACGGGATTAAAGTAATCCGTAGGAAGCGGTCCGTACTCTCGGATGATAGTACTGCTCATCATTCGGGATCAGATTGTGCATATAGACAATAGAGAGCCCTTCCGCAGGATCTGCTTCGCACCAGCTTCCGAAGCCGCCGGTCCATCCGAAAGCACCGATGGACCCGTTCAAATCTCCGGCAGCAGGGTCAATGACTGTCCGGAAACCAAGTCCGTAACCATATCCTTTGTCAGGAAAGTCGAGAAGCTGCTCTCTGGTGAGACCATTTGTGCGCATCAGATCAATTGTCGTACTGCTCATGAGCCTTGTCCCGTCATAGACACCACCGCAGGCAAGCATCTGTAAAAGTCTGGAATAATCTTCCACGGAAGAATAAAGTCTTGCCCATCCGGCTTCATTTTCTTTTCCAGGGAGATGCTTTTTATCAAAAAAGTCAGGTCCTGGAACAAGATTTCCATCAGGATCTTTGGCATAGAGTGTGACAAGACGGTTCTTCGTCTGTTCGTCTGGAAAAATCGCGGCAGTGTCTTTCATGCCAAGAGGATCGAAGAGCATCTCTTTGAAAACATCGTTGACAGGTTTGTCGCAGACAGCCTCAATGATTCCGGCGGCGAGCTCACTGGAAAATCCGTAAATCCAGTGCGTGCCCGGATCACAGGCAAGAGGTGCTTTGGACATGGCAGATAAATGTTCTTTCAAAGTGTAAGATCCTTTTTCCCAGAGTGGCTGCATACACTCCTGCATGCCAGTCATGACAAGATCGTGGGTTGGAGCAGCAGAATTACAATAGGGAAGACCGCATTTCATGGACATGACATCACGGATATTGATTGGACGGCTGGTTGGAACGATATCGACATAGCCGTTCGGATGCCTGTCGTAGCGGGTACTTGTCTTCCATTCCGGAAGATAATCTCCAATTGGGTCTGTGAGGAGAAACTTGCCACGTTCATAGAGCATCATCATAACTGTGTAGAGCGGAATTTTGGACATAGATGCCTGACGGAACAGTGTGTCTTTCGTGACAGGTGTTTTGGTGTCGATGTCAGTGACACCGAAATAGCCCTCATAAAGGGTGTTGCCGTACTGGACGACTTTCAGTCCGCAGCCTGGAAGACCGCGTTTTAAGAACCCTTCTAAAAGCTGGTCAATTTGTTTTGCATTTGACATAAAAGATACCTCCATTCATAAATGTGTTAATTTATAATAAAAAAATGTTTGAAATTTCTAAGGTGCTTTGCATACACAACGGGATTTCTGACCGGTGTCAGGCAGCAGCTTTTGTACGCAGCACGGATTCCTTCCACCTGCCAGACTGATAGCGCCATGCAATCAGGGCAGAACGGATGATCTGATCGGTCAGGATAGCAAACCAGGCACCGGGAAGTCCAAGGGAAAATACGTTGATTGCCAGAAGAGCAAGTCCCGGACGGAGCAGCATGACAGTGAAAAATGTCAGCTTTGCAACAAACTTTGTATCACCGGCACCACGGAGTGCACCTGCCACGATAAACTGTGAAGATTGGAATGGCTGGATAAAAGCAACAATCCAGAGAATCTGGATACATAGTGTAATACAGGTTGCGTCGTTCGTGTACAGACCAGAAAGCGGCCTTCCGAATATTACAAAGAGTATACCGAGTGTAATGGCAATTGCCATACCGCACCGCTTGCAGCGTGTGGTATACGCCTGTGCCATGTCAGGTCTTTTTTTTCCAAGGCTTTGTCCGGTTAGCGAGGTCGATGAAATGGAGAATACTTGTCCGTTCATCATAGTAAGGGATTGAATATTCATACAGACCTGATGTGCAGCGAATTCAACTGTTCCAAGGGAAGCAACCGCTTTGGAAAAGATCATAGAACCAATTCGCATCATAAATTGCTCCAGGGCAGCCGGAAGACCGATGGCTGCGATTTCTGCGAGCTCTTTTCTGCTTGGTCTGAAGTCATCATGCAGATTCATATGAATATAACAGCTTTTCTTTGATATGGCGATCACTGCAAGGATACAGGATACAATCTGGCTGATTGTGGTGGCAAGAGAAGCGCCCGCAACCTCAAGGCGTGGAAAGCCTAAATGTCCGTTAATCAGTAAGTAGTTCAGAATCAGGTTTACCAGATTGGCGACTGTGTTATAGTACATGGCTGTTTTGGAATCGCCAATTCCGCGAAGAAGCGCTGTGATGGTCGAGGTCAGGGAAAAGAATACGAATCCTGCCATCTGAATCTGCAAGTAAGCAGTTCCGGCACTTAAAATGTGCCCATCCTTTGCACCCATGAAAAGAACGAGCGGTCTGGCAGTCACAAAACCGACGACAGAAAGCAGGATGCTTAAAGTAAGGTTGAGCAACATTGCCTGTCTGGCATACTTCTGTGCAGCTTCCCGGTTGCCAGAACCTCTTGACTGGGCAACAAGTGCGGTGGAACCGACATTCATCGCCATGACCATTGTCATAAGGATAAACTTTGGCTGTGTCGTGAGGCCTACTGCCGTGATTGCCCATGTACCAAGATTTCCTACCATAATCAGATCGGCCATAGATGTGAAGGAAGACAGAATCAGCTCCACACTCGCTGGTAAGGCAATTTGCAAAATATCCTGATAAACAGCCCGGTTGGTTACGCCGTCTGGAAGCGTATGAGGAATTTTCCCTTTTGCAAGGTCAGCATCTGTTCCGGCGGGCAGATGGTCCAGGACTGTGTTTTTCATACCCTGAGCCATAGATGATCACCTCTTTATTACTAAAATTCTGTTTAAGATAAAACAATCTTAACATTGCGGATACAGTATGTCAATAAAAAGCTAAAACGAAATAGCTCTAATGGCAAAAAAACTTACGCAAAGAGAAATGGAAATAAAGAAGAAAAACAGGAAAAAAGTCGCAAAAGATGAAATAAACAGATGAATATTCAAAAAAAATAGATTGACAGAATAGAAAAAAGAAACTATAGTTAAGCTACGACGTTTTAGCAGTTACAAACGGAAAATAGTTTAGCGAACCTGCACAGACAGAGGAGGTAAAAGATGGGGTTAGTATATAAGAAGCTGGAAAAGATCGGAAGAAGTATGTATCTGTATTTTCCGGAACAGGAAAGAAGGACAGCATTCAAACGCTGCAGCATTACAATATTACGTGATGGAGAAGACGAAGCATCCGTACGGTATTTTTTAGATGAGCTTGGCATGCAAAAACTCGCGGAGGAACAGGAAATCATTCTTTCATTCCCGAATCCGGAAAACGGGCGCTGGAATTATGATTTTTCCGGAGAGACAGATGATCTGACAGCTTTTCATGATTTTCAGGATGCAATGACAAAGGAAGATGATAAGCCTCTTGCAACACGGCCGAACGGGATTCCAACTTATGAAGCTATGTTGAGTGTCTGGCATCCGATGAATGACACCAGGTATCTAGTCGGTACCGGAAGCGGAGCGCATATGGTATGCACGCTTGCAGCCTGTGTGGCAGAGAATATAGCAGCAATTTTTGCAGTGGGTGGAAGGCTATGTGAGGAAGCCAGATATCAGGCGGTGAATGCTGCAGTACCGGCTTTTCTGGTGGACAGTGACAGGAAAACACAGAATTATTTCAATGTTGTTAATGAAACAGAATGGAAAGAGACGGCAGATCAGATTACAGTGACAAGAAATAAAAGAAATCCATCTCAGTGTGTCATGAATTCAGAGAATATGCAGCTTTCCAAAGAACTGGTGAACCGGGTATGGGAAGAACTATTTTCCGTGACCAGGCGCACCAATACCTCTGTGTATGGAGATGTGGAACCAAAACCGGACATGAAAAAAGCCGGGTTTGAACTTTATCTGGATGATGACAGGTTAGAGGAAAAGGTGAAGGTAAAGCATACCTGGTTTGTGCATGTACCTTCCGGTGTGAAAGATGGAACGTCAGGAAGGGTACCACTTATGCTCTTTTTCCATGGAGGATCGGATAACCCGGAGGAAGCCGCACAGATGAGCCGTTTTCATGAACTGGGGGAGAAGGAAGGCTTTATTACTGTGTATCCGTGGGGAACAGACAGAACACAGTGGAACAGCTTTTTAGCACCGGATGGAGCAGATGATATCGGGTATACAGTTGCATTGATCCAATATATGAAAGAACACTATCCAGTTGATCCGGAAAGAGTCTACCTGTCAGGCTTCAGCAATGGAGCAGGACAGGCGCAGGCAGTGGCAATGCTCCACCCGGAACTGATCGCAGCTATCTGTCATATTGACTCAAATTGGCCGGGAATCAGAAATGGTGCCAGTGAACTTACAGAACAGGATAAGTATCTGTTTGGTCTTGCGATGGAGAAAAAGAAAGAATACGATTACCGGATGCCGGTATGGTATACCTATGGTTCCCGGGAAATTTCTTATCCGATTTATTATCATTGCTCCCAACAGCATCAGTATGATTTCTGGAAGGCGTATAATCATATTCGGATCGAAGAGACACCGGATCTTTCCAAACCTGATCCGAGTGGATGCGGTGTGCCGGGGCAGATTCAGCAGAGAATCCGGCCTTCTGCCAGACATCCGGAACATTACTATGACGTTCAGAGGTTTTACTCGGATGAAGAGCATCCAGTGAATCTGTATAATCTGGCGATGATGCATGACAAAGGACATGAGGTAGCAGATAAGGATCCTGAGCTTGGATGGAATTATGTAAAACAGTTTAGAAGACTTCCGGATGGCAGTTTGAAAATAGTTTCTAATGAATAAGCTATTGACAGCTAAAACGAAATAGCATATAATAGCAACATAAGAAATGTACGGAGAGAAAACAGATTGGACTGAGGAGAAAATAGGAGGGGTAGCTGAATGAAAGTTTTTACAAATAAGAAAAAGATGAGAGGGTATCGGGAATTCCTCTATATTCTGCCTTTCATTATTCTGGTTGCGATATTTGCTTATTATCCACTGTATGGATGGGCATACGCGTTTTTTGATTACAAACCGCCAAAAGCACTTAGCATGGATGACTTTGTAGGATTGAAGTGGTTCCGGTATCTGGTAGACAATCCGGTGAGGATTAAGCAGACGCTGATGGTTTTGAGAAACACCTTTGCAATGAGTGGATTGACCATTTTATTTTCCTGGCTGCCGATGATTTTTGCCGTATTTCTGAATGAGATTAAGTGTATGCCATTCCGGAAATTTGTCCAGACCGTGACGACACTTCCAAACTTCATCAGCTGGGTACTGGTATTTTCTATCTGCTACTGTATGTTCAACAGTACAGGTATGGCAAACAGCTTACTGATACAGATGGGAGTACTTGAAAAACCGATCGCTTTCTTGCAGTCTTCCAATCATATATGGCTGAAAATGTGGCTGTGGAGTACCTGGAAGAGCCTTGGATGGTCAGCAATCATGTATATCGCAGCAATCTCAGGGATTGATGCAGAATTATATGAGGCAGCAAAAGTGGACGGGGCAACAAGAATGCAACTGATCTGGAATATTACGATTCCGAGCTTACTGCCAACATACTTTGTATTATTAATGCTTAATATCGCAAATTTCCTTTCCAATGGAATGGAACAGTACTATGTATTCCAGAATGCATTTAATATGGATACTATCCAGGTACTTGATCTGTATGTATACAATCTGGCAATGGGAAGTGGAAGTTATTCTGTATCTACTGCACTCAGTATGCTTAAGAGTCTGATCAGCGTCATTTTGTTATGTGGTGCCAATACGCTATCTAAAGTACTGCGTGGTGATGGATTTATTTAAATGGAAGTGAGGATATGAACATGAAACAGAATGGAAAAATAAAAGAAAATGCCGGTCCGGTTGATAAACTGATCAGCGTGATTACTTATATTGTGTTTGCATTGTTTTCCCTGATCTGTATTTATCCATTTTACTATATTTTTATCAATACGATCAGTGCTAACGATCTGAGTGAAAAAGGAAAGATTATCTTCTGGCCGCAGCAGATCCATTTCAGAAATTATCTGGATGCAACCAAGATTCCGGGACTGCTGCAGGCAGCACAGATTTCCATTGCAAGAACGCTGATCGGAACGGCATGTACGGTATTGTTAGCCGGCTTCCTCGGTTATATGTTCACAAGAGAAACCATGTGGAAACGGAAACTCTGGTACCGGTTCGTAGTATTGACTATGTATTTTAATGCAGGAATTATTCCATGGTATATTACAATGAATAATCTGCATCTGACGAATAATTTCCTCGGATATATTTTGCCGACGCTGGTATCGCCTTTTTATATTATTCTGACGAAGACTTATGTGGAATCAATTCCGAGGGAGCTGCAGGATGCAGCAGAAGTAGACGGAGCAGGAACATTGAAGGTGTTCTTCTCAATTATTCTTCCGATTATTAAACCGATTCTTGCAACGGTTGCAATTTTTGCGGCAGTAGGACAGTGGAATTCTTTCCAGGATACGCTGCTTCTTGTAACAGACACAAAGTTATATACGTTACAGTTTATTCTGTACCAGTATATTAACCAGGCAAGCTCACTTGCAACGATTGTTTCTTCCGGAACCTCCAGTGAAGCAATCCAGCAGATGCTTGCAACGACGCAGACGGCTACTTCCATCCGTATGACAGTAACTATTCTGGTCGTAACACCAATTCTATTAGTATACCCATTCTTCCAGCGCTTCTTTGTAAAAGGAATTATGATCGGCGCAGTGAAGGGTTGAGAAAAAATTCATAAACTTCAACACACAATAGGGGGCTATTGTAGAAAAACAAAAGGAGGATATGTATTATGAAATGGAGAAGGACAATTAGTTTAGGCCTGGCAGCAGCCATGACAGCAAGTACAGTTCTTGCAGGCTGTGGAGGAGATTCCGGAGCAAATGGAAATGCTTCATCAGGGGACAACAAGAACCAGACAGCTGCAACAGAAGAGGGAGGCTCACAGGCATCAGGGGATGTGACAACCATCGAAGTCTATGATGTTGCGGCAAACTATCAGGGCATGCAGGCAGGCTGGTTTGGCGACCTTGTGAAAGAGAAGTTCGGTCTGGAACTGAATATCTTTGCACCGAATACATCCGGTGATGCGGCAGCACTTTATCAGACGCGATGCAGCTCCGGAAAGCTGGGTGATATCATTCTTCTGGACAATGCAGATTATCTGGACTGCGTAGAAGCAGGACTTGTTATGGATATTACGGATGATATCTGGAATTATCCAAACTTAGCAGAGTATAAGACACAGATTGAGGCGTTCAATGCGCAGGTTGGAGATGGAAGTAAGATTTGGGGAATCCCTACCGAGATGACGAATACTTCACCAGAGACATATTCACAGTCGACTCCGTTCTCAGCACCATGCCTTCCATGGGACTACTACAAAGAACTTGGATGCCCGGAATTAAAGAACCTGGATGATCTTCTGGATGTTTTAGAGCAGATGCAGAAAGCACATCCGACCAACGATGCTGGTGACAAAGCATATGCGATTTCCCTCTGGAAAGACTGGGATGGATTCGGTATGGAAAATATCTGCCAGACCGCAAAATGGTATGGGCAGGAAGTAAATCAGTCTGTATTAATTGGAAATGACAACAGTATGATGCCATTGATTGATGAGAACGGTGCATATTACAAGATGCTTGAGTTCTTCTTCAAGGCAAATCAGAGAGGGCTGATCGATCCGGATTCCTCTGTTCAGGACTGGACCACAACAGACGAGCAGAAGCTTCGTGCATACAGAAAGTACTTATTATGGTACAACTGGGAAATGAACCTTGCAGGTATCAATCTTTCCGATGAAGACAAAGCAGCAGGAAAAGGATTTGTGAATGTTCCTGTTGAAGACCTTAATATTTATCAGGTAGCAGATTCTTATTATGGCTCAGGCCGCGTATGGGGCATTGGTTCTGGCGTAGACGATGCAACAAAAGAAAAAATTATGCAGTTATTTGACTGGATGGCAAGTCCGGAAGGAATCAGTTACATGTGGGATGGTATTGCTGGTGTCAACTACACCATTGAAGAAGGAACAGGACGCTATGCACAGACAGATGACTCTGTAGCTTATGTAGCAGGTAAGAAGAATCTTCCGGATGAATGGGGCGGCGGTCTCTACAATGATGGAAAATGTCAGTTGAACCAGTACATTGTATCTAACATGGCAGTTAATCCGAATAATAATGAGCCTTACAGCATGAGCTACTGGAGCACTAATCTTGAAAAACCGAAGGACCAGAGATATGTTGACTGGACAGAAAAATATGGCACTGATACACAGACAGAATACTTTGAGGAGAACGGATTATTAAAGACGGTTGCAAATGTAAATGTTGTTCTTGAAAGTGATACAACAGATATTGCGCTGATCAGAAGTCAGTGTGGAAAGGAAATTACAAATGCATCCTGGAAGATGGTCTTTGCAGCAGACCAGGCAGAATTCGATGCATTATGGGAAAACTTAAAAGAGACTCTTACCGGTATCGGATGGGATGATCTTGTGAAATTTGATATGGAAAAATATCAGAAAGTAATCGATGCAAGAAAAGCAGCAAAATAAAAAACAAACAGATAAGCAGTGAATAAGCAATGGCATCCGGTCTTTTCAGAAAGAGAGGACAGCCGGATGCCATTGCTAAAACGAAGGAAAAACAGCCGGTTGTCGGGTTGACAAAAGAATCTTAGATATGGTAGGCTCAGTTATAAGGCAAAAATAGTTCAAAATAGGATGAAAGGCATTGATATGGGTAAAAAACAAGCGTCCAAGATGCAGATTAAGAATATTGCGGATAAACTGGGACTTTCCGTGAGCACAGTGTCTGTTGTGCTGAATGGCAGAGGAGACCAGGTAAGAATATCAAAAGAGACGCAGAAGAAAGTATTAAATGCGGCGAAAGAGATTAATTATCAGCCCAATATTTATGCGAGAAGATTGAGACAGGCAGCTAACGAGGAGGCACCATATGTTTTGGCACTGTTCTGGAGGCGTGACAATCTAAACTCACGTCTCGGGCGTTTCCTGGAAGGCATCTTTCAGACAATTGATTTGAAAGAGCTGAAGATAGAACTGGTTGTCCAGGCATATGAACCAGGGAACTTCATGACATATATGGATATGCTGTCAAGCAACCGCTTCAGTGGAGCCATGATCTGTGGACTTAACGAGGAAGAGCAGAAGGCGCTGGAAGAGAGGGAGATCACGATTCCGATTGTGTTTATCGGACGTGACAGCCAGATCTATCACAGTGTGCTGATGGACAGCTACCGGACAGGTGAAGAATGTGCGGCATGTATGAACCTTTCCGGAGTGAAATCTGCCGCCTTTTTGGGATTTGAGAAAACAGGAAGAGCAGAGAGACTGATGGAGGCAGGTTTCCTGTTTGGGTGCAGGAGTCATGATGTTGTGGCGAAGGAAGAATGGAATCCAAGGATTGAGAAGAGTTCCTATGAGATTGGATATCAGACAGCGAAACAGATGCTTTCAGATATGGAACTTCCGACCGCGTGGCTTGTAGCCGACTGCAGGCTTGCTACAGGGATAATGGCATATTGCAGGGATGTCGGAATCTGTGTCCCGAAAGATCTGAGGATTATATTTTTTGAGAACTCTCCACTACTCCGGTATAATAGACCAGCATTGTCTTCTGTGGATATTCCGTCACAGGAAATGGCAAAGAGTGCATTAGATATTTTAATTCTGGCAGGAGAGAGCCGGATGGATATTCCAATCCGGAGGGAGCTGCTGCCAATTTATCAGATTCGGGAAAGCAGCGGTCTGGAACAGGAAGAAAATTATAAATAACAATACAAAATAACAGCGGCGGTAAAAAATATGGAAATATATTGCCGCTATTATTTTTATAATATGCTAAAACGAAATAGCTAAAGAGAGCAGAAGGAGGAGATGAAAATGAAAAACAATCAGGCACTGACAATGTATCCGCTTTTTTTTGATCCAATTTATAAAAAAGCAGAAATGAAAAAGATAGATGGCAAAGATTGTATTTGTTATCAGGAAGATTTCTGGGGAACCAAGGTTGAGGAGGATGGAAGTGTTACCTTTACAATGGAAGCACCAAAAGCAGAGACGGTAGAAGTTTCCGGTTTTGGAGGAACGCTTGGAACGGAGAAAATTGCACTGGAGAAGCAGGCAAACGGACTGTTTTCTAAAAATGTAAAGGGGATTCTTCCAGGCTTTCATTATCACAGGTGGTTTGTAGATGGGGTACAGGTGACGAACCCACATGCACCGTTTGCTTATGGATGTTTCGGGGCAAATAACTTTTTTGAAATGCCACGGGAGGGACAGGATTTCTGGTATCTGAAGGATGTACCGCATGGGGATGTGCAGATTCATTCTTACGTGTCAACACAGAATGATCACATAAAGAAATGTTATGTCTATCTGCCGCCTTCCTACAGAGAGAATATAGATCAAAAATATCCGGTTATGTATATCCAGCATGGAGTGGGAGAGGATGAGACAAGCTGGCTGTGGAACGGCAAACTGAATTTTATTATGGATAATCTCATTGCAGAAGGAAAATGCAAGGGTATGATCGTGGTTATGTGCAGCGGTTACGCGTTTAGAGATGATGAGGAGGCTGTCTTTTTCCCGGGTGACTTTGGAAGGGAACTGACAGAGGATGTTATTCCATATATGGAACATACTTTTCGCGTGAAAAAAGGACGGATGCACCGCGCAATGGCGGGACTTTCCCTTGGGTCGGCGCAGGCAACCCAGATCGTATCGAGATTCCAGAATCTGTTCGGACATCTGGGAGTATTCTCAGGGGTCAGGGATGAAGAGACAGAACGGATTCTTGCACAGTTTGCAGAGTATCCGATGCAGACCGTTCTTATGACGGCAGGAAAAGGGGAGAAGGATTTAGATAAAAAACAGAAAATATATACGGATCAGTTTGAAAAGCTCGGGGCAGCCGGAGGGCAGCGAAGCTATGAGGGCTATCATGAATGGCATGTGTGGAGAGAGAGCTTTAGGGACTTTGCATCCTTAGTCTTCCAGAAAGAGGAGCCAGAGGATGAAAGTGAACCAGTTTTTCCTTATGAAGAGAGAAAGCTATCCAAAGAGCAATTAGACCGTCAGACTTTTGCAGAGCATATGCTAATGTCTGATCCGATCCACAAAGGTCTGATTCATGCATTTGATGAGAAAGGCAGACCGTGTGGCAGATACCGGGAAGAACATCCGGGCGCAGAGGTGACAGATGGGAAGACTGGAACTGCCAGATTTTATCTGCGGGCAGACGGTGCGCATGATGTGGAGCTGAATCTGTGGGGAATGAAAAGCTATCCTATGGAAGAAGGAGAGGATGGCTGGTGGACAGCAGAGGTAACGGGAATTGAGAAAGGATTCCACTATTATAACTATATAGTAAACAGCGCGAACACGGTGGACTGCAATGCGCCGGTTGGCTACGGCGGCTTTCAGGCTGTGAACTATCTGGAAATGCCGGAGGAGGATTTTGAAGAATACAGAATCCGCCAGGTGCCACATGGAACGGTTCATTATGAATATTACAAATCTAATAGTACCGGGAGAACCAAGCTGTGTTATGTATACACACCAGCAGGTTATGAGGAACATCTGGAAAAACGATATCCTGTTCTCTATTTACAACATGGGGGCGGCGAGAATGAGGTTGGCTGGATCTGGCAGGGAAAGCTTGCCAATATCGCGGATAACCTGATCGCAAAAGGGCAGATGAAGGAAATGATCGTAGTTATGAATACTGGCTATGCCTTCCCGGAAAATGGTGAATATCACCATTCTATGAGCGCATTTCTGCAGGAGCTTCCGGAAAGCTGTGTCCCGTATATTGACAGCAGATACCGGACTATTGCAGACAAAGATTACAGGGCATTAGCAGGGCTTTCCATGGGAGGCATGCAGACGCAGAGAATCGTATTTACCTATCCGGAATTGTTCGGCTGGGCAGGCATCTTTTCCGGTGGTCTTGTGATCAGGGACGATGAGGTGGATTATACAGAAGTATTACTGAATCCGGAAGCATTCAGAAAGCAGTTTCATATGCTTTTTGTTGCATGTGGAAAGCAGGAATGGAGCTATGAGTCGACGGTTAAGAACGAGAAAGAAGTACTGGCGGCAGGTGTCCCGATTGAGGTGTTCGAAGGATACGGTTATCATGACTGGACATTCTGGAGACATTGCCTGAATGCGTTTTTAAGAAAATTATTTTAAATGTGTTTGCGGGGACAAGACACAGGTATGGCAGTGAAATGAAGGAGAAAAGACTATGGAAAAAGAAGCAAAAATTACAGTCCATCCATCCTTTGAGATAGGAGAAATCTCACCGAGATTATTTTCAACATTTCTGGAACCGATTGGAACAATGGTAAATGGAACGATGTACAACCCGAAGCATCCGACAGCGGATGAGCAAGGATTCCGGAAAGATGTGATTGAGGCATTGAAAAGTACCGATATGCCGGCAATCCGTCTCCCGGGTGGAAACTTTGTTTCCGCCTGGGACTGGAAGGATTCCATCGGACCGAAAGAACAGAGAAAAGTACATTTAGATCCGGCATGGTATCAGTATATTACAAATGAAGTTGGTCATGACGAATATTTACAGTGGGCAGAAAAAGTGGAAGCAGAACCGATGTATACGATCAACCTCGGAACAGGAGGAATCCGAGATGCGATGGATATTGTTGAGTATACGAATCATGAGGGAGGCAGCTGGTGGTCAGATCTGCGTAAAAAGAACGGACATGAGAAGCCATATGGGGTGAAGGTCTGGTATCTTGGAAACGAGATGGACGGACCGTGGCAAATCGGTTCCTGGGATAAGGATCCGAGAGGCTACGGAGTTCTTGCCAATGAGACATCCAAAGTGATGAAGTGGATTGATCCGACGATAGAGACTGCTGTCTGCGCATCCTCTGCCATCTTTATGGATCACTATCCGGAATGGGAAGAGACCGTGCTCGAACAGTGCTATGATTCGGTGGATTATCTGTCCATGCACCACTATCACAGTGCGCCTCCGGGAGATATTAAGGCATTACTGGGTGGTTCCCTGTATTATGAGGAATTTATTGACACCGAGGCGGCACTTTGTGATGTGATTGCAGCAAAGAGGCGTTCACCGAAAAAAATGATGCTCTCTTTTGACGAGTACGGAGCCATGATCCGGCCAAATGCCGAGCTGCATCCGGGCTATGGTGTCTACAATATGACAAGAGCCCACTACCGGTTTGATCCGGACAGAAAATATGTGCTTCATGATCCAGATCAGATGCCGGACAGAAAACATCCGGGAGGAGATATGCTGCAGATGCTGGCAATGGTTTCAATTCAGATGGCATTTTTAAGACATGCAGACCGTGTGAAGATTGCTTGCATGACAGGAGGACTTGGAGCACTCTGTTCTTCCGACCATGACCATGTGTGGAGATCAGCATCTTATTATGCACTGTCGCAGCTGATGGAGTATGCAAAGGGAACATCCATGCAGACAAGCGTGGAATGTGAGACCTATGATATGCCGGGATATGCGATCGATGATACATCCCAGTACAGGGGAAAAGAAAATGTTCCTTATGTGGACAGTGCATCGGCATGGGATCGTGAGAATGGCAGACTGAATCTGTTTGTGTTAAATAGAAATGAGGAGAGTGAGTATTCTCTGACTGTGGATGTCAGAGGATTTGAGGGATACAGGTTTGTAAAACAATTCGAGATGTATACGGATGATCTGGAGGCTTCGAGCAGCTTTGACAATCCATCTTTGGTTCTTCCAAAAGAAAAAGAAGATATTTTGTTCGCAGATGGCAGACTGACAACATCATTAAAACCACTTTCCTGGAATGTATTGTGTTTTGAAAAGGAAGAAGAGTAGAACAGGAGGAGAAAAATGGCACTGATCCAATATTCATTTCGTTCAGAAGTGTTGAAAGAAAACACAGAAATCTATGTGATTCTTCCGACTTATGAGGTTTTTCGTGACCCGGAGAAAAAAGGGGCAGAAACTTATTATAAAGAATATGAGAGAAAAAAAACGCTCTATGTGCTGCATGGAGGCAGTGATGATGCAAGCCTTTATCTGCGCCGTACCAGATTGGAAGAATATGCATTAGAGCGTGATCTTGCAGTTGTGATGCCGGAAGTACGCAACAGTTTTTATTGCGATATGGTACATGGAAAAAAATATTTTACATACTTAAGCGAGGAGCTTCCGGAGATTGTGGAGAATATATTCCCATTGACGCATGATCCGAAAGAAAGGTATGTGATCGGTAATTCCATGGGATCCCACGGAACCTTCAAGTGGGCTTTGAACCGCCCGGATTTCTTTGCAGCGGCAGCTGGAATGAGCGGTGCGGGAGAGGTGGAGAGCCTTGGATTTTTTGATATGAATAATCCGAATGTTGCATCAGCTTTCGGGACAAGGGAAGAGTACAGGGGAAGCAGTAATGATTTTTATCACCTGATCCGAAAGAATCTGCAAGAAGGGAAAAAACTACCAAGATTGTATAGCTGCTGCGGCAGACAGGACTTTTTTTATGAAGGATCAAAAAATTTTGCAGAAGTGGCAACCAAGATGGGATGTCCGGTAGAGTTCTCTGAAGGAGAAGGCAGGCATGAGTGGGGCTTCTGGGATCAGTGGCTTCCGGTCATGATAGACAAAATGATGAAGGAGGATGTATGAGATGGGAGTGACAATGTTTGATTTTTTATCAGATAAGCTGGGCTATCACACCAAATTGTATGTGATCCTTCCGGGGTGTGTCAATCAGGGGAAAAAGCCGGCAGGCACTTTGTATCTGCTGCATGGCGGTGGAGGAAACAGCCAGGACTGGATCAGGTTTTCTTCCATTGAGCGGTATGCGGAGGAAAAAAACTTTGCAGTTGTCATGCCGGAAGTGGATGGTGGATGCTTCTACAGCGATATGAAATATGGATACCCATATTATCAGTTTGTGACAGAGGAAGTTCCAATGGTAGCTGAGAAAATGTTTCCGGTCAATACGGAACCTGAAAACCGTTATGTAGCGGGGTTCTCAATGGGTGGATACGGTGCTTACAAATGGGCATTTACAAAACCTGGATTTTTCAGGGCAGCGGCAAATCTGTCCGGTCTTTCCTTTGTGACGGAACTTTTTGCAGAGCAGAGAGCACGGTATCAGGATAAGGAACAGGAAAAAAACGATGTGGTTTCGCTATGCTGGGGAAGCTTAGAGGAACTTGCCGGAACAGACAGCGATTCGAAAGTGTGGATCGATCGTGCATCTGAGACGGGAGAATATCCGGCCTTATTTGGAGCTATCGGCACGGAAGATGGAGGTTATGCACACGCACAGAAATATTTGGCTTACTGCAAAGAGAAGAATGTGAAGATTTATTACGAAGAGATGCCGGGCGGACATGAATGGAAGGTCTGGGATACGATGATCGTGAAATATCTGGATTGGATACAGACACTGTAGTGCAAAGAGCAGCGCAGTTTTGCCAGGTAAAGGACCAAGAAAAATCTGAACATCAGGAAGGGTTTACTACTGGAAATGGAGATAGAAGATGACAGAGAGAAGAAGAGCAGAGAGAAGAAGAGCAGAGATCGACTGGAAATTTTATAAAAAAGTCTTTTGGCTGGCATTGCCAATCGCCTTACAGAGCCTGATCACAATCGGAGTCAACATGCTTGACACGATTATGGTTGGAAATCTCGGGGAAATGTCACTTTCGGCAGTGTCACTGGCAAATCAGTTTATAGGTGTCTATCAGATTTTCTGTATGGGGCTTGGAATGGGAGCATCTGTTCTTGTATCCCGTTACTGGGGAATGCAGGAAGCAGAACCGGTAAAAAGTATACAGGCCCTTCGTAAGACAATTTGTATCGTAGTAAGAATTACAGTCAGCCTTGCACTTTTATTTGCGGTGGTGACTTTGCTGATCCCGCAGGTTGTCATGCGGATGTATACGCAGGATGCAGAGATTATACGGCTGGGAGAAATCTATTTTAGGTTTTCTGTGATTACCTATTTCTTTTTAGGTCTTTCATTGGTATGTACGATCATACTAAGGTGTGTCGGGCAGGTGAAGCTGCCGCTTCTTGTTTCAATCGGAGCGTTTTTTGTGAACCTTCTGGCAAACTATGTATTTATTTTCGGAAAACTTGGAATGCCACGTATGGGAATCGCAGGAGCTGCGCTGGGAACATTGATTGCGAGACTGTTTGAGGCAGGGATGATCTGTGGATATCTGTTACTGAAAGATGAGAAAATCGGATTCAGGGTAAAACATCTTGGCATGAAGACGGCTGATCTGCTTGGAGAATATATCCGGATCAGCATACCGGTACTGATTAGTGACGGAATTCTCGCTATCGGAAATAATACAGTGGCAATGGTGATAGGAAGACTTGGAGTTACCTTTGTGGCAGCCAATGCCATTACAAGCGTAACACAACAGCTGAGTACTGTTATGATACAGGGAGTATGTCAGGCAGGAGCAATCGTGACAGGGCAGACGCTGGGAGAGGGAAAGCAAGAGCAGGCACAGAGTCAGGCTTACAGATTCTTAGGATTGGGACTGGGACTTGGAATGCTGTCAGCGTTCTTTATTATGGCAGTCAGTCCGGCGATTATTGGTTCCTATAAGGTATCGGAGGAGACAGCGGAGGTTGCTGCGCAGCTGATGCATGCGATCAGCCTGATTCTTATTTTCCAGGCAACAAACAGCATTATGACCAAAGGAGTGCTGCGTGGAGGAGGAGATACAAAGATGTTGATGCTTGCGGATAATCTTTTCCTGTGGGTTGTTTCCATACCGCTTGGAATGCTTGCGGGGTTTGTATTCCACTTCCCGGCGTTCTGGATATATGTGTGCCTGAAAGCCGATCAGATTCTAAAAGCAGTCTGGTGTGTATTCCGGTTGCGAAGTGGAAAATGGATGAAAAAAATAACAGTTGGAAAAGTTTCCGGGCAGGAAGACAGAGCGTGAAGAAGGGAAGCGGGGACAGTGTGTCTGTCCCCGTTTTTGCACTTGAAAGAGAATATAATATGGGTTTGCAAAAGATAACAGAAAAATACTTGTATAATGAGGAGGAATATGATGGGGGAAACAGCAAAACTGCCAGATGGCAGCATGTTTGAATTTTGGGAAGACGAGACAGTGTATGACATCGTATTGCATGTAAACAGCACACATCCGGATGCGGATGATAGGAATGCAGGAACGTTAAAGGCACCACTTAAAACAATACAGGCAGCAGCGGAAAGGGCAGTGCCTGGAACGCGTGTCCTGATCCATGGAGGAGAATACAGAGAGTGGGTACATCCGGTGTGTGGAGGTATCAATGCATCACATATGATAAGCTATGAAGCATACGGGGATGGAGAAGTTGTGATCAAGGCTTCTGAAAAAGTGGAGAACTTCAGACCAAGTAATGGCTGGAGACTGTATAACAATTTTGGGAAAAAGAAAGAGGAAGCGAAGATAAAGGTCTGGGAATACTGTCTGGAGCCTAACTTATTTCTGGGATACAATCCGTTCTGCGCGGTGAACATTTTACATGACAGACTGTTTATTGAGTATGATAAGACAGATATGACAACTTATCTGAACCGGAGAGGGATGGTGTTCTGCGATGGAAAACCGCTTACACAGGTTTCACTTTGCAATGGACTTGGGGAAAAAGACGGAACGTACTGGGTGGAAGCTAACGGACAGCGTGTGCACTTCAGGCTTTGGAATGATGAAGATCCGGCGGATCATAGAATCGAAGTAACCTGTAGAGAACAGTGTTTTGCACCGGACGAACCATTTCTGTCTTATATAAAAGTAAAAGGACTGACCTGTGCACATGCGGCAACAGGGGCTCCGGTACCGCAGCGGGGAGCAATTTCCTGTTACAGAGGACATCACTGGATCATTGAGGACTGTACAGTAGACTGGTCAAACGGAGTAGGGATTGATGTGGGAAATGAATGCTGGCATCATGAGATGATACCGGGGCAGAAAATCGGATATAGCGTGATCAGAAACTGTACGATTTCCAACGCAGGGGTATGTGGAATTGCAGGGCTTCATGCAGTGCATATGTTGATCGAGGATAACCGGATCGAAGAAACCGGATGGCAGAAGATGGAACTTTCCTGGGAAGCAGGAGCAATTAAGCTTCACAATAGTGTAAACAGCCTGATCCGCAGAAATCTGTTCCGCAATACATTCCGGGCAGATCATCTGTGGATGGATTGTGGAAATGAAAATAACAGAATTACACATAACCTGTTTTTAGATGGAAGGGAGCAGAGAGAGGCTATTTTCATAGAATGTACGAAAGATGGTGTGAATCTGATCGACCACAATATCATCTGGAATGTGGAAGGTCGGTTTGACCGGAATCAGATAAAGGAGCAGAAAGGGTCGGCCGGCTGGTACGCAATGACGGAATCTGGTGAGGTGAATGGATATGGAATCTATGGGGAAGGAACAGACAGACTGCGGATCGAACATAATTTGATCGGGAATTGCAGAAGTGCTGGATATTTTGCAAAGCCGGTATCTTTCCGGATGCATGGTCTGGAAAGAGGCGGTACATCGAGAGATGCCTGGATTCTGAATAATTTGTTTTACCGTTGCGGGGAAGCTGCTGTGAAGTTCCCGACAAAGGACAACCATTGTGATGGTAATACCTACGTTGGAATGGAGGGAGGTTATCTGCGAATTCTGTATCCGGAACCGGAGGTATGTCTGCATCTTCCATCCTGGCAGGAATTTTATCAGTTCGACAGAGAAGGACAGGAAGGATGGTTTGAGATAGAGGTGGATACCGATCATCTGAAGCTGGAATTCAAGAAGGCAGATGATCGTCCATTTGGCTTCCCGGGAGAACTGGCAAAACGGGATATTGTATACAATCCGGAGGAGGTAAGAACAGTGGATATCCATACGCTGTCGCAGAGTGATTTTTATGGAAATGCTTTAGAAGCAGGGAAGGTAATTCCAGGACCATTTGCAGAGATGCGAAAGGGAAAGGTTTATGAGATAGATTGTCGCAGGAAAGAGAGATAACCTGGGGTATCAGGGAAGAAAAAAGGAGAAATAAAGTATGGACAGACTAAATATCAGGACCAAAAACAGGAAGTTTGAAACAGCAAAAGATTTGTATGGGATTTTCTTTGAAGACATCAACCGGGCCGGAGATGGTGGAATCTATCCGGAAATGATAAGAAACAGATGCTTTGAAGATTCACTTCTTCCGGAGGGATATACGCAGCGGGCAGATGGAGTTCATGTTGTGACAGATTCCGGATGGGAAGATGAATTCAATGGCGGAGAAGGACTTTCTAGCTGGGTAGAGGAGGACCAAATTGAAAAAACGTCTGTACCGGGGTGGTATGCACAGGATGCGCGCATGCGGTTAGAACAGGCGGACACTTTGAACAAAAACCGGAAAGCGGCACTGAATGTACGGTTTGAAAAGGGTGGAAGCATCTGGAATATAGGATTTTGCGGTATCCCACAGAAAAAAGGGGAAGCATATAAATTCTGTCTGTTTGCAAAAACAGCCCAGGAAACAAAATTGGAGGTTTCTGTCATAGAAAATAATGTGTGCTTTGCATCCACAACATTGCTGCTGAAAGGGAATGGTTACGTAAAGTACGATGCAGTACTTGCCGCAACAGGAGACAGTCAGAATGCGAAGCTTATATTTCGGTGTCCGGATGGTGGAGAGATCCTGTTTGGTTTTACATCTCTGATGCCGGGAACAACCTATAATGGACATGGATTACGCGTGGATCTCGTTGAAAAACTGCGCGATCTGCATCCGAGTTTCATGAGGTTCCCAGGGGGATGTATTGTAGAGGGTTCGACGCCGTCCACTGTCATGCTATTTCGTAATACAGTAGGACCGGTATGGGAGAGACCGGGGCAGCAGTTAGTATGGCATTACCGCAGCAGTAACGGACTTGGATTTCACGAGTATCTGCAGCTTTGCGAGGATCTTGGAATGGAACCATTATATGTATGTAATTGCGGTATGACCTGTCAGGGTAGGAAGCCTGTTCTCCTCACAGGAAAAGAACAGGACGAGATACTGGAAGATACAATGAATGCTTTGGAATATGCGCTTGGATCGCCGGAGAGCAGATGGGGAAGCTTAAGAACACAGATGGGACACAGAGAGCCGTTTGGGTTGACTTATCTTGAGATTGGAAATGAGAATTTCGGACCGGATTACGAGGAGCGCTATCGCAGATTTTATGATGTGGTGAAGGAAAAATATCCGCATTTGAAGGTGATTGCGAATGCGCATATCGAGGAGCATGCCTGCACGACGGAGTATGTGGATGAGCATTTTTATAATTCAACCGAGTTTTTTGCAGAAAATCAGAATTATTATGAAAACTATGACAGAAAAGGTCCAAAGATATTTGTCGGTGAGCAGGCGGTAAATGAAGGTGCACATCTTGGAAAATTATATGGAGCACTTGGAGAGGCAGCATTCCTGATCGGGCTGGAAAAAAATCAGGATGTTGTAGCACTTGCATCGTATGCTCCGTTATTTGAACATGTTCATTATCATTCCTGGTCACCGAACCTGATCCGGTTCCAAAATGCAGAGAGCTTTGGAATACCGACTTATTATGTATGGAAAATGTTTGGAAAAAACAGAGGATCATATGTAGTGGAGTCAGAGGTGGAATCCGGTAAAATATACCGTCCGATGGAGGGCATGGCATCTTTGAAATCCAGATCTGTCCTGAACTATAAAAATGCAATGTGGAATGGCAGAAAAACAGCAGTGACGCATGAAATGATGGGACATGTGATGGAAGAGGAAGAGGATGGCAGCTGCTGTATCGGACATCCTGATGAAGAACAGATTGCAGTAATGTGCCGGAAAATGCCATGGGGAGACAAAGAGAAGAGCTTTGTTGTATTCGGGGAGGAATCAGATACCTGTGGAAAATTTGATGTTGATATTTATGTAGAACCAGGCAGCAGCTTTGAAATTGGCATTTTCAGTGCAAGGGTAATTTTATCTTATTATGACCAGTTGTTAGAAGGTGCGGAAAAAATATGGACACCGTTTGGAGTAAGACCTCTGCTCTGGAAAATAGAGGAGGATCATGCATCGTTCTGGGAAACAGCAATTCCTGAGGAGAAGAGACTGACGGAAGATTTTCCGCTTTGTATAGAGCCTGGAAGATATCATCATTTTGGATATGAGACAGATGGAAAGACGGTACGGCTCTTTATAGACCGGAAGATAGTACGTGAAGTGGAAATTCCATCTTTTCCAGCAGTATCTTCTGTAACAACAGTGACAGAGGATGAAATTTTTATCAAACTTGTTAACATGGAAGGAAAAACAGATCCTATAGAAATCTCTTTAGACTGCGGTGTAGAGCGTGAGTATGAGGCAGTTCTTCTGACAGGGGAAAAGACAGCAGAGAATACATTTGAAGAACCGGAAAAAGTGAGTGACAAGACGGTGAAGATGGAGGGAGCATCTAAAAAATTCATTTATGAAGCACCTGCTTACTCTGTGAGTGTGTTAAGATTGAAGAAAAAGCAGGCATTTAACCCATATCTTCCATCGTGGGAGTATATTCCGGATGGAGAGCCGTATGTGTTCGGAGACAGGGTGTATGTATACGGATCCCATGATTTTTATAACGGACATGTATTTTGCCTGGGAGATTATGTCTGCTGGTCAGCACCGGTTGACAATCTCGCCGACTGGAGATATGAAGGAGTGATTTATCCTAAAACAGAAGATCCATTGAACAGGGATGGAAAGATGTGCCTGTATGCCCCGGATGTGACAGTGGGACCGGATGGAAGATATTATCTGTATTATGTGCTGGACCATGTCTCTGTCGTATCAGTTGCAGTTTCTGACACACCGGCAGGAAAATATGAATTTTATGGATATGTCCATGATAAAAAGGGAGACAGACTCGGGGAAAGACCGGGGGATGAACCACAGTTTGATCCGGGAGTACTGACAGAAGGAGCGCGAACCTATCTGTATACGGGATTTTGCGGAAGAGGAGACAAAACGAGACATGGTGCGATGGCGACAGTGCTCGGTCCGGATATGATTACCATCGAGGAAGAACCGGTATTTGTGGCACCGGGAGGAGAGTATGCGGATGGAACCGGATATGAGGGACATGCATTTTTTGAAGCACCATCTATCCGGAAGATAGGAAACACATACTATCTGATTTATTCGTCTTCGGTGATGCATGAGTTATGCTATGCAACCAGTGAGAAACCAACGGGAAAATTCACATATAGGGGTGTGCTGGTAAGCAACTGCGATATGCATATAGATACTTATAAACCTGCAGATATGCCATCTGCCTATGGCGGAAACAACCATGGAAGTATCGTGGAGATTTCCAGTGAATGGTATATTTTTTATCACAGACAGACGAACGGAACCTGGTATAGCAGACAGGGGTGTGCAGAAAAGCTTCATTTGGCAGAAGATGGAAGCTTCCGCCAGGTGGAACTGACATCCTGTGGATTAAATGGCGGATCACTAGTGGGAAGGGGGGAATACCCGGCTTATATTGCATGCAATCTGTTTACAGCGGAGGAGAGCATTTTTGATGCAAACCAGAGATTTCCAAGAGTGATGCAGGATGGAAGAGACGGTGATAAGGAACCGGGGTACATTTCCCATATTACAGATACCACAACGCTAGGCTTTAAATACTTTGAATGTGAAAATGTACAGAAAGTCATCCTGAAAGTGAGAGGATATGGAAGTGGGACGTTCGAGGTTAAGACAGCCTGGGATGGTGAGGTGCTTGGGACGGTTCAGATTGTAAACAGCAATGTGTGGGAGAAATATGAGATTCAGGCACAGATCCCGGATGGTAAGCAGGCAATCTATTTTACATATAGAGGATACGGAAATCTTGACTTACTGTCATTCACACTTGAGTAGGAAAAATTACGGATAAAAGTGGGAGCACAGTCATTCATTTGGGACTGGAAGAATTTGAAATTTTGTTATTTTAGCCGGTTGTGGAAAAAAATGACAGCGGATATAATTAGGAAAGAGATATGGGAGAGGGAGACGATAAAATGAGTGAAGAGATAAAAAACGTGCAAAAGAACTGGTAAGCCAGATAACAGTGGAGGAGAAGATGAGCCAGATGCTCTATCAGTCACCGGCAATCGAAAGGCTTGGCATTCCGGCATATAACTGGTGGAATGGGGCTTTGCATGGAGTTGCAAGAGCCGGAGTAGCAACCATGTTCCCACAGGCGATCGGGCTGGCAGCCACTTTTGACAGAGAACTGATACAGGAGATCGGAGATGTCGTTTCCACAGAAGGAAGGGCGAAGTTCAATGAATTTTCGAGAAGAGGGGACCACGGCATCTATAAAGGGCTCACCTTCTGGGCACCGAATGTTAATATTTTCAGGGATCCACGATGGGGAAGAGGACATGAGACATACGGGGAGGATCCGTATCTGACAGGAGAATTAGGCTGTGCATACATCAAAGGTTTGCAGGGTCCGGATCCGGAGCATCCAAAGGCAGCAGCCTGCGCGAAGCATTTTGCAGTACATAGTGGACCGGAAGCACTCAGGCATCAGTTCAATGCGCAGGTGTCAAAGCATGATCTGTATGATACTTATTTATATGCATTCAAGCGGTGCGTCAAAGATGCAAAAGTGGAAGCGGTCATGGGTGCCTATAACAGAGTGAACGGGGAACCGGCATGTGGCAGCAAGGGACTGCAGAACGGTCTCGAGAAGATCAGTAAAATCCTGATGAGTGCGCTGCTAATCATGATTGTGGTGCTCGCCGTCCACAGCTTTACCCTGTCCGGTGCAGGAGAGGGAATCCGTTTCTACCTGATTCCGAATCTTAAGACTGTAAAGGAGGTTGGATTTGGAAATGTCGTATCAGCCGCCATGAACCAGGCATTCTTTACCTTAAGCCTTGGAGTGGCTGCCATGGAGATCTTCGGCAGCTACATGGGAAAATATCATACGTTAGCTGGCGAGGGACTTCGGATCTGCGCACTGGATACATTCGTTGCCATTATGGCAGGACTGATTATTTTCCCGGCAGGTTCGATTCCCCCCGGGAACAGTCAAATTTTGCAACAAAGTTGTTATACAAAAAATCACCTTTCCGCTAAAATAGAGTTGTTCAGGCTGCTATTTAACGAAAGGAAAGGTGATTTTAATGGCATATCAAACAAATTCTATGGCACATACTAAATGGATGTGCAAGTATCACATTGTATTCACACCAAAGTACAGAAGAAAAGTGATATACAACCAGTACAAAGAAGATATCAGAGATATCATCAAAATATTGTGTAAATATAAAGGTGTGGAAATAATAGAAGGACACTTAATGCCAGATCATATCCATATGTTAGTAAGTATCCCACCGAAATATAGTATATCACAGTTTATGGGATATTTAAAAGGAAAAAGTGATTAGGTGAATGATCAATTTATACAAGGAGTAATATTTGATTGGGATAAAATTGATAAGGATAGTTATCTGAAGGGAATCAGGGCTTTTAAGGGAGTTGAAAAACTTGATTTTAACAAACCAATTACTTTTTTTGTAGGGGAAAATGGCAGCGGTAAATCAACTTTATTGGAAGCACTTGCCGTAGCACATGGTTTTAATCCTGAGGGTGGAACGAAGAATTATGTTTTTTCTACGCATGATACACATTCAGAGTTGTGTGATGCGATAAGAATTGCCAAAGGCTATCGGAAGGAAAAGTGGGGATATTTTCTTAGGGCAGAAAGCTTTTATAATGTTGCAACGCAGGAAGAAGAATATGCAGATATTACACATCCTTCCGCTAAATATCATGAAAAATCACATGGAGAGAGTTTTCTCGCATTAGCACAGAATAATATGAATCCAAATGGCTTGTATCTTTTTGACGAGCCAGAAGCTGCATTATCGCCGCAGAGACAGCTTACATTGTTGATGCAAATATACAGATGTGCAAAAGAGGGAGCACAGTTTATTATAGTTACGCATTCGCCAATTTTGTTAGGAATACCAGATGCAGATATCTATTGTTTTGATAATGGACGCATACATCTGTGCGAATATGAGGATACAGAGAGTTACCAGGTAACAGAAATGTTTATAAATAATAGGCAGATGCTGTTGGATAGATTACTAACAGATTAGATAATAAAGAAATCGATTAATTCAAGTTTGGAGAATTGAGAAAATCGCAATTTGGAGGTACACGATGATAATAAAAATTGTTACAATTTCACTGATGGCAGTATTCTACATCTGCTATTTTGCAAAGCTGATTAGTCAGAAAAAGCAAGGCATAAAGACAGATCAATTAGGAAAAGGAAAAGAGGGATTTGTCAAATTTATAGAAGTGGCTCTTAAAATAATCACATATTTGCTTCCTGTAATACAGATTATCAGTATTGTGTTTTATTCGGGAACAGTACATATTGTGTTGCAATTTACAGGAGTTGTAATAACAATGTTCGGTGTACTTGCTTTTATTGTTTCTGTTACACAAATGAAGGAGAATTGGAGAGCAGGTGTGCAAAAAGAAGAAAAGACCAGTTTGGTAACAACGGGCATCTATTCTATTAGCAGAAATCCTGCATTTTTGGGTTTTGATTTAATGTATATAGGAATATTGTTTTCGTTCTTTAATTGGTTCCTTTGCTTTGCTACAGGTTTTGCAGTGGTATTTTTTCATTTGCAGATAGTCAATGTAGAGGAAGATTTTTTGATAGAAGCATTCGGAAATGAGTACCTGCAATACAAATTAAAAGTATGCCGATATTTAGGAAGAAAAAGATAACTTGAAGTTCTTGGGGCTAAAGCCAATATAAATAATACTAGACAGATTTGTCCAATAGCGTAAATACGGCATTTTCTCGCTTTGTGTCGTGTTATGTTTAGTAGAATAATATTACTCTGTCAATGAAAGGGGGAAACAGTATGGATCAGAAAAAGATTGGACGTTTCTTAAAAGAACTTAGGAAAGATTAAGGCAAGACGAGAAATGAAACGAAAGTACAACTGTAAATAAAAAGTCTGATAGAACAGATGGAAGAGAGGATCCATGAACAGAATGTAACAATGGCGCAAAGCAACTGGAAACCCAATATGCAGACGCAGAATTCGTACCGGAATCAGGGAAGTCAGAGCCGGGAAGCTCCGGTACAAAATGTAAGCTGGAATCGGGGCACACAGGAGATGAAATCGGTATCGGAAAGCTGAAATTTATTTACAGGTAGAAGCGAACGCTTAAGGAAATGCTGAATAAAGCAGCTACCGAAACACTATTTCCGGATATTTCGATTAATCTTCTCAAACTCCCTTCCTCCCAGGGTATTGTGGGTGAGAAGTCTTTTGTTGCTTCCCGCTGATGCATTTTTCCGGTATTGTCCAGGGGTACAGCCGTTATGCTGACGGAACTGTCTGCAGAAATGCTCTACATTATTATAACCACATTGCTCGGAAATGTCGCGGATGGAGTATTCGCTGAACTCTAATAAATCCTGTGCACGGCGCAGACGTCCTTCGATGACATTGTCCATGCAGGAGGAGCCAAATTGGCGGTGATAGAGAGTCTGAAGATGACTGGGACTTAAGTGAAGCTTCGCAGCCATCATGTTTATATTCCATGGAAGCTGAGGATTATTGTAGATCATCTTATGCAATGCAACCAGCTCATGATCGTGAATACCCGGGGACTCATTCTGGGTTCCTTCTCTTAATTTGGAGAACAGAACCCGCAGCAGGTGAGTAATGTTTGCTTCGCTTTCAGAGGAGAAAAAGGCGGACTCCCAGGTTAGTAATTTAAAAAGCTGATGACAGTATTCCGGATCTGTTACGGGAAATGGGGTGTTTGTTAACGGAAACAGCTTCACGAAGGAGTGATCGGAACGAAAACGAATCCAGTCATTCCGGTATTCTTCACCGGCAGCACGGTAATAAATCCTGCTTCCTGGTGTATACAGAATAGCAGAATTGGCGGCTGTCCGCATTAGTCTTCCGTCTATGAGCAGCTCCGAGGGAGAGTCGAAAAGAAGCAGAAGATAGCCTGTAAAGCCATTCGGAACATCATATATAAAATCTGAGGGGTGAACGGCACTGTAGCCGACAAATTCAATTTCAGTCATCTGGAATCTCCGTTCTGATACATCAGAGGATATATCAATTTTCTTATAGTATAAATCATTGGAAACTTTAGATCAATGCGATAGTATCAGATTAATATGGCAATCGTCATCAGAGAGCTGCGGATCGTGCAGCGGTCAGACATCTGATGCGTTACTGCATAGGAACATGATTTGGAAGAAGGAGATACATGCATGGTAAATTTGGGTGGAGCAACAGAGAATGACAGAAAAAAGATCGTGATTACAAAGGATTCAAAGGCCTTTTTTCACAATAATGTAGATTATTGTGTGGGAACCGGAAGAATGGGGCTTGCATTGACAGAAGAATATCAGGAGGAGCTGCGCTTGGTTCAAAAGGAAATCGGATTTAAGCATATCCGGGGACATGGATTATTCTGTGATGATATGGCGATCTTTCAGACCTATGAGGAGGATGGTAAGGTAAGGGTCGAGTACAACTATACTTATCTGGATAGAGTAATGGATGCCTATAAGAAGGTGGGGCTGAGACCTTTTCTTGAACTGGGTTTTATGCCTAAAAAGTTGGCAAGTGGAAGCCAGACTATCTTTTACTGGCAGGGAAATACCACTCCTCCAAAAGATTATGATATGTGGTGTAATATGGTGCATTCATTGCTGCGGCATCTGATGGGACGCTATGGAGAAGAGGAAGTTATTCAATGGCCCATTGAAGTATGGAACGAGCCCAATCTTTGCGGCTTCTGGGAAAATGCGGATATGCAGGAATATTTTAAGCTGTTCCATAGAACCTTTGATGCCATAAAGGAAGTGAATCCGGGATTCCGTGTAGGAGGCCCTGCTGTTTGTGGAGGAACGGATGAGAAATGGATTCAGGCATTTATGGAATATTGCCATGAGAATCACATACCTGTGGATTTCGTAACCAGACATCATTACACCATTGATCCGCCGGAATGTATTGGACATTATGCATATTCTGAACTGATGAAGGCAGAGGACGGCTTTGCCAATTTAAAAACAACCAGAGATATTATTGACAGTTTCCCGGAATATAAGGGTCTGCAGATTCATATCACGGAGTTCAACAGCTCCTATACTCCTCAGGGCGTCATTCATGATACAAACCTGAATGCGGCCTTTATAGCACAGCAGCTTTCCAGATTGGGAGATGTGAATGAATCCTATTCCTACTGGACATTTGGTGATGTGTTTGAAGAGCTGGGAGTTCCTTTTACACCATTCCACGGCGGCTTTGGACTGGTTGCCAATGGCTGTATTACCAAGCCGACCTTCTGGACATTTGCTTTTTACAAAAAGCTTGAGGAAAGTGAAGCCAATTGTGTATATAAGGATGACAATATTGTCGTTTTGAAACGTGCAAACGGTGATTATCTAGGTGTAGCCTGGAATATTGCCTGTAAAAGTACAGAACAGGGTAAAGAAAAAATGCTGTTGGAGTTTACATTTCCGGCTGAACAGGAGGAGTACTGCTTCCTGACTAAGACGGTAGATGAGGAAACATGTAATCCCTTGAAGGTATGGCATGATATGGGAGAACCTGCCAATCTGAGTGAGGAACAGACGAAGCTGATTCGGGAATCATCCAGACCTTTTGTAAAAACAGAGCGTAAAAAGCAGGAGGACGGAAATATCTGCGTAGAGCTTCCTGTAAACGAAAACGGTGTGGTTTATTTCGAACTGAATGCCGGAAAGGTGAATCCGGATCGAGGATATGACTATGATCGTGTGGTCAGCTTGAAGGCTTAAACTAGCACCCAGTAATTTGCTTTATGAAACAATGTACATAGATTAGGCTTGTAAAGGAGGATATCAAAGTGAAAAAACAGGCGTTTAACCCATATTTACCGTCCTGGGAGTATATTCCGGACGGAGAACCTTATGTTTTTGGCGATCGCGTATATGTTTACGGATCCCATGATTACTTTAACGGATATGTTTTCTGCATGGGAGACTATGTGTGCTGGTCAGCTCCGGTCGATGACCTGGGCAACTGGAGATATGAGGGTGTGATTTATCCGAAGACAGCCGATCCGCTGAACCCGGAAGGCAAAATGTGTCTGTATGCCCCGGATGTTACGGTGGGACCGGACGGAAGGTACTATCTTTATTACGTGTTGGACAAGGTTTCGGTAGTTTCAGTTGCTGTATGTGACACTCCGGCAGGAAAGTATGAATTTTATGGCTATGTTCATTATGAAGATGGCACACGTCTGGGCGAAAAGGAAGGTGATGAACCCCAGTTTGACCCGGGGGTTCTGACGGAAGGAGATGTGACATATCTTTATACCGGAGCTTGCGGAAAAGGTGATAAATCCCGTACCGGAGCTATGGCTACGGTGTTGGGAGCAGATATGCTGACGATCAGGGAAGCTCCGGTGTTTGTGGCCCCCGGCTGTGAATATGGTGCCGGTACCGGATTTGAGGGACATGAGTTTTTTGAGGCATCTTCCATCCGTAAAGTAGGTGACACCTATTATTTTGTCTATTCATCCATATTAATGCACGAATTATGTTATGCCACCAGCAAGAATCCTACTAGGGACTTTGTCTATGGCGGAGTTATTGTCAGCAATTGTGATCTGCACATCGATACCTACAAGCCGGCAGATATGCCAACAGCTTACGGTGCCAATAATCACGGAAGTATTGTGCAGATCGGAGAGGACTGGTACATTTTTTATCACAGGCATACCAATAATACCTGGTACAGCAGACAGGGATGTGCTGAAAAGCTGCAGATTATGCCGGACGGCAGTATTCCACAGGTAAAAATTACCTCCTGCGGTTTAAATGGAGGTCCGCTTGAGGGTAAAGGCGAATACCCCGCTTATCTTGCATGTAATCTGTTTACCGATACCCCATCAGTTTATGTGGGCGAAGGGAATTTTCCACGAGTAATGCAGGACGGAAGGGATGGAGACGAAGAAGTTGGATATATTGCCAATATTACAGATTCAACTACCATCGGCTTCAAATATTTTGACTGCCATGATATTCGTGAAATCAGTATTTGGACCCGGGGCTATGCAGATGGCACTTTTGAAGTAAAGACAGCATGGGATGGAGAGGTACTGGCGACATTAGAGGTTCAATATACCAATGTCTGGGAAAAGTATACCGCACCGGTTACGATTCCGGATGGAATACAGGCGCTTTACCTGACCTATCGCGGTAACGGAAATGCTGCATTAAGATCATTTGAGTTATCATAATCTATGTTATTGCATGTGCTGTAGTAACTTGTAATAAAATTAGCGGAGGTAGGAATTATGCTGAGAACAGCACGGACAGAAAATGGATGGGTGAAAGGTATTGAAGCCGCAGACCCTAGGATAACTGCATTTAAGGGAATCCCTTTTGCGGCTCCTCCGGTAGGAGAGAACAGATGGAGAGCACCCCAGCCCTGTGAAGACTGGGATGGAGTTCGTGAATGCTATCGCTTTGCTCCGATTTCCATGCAGAGCGTCCCGGGAATCGGTGATAACGTGTATATCCGTGAGTGGCATGTGGATCCGGAAATTGCCATGGATGAGGACTGTCTGTATTTGAACGTATGGACAGGTGCTAAAGAAGTAACAGAAAAACAGCCGGTTTTGGTATGGTTTTTCGGAGGAGGACTCCAGTGTGGATATCCTGCCGAAATGGAATTTGACGGAGAGAGAATTGCACGTCGCGGTGTGGTTGTTGTAACGGTAAACTACCGGGTTAATGTTTTTGGATTTTTGGCACATCCTCAGCTGACAGAGGAGCAGCCTGACGCACCGACTAATTTTGGAAGTCTGGATCAGCAGGCAGCACTTCGATGGGTACAGAGAAATATTGCTTTCTTTGGTGGAGATCCGGGTAATGTGACCATTGCAGGACAGTCAGCCGGAGGCGGAAGTGTTATGAGCCAGATGGCATGTATGGATAATGAAGGCTTATTTCATCGTGCAGTAGTGATGAGTGCAATGATTCGCTCTCCTTATCAGGTTGGAGGAATCGGAGTGCCGGAGGAATTGTGGCATGCTGAGGAAAATGGACAGCATTTTCTTTCTTTCATGGGCTGCTCAACTATTGAGCAGGCTCGTAAGCTGGATGCGGCTACGATTCGTGACAAGTATGAGGAATATACCAAAATATTTCCGGCTATGTTTACCGTATTGGATCACAAGTTCTGTGTAGGTGACCCAATGGTTCTTTTCATGGAAGGCAAGCATGTAAATGTTCCCGTTATGTCTGGAAATACTTCAGATGAATTTCCCAGTTATATAGAAGCTTCCTCAAAAGAAGATTTGAAAAAGAAAGCAGAAGAGATTTTCGGAAAGAATGCTGAGACCTTTTTGCGCTTTCCCGAGGCAATGCGGGAGGATTCTGATGGAAAGTATGCGAAGGTAAACGGAATTGAATGTACGATCAAGTGTCTTTTTTCAGATAAAAAAAGTGCAGGTGAAAAAAAGCCCTACTATTATTACAGGTTTGATGCAGATATTCCAGGATGGGATAATGCCGGAACCTTCCATTCTGTAGATTTATGGTTTTTCTTTGAAACACTGGCGAAATGCTGGAGACCCTTTGTGGGGCGGCATTACGATCTTTCCAGAATGATGTGCAATTACTGGGTGAATTTCATAAAAACAGGTGATCCAAACGGCAATGATGCGGACGGAAAGCCAATGCCATACTGGTATCCATATGAAAAAGAAAAGCCCTGTGAGATGATCTTCATGTCAGATAGACCGGTAGTGAACTGCGGAGGGGTGACACCCTTTAAGGAATTTTTACAAGAACAGATCAAGAAAACCCTTTCGACAGGTAGTGATCAAAACTCTTGGAATGTAAAAAAAGGAGACTACAATGAGCAAGTTAAAGATTAAAACAAAGGAAAGACGATTTGAGACAGCCAGGGATTTATACGGAATCTTTTTTGAAGACATTAACCGTGCCGGAGACGGAGGACTTTATCCGGAAATGCTTCGAAACAGAAGCTTCGAAGATTCCGTTTTACCGGAGGGTTATATACAGCAGGAGGATGGCATCCATGTAAAAACCGTATCCGGATGGCTGGATGAGTTTTGCAACGGAGAAGGCTTATGCCGCTGGGTAAAGGGCAACAATATTCCGGAGACAGAAATACCGGCATGGTATACACACAATGCAAAGATGGAACTGGAACTGACGGATACCCTGAATGAACATCGGGACGCAGCTCTGCGTATGCAGTTTGAAAAGGACGGATCTCTGACTAATACCGGTTACTGCGGTATATCCGTAAAGGCTGGAGAAAGTTACTCTTTGTATTTATTTGCAAAAGCAAAGGAAGAAATAGGACTGGACGTAGCGATCGAATACCAGGGAAAAGTACTGACTGGAAACAGTCTGGTGGTTTCCGGTCAGGAGTATACAAGATATGACATGAAGCTGACAGCAGCTGAGGATTGTCACGAGGCACAGCTTACTATTTCCTGCAAAGAAGGCGGAGAGGTTCTGCTGGGATTTATTTCACTAATGCCTGACAATACCTACATGGGGCATGGACTCAGAACAGATCTTGTAGAAAAGCTTAAGGGAATGAGTCCAAAGTTTATGCGTTTTCCCGGAGGCTGTATTGTGGAAGGAACGACACCGTCCACAGCGATGAGATTTCGGGATACGGTAGGTCCGGCATGGGAAAGACCAAGTAAGCTGTTTGTATGGCATTACAGAAGTACATTAGGACTTGGCTTTCATGAATATCTGCAGCTTTGCGAGGATCTGGGGATGGAGCCCCTGTATGTATGTAACTGCGGAATGACCTGTCAGGGAAGAAAGAGTGTCCTTCTGGAAGGAGAGGCTCTTGATGAAATGGTACAGGATACACTGGATGCCATTGAATATGCTATCGGCTCTAAGGAAAGCAAATGGGGAAGGCTTCGTGCTTCTATGGGGCATCCGGAACCCTTTAAAATGACCTATCTGGAAATTGGTAATGAAAACTGGGGTCCGGATTATGAAAAGCGATACAACATGATTTATAAGAAGGTAAAGGAACTGTATCCCCAGATTAAAACCATAGCCAATGAGCATGTAGAGAAAAATGGTTGTCCTGCCGAGTGCGTGGATGAACATTTTTACAATACAACAGAGTTCTTTGCAGAACGTGTAAATTATTATGATGACTACGATCGTAAGGGACCAAAAATCTTTGTAGGAGAGGTGGCTGTAAACGAAGGCAACTATATGGGACAGTTGTATGCGGCTTTGGGAGAAGCGGCTTTCCTTATGGGTATTGAGAAAAATCAGGATATCGTAACATTGGCCTCTTATGCTCCATTATTTGAAAATGTAAATTACAGAGCGTGGTATCCTAATCTGATTCGTTTCAATAATCATCAGAGCCTTGGAATTCCTACTTATTATGTCTGGAAAATGTTCGGTCAAAATCGCGGAGAATATGTGGTGCGATCCGAAGATGAGGGAGGACGTGTTTATCGTCCGAGAACCGGAATGGCATCTTTAAAATCCAATAAGGAACTTCGCTTCAGAAATCCCATTTGGAATGGAGAAGAAGCAAAGATTACTCATGAATTAATGGGACATGTGCAGGATACAGAGGATGGCCGCCTGCTTCAGCTTCCGGATGAGGAGCAGAAAAAGGAATTTCACAGTATTCTGGAATGGGCTGATGAGACCAAGAGCTTTGTGGTATTTGGAGAAGAAGACCAGACTTATGGAAGATTTGAGACCGATATTTTTGTTGAGGAAAATGCTTACTTCGAGTTGGGTATATTCAGTGCCAGGGTGGTTCGTTCCTATTATGAGGAGCAGCTCGTGATTACGGCCGGAGTGGAAAAAGAATGGGATGCAGCTCTGGTGCGTCCGTTCCTTTGGAAGGTTAATGGAGGACAATGTTCACTGGAAGAGTTTGGCTATATGCATGACAACAAGCTGACGGAGGACTTTGCTATTTCAGTAAAACCGGGAGAATATCACCGCTTTGGATATGAAACGGACGGAAAACAGATTCGCCTGTATGTTGATGGTGAGCTTCAGAAGGAAATTTCGATTCCCTACGGACCTGCTTTTGTTTCGGTAGTAACTGACACCAAGGACGAAATCATTATTAAGGCGGTTAATTTTGCAGGGGATGTGGATCCGGTTTCCATTACACTGGACTGTCAGGTACAGGGCGACTATACCGTAACACTTCTTAGCGGTGAAAAGGGGGATGAAAACAGCTTTGAAGAGCCGGAGAAGGTGAAGAATATTACCGTGAATATGCATGGCGCTTCCTCAGAGTTCGTATACGAGGCACCGCCATATTCTGTCAGTGCTTTGCGATTGAAGAAGTGCGAAGCGTTTTAGAGGTTGACGCTGAACAGAAGATAAGAGAATAGAAAGACAAATTTTATGAATTTACTGGTAAAAGACAAATGTTTTTATAAAAAAATGGCAGTTATCGCCATTCCGATTTCCTTGCAGAGCATGATCACCATCGGTGTCAATATGACCGATACCGTCATGGTGGGAAAGCTTGGGGAAACCTCGCTTTCTGCTACGGCTCTGGCTAAGGTGTGTATTCCGCTTGAGGAGCGGAAAGTGGATAAAAACTTTTTCAAAGGGGAAAATGAATCATGCACAGTAAATTAAATCAGGCAATTACATTACATCCATTATTTTTTGACCCTGTTAACAAAAAGACATAAGAACGGCCTGAGAATACAGCCGCAGGAAATGGTGGAGGTGGAACCCGGGGATGAAATCCGTTTTGGGAAGAGGAATTTCTGTTTTCGGTGAGAGCTCCTGCTTTCTGTTTGCCCATGAGTTATCCTGTCATATGAAATTGCTGTTCTGTATGTATGCTGGCATTCACAGAAAGCAATTTTGTATGGCTCTGAATAGTTATAAATTTTATACCACAGGTATAATGACAACCGCAGAAAATTGTGTTTTTGATACTGCACCTGAACCGGAGGCATAGCCGGACAGGGGTATAATAGATAAACATGTTTTAGCGTACCGCTTACCTTAGATGATAAGGCAGGCGGTATTTTTTATGCTCCTTTAACTCAATCGGCAGAGTAACCGGCTTTTAACCGGTAGGTTGTGGGTTCAAATCCCATGAGGAGCACTTGTCCAATGTAGAATCAGAATGGATTGTCAACACTTATAAGTATGGCAATGGTAATCTATTTCGGGGATTGGGTAAAGACAGCATTGCCGATCAATCTGCTATTTCTCTTATTATTTGTGCAACTGGTATATGTTGGAATCAGGTGGTATGTAAAAGGATGGC
>OOAZ01000449.1_pt1 | contig 36485 bp, 28 predicted proteins | sample 1671221 | NCBI WGS metagenome assembly OOAZ01 (sample SAMN06348134, study PRJEB24527) | human gut metagenome | biome: human gut; feature: ankylosing spondylitis patient; material: feces | host: Homo sapiens | place: China | collected 2015-10
AGGGCCGCAATCTGGTGGACGGCCTGCCCAAGAACATCGTGGTCCACTCGGAGGATGTGCGCGAGGCACTGCTGGAGTGTCTGGTCAAGATCACCAGCGCCATCAAGGAAACGCTGGAGCGCACCCCGCCGGAGCTGAGCGCGGATATCATCGACCGCGGCATCACCCTGACCGGCGGCGGCGCACTGCTGCGGGGTCTGGATCAGCTGATCCAGAGCGAGACCGGCATCGACGTGCACATTGCGGAAGATCCGCTGGACTGCGTGGCTAAGGGTGCCGGTGCGGTCCTGGATCACGTGGACGTCCTGCATGATGTGCTGGACACCGACGGCGGACACATGTAACACGGGCCGCAGCCCGTACTTGCGGAAAAAGCTCTTTTGCGCAGCGCCTGCGCTGATTTCCGCGGCAAACAATGTTCCTTGCGCGGATGGCAGAGCTGTCCGCGCTTTTCTTATGGCAGGAGCCCGAACAGGAGGACACCCCCTTGAAGGATTTTTTTGACACATGGAAATTTAAGATACTGGTGGCGGTGGCGGTGTTTCTGGTGGGGATCATGGCCTATGCCGGCGCCAATGGCCGGCTGACTGCCGCCCCGCAGGAGCTGCTGAGCGTGGTGCTTACGCCGTTTCAGAAGGTGACTTCGGCCCTGAGCGGCGGCATCGGTTCGGTGTGGGAAAAATACACCAGCATCGATGATGTGATGGCCCAGAACGAACAGCTGGAAGCTGAGAACGCCGAACTGCGCCAGCAGATGGTGGACTACGACCGCATCAAGGCGGAGAACGAAGCCTACAAGGCGCTGACCCGCATTCAGGATGCCAACAGCGAGGCCAGTTATGTTTCCGGCTTTGTGATCGGCCGCGACCCGCTGGATGAGTTTGGCGGCTTTACGCTGGACTGCGGCACCGTGAACGGTGTGGCCGTGAGCGATGCCGTGATCAGCGATAAGGGCTACCTTGTGGGCGTCGTGGTGGAGGCAGATACCACCAGCTGCAAGGTGATGACCGTCCTGCATCCCAGCTTCAACGCAGCGGGTGTTGTGTCCCGCACGCGGGAAAACGGCATCCTCACCGGCAGCACCGACTACGCCGGTGACGGCCTGTGCGTGCTCACCAATCTGGAGCGCGCCGCCGAAACTCAGATGGGCGATCAGGTCATCACCACCGGCCTTGGCGGCGTGTTCCCGCCGGATGTGCTGGTGGGCGTGGTGCAGAAGGTGGAGCCGGAAGTCAGCGGCAAATCCTCGGTGGCGGTCATCCGCCCGGGCGCAGACCCGCGCACCGTCAAGCATGTTTTTGTCATCACCGATTATTAAGGAGGCACCAGTATGGAATCACGCCGTATGCGCAGCCGCAGTCAGGCGTTGAAATGGGCCTGCTACGCGGCAGCGCTGTTTGTGTGCGCAGCATTGCAGACAACGCCCGGCCTGTTCCGGCTGGGGCAGGCAAAACCGCTTTTCATCCTGCCGCTCTGTCTTGCGGTGGCGGTGTACGAGGGCGAGTTTGCCGGGGCGCTGTTCGGCGCAGTAGGCGGCCTTTTGTGGGATTATACCGCCGGGCGCACGGTGGGAATGCTGGCGCTGGAACTGCTTTTGCTCTGCTTTGCGCTTTCGGTGCTGGTGCAGGTGTATCTGCAGGGCAGCACATGGAACTTTGCGCTCATCGGCACCGGCACGGCCCTTGTGGTGCTCTCGCTGGACTGGCTGTTTTTTTACTATATGCCGGGTTACAGCTGGGCGCTGAGCCGCTGGCTCACCTTTGTGCTGCCCTCGGCAGTGATGACGCTGGCGCCGTCGCTGGTGCTGTTCAGTCTGGTGCGGCGCATTTATAACGAGTTCAAAATCGACAACGGCGTGATCTGAACCGCCGGAGGAAACGCGGATGAACCAAAACGAACGAAAAACCGTCTTGCACCGGATGCTCCTGCTCATCGCAGTGGCCTGTGTTATCATAGGTCTGTATGCGATGCGGCTGATCTTTCTGCAGCTGGTCAACGGCGACGATTTCAAAGCCAAGGCGACCAACACCACCGACTATAATTTCACGGTCACTGCGGCCCGCGGCGACATCGTGGACAGCGCCGGGCGGCGCATTGCCACCACGGCCACCAGCTATAATGTGGTGCTCAACAAGCTGCTGATGGGAGATCGCGATCTGGACGCTATGCTGCAGCAGATCGTAGAGCTGCTGCGGGAAAACGGCGAGAGCTGGAACGATACCCTGCTCATCGGCCAGCCGGACGCAGCAGGCCGCTATGCCTTTACAGACGATGATTCTTCTGCCAGCGACCAGAAGCAGCTGGCGGATATGAAGGAGACCCTTGGCCTGCAGCAGTATGCCACCGCCAACGATGTGATGGAAATGCTGGTGGAAAAGAACGAGCTGCAGGGCTTCTCGCTGGAATGGCAGCGGGTGCTGGCCGGCATCCACTACGAGATGGACCGGCAGGCCTTTTCCAATGTGAACAACTTCATCATGGCAGAAAATGTCAGCGCGGCAACGGTGGCCACCATCAAGGAGCACAGCCTGCAGCTGCCCGGCGTGGAGATCGTGGAGACCAGTGCCCGCAGCTACGATCAGAGCGATATCATCCCGGCCGTGCTGGGCCGTGTGGGCAAGATCACCGCTGAAAAGTGGAAGGTGACCGATTCAAATGGTCAGGTGACCTATCCGCTGCGGGAAAAAGGCTATAATATGAACGATGTTCTGGGCATTTCCGGCCTGGAATCCGTTTATGAGGACGAGCTGCGCGGCAAGGATGGCGTGGAGACGATCACCCGCAACTCGGACGGTGTGATCGTGGATACCCGCCTGACCACAGTGCCGGAGCCGGGCCACACGGTGCAGCTGACCATCGACAGCAACTTCCAGCGCGCTGTGGACAAGGCACTGGCAGAGAACATCGACATGATCAACCGCGTGTACAACACCGGCACCATGAAAGCTGCCGCCGGTGCGGTGGTGGTGCTGGATGTGAAGGACGGCAGCGTGATGGCAGCGTCCAACTACCCCAGCTATGACCAGAACCTGTATGCGTCCAACTACAGTGAGTACAGCTCCGACCCGAGCCTGCCGCTGTTCAACCGCGCACTGCAAGGCCTGTATACGCCGGGCTCCACCTTCAAGCCCGCCGTGGCGGTGGCTGCGCTGGACAGCGGCCTCATCAATCAGTATTCTACCGTATACTGCAACGGCGTGTACAACTACTTTAAGGACTATCATCCCCGCTGCACCCGCCACGGCCACAGCGGCAACATCGATGTGATCACAGCCATCAAGTGGAGCTGCAACATCTTCTTCTATGATGTGGGCCGCCGCCTGACCAGTGACGTCTATGATGCCTATGCCTATAAGCTGGGTCTGGGCCAGCGCACCGGCGTGGAGGTGGGTGAGGCGCTGGGACGGCTGACCACCAAGAACGACTCCAACTATACCGCGTCGCTGGACGTTCAGGCCGCCATCGGTCAGGGCAACACGGTGGTCACCCCCATCCAGCTGGCCACCTATGCGGCAACGCTGGCCAACAACGGCACCCGCTACCGCACGCATTTCGTCAAGGCCATTCTGGATACCAACACCGGCGAGGTGCTCAGCGAGACCAAGCCCGAGGTCATGGATGTCATCGAGGGCACCGGCAACACCTTTGAACTGGTGCGTCAGGGCATGAAGCAGGTGCCCAGCACCATCAGCGGCAAAATTTCAAGCTATCCGGTGCCCATCGCCTGCAAGACCGGTACGCCCCAGCGCAGCGAGACCTATGCCTCAGGCAAGCACTATCTGAACGCTATGATGGTGGCTTACCTGCCGGCGGATGATCCGCAGATCGCCATCGGCATCACCATTGAGTACGGCGGCTACGGTGCCCGTACCGGTGATCTGGTGGTGGATATCGCCAATGCCTACTTTGCCCTGAAGGACGGCTCTCTTGCCCAGCAGGCAGAGGAAGAAAAAGAGGCCGAGCAGGCGAAACAGGACGCGTCCCAGACCGATGCCGCAGGACAAACGGCAGCCGGGCAGACCGCCGACACCGCTGCGCCGCAGGCCGGGCAGACGGCTCCTGCAGCGCAGGACGCTGCACCGGAAGGGCCTGCCGCAGACACAGCGCAGCCTGCTGTACAGGATGGGCCGGACGTAGCGCAGGCCGAACAAAACCCCGATGCCATTGCGCCGGAGAACTGAAAACGGGAGACAAAACCGACGCGGGAAAGGGCGCTGCAGCGGTGGTTTGAATGGGAACACCCCTGAAAAGAAAACAAAATTGAATGTTTTGTATAAAAAACGGTTGTAAAAGATTGGATTTTGTGATATCATTTCAACCAAAGGACTTTTTACAAGTGGGTCCGCATCGTGAAGAAAGAGGAGAGGGTAACGGATGACGATCGCACTCATTGCACATGACTCCAAAAAGGAGCTGATGGTTCAGTTTTGTACGGCTTACTGCCGTATCCTGAGCCAGCATAAACTGGTGGCCACCGGTACGACCGGTAAATTGATCGCTGAGGCTACCGGTTTACAGGTGCAACGCTTTCTGGCCGGTGTGCAGGGCGGCGACCAGCAGATCGCATCCCGCATCGCCTGCAATGAAATCGACCTGCTGCTGTTCTTCCGCGATCCCATCAACGCTAAGCCCAGCGAGCCCAACGAAATGACGCTGCTGCGCCTGTGCGATGTGCACAATATCCCCATGGCCACCAACATCGCCACCGCCGAGGTGCTGATCCACGGCTTGGAGCGCGGCGATCTGGACTGGCGCGATATCGTGCATCCCCAGAACTGACAAAACAATTTGGAATGGCTCTGCGTGCGCTGCGCCATATTCAGCGGAAATTATATTGATAATGCGAAAATCGGGAACATCTGCGGATGTTCCCGATTTTCATTTTCACGGGAATGGGGTCCGAACCGCAGAATGCATTTCTGCCGCCGTGCAGCTGTTTCCGCAGGAAGTAAAAATAGTAGATGCCGTGTTCCGCAGCGGCCTTTCCTGTGAAAAAAGAATTCCGGAAAATCCGCAGATTTTCCGGAATTCTAATATAAAAATAATGTTTCCGCTGAATATGGCCAGAGTGCAACGGAGGCCATTCAAAATTGTATTTGTTAAACTTTAAAATCCTCGGCCATTTCGGCTACATCTTCCGGGGCGAAATCACCCAGCGGTAAAATCAGCCGTGCCAGTGTCTCCTGCGGCAGAGCTGCAAGAATCGTGCTGTCATCGCTGCCGGTGCCTGCGGGCGGGCAGACAGTGTGCACGCCGTCTGCGCCGGTCTCCACCCGGGCACGGTGAGCGGTTGCCACATACTGCATCCCAAGCTTGTCTGCAGCCGTCAGCAGGGCGGCAAACAGCGGCGTGCCGCCTTCGCCCAGAACGGCGGCGTCCTGCCCGGCCAGTGATTCGGCGTTCAGCACGATGCACTCGATGCCAAGGGCTTCCGCCGCCTTTCGGGCCGCCTCCGCTCCGGCGGCCTGCCCGGCGTCCAGCCGCACGGCGGCGCCTGCCACGGCAAAGCCCTGCTGCTGTAAAATGCGCACGGCTACGGCGCATTCTCTGCTGCCATCCATCTGCACCAGAACCTTATCCTGACTCTCGTAGGTGTCAAACCCGCTGCCGGGCAAAAAAGTGTCGCTCATATTCCCTGCCTCCCGCCATGTGCTTTGCTCTGTGCCACGGCCAGCTGGTCGCAGCGTTCGTTCTCCGGGTGGCCTGCGTGGCCCTTGACCCAGACGTAGGTGATCTTATGCCGGGCTTCCTGCTCCAGTGCCTGTGCCCAGAGGTCCGGGTTCAGGGCAGGGGAGCCATCCGCTTTTTTCCAGCCCCTGCGCTGCCATCCTCTGGCCCAGCCCTTCTGCAGCCCGTTGATGACATACTGGCTGTCGGAGCACAGCCGCACCTCGCACGGCTCCTTGAGCTGACGCAGCGCCTCGATAAAGGCTGTCAGCTCCATGCGGTTGTTGGTGGTGCTGTCATCACCGCCGCTGAGCTCCTTTTCATAGACTTTGCCGTTAAAACGGTAGCGCAGCACGGCACCCCAGCCGCCCGGGCCGGGATTGCCGCTGCATGCGCCGTCGGTGTACACTTCGACCTGCTTCATGCGGTTCTCCTTATAAAATGAGTTGCTTCTATTTAGCGCTATTTTTGGGCTTCTGTCAAGTGCGAATGTATATTCCGTGCCGGAGCTGCCAAACCTTGGAATTGACAAAAACGCCGGGAAATACTATACTTATCCTAACAAAATGCGTATAGGGGCGCACCGCAGGCGTGTGCCCGGGCGTTCCAACAGAAAAGCCACGGTCGCATCGAGCAGATGGACTTATCTGGCACAAAACCTCTTACGGAACAGGCAGCGGTTTGCAAAAAACACGCTGAGAAATAAATTCTATACGGTGCATCCAACGGAAGCCGATGCGATTTTTCAAGGTGCTTCCCATGCACAGCGCGGCTGTTCCCACAAACGGGGACGGCCTGCGCTGTAATTATTTTGGAGGTCAGAATGGCACAGTCGAAAGAAAATACCAATGTTTCCGCACGCGGCAAGGCCGCAGCAGCAAATCAGAATGCGGGCGCACCTGCCGCGCAGACGGGCGAAAAGCGCCCCCGTACCACCCGCCGTCCTTATTATAACCGCCGGCCCCGCCGCCCGCAGCAGCCCAGAGAGGCTGCGGTGCCCATCCACATCTATCCGCTGGGCGGTCTGGGTGAAGTGGGCAAGAACATGACCGTCTACGAGTGCAACGGCGACATGATCATCGTGGACTGCGGTCTGGTGTTCCCGGACAGCGACATGTACGGTGTGGACATGGTCATCCCGGACTTCACCTTTGTGGTGCAGAACAAGGATAAGATCAAGGGCCTGCTCATCACCCACGGCCACGAAGACCATATCGGCAGCATCCCGTATCTGCTGCAGAAATTTGATCTGCCCATCTATGGCACCCGCCTGACCTGCGGACTGATCCGCAACAAGCTGGAAGAGTTCGGTCTGGCAGGCAAGACCAAGTTCGTGGAGATCACCCCCAGACAGAAGATCAGGCTGGGCTGCTTTACCATTGAGCCCATCCATGTGAACCACTCCATCCCGGACGCGGTGGCCTTTGCCATCGACAGCCCGGCGGGCACCATCATCCAGACCGGCGACTTCAAGATCGATTATACCCCGCTGGCCTGCGGCGTCACCGACCTGTCCACACTGGCCGAGTACGGTCAGCGCGGCGTGCTGGCCCTGCTGAGCGATTCCACCAACTCCGAGCGCCCGGGCTTTACCGCCACCGAGCAGAAGGTGGCTGCAGGCGTGCGCAATCTGTTCGCCCGTGCCCGCAACAAGCGGATCATCATTGCCACCTTTGCTTCTAACATCTACCGCGTGCAGCAGATCATCGATCTGGCTGTGGAGGATGGCCGCAAGGTGGCCTTCAGCGGCCGCAGCATGGTGAACAACACCGCCATGGCGCAGGAGCTGGGCTATATGCACATCCCGGAGGGCACCCTCATCAGCGTGGATGAGCTGAACCAGTACCCGCCGGAGCAGGTAGTGCTCATTACCACCGGCAGTCAGGGCGAACCCCTGAGCGCCCTTTCCCGCATGGCGTCCTGCAGCCACCGTCAGGTGCGGGTGGGCCCCGGTGATTTCATTATCATTTCGGCAAATCCCATCCCCGGCAACGAGAAGAGCGTGACCAAGATCGTCAACGGTCTGTTGCTGCTGGGGGCAGAGGTCATCTACGAGAGCATGTACGATGTGCACGTTTCCGGCCACGCCTGTCAGGAAGAGCAGAAGCTCATGCTCACCCTGACGAAGCCCAAGTATTTCCTGCCGGTGCACGGCGAGTACAAGCAGCTCAAAAAGCATGCCCTCACCGCTGCAAGCCTCGGCATCCCCACCAGCAACATCCTCATTGCGGAGAATGGCTCCAATGTCATCCTCAGTCAGGATGAGATGAAGCTGGGCGAGCCGGTGACGGCCGGTGCCGTCATGGTGGACGGTCTGGGCGTGGGCGATGTGGGAAATGTAGTCCTGCGCGACCGCAAGCACCTGTCCGAGGACGGTCTGGTGATCATCGTGGCCACCGTGGACAGCAAGACCGGCAAAGTGCTGGCCGGCCCCGACCTTGTGAGCCGCGGCTTTGTGTATGTGCGCGAGAACGAGAGCCTGATGGACGGTGCACAGAGCATCGTGGAAAATGCGCTGGACCGCTGTGTGGACGAGCATGTGCGCGACTGGAACAGCGTCAAGACCCGTGTGCGCGAGGCACTGAGCAGCTATATCTATCGGCGCACCAAGCGCAGCCCGATGATCCTCCCCATCCTGATGGAGGTCTGATCCGGGCACGCTGCCGCAAACAATGCGGCGGAAGGCAGGAGATTTGATGAAACAAAAACCAAGATGGACATTGGAGATGCTCACCGCCAGTCTGGCCGTGCTGTGCGGCCTGCTGGTGCTGGTGCTGCTGGTCCAGCGGCCCACGGCATGGCCGGCGCTGCTGGCACTGGTGGTGCTGTGGGGCGTTGTGGTGGTGCTGTTCCGCTGCCAGCTGCGCAAGTGGGTGGCCCGGTGGATGTGCGGCGGTAGCTTTGAAAGCTCCAAACTGCAGTTCAGTCTGGAGCCGCTCTCGCAGCCGGCCGCGCTGCTTTCCGGTGAGACGGTGCTGTGGTACAATGCACAGTTCCGCGCCCGCCTGTTGAACGGGCAGGATGTGCTGGTGAGCCGTGTGCAGAAGGTGATGCCCGGCCTTGACCTGCAGCAGTGCCGCAAGCAGGAGGGCCAGCTGCTGACCCTCGCGGACGGCATGTGGAGCGTGCACAGCTCCACGGTGCCCGGCAATGCCGAGAGCATGACCCTGCTGGTGCTGAACGAGGAGACCGCTCTGCGCAAGGTGGAGGCGGAATACAAGGCCAGCCGTCCGGGTTATCTGGTGTTTCTGGTGGACGGCTACGATGATGTGTTTGGTGACATGCTGGACAGCGAGCGCGCCCGCCTGCTGGAAGGCATCAATCGCACGCTGGAGGATATGATCGGCCGGGGCAGCGGCTTTTTGCGCCGTGTGGCCAGCGGCCGCTACATCGCTGTGGTGGAAGAGCGCCAGATGGAGCAGTTCGCCAACCGGGGCTACGATGTGCTGGACAAGATCCGCGCACTGGACCCCAGCGTGAATCTTTCGCTGTCCATCGGCATTGGCCGCGGTGCCAAGACCCTGCGGGAAGCGCAGGATATGGCCGTGCAGGCACTGGATATGGCGCAGGGCCGCGGCGGCGATCAGGCGGCTGAAATGACGCCGGACGGCTTTACCTTTTACGGCGGCGTGAGCCATGGCGTGGAAAAGCGCAGCAAGGTGCGCAGCCGCATCGTGGCCGATCAGCTGGTGAAGCTGATCAAGGAAGCCGACCATGTGGTCATCATGGGCCACCGTATGAGCGATCTGGACGCCATTGGCTCTGCCGAGGGTGTGCTGCGCATCTGTAAGATCTGCGATGTCCCGGCGGTGATCGCAGTGCGGCGGGACGCCACGCTGGCGGGCAGCCTGATCGACGCCCTGTGCAAAGCGGGCCAGCGGGATGATTTCATCGACCCGAAGGATGCCCTGCCCATTATTTCCAAACGCACCCTGTGCATCGTGGTGGATACATATCAGGCAGGTCTTGTGGAGAGCAAGGAGATCCTGGAAAAATGCGGCAGGGTGGCCGTCATCGACCACCACCGCAAGGGCGTGGGCTACATCCAGAACCCGGACCTTGTCTGCCACGAGCCCTATTCCTCCTCGGCCAGCGAGCTGGTCACCGAACTTTTGCAGTACGTGGGCGAGCGCGACGACAAACCCAACCGGGTGGAAGCCGAGGGCCTGCTCTCCGGTATCATGCTGGATACCCGCGATTTTACCCTGCACACCGGTGTGCGTACCTTTGAAGCCGCCGCTGCTCTGCGCCGCTACGGCGCGGAGACCGAGCGGGTGCGCCAGCTGTTCGACGTGACGATGGTGGAGTACAACGCCAAGGCGGGGCTTGTGGAAAAAGCAAAAATGTACCGGAACTGCGCCATTTCCATCGGCGGTGAGGTGGCCGCGGAGGCCCGCGTGGCCATTGCACAGGCGGCAAACGACCTGCTGACCATTCAGGGCGTGGATGCCAGCTTTGTGGCGGTGCAGGTGGGCACGGGCGTGAACGTCTCGGCCCGCAGTCTGGGCGCTGTGAACGTGCAGGTCATCATGGAGAGTCTGGGCGGCGGCGGACACCAGACCATGGCCGCGGCACAGCTCAAGCACATCACGCCGGAGGCAGCCCGCTCCCGCATCGAGGGTGCCATCGACAAATACTACGCATCGCAGAAAAAGGGCGGTGCCGAGGGAAAATAACCAGAAGAGTGAGGTCCACACCTATGAAACAATACGATTACCTGATCGTCGGCGCCGGCCTTTATGGTGCCGTGTTCGCACAGGAAGCAAAAAAAGCAGGTAAAAAGTGCCTCGTCATTGACAAGCGCGGCCACATTGCAGGCAACATCTACACCGAGCAGGTGGAGGGCATCAACGTCCACCGCTATGGTGCGCACATTTTCCACACCAACAACAAGGCCGTGTGGCAGTATGTGAACCAGTTTGCGGAGTTCAACCGCTACACCAACAGCCCGGTGGCGAACTATCACGGCGAGATCTACAACCTGCCCTTCAATATGAACACCTTCAATAAGATGTGGGGCGTTGTTACCCCCGCCGAGGCCAAGGCCAAGATTGAGGAGCAGAAGGCTGCTGCCGGTATCACCGATCCGCAGAATCTGGAAGAGCAGGCCATCAGCCTTGTGGGCACCGATATCTACGAAAAGCTCATCAAGGGCTACACCGGCAAGCAGTGGGGCCGTCCCTGCACAGAGCTGCCGGCATTTATCATCAAGCGCCTGCCGGTGCGCTTCACCTACGACGACAACTACTTCAACGCACTGTATCAGGGCATTCCCAATGGCGGCTACACTGCCATGGTGGAAAAAATGCTGGACGGCACCGAGGTGCGTCTGGGCGTGGATTATCTGACTGACCGTGACGCACTGAACGCACTGGCAGAGAAGGTTGTCTACACCGGCCCGGTGGACGCATACTTCGGCTATCGTCTGGGTGCGCTGCAGTACCGCAGCGTGCGGTTTGAGACCGAGGTGCTGGATACCGACAACTATCAGGGCAATGCGGTGGTCAACTACACCGACGCCGAGACCCCCTACACCCGCATCATCGAGCATAAGCACTTTGAGTTCGGCACCCAGCCCAAAACGGTCATCAGCCGCGAGTACAGCGCCGAATGGAAAAAGGGCGACGAGCCGTACTATCCCGTCAATGACGAGAAGAACGGCGCTCTGTATGCCGAGTATAAGAAGCTGGCCGATGCGGAGCCGGGCGTCATCTTCGGCGGCCGTCTGGGTGAGTACAAGTATTACGACATGGACAAGGTCATTGAGGTGGCTCTGGACGTGGCTGCAAAGGAACTGGCGTAACCGCTTTGCTTAACGCTTTTCGTATTAAAGTCGCTGCACGACGGCCGCAGGCCGACAACAGCATATGCTGTTTGCCGTTACGACCCCTCCCGTGAAAAAGTAAATCAGAAAAATCCGCAGATTTTTCTGATTTACAAATTAAAAATAAAATTCCCGCTGAATATGGCCAGAGCGGAGCGGCGGCCATTTTAAATGGTCAGGCGCTTCCTCTTGCCCAAAAGCGGCAAATGCGCTATACTATAAACACAACAACTGCACCGGTTTTCCGGTGAGAAGTGAGGGATACTATCATGAAAGTGATTCTCAAGCAGGATATCAAAGGCATTGGCAAGAAGGATGAGATCCATGAGGTCTCCGACGGCTACGCCCGCAACTATCTGTTCCCGCGCAAGCTGGCCGCTGTGGCAGATGCCAGCGCTGTGAACGTTGCCCGCAGCAAGGAAGCTGCAGCCGACTTCCATGAGGCCGAGACCGTGGCTGCTGCCAAGGCTCTGGCTGCAAAGATCGAGGGCAAGACCGTGACCATCAAGGCCAAGGGCGGTGCATCCGGCCGTCTGCACGGCAAAGTCACCGGCAAGGAGGTTGCCGATGCTCTGGCTGTGCTGGCAGGTGCTCCCATCGATAAGAAGAAGATCGAGCTGGAAACCAAGGACATCAAGGACGCCGGTGTGTTCAACGGCAAGGTCCGCCTGCACGTTGGTGTGGTTGCTTCCTTCAAGATCCAGGTGGAAGTGGAACAGGCCTGATTTTTCTGCCATCTGCGCCCCCTCACAGCAGGGGGCGCTTTTTGGCTTTTCAGCAAAAACGCAAAAGGATAAATGACCATGCCGAATGAACGACGTTATTCCAATGAACTGAATCTGGAAAGTGTGGGCATCAACCTGCCCTATAACATGCAGGCAGAGCAGAGCGTGCTGGGCGCGGTGCTGCTCAAACCCGAGACCCTCACCGATCTGGTGGAGATCATCCGGCCGGAGATGTTCTATACCCGGCAGAACGCGCAGATCTATTCGGAGATGCTGCGGCTGTTCACCGCCGACCAGACCATCGACTTTGTTACCCTGCTGGACGCGGTGATCTCGGACGGCGTGTTCCCCAGTGCCGACGAAGCAAAGGTCTACCTGACCGGCCTTGCCGAGACGGTGCCCAGCATCTCCAATGTGAAGGCCTACGCCCAGATCGTGCAGGAAAAGTATCTGGTGCGCCAGCTGATGGGGGTGGCAAAGGACATCCTGCAGGATGCCGGAGATGAGCCGGACGCCGACCTGCTGCTGGAAAACGCGGAACAGCGCATTTATGAGATCCGCTCCGGCCGCGATTCCAGCGCACTGACGCCGCTTTCCTCCAGCATGGTGGAGACCCTGACCAACCTGCAGAAGATCAGCGGCCCGGATGCGGATAAGTACAAGGGCATCCCCACCGGGTTCCGCCTGCTGGATACGGTGCTCACCGGCCTTGGCCGCGGCGACCTCATCATCCTTGCGGCCCGCCCCGGTATGGGCAAGACCAGCTTTGCGCTGAACATCGCCACCCGCGTGGCCATGCAGCAAAAGGTCCCGGTGGCAATCTTCAGTCTGGAAATGACCAAGGAACAGCTGACCAACCGTATCCTTTCTGCCGAAGCCGGCATCGACAGTCAGGCCTTCCGCACCGGCGCCCTGCGTGCCGAGGACTGGGAGTATCTGGCTCTTGCCACCGAAAAGCTGCACGATGCACCCATCTATATGGACGATACCTCCGGCATCACCATCACCGAGATGAAGGCAAAGATCCGCCGGGTGAATCAGGACCCCACCCGCCCGAACGTGGGCCTCATCGTCATCGACTATCTGCAGCTGATGACCACCGGCCAGCGCAGCGAGAACCGCGTGCAGGAGATCAGCTCCATTACCCGAAACCTCAAAATCATGGCGAAGGAGATGAATGTGCCTATCATCGCGCTTTCCCAGCTGTCCCGTGCGGTGGAAAAACAGGGAAACAACTCCAGCCACCGGCCCCAGCTTTCCGACCTGCGCGACTCCGGCTCCATCGAGCAGGACGCCGACTGCGTCCTCTTCCTGTACCGCGACTCCTACTACGCCAGCCAGAACCCCGACGGCGCGGAGGTGGACGCCGACACCGCCGAGTGCATCGTGGCAAAGAACCGTCACGGCGAGACCAGCACGGTGCCGCTGGGCTGGGATGGTGCCCACACCCGCTTTATGGATGTGGATTTCAAACGCTGATGGAAAACGAAACGATCCTTGCCCGGGTGCGGGAATACTGTCTGCGGGAAGCACTGCTGACCCCGGGTGTCCCGCTGCATGAGCTGCATTTGGCGGCGGCAGTGTCCGGCGGGGCAGACAGCATGGCGCTGCTGCGCATCCTGCTGGCCCTGCAGCCGGAGTTCGGATTTGAGCTTTCTGCCTGCCATGTGAACCATGGCCTGCGGGGTGAGAGCGCCCACCGGGACGAAGCCTTTGTGCGGGCCGAATGCGCCCGTCTGGGCGTGCCGCTGCGGGTGTTCCATGCGGAAGAGCTTGGCCCTGTGCCGGAACATGCCGGGGAGGACTGGGCCCGCCGCCTGCGCTACGCCTGCTTTGCGCGTTTGTGCAGGGAGGGGATAGACGCCGTTGCAACAGCCCATACTGCAAATGATCAGGCGGAGACCCTGCTGCTGCGTCTGGCCCGGGGCACGGGGATGCACGGCGCAGCAGGCATCCGGCCCCGGCGCGGGCCGTATCTGCGGCCTCTGCTGCCCCTTACCCGGCAGGATACCGAAAGCTTCTGCCGTGCAGCCGGGCAGCGCTGGGTGACGGACGAGACGAACGAGACCGATGCCTATGCCCGCAACCGGGTGCGCCGTGCGGCGCTGCCTGCACTGCAGAGCACCAACGGCGCAGCGGTGGAAAACCTTGCCCGCTTCTGCGAAAAAGCGGCCCGTGCAGACGCCTACTTTGCCCGGAAAGCGCAGGAACTGCTTTCCGCTGCGCGTCTGGATGGGACTCAGGCCGGCATCAGGGCCCCGGACGCCTGCAGGGTGTGGCGGCTGGGCCCGCTTTCCGCTGCGGATGCGCCTGTTCTGGAAGCGGCCATGCATTCGCTGACGGCCCCTGTGCGGGACGCAGAGGAAAAATATGTGCAGCTGCTGTGCGCCCTTGTGCGGCGCGGCAGCGGCGCGGTGCAGCTGACCGGCCGGGTTCGCTTTTGTGCAGGGAAGGGCTTTTTCTGGCAGGAAGAGGTGCCGGAGCTGCCGCAGAGGCAGACCGCGCCGCAGCCCGAAAGCTGGCCTTTTGTGCCGGAAAAACAGGCAGAATACGGCTTTGCAGGCGGCTGGAAGGTGACTGCAGAGCTTTTTACGGCTGATTTTGAAGAAAAAATACAAGTCGTTCATAAAAAAGACTTAAAAAATCAGGCGGATTATGCTAGAATAACTACGTTGTATGCTGGTCTTGTTCTGCGCACCCGCCAGCCGGGGGATGTCTACCGCCCGGCGGGGCGAAGCGTGCACAACCGGCTGCGCAAGTGGATGAACGAAGCGGGCATCCCCGCGCAGATGCGTGACCAGCTGCCGCTGCTGGCGGCGGGCAGCGAGGTGCTCTGGGTCTGCGGTGCAGGCTTTGCAGAGGGCCTTGCCCCGGACGAGGACACTGCACAGGTGCTGCAGATGGAAATGGAACATAGGGAGGAACTATCATGAGCATGCATGATGATATCAAGAACGTTCTGGTCAGTGAAGAAGAGCTGAAGGCAAAGGTGGCTGAGCTGGGTGCACAGATCAGCAGGGACTACGAGGGCAAAAACCTTGTTCTGGTGTCCATCCTCAAGGGTTCGGTGGTGTTTATGGCCGACCTGATGCGTGCGGTGAGCATTCCGTGCAGCATCGATTTTATGGTGGTGTCCAGCTACGGCGGCAGCAACACCGTTACCAGCGGCCTTGTAAAGATCATCAAGGATCTGGACGGCGATCTGTCCGGCAAGGATGTGCTGATCGTGGAGGATATTCTGGATACCGGCGTCACCCTCTCGAACCTTGTGCCCATGCTCAAGATGCGCAACCCCAACTCGGTGAAGATTTGCACCATTCTGGACAAGCCCAGCCGCCGCAAGGCCGATATCCAGCCCGACTACGAGGGCTTCCAGGTACCGGACGAGTTCGTGGTGGGCTACGGTCTGGACTACGATGAAAAGTACCGCAACCTGCCGTATGTGGGTGTGCTTAAGCCTGAAGTCTACGAGAAGTGATTTCTCACACTATAATTCATCCAAGAACTGGAGTTGATTTTTTTGCAATCCAAGAGACCCCGTTTCAATCCGCTGATTCTGGCGCTGGCGCTGGCGGCGGTGCTGATGGTTTGGTCGGTGCTGGGCGGCACCGGCTCTGCCAGCAACTCTTCCATGGAATATTCCACGGTGGTGCATTACTTTGAAAGCCTGCAGGTCACGCAGTTCTCGCTGGACCTGAACACCGGCGTCATCACCATGAACCTCAAGGAAGGCGGCAAAAATAACCTGCCCCTGCCGGATACCACGGCCCCGAGCACCACACAGGCCACCGGCGGCCTGCTGAGCGGGATGCTGTCCTCCTCGGACAGCACTGCATCCGCTGCGCAGAAGAACAGCGACGGCACTGTGACGGTGCGCTACAAGCTGCCCTATGCCTCCATGTTCGTCAAGTATGTGGGCGACTACATTGCCGCCTATGACGAAGCAAACCCGGATGCTCCCATGGTGTACGATTATACCCCTGTCAAGGAAAGCATCCCATGGATGGAGATCCTGTTCTATCTGGCAATGCTGGGCTGTACCGGCTTTTTGCTCTTCTCCATGATGCGCGGCGGCGCTGGCGGCGGCGGGATCATGAACGTTGGCAAGGCCAAGGTGAAGGATGAACACGAGAACAAAAAGACGGCTACCTTTGCCGATGTTGCCGGTGAGGACGAGGAAAAGGAAGAGCTGAAAGAGGTCGTGGAGTTCCTCAAGAGCCCCGAAAAGTTCAACACTCTGGGTGCCCGCATTCCCCACGGTGTGCTGCTGGTAGGCCCTCCGGGCACCGGCAAGACCCTGCTGGCCCGTGCCTGCGCCGGTGAGGCCGGTGTGCCGTTCTATTCCATTTCCGGCTCTGACTTTGTGGAAATGTACGTCGGCGTGGGTGCATCCCGCGTGCGTGACCTGTTCGATAAGGCCAAGAAGTCCATGCCCTGCATCATCTTCATAGATGAGATCGATGCTGTGGGCCGTCAGCGTGGTGCCGGTCTGGGCGGCGGCCACGATGAACGCGAGCAGACCCTGAACCAGCTGCTGGTGGAAATGGACGGCTTTGAGGCCAACGACGGCATCATCGTCATGGCGGCCACTAACCGCGCCGACATTCTGGATAAGGCTCTGCTGCGTCCGGGCCGCTTTGACCGTCAGGTCTATGTGGGCCTGCCGGATGTCAAGGGCCGTGAGGAGATCCTCAAGGTCCACACCAAAAAGAAGCCGCTGGCCCCGGATGTCTCTCTCAGGGTCATTGCACAGCGCACCGCAGGCTTTGCGGGCGCAGACCTTGAGAACCTTGTCAACGAAGCAGCCCTGCTGGCTGCACGCCGCAACCGCAAGGCCATTACCATGGAGGATATCGAGGAAGCTTCCATGAAGGTCATGGCCGGCCCCGAAAAGAAGAGCCGCGTTGTGACCCCCGAGGAAAAGAAGCTGACTGCTTACCATGAGGCAGGCCACGCGGTGGCGGGCTTCTACTGCAAGCATCATCCCCGTGTGCACGAGATCACCATTATCCCCCGCGGTCAGGCAGGCGGCTACACGATGTATCTGCCCGAGAAAGACCGCAGCTATGTGACCAAGGGCGAAATGTTCGAGGATATCGTTTCCAGTCTGGGCGGCCGCGTGGCCGAACAGCTGATTTTGGAGGATATCTCCACCGGTGCCTCCAATGATCTGCAGCAGGCTACCAACATTGCCCGCCAGATGATCACCAAGTACGGCTTCTCGGAGCGGCTCGGCCCTGTGGTGTACGGCACCTCGCAGGAGGAAACCTTCCTGGGCCGCGATCTGGGTCAGGGCAAGGGCTACAGCGAGACCACTGCTGCCGAGATCGACGGCGAGATGCGGGATATCATCGACGAAGCCTACGAGACCTGCCGCCGCACCCTGACCGAGCACATCGATCAGCTGCACGCGCTGGCAAAGGCTCTGATGGAACGCGAAAAGCTCAATGAGCAGGAGTTCAACACCATCATGGCCGGCGGCACCCTGCCCCCGCGTGAAGGGGATGAGCCGGAGCAGACCGTGCAGGCTGCACCGGCCGAGACCGCAGAGCAGGCGCAGCCTGCAGAAGCTGCGGAGCCTGCAGAAGCTGCGGAGCCTGCCGAACAGGCCGAAACGGCCCAGCCGCTGCCGGAGACCGCTGCACCGGAAACGCCGGATGCACAGGACCCGCAGAACTGATTTGATCCAAATGGAAAGGAGCGAGTGTCGTGGAGGAAAATTTTAACCCGGTCGCACGGACCCGCGCAAACTATTACACCCCCGGCAGCCCGGTGCAGTTCGTCTGCGTGGAGCTGCTCAAGGGGGATGTCAGCGGTGAGCACGCGGTCTGCCTGACCTTCAAGAACATTTCCAAGGTGACGTTGACTGCGCTGGAGATCCACTTCAAGTGCAAGGGCGTAGACGGTGTGATCCTGTGCGAAGACCGGTTCGAATACCGCGATCTGGAAGTAAAGCCCGGCGAAATGTTTGGCATGGATGATGCCGTGTTCGTTACCTCCAAGGCGATCACCAGCGTGGATGTTTCGCTGTGCAATGTGTACAACGGCAAGCGGGTGGTGCATCTGGATGCCATCAAGCGCGTGCGCCTGCCTGCCCCCAAGCGCCTGTCCGCAGAGCTGGAAAAGGCGCTGGAGGTCCGCATGAACCGCCCGGAGCTGAAGTATCAGCCTCAGGTGTTTGAAAACGGCTGGTACTGCGCCTGCGGTGCGTTCCATCCCAAGGAAGAAGATACCGTTTACTGCTCGGAGTGCGGCTGTGACCGCATCCTGCTGCAGAATGCGCTGAACACCCTGCTGCAGCCGGAACAGCCTGCCCAGACCGAGCCGGAGCTGGAAACTCCTCTGGCGCCGCAGCCGGAACAGGAAGAGCCGACCCGTATCATGGGAGCCGCCCCTGTGCAGCCGGCACAGGAGGAGCCCACCCGCATCATGGGCGCACCGCGCCGCCCGCAGCCGCAGGAGCCTGCTGCAGAGCCGACCCGTATGCTGGATGACGGAATGCGGGAACAGTTCCCGGACAGGGCAGCGCGTGCACAGACAGAGGAAGGCACCCGTGTGATGCCTGCCGCCTCCCGCCGTGCACAGCCGGCGGCCCAGCAGCCGGAGCCTGATTATGAGGGCAATGAGGAGTACGAGGACGAGCGCGACAGCGTGGCAGAAACGCTGATCCGCTGGGTGCCGCCCATCACTGCCGTCATCTGCGCGGCTGTGGCGCTGTGCGGCTTCGTGTACTATCAGTTCGTACTGTAAACACAAACAGCAGCGGAGAGGGCTGATCTGCCTTCTCCGCTTTTTGTATATCAGAAGGGAGAACCCGACCATGCCGGAAGAAGCCTTACAGGCCGCTTTTGAGATCAAGACCGCCTGCGATGAGATCAGCCGCCGCCTGCTGCGCTGGCACTGGGAGCACAAGCCCGGCTCCAACAGTCTGGGCGCATTGCTTGACCATATTGCCCAGCGCCAGCAGGAAAGCCCGGATTACTATGACCGGATGCCGGATCTTTCCGGCAAGAGCAGCTGGCAGCAGCTGGACACCACCATCTGTATGCGTGTGCTGCTGGACCCGGAAAAGGATGCGGAAAAGCCTCTGGATCTGCTGGGAAACACCAGCAGCCCGGGTGCAGCCCGCCGCGCCTGCAACACCGTGCGCACGGCCCGCAACGAAGCAGCCCACGCCACCGACCAGACCGACGCGGCGCAGGCGGCGATCCTGTTCAACGAAGCCATCGAATGTCTGGAGGATGCCTATGCGGGCACGGCCTTCCGGGAAAACGATCTGGCCCGCTATTACCGTCAGGCAGAGGAGTTTTTGTCCCGCTGCGGGGCAAAGGAGCCTGTTGCATCCAGCCGTGCACCGGCTGAAGAAAAGCCTGCCGCCCGCAGTACATCCCGCCAGAGCACAAGGCAGTCCCAGAGCCGCAAAACAGGCAGCAGCCGCTCTTCCGGAAAGAGAACGGCAGCGCACAGCAATTCCGGCCGCGGCAGCTCTGCAAAGAACCGCAAAAATACAAATTGTAAAAAGAAACGGAAAAATTCCGGCAATCAGACAGTCATGATCGTGCTGCTGGCAGCGCTGGTGCTGGGGCTGCTGATGCGTGCCTGGAGCATGGGTGCAGTGTGACCTGTCTGCTTTGAGAAAATGGTCGTTTTTTGCCGGGAGAAAAGGCCGTCTTTTGTGCACGGTCAATAAAAAAACAAATCGCATTCCGGGATAAACCGGAAAAAGCACATCTTGCAGGATGGGTGAAAGCGGTTTATAATAAGCATGAAAACGTTTACACACAACAATGCACCTCAAAAGAGGGAAGTACCGCGAATATGACCATCAGTGATATTGCAAAAATGGCTGGCGTGTCCAGTGCGGCCGTCAGCCGTTACCTGAACGGCGGGCCTCTGAGCGAGCAGAAGCGTGCCATCATCCGGGAGGTCGTGGAGAAGACCGGCTACCGCCCCGATACGACCGCTCAGACCCTGCGCACCGGCAAAGTGAATCAGATCGGCGTGATCGCCCCCAGCATCGGCTCCCAGTCGGTCGGGCAGCTCACCGCCGGGATCGCCAGTGAGCTGGATGCCAGAAACTATCTGCTGCTGCTGGGAAACACCGAGCTGGACGCCCAGCGGGAGCTGGGCTATCTGACTGCCATGCAGCGCAACCACGTGGCGGGCATTATCCTGCTGGGCAGCTACTATACCCCCCAGCTGGCACAGGCGCTGAAAAACTGCAGTGTACCGGTGGTGGTCACAGGCCAGCGTTTTCCGGACGTGGCCTGCGTGTACAACGACGACCATACCGCCGCCCGGGAGCTGACCCAGCGGATGCTGGAGCATGGCCGCAGAAGGATCGTTTACATTGGCGGCTCCGAACGGGACGATGCCACCGGCATCCAGCGCCGGGAAGGCGTGCAGGATGCCTTGAGGGACGCAGGGCTGGATGGCGACCAGCTGCCCCGCATCTGCTGCAATGCATTCACCGTGGAAGAGGGGCAGCGCTGTATGCAGGAGCTGCTGACCCGCTGCCCGTTTCTGGATGGTGTGGTCTGCGTGACCGATACGGTGGCCTTTGGCGCCATGCATGCGCTCAAGCAGGCAGGACGGCAGATCGGACGGGATGTGGGCCTTGCCGGCATTGGCGACAGCTGGGCGGGCAGTGTGACCGACCCGGGTCTGGCCACGGTACGGTTTTATCAGAAGCAGGTGGGGCAGGAAGCCGCCCGGATCCTGCTGCAGATGCTGGAAGAGAAGGAATATGGCGGCCCGGTGCGTCAGGTGACGCTGGGGTATCAGGTAGTGGAGCGTGGTTCTCTGTAAACAGAGGGTAAGGATGATATGGATCACAGATTGATTTTTCTGGATATTGACGGTACCTTGCTGCCGCCGGGGGATATGCTGATCCCGGAAAGCACGCTGGCCGCGCTGGACAGCGCCAAAGCAAACGGGCACAGGCTGTTTTTGTGCACCGGCCGCAACCACCGCATGACCGAGCCGCTGCTGCGCCACAGCTGCTTTGCGGGCGCGGTATGCAGTGCAGGTGGTTATGTGCTGTGCGATGGCAAGACTCTGGTGGATATCCCCATGGAGCCGCAGCAGGCCGAAGGCGTGCGCGCGGCGCTGGAACGCCATGGCGTGGAGTGCACGCTGGAAGCCCGGGATGCCACTTTTGGCGGTGTCAAAATGACCCAAAGGTGGAACTTTATCCATCAAAAGAACGGCGCACCGCTGAACAGCGAAGCAGAGCGCTGGCGCAAAGCCATGGAAGAGGGCATGTCCATCCTGCCGCTTTCCGATTACAAAGGGGAACCGCTGTATAAGATCGTATTCATTGCCGACCACGAAAGCGACCTTGCCGAGGCAAAGCGGCTCTATGCGGATCAGTTCGTGTTCTGCGAGAGCAAGCTGGACAGCCTGACCGATGGCTTTGTGAATGGTGAGCTCATCAACCGCAAATTTAATAAGGGCACCGGCATCAAGGCCATCTGTGACCATCTGGGCTGTACGCTGGCAGATACCATTGGATTTGGCGACAGCGATAACGACCTGCAGATGACCGATGTGGCAGGCATCAGCGTGTGCATGGCCAATGGCTCTGAAACACTGAAAGAGCGCTGTGACCGCATTGCGCCCTCAGTATATGAGGACGGCATTGCAAAGGAGTTCAAAGCACTTGGCCTGATCTGAACAAAAACAACAAAGGCTGCGGCAGGGGTAAGACCCGGGCCGCAGCCTTTGTTCTGCCGCATCGCCGGAGCACAATAAAATGATTTTACAAATCGGAAAAATGTGGTAGAATAAAACAAAGCGCCGGAGAGCCATCCGGCAAAAAGGGAGGAATTATCATGTGTTCCGTTCTGGAAGTATGTGTGGACAGCACCGCCAGTGCGCTGGCGGCAAAGCGCGGCGGTGCCGACCGGCTGGAACTGTGTGCCGACCTCATCGTTGGCGGTACAACGCCCAGCCTGACGCTGGTGCAGCAGGTCAAGGCAGAGACCGGCCTGCCGGTGCGGGCGCTGCTGCGGCCTCGCTTTGGCGATTTCTGCTATGACAGCTATGAGCTTGCCCAGATGGAACAGCTGGCCGCAGAGCTGGTGGAAGCCGGAGCAGACGGTATCGTGACCGGTGTGCTGACCCCGGAGGGTGCGCTGGATGCGGACGCCATGCGGCCCATCTATGCGGCGGCACGCAAGGCAGCAGAGAAGGCGGGCCGTCCGGTGGTGTGTACCCTGCACCGCGCTTTTGACGTCTGCGCGGACCCTTTTGCCGCGCTGGAAACAGCCCGGGAGATGGGCCTTTGCACCATACTTACCAGCGGACAGGCGGCCAGCGCGCCGCAGGGCGCTGCACTGCTGCGGCAGCTGACAGAGCGGGCAGGGAAGGATATGGAGATTCTGGCAGGTGCCGGGGTCTCGGCACAGAACATCCCGGTGCTGGCCGCGCAGACCGGTGTGCGGGCATTTCACCTTTCCGGCAAACAGGTGCTGCAAAGCCGCATGACCTTCCGGCGCGAGGGCGTGCCCATGGGCCTGCCCGGCTTTTCGGAGTTTGAGGTGTGGCAGACCAGCAAAGCAAACATCCGTGCTGCACGGCAGGCATTGGATAGCCTTTAAAAACCGAATAAAACGAAAGCGCTCTCCCAACGGAAACCCGGTGGGAGAGCGCTTTTTTATGATGATGAATTTGAAGGGTGAAGATAGCTTAGTAATGCAGCTCGTCGCCGGTCAGTGCTTCCAGCACCGGCAGCATGGCAGCGGCTTCGGCCCTGGCAGCGGGCAGGTCCATATCGCGGTAGTTGCCGCACTCCACTTCGCTGGCACCGGGCACTGCGCCCTCAAAGTCAGCCATGAAGCGGAAGGACTCCACCGTCAGCTCCAGAGCCTCGGCGGGGGTCAGGCCGCGGGTGAGCAGGTAGAAGCCGGTGCGGCAGCCCATGGGGCCAACGTAGATCACGCTGTCTTTAAAGGCGCTGTTGCGCGCATAGGTGGCAAACAGATGCTCCAGCGTGTGGGCGGCACCGGTGGTCAGGTAGTCGCCGTGATTGGGCTTTTTCATGCGGATGTCCCAGGTGAGAACATCGCCGTCCTGACGGCTCAGATACATGCCGCGGTCCAGCTTGGTATGGTCAACACAGAAGCTTGCAATGCGTTCCATGAGTTTTCTCCTTTGGCTTATGCCTGCAGGCGCTGCACGCTGCCGTGCGCGCAGTCCACAGCGACCATCAGGCCGTCACGGATGTGGCTGGTGGCACCGGCAGCACCCACAACGGTGGGTTTGAGCAGGGCCTTGCCGGCAATGGCGGCATGGCTGTTCAGGCCCGGCTCTTCCACCACCAGAGCGGCGGCGTCGCGCACATAGCTCAGCATTTCGTTGCTGGTAGCGGGGACCACCAGCACCATGCCGGGCTTGAACTTTGCACGCACCTCTTCCAGAGTGCGGCAGACGCAGGCCTTTCCGGTGGCGCTGGTCACATCGGCATTTTCGCGGCCAACGCCCACGCCGGTAGCCAGACAGTTGCCCACCATGTGGATCTTGATCATGTTGGTGGTGCCGGACACGCCCACGGGCACGCCTGCGGTCACGACTGCCAGCTCACCGTTGTGAAGGTAGCCGTTCTCCTTGGCCAGAGAGGTGGACATTTCGATCAGCTCATCGGTGCTGTGCGCCAGAGGCATCATCAGCGGGGTGATGCCCCAGCTCAGGGCCAGCTGACGCTGTACCTGTTCCTTCATCACGCAGGCGATAATGGGCTGCTCCGGGCGGTACTTGCTCAGCAGACGGGCGGTGTTGCCGGACTCGGAAACGGTGACGATGGCTGCGGCGTTCACGTCCTTGGCGGTCAGGCAGGCAGCGTGTGCAGTGGCATCGCTCACGCTGATCTTGCCGGTGTTCTCGGTGAGGGGGACAAAGCGGGCGTGGTTCTCCTGCTCGGTGCGCTCAGCAATGGCAGACATGGTCTTGAGAGCATCCACCGGATAAGCACCGGCAGCAGTCTCGCCGGAAAGCATGATGGCAGAGGTGCCGTCATAGATGGCATTTGCCACGTCGGAGATCTCGGCACGGGTGGGGCGGGGGTTCACGATCATGCTGTCCAGCATCTGGGTAGCGGTGACGATGGGCTTGCCAAAGGAGAAGGAGCGCTCGATGATGTTCTTCTGGATGCCGGGCAGCTCGGTAAAGTCGATCTCAACGCCCAGATCGCCGCGGGCCACCATGACGGCATCGGCAGCAGCCAGAATGCTGTCGATGTTGTTCACGCCCTCACGGTTCTCGATCTTGGCAATGATGCGGATGTCGGAATCGTACTCGTTGAGCAGGTTGCGGATGTCGTACACATCCTGCGCAGTGCGCACGAAGGAAGCAGCGATGAAGTCGAAGCCCTGCTGTGCGCCGAAGATGATGTCATCGCGGTCGCGCTGGCTCATATACGGCATGGACAGGTGCACGCCGGGTACATTGACGCCCTTCTTGTTCTTGATCTTGCCGTTGTTCAGCACCTTGCAGACGATGTCCGTATCGTTCACAGTGATGATCTGCAGCTTGATCAGGCCGTCGTCCAGCATGATGGTGCCGCCGGGCTGCACGTCCTGCGGCAGGTCCTTATAGGTAATGGAGCAGATCTCCTTGGTGCCCTCCACATCCCGGGTGGTCAGGGTGAAGGTCTGGCCTGCTTCCAGCATTTCGGTGCCGTTCTTGAAGTCCTTCAGGCGGATCTCGGGGCCCTTGGTGTCCAGCAGGGCAGCGACCGGCTTGCCCAGCTCTTCACGGATGGCCTTCAGCTTTTCAAAGCGGCCCAGATGCTCCTCGTGAGAGCCGTGGGAAAAATTAAAACGGGCAACATTCATGCCGTTGGCGACCAGCTCGCGCAGAACGCCTTCCTGATCCGTGGACGGGCCCAGAGTGCAGATGATCTTTGTTTTTCTCATATACTTTTACTACCTCCAACTACTACTTCACATTCTCTATTTTGCGGCAGGCTGTCCGCTGTCATACAGACAGCTGCGCGCGGCCAACGGGAAAAAATCCCGTGCTGTGGTACAAAAGCGGAAAAATCCTGTGGTTCAAAACTTTTCCACCTATTATTATATCCGCTGGGATACAATAGAGCAAGGAAAACTTTGCGCTATGGCTGAATTTTTTAGGCGGTCAAGAAATCTTTGCCGCGGAATGACGTATTTGCGCTAAAAAATGAAAAAACGCCCGGTCGATTCGTGAACAAAATGACGAACATTTTGGTGAAAATGACGGATATTTGCGGGAGGGCGAAAAAGCTTGCATCCGGTGCGGGATTTGCTTATAATGATAAGTAAAGATAGTATCACTTATCCGGGGCATGCTCCGGAGGAAATGGAGAAAAAACGATATGGAGAAGCGTGTTTTTCTGATCGTCCTTGACAGCTTTGGAATCGGTGCAGAGCCGGATGCCGCCGCCTTTGGCGACGAGGGCACCAACACCCTGGGCGCCATTGCAAAGCATCCCAACTTCAACTGCCCCAACCTGCGCAGACTGGGCATGTTCAACATCGATGGCGTCACGGCAGGCGAAAAGACCGATGCACCCATCGGCTCCTTTGCCCGCCTGCAGGAGCAGAGCATGGGCAAGGATACCACCATCGGCCACTGGGAGATCGCGGGCGTTGTCAGCCCCAAGCCGCTGCCCACCTTCCCGGAGGGCTTCCCGGAGGCGCTCATCCACGAGTTTGAGGAAAAGACCGGCCACAAGGTGCTGTGCAACAAGCCCTATTCCGGTACGCAGGTGCTGAAGGATTACGGCGAGCAGGCCATGAAAGAAAACGCCCTTATCGTCTACACCAGTGCCGACAGCGTATTTCAGGTGGCTGCCAACGAAGAGCTGGTGCCGGTGCATGAGCTTTACCGCTACTGCGAGATCGCCCGCGAAATGCTCAAGGGCGAGTACGGTGTGGGCCGTGTGATCGCACGCCCCTTCCTGGGCCATACTGCCGACACCTTCTACCGTACCACCAACCGCCACGATCTGAGCCTGAAGCCGCCCCGCGCCACCATGCTGGATCTGCTGAAGGACGCGGGCAGGGATGTCATCGCCGTGGGTAAAATCTTCGATATCTTTGACGGCGAGGGCGTGACCGAGAAGATCAAGACCACCGGCAATACCAACGGCATCGCCTTCACCAAGGCACTGCAGACCCGCGACTTTGAGGGCCTTGCCTTTGTAAATCTGGTGGATTTCGACATGCTCTACGGACACCGCCGTGATGTGGCGGGCTATGCCGCCGCTGCTACGGAGTTCGACAGGTTCGTGGCAGACTTCATCCCCGGGATGCGGGAGGGCGATCTCCTGATGGTGACGGCCGACCATGGCTGTGACCCGTCCTATACCAAGACCACCGACCACACCCGCGAGTATGTGCCGTACCTGATCTGCGGCAAGGGCGTGAAGCCCGGCGTTGACCTTGGCACCCGTCTGTGCTTTGGCACCATCGCCCAGACCATCTGCGAGTATCTGGATGTGGATGCTTCCAGTCTGGATGGCAAGAGCGTCTGGAATGAGATCAAAGCGTAATGATTTTATAGAATGAGAAAGCCGCCTGCATCGGTTCAAGATGCAGGCGGCATTTTTATGCAGTTCAGCGGCACGGCCTTTCTGGTGAAAAAGCAAAACAGGAAACGACCGCAGTCGTTTCCTGTTTTGCAAATAAAATAATATCTCCGCTATAGAGTCCGGAGCTTGCGCAGAGGAGATTTCAAATCGTCAGGCCGCGTCGTTCTGCTGAGATGCGGCATCCTGAATGGCACCCCAGATGGAGGAAGCCGCATTGTAGATGGACGATGCAGCCTGTTCCACCTCTTCCTGCGTGGGCAGGGAGATAGACGGGGCTTCGGCAGGTGTGTCCCCGCCGGTCTCGCCCTCAGCGGGAGCTTCCGGCTCCGGCGTCTGGGTGTCGGCAGGCTGCTCTGCATCTGCAGGCTGGTCAGCCGGGACGGTCTCTTCCGGCACGCTCTCGGCGGGCACTTCCTCGGGAACGCTCTCGGCAGGCACCTCCGAAACGGCGGCGTTCGGGTCGGTGGTGGGGGTGAACACCTCGGTCTTTTCCGGCTTCTGGGTGGTGTCGGCAACGGTGCCCTCACCGCCCAGCACGGACGCGAGCATTTCCCTGGCCTTGCTTACAGAAGAATCGTCCGGCTTCATGACGTAGAGCTTCTGTCCCTTGGCAGAGTAGCACTTGGTGCTGCTGGAGCTTGTGCCGGTGACGGTATAGCTTTCAATATCCCACTCGGCAAAGTCGCTCAGCTGCATCCGCACCAGCGCACTGATCTGATCCTGTGAAAAGCTGGTCACAAAGCAGTCGGAGGCGGCATCCATGATCTTGGAAAAGCCCATCAGCAGGGCAGGGGACTTGATCTTGTTCAGCATGGCATCGATCACCTTCATCTGGTTGATGCCGCGCTGGATATCGCCGGACGCAAAGGCGTGGCGTTCGCGGGCAAAGGCCAGTGCGGACTTACCGTCCAGATGGTTCCAGCCCTCTACAAAGGTGGTGGGATCGTAGTATCCGGGACTGCCCACCGAGGTGAACGCCTGATCGGAGTAGACATCCACGCCGCCCAGCGCATCGATGATGCTGATGAAGCCTGCAAAGTTGATGCGAATGTAATGATCCACGTTGACGCCGTACAGGTTGCCCAGCGTTTCCATGCTGGTCTCCACGCCGTACAGACCGGCGTGGGTCAGCTTGTCCTTGCTGTCGGTGCCGGCAAGGTCTACGTAATAGTCGCGGGGCGTATTGACGAGGGCCACCCGCTTGGTGACAGGATTCACGGCAGCAAGGATGTTCACGTCGCTGCGGGCATTTTCCGTCAGCTCGCCGCGGGTATCCACACCGCTGAGGTAGATCACAAAGGGCTCTTTGGTGATCTTGTTGGCCTCAGCACCGGTGAGCAGGCCGGAGGTCATGCTGCCCAGGGCAGAAAGGCCCTGCTGAGCCCAGAAGCAGCCCAGCGCCATGGCGGCACACAGGAACACCGAGAACACCCGGGCCACCTTGCCGGGAACGTTGTACTCCTGACAGCGCTTTACCAGCAGCCACAGCAGCGCCAGCAGCGCGGCCAGAATGACCAGATACAGAACTGGAAGCATCTGGGTGCGCCACAGCTGCACCAGAGCCAGAACACTTAAAAGGCCTTGTAAGATCAGCAAAATATTCCCCCATTTGGAAGGTGCTGCCCCGTCTCCGTCCACGGGCGGATGCGCCTGCGGCGGTACCGGTGCATCGTGATGCTTGTGCGTGGGCTTCTGGGCAGAAGGACGCTTGGGCGGCGGGGTCTGCGGCGGTTCCGGAGGAGTCTCGGAAAAGAACGCCGAGCTGTCCACCTCAATGGGCGCAGTATCCTCAGAGCCTTCCTTGCGGCTGATGTGCCGCAGAGAACGGCGGTCTTCGTGGGAACGATCGTTTTCATCCATCATTCAAAACCACTCCTTTTTGTCAGGAAACAGGTACAATGGTCAGTACTGCACGGGCGGGAAGGCAGGTGGCGGTCTGATCCTCGTTGGAAAGCCAGCCAAAGCCTTCACAGATGTGATCCGGGCAGGGCGAATCCACAAACCGGGCTGCACCGTCCTTGATCTGGATGTGGACGGTATAGTAACCGGTGTCCACATCATAGGTCTCATCCACGTCCAGCGGCAGGTTCATGGTGGTGTTGTTGTCGCCGTAGATCAGCTCGGCCCGCAGTCCGGAGCCGGAAGCGTGCACGCGGCGTACCACCAGCAGCACAGCGGCAATGGCCAGAATGACCACAGCAAACAGAATGTTGGTAAGCAGCTTTTTGTTTTTCATGCGTTAATCCTTGATCTGTAATTGTTCCAGCTCAGCCAGCCACAGTGCAGCACAGGCATCGCTGGGCATCCGCCAGTCGCCGCGGGGCGAAAGGGTCACGCTGCCCACCTTGGGGCCGTCGGGCAGGCAGCTGCGCTTGAACTGCTGGGCAAAGAACCGCCAGTAGAAGTTGCGCAGCCACTTGTACAGCACCCTGTCCGGGTACTCCGGCCGGCCTGCGAATGCAGCCTTTGCCAGCCGGAAGATCTTGGCCGGGCCAAAGCCGAAGCGCAGCACCTGATACAGGTAGAAATCGTGCAGCTCATAGGGCCCCACAAGGTCCTCGGTCTTCTGTGCGATCTCGCCGTCCTTGGCGGGCAGCAGCTCCGGGGAGACGGGCGTATCCAGAATATCCAGCAGCACCGTGCGCAGGGCATCGGTGGCGGCAATGTCGGCTTCGTAGCGCACAAGGTGGCGCACCAGCGTTTTGGGCACACCGGCGTTGACGCCGTACATGCTCATGTGGTCGCCGTTGTAGGTGGCCCAGCCCAGTGCCAGCTCCGAAAGGTCGCCGGTGCCCACCACGAGACCGCCGGTGCGGTTGGCGGTGTCCATCAGCTCCAACGTGCGCACGCGGGCCTGTCCGTTTTCAAAGGTGACGTCCAGCACGCTCTCATCCTGACCGATGTCCGCAAAATGGCTGTGCACCGTGTTGGCGATATCGATCTCCTTAAAGGAGACCTGCAGCTCATCGCACAGGATCTCTGCATTGCTGCGGGTGCGCTTTGTGGTGCCGAAGCAGGGCATGGTCACAGCCAGAACATCCCGGGCGGGGCGGCCCAGCTGCTTCATGGCACGCACGGCCACCAGCAGCGCAAGACAGCTGTCCAACCCGCCGGAAATGCCGATGACCGCCGTTTTGGCGTGGGCGTGATCCAGCCGCTTGGCAAGGCCGTCCGCCTGCATCTTCAAAATAAGCTCACAGCGTTCAGCGCGGCGCTTGGGATCGCCGGGCACAAAGGGCGCGGGATCGATCCAGCGGGTCAGCACGGTCTCCGCCGGCTCCAGATCGAACTCCACGGTCTGGTAGCCCTCACCGGCCGGCTCAAAGCTGGTGTTGCGGGCACGCTCGGCTTCCATGCGCTGGCAGTCGATCTCGGTCTCGGCACAGCCGCCGTCAAAGGGGGCATTCTCAGAGAGGACGGTGCCGTTCTCGGCAATGAGGTCATGTCCGGCAAACACCATGTCCTGCGTGCTCTCACCGTGCCCGGCGGAAGCATAAAGGTAGCCGCACAGCAGGCGGGCAGACTGGTTGGACACCAGCGCCCGGCGGTACTCGGCCTTGCCAACGGTCTCATCGCTGGCGGAAAGATTTGCAATCACGGTCGCACCGGCCAGCGCATGGAAGGTGGAGGGCGGCAGGGCGCTCCACAGATCTTCGCAGATCTCCACACCCAGCACAAAGCTGGGCATTTGGCGGCAGCGGAACAGCAGGGAGGTGCCAAAGGGCACCTGCTGACCGCACACCTCCGTCAGCTCCACCTCGGTACTGCCCGGGGTGAACTGGCGCTTTTCGTAGAACTCGCCATAGTTGGGCAGATAGGTCTTGGGCACAAGGCCCAGAATTCTGCCATGGCACAGCACGGCGGCGCAGTTGTACAGCTTGCCGTGCACCAGCAGCGGCAGGCCGACCAGAGCCACCACGTCCAGCTCCTGCGTTTCAGCCAGCAGGGCGCTCAAAGCGTCCAGCGCGCCGGTCTGCAGAGTACGCTGCAGAAACAGGTCGCCGCAGGTATAGCTGGTCAGGCAGAACTCGGGGAACACAGCCAGCTTCACGCCGCGTGCTGCGGCCTTGCGCAGAGCCTCGGTGATCTGCCGGACGTTATAGGCGCAGTCGGCCACCCGCAGTGCGGGAGAAAGGGCGGCTGCTTTCAAAAAACCATCTTTCATCGGAGGTTTTCACATCCTGTCTTTCTTAGTTGACTGCAATTTCCTGCAGTGCACATAGTATACCACAAACAGACCCAAACGGGAAGTAAAAGAACAATGACAAAAACAAAACAGCATCGTCCGCTCCCGACGGAGAAAGCGGGAAGGACAAAAAATAAAAAATCCCACACAAAAATGTGCGGGAAGCAAAAACTGAGAAATGGAAAACGAGATAGACCGTAAGCCGGGTTCTGTATTAAACGACGATCTGTCTAGACCTGCCATTGCTGACAGGTTCGTGCCGCCTTCGGGACACGCGAGCAGCGCTGTACGTCCCATATAGGCGTTGCTTCCGGTAGGGTTTACAAAGCCGCATGGTCACCCATGCGCTGGTGAGCTCTTACCTCGCCGTTTCATCCTTACCGCATTGCTGCGGCGGTTTGTTTTCTGTTGCACTTTCCCTAAGGTCACCCTCGGCTGCCGTTAGCAGTTACCGTGCTCTGTGAGGCCCGGACTTTCCTCAGAGCGGTCAAAGCCGCCCCGCCGCCGTATGTTCCACTCGTTTTCCGCTCCTCATGATACCATAAAAAAGCAGGATTTGCAAGTAGAAGCGTTTTTTGGTATAATATTCATATATTTTTTGCACAGGGGGTGGGGCGTATACAGCTGGAATTTACCGTGCCGCAGACGCAGGACGGCGTGCTTGTGCGCAATTTTCTGCGCCAGTGTGCCGTCTCCACTGAACTTGCCCGTGCAGTCAAGTTCCGGGGCAGCGGTTTCTTTGCAGAAGGGGAGCCTGTCCTTGCCAACCGCCGGGTCTACCCGGGGCAGGTGGTGTCCTTTGAGCTGCCGCCGGAGGGGGACGGCGTGGCTCCGCAGCCGGAGATCCCGGTAAAGGTGGTCTATGAGGATGCGTTTGCGGTGGTGCTGGAAAAGCCGCCTCATCTGGCCGTGCACCCCACCCTGAACTACCCCTGCGATACCCTTGCCAACGGGTATGCGGCATGGGCCGCGCAGCAGGGCATCAGCCCGGTGTTCCGCCCGGTGAACCGCATCGATAAGGACACCAGCGGCCTTGTTCTGGCTGCGAAGCATGCCTACGCTGCGCCGCTGCTGGCCCGGAATGTGGAAAAGCTCTACTATGCCGTTGTGGAGGGAGAGCTGCCGCTGGGCCCGGGCGTGATCGATGCGCCCATTGGCCGTCAGGCCGAGAGCATTATCGGGCGGTGTGTGACCCCGGATGGCAAGCCCAGCCGCACCGAGTATACCATATTAAAGGCAGAAAACGGCCTGAGCCTTGCCGCCTGTGTGCCGGTGACCGGCCGCACGCACCAGATCCGGGTGCATTTTGCGTCCATCGGACACCCGCTGGCGGGGGATGATCTTTACGGCGGAAGCAGAGCACGCATTGGCCGTCAGGCGCTGCACTGCGCAAGGCAGAGCTTTCAGGTACCGATGTATGCTGGACAGCCGGACGGCATCCGTGTACAGGTGCCGGTGCGTGAGCACAGCACGGTGGTCACGGTGGAAAGCCCCCTGCCGCAGGACATGAAACAGCTTTTTGGTGAAAAGTAAGTGAAAGAACCTGCCAAATTTTGTGACAATGCTTGTTTCAATGCCGACAGGGTGTATAATAAAATAAGATAACTGCGTGCGCGGAGCCGCTGGAAAAGGCTGCGCACGTTTCAGACAGCCGCCGTCTTACCCTCGCACCGCTGTGTGCACTGGCGGCAAGGAAGGAGAAAGACCTTTTGATCGAAGATAAAACAAAGGAGCAGCAGCCTGCCTCACCGGCAAAGCCCAAGTGGGGACAGAAGCTGCGCTCCCTTTGGGCACAGCTGCAGTGCATGGGGCTTTTGCACCGGCATCGGCTGCGCCGTAAAACGCAGAATCGTGTAAGCAATTTCAGCAGAAAGATCGCCCAGAACGCTGCCGTTCCGGTTATTGGCGAGGCACTGTATGCGCTGGGCTACTCCACCGAGTATGTATTCGTCCGCACCGGACGCGGCCTGCGCAGCAGCTGGCTGTGGCTGTGGCACTCTGCTGCGGCATTGCTGAGAAATACGGCAGCCATCGCATTTCCGGGCGCTGCCCAGATGTTCCGGGATCTGTTCGGGCCCATCTGGCTGTTCTTCCGGGGCTGCGGCTCCCTGCTGGTCCACGCCCATCGGGTGCGCAAAGAAAAAGGCTTTGCCGTGGCCTGCCGCGAAAGTGTACATTATCTGACCAGCGGCGTGCGCCGCAATATCAGGACCCTGCCGCGGATGGCCATGTATGTGCTGCCGGTGTGTGCACTGGCAGTCATGGTGACCGTATTCAACAAAACCATCCGTCAGCCCTACGCGCTGGAAGTGCAGGTGAACGGCCAGACCGTGGGCTATGTGGCCAACGAGGACGTGTTCAACTCCGCCCGTGAGGCAGTACAGGAACGTATCAATTACGCCGGCACTGACCACACAGAGTGGACCGTGGAACCTACCTACACCGTTACCGTGGCCCATAAGACTCTGGATGAAAACGAAATGGCGGACGCCATCCTGAAGAGCGCCAGCGACCAGATCAGCGAGGGCACAGCCCTGTACTTGGACGGCGAGCTGACCGCCGTGTGCAATGACGGCACGGCATTGCAAAGCTACCTGAGCAGCCTGCTGGAACCCTATGAAGACCCCGAAAATTCCAATATGACCGTGGGCTTCAATAAGGAAGTTACGCTGGAGAACGGTATCTACTTCAACGACAGCTTCCAGAACGAAGCAGATGTGGAGCAGCAGCTTTCCGGTGTGCAGCAGCAGGAAAAGATCTATACTGTGCAGATGGGCGATACGCTGTGGAGCATTGCCCAGAAAAACGACCTGACCTTCCGGGAGCTGTGTGAGCTGAACCCCAGCTTCAAAGGCGCACAGTTAAATGAAAAATCCAACATTCAGGCAGGGGATGAACTGATCGTCACCAAGCAGGAAGCCATGCTGGAAGTGCGCATCACCAAGGTGGAAACATGGCAGGAAGAGATCCCCTACTCCACCGAGACCACTACCTCCAACGAGTACACGGTGGGCACCAAGAAAACGGTGCAGAACGGCGTGAACGGCCTGCGCCAGATCACGGCGCAGCGTGTTTATAACACCGATGGCATCCAGCTTTCCCAGAAGATCCTGAGCACGGAAGTGGTGCAGGAGCCTGTCACCGAAAAGATCGTGAAGGGCACCAAGAAGGTGACCAACAGCACCACCTATATCACCGGCAGCGGTCAGTTCATCTGGCCGGTGCCCGGCTACCGCTACTGCTCGCGCTGGTACGGCAGCGGCCACAAGGGCGTGGATATCTGCGCTGCAGCGGGTACGCCCATCTACGCATCGGCAGGCGGCACTGTGACCAAGGCAGGCTACAATAAGGCTGGTGCCGGCACGGGCTACGGCTACTCCGTCATCATCAGCCACGGCAGCGGCTACACCACGGTGTATGCGCACTGTCTGTCGCTGGCGGTGCACTCTGGTCAGTCGGTCAAGCAGGGCCAGCTGATCGGCTATGTGGGCAGCACCGGACGCTCCAGCGGCAACCACTGCCACTTTGAGATCCGCCGCAACGGCAGCTACATCGCGCCGCAGAATGTGTTCAACCGCAGAAAGTATAGGTAAGTTTGCAGAGGGCTTTTTCTCCGGAGAAGGCCCATCTGCTGTATTATGTAACAGAAAAGGAGAGATGATCTTATGTCTACCCCTCACATCAGTGCTGAAAAAGGCGATTTTGCAAAGACCGTCCTGATGCCGGGCGATCCTCTGCGCGCAAAATTCATTGCGGACACCTTCCTCAAGGATGTCCGTCAGGTGACCGGCGTGCGCGGGATGCTGGGCTTTACCGGCACCTACGAGGGCCGTCCCATCAGCGTGATGGGCAGCGGCATGGGCATGCCGTCCATTGGCATTTATTCCTATGAGCTGTTCAAGTTCTACGATGTAGAGAACATCGTCCGCATTGGCTCTGCCGGCAGCTATACCGACAAGGCCAGACTGTTTGACACCGTGCTGGCCGCCGGTGCTGTGAGTGAGAGCAACTATGCCCGTGTGCAGAGCGGCTTTGAAGGGGACATCACGCTGCCCAGCCAGAGCCTGAACGACAAGCTGCGCGCATCTGCCGCAAAGCAGGGCATTTCCCTCATCGAGGGCAACATCCACTCTTCGGATGTGTTCTACCGTCAGCCCTCCGATGCGAAGCCCACCTACTGGGAAAAGCTGCGCGATGAGCGCGGATGCCTGTGCGTGGAGATGGAGAGCTTTGCTCTGTTTGCCAATGCACAGGTGCTGGGCAAGAATGCTGCCTGCCTGCTGACCATTTCCGACAGCTTTGTCTCGCCGGAGATCACCACGGCCGAGCAGCGCCAGAAGAGCTTTACCGACATGATGAAGGTAGCACTGGGCGCAGAATACTAAGCGTTAAAAACGCGTTTCAGCGCGGTTTGCCTGCAAAAGGGCTTGCCGCGCTGTTTTCGCCCCCTGAAAACCCAAAAAGGAGTGACGGATATGACCAATCTGACTTTGGAGGAAAAGAAGGAGCTCATCCGCATGGCGCTGGCCGCACGCGAAAAAGCCTATGTGCCCTACAGCGATTTTATGGTGGGCGCTGCTCTGCGCGCCAGAGACGGCCGTATTTTTACCGGCTGCAACGTGGAGAACGCTGCCTTTACCCCCACCAGCTGTGCCGAGCGCACGGCTCTGTTCAAGGCGGTGGCCGAGGGCGTGACCGAGTTCACCGACATTGCTGTGGTGGGCAGCCGCCGCGGTGAGGTGAACGAGCAGATCACTTCCCCCTGCGGGGTGTGCCGTCAGGCTTTGTTTGAATTCGGCGGGCCGGAACTGAACGTTATCATGGCAAAGACGCCGGAAGACTTTATCGAGCGCAGCATGGACGAACTGCTGCCCTTCGGTTTTGGCCCCTCCAATGTGGCGGGCAACCGTGCCGTGAAGTGAAGGGATAAAAACACAGAGGTGCACTGCAGGACAATAAAGTGACGGCAATACGTGCATTGTGCGGCAAAATACAGGGGGTGCACGAAAAATGGCCGGAACTACGGCAAATTTGTGCATAAATGCTACTTTTAATAAAAACTTACAAAATTATTGTAAAGATTTTGTAATCGGAATTTGCTTGCATCTGACACGGCTTGTCGTTATACTTGAGTCAGTAAATGTGCAGTTCTGCGCATTTTATTTATTTGACGCAATTTTTTTAAAAATAAAAGGAGAGTTTGATTATGATGATTTCTCGTCGTAATTTCCTGGCTGTGGCTGGCGCCGCTGCCGCTGCCGCTGCTCTGACCGCCTGCGGTGGTTCTTCCGCTTCTTCTACCAGCACCGCTTCTTCCGCTGCTGCTTCTACCGCTTCCTCTGCTGCTGAGGGCGGTGAGAAGATCGTCAAGGTCGCTCTGACCTGTGATACCGGCACGATCGATGATGAGAGCTTCAACCAGGCATGCTGGACTGCTGTTTCCGGCTACATGGGCGATAACTGCCAGTACTACATCCCCGAGGCTGACGCTTCCGATGAGGACCGCGAGACCAT
>OOAZ01000457.1_pt1 | contig 36068 bp, 28 predicted proteins | sample 1671221 | NCBI WGS metagenome assembly OOAZ01 (sample SAMN06348134, study PRJEB24527) | human gut metagenome | biome: human gut; feature: ankylosing spondylitis patient; material: feces | host: Homo sapiens | place: China | collected 2015-10
AGGAGTCCACTAACGAGTCCAAGCAGGAGTCCACTGACGAGTCCAAGCAGGAGTCCACTAACGAGTCCAAGCAGGAGTCCACTAACGAGTCCAAGCAGGAAGCTGCCGACAAGAACGAGCAGAATGCTGCCGTTGAGAATAAAGTCCTTGCAGAAGCGCCTGCAGCAAAGGCCCCGGTACTGATGACTGCCGCGCTGGCACCAGCTCCGGCTGCGCCCACCACTCCGATGGAGGAAGACACTGTTGCCACCATTACCGGTCAGGACGGCACTACCACCCAGTATAAGAGCTTTGACGAAGCTGTCAGCAAAGCGAATAACGGCGACACCATTGAAGTGATCAAAGATGCCACTTCCACCGGCATTGATCTCCGAGACAAAAAACTGACGATCAAAGGCAAAACGGTCACAACAACAACTGACAGCGGTACCGAGGAAAAAACCACTGTCAAGCCCAAGCTGAAGTTCGTAGCGAAAGAAGGCCAGTCCCAGATCGCTGGCATCACGCTCTGGGGTTCCGATCTCACCTTCCAGAATATGGATGTTAACATGAAGGGAGCCGGCTCCACGACCTATAACGACTGGAACACCGTCTGCATGTCCGACAATGCTTCCCTGACGCTGAACCGCACCGATCTCTCCATGGATGGCACAGGTCTGGACGCAAGCGCACAAGGCATCTACATGGCTGGCCGCGGCCGCAGCGTTCTCAATGTGGACAACCACTCCACCCTGACCATCAAAAACTACTACAATGCCATTGCATGGGACGGCGTTGACGAAAGCAAGGGCAACAAAGACAGCACCTACTTCATCAACATCACCGATGGCTCCACCTTCAAAGCCGAAGGCAACGGGGCCGGCATCGTTGGCTTGGAATCTCTGGATGTTCTGGTGGACAACAGCACCCTGACTATCACCGACTGCACCGAGCGCAGCGGCATCAATGGTGCCGATGTCAAGATCGTGAACGGCTCTACCGCCAACATCAGCGGCAACCACGAAGGCTACGGCATCCACGCCAATGATCTGCTTGTGGAAAATTCCACCCTCACCGCCAACAACAACGGCTATGGCGGCATCCGCATCACCGGCAAGGGCGAGTTCACCAATTCTACCGTCACTGTTACCGGCACGGAGAACAAAGGCAATGCTTCCGTTGAGATCACTGTTAACAAAAACGAGCACAAGGACAAGGACAAGTATCTGGTCGGTTCTCTGGACGTCCGGAACAGCACCCTGAACATCTCGGATAACAACGCCACCGGCATTGCCTGCCGCAACCGCTTCAGCTGCCCCACGAGCCTGACCATCGACGACGCTTCCCGCGTCACCATCCAGAACAATAACGCCACACCCAAAAACGGATACAACCCCAAGGGGGATTCTACTGGCGGCGGCCTGCGCATTGAAGAGGGTTCCACTGCCGTTCTGGGCCGCAACACCGTCATCAACAATAACACCGCCAAAAGTGGCGGCGGCGTATATACTAAGGGCGGCAAGGTCACTGTCAACAGCAGCACCATCACAGAAAACAAAGCCACGGGCAACGGCGGCGGCATTTGTGCCGAGGACAACAGCACTGTTACCGTAGTTGGCGGTGAAATCAGCAGCAACACATCTGCAGGCGTTGAGCAGACGGCTTCTGGCGGCGGCGGTTTGTATACCAATAATTCTACCGTAACGCTGGACAAGGTCACAATTACCGGCAATAAGGCTATCAACGACTTCCGCAACGACGGTGGTGGCATCCTTGCCGCCGGCAGTGACCTGACCATCACAGGATCCACCATTACAAAGAACACCGCACCCGACTGCGGCGGCGGACTGTTTTTGTCTCACACGAATGCCAATATCACCGGTTCCACCATTGAGGGCAATCAAGCAAAGAAGGGTGCAGGTGTCTATTTGAATGATTCCCCTGACGTGGCCGAGGCCGATTGCACCGGCAGCCACACTCATAACATCACCGACACAAAGATCAATCGTAACACTGCCAGTTCTATGGGCGGCGGCATGTATGTGGGCCAGAGCAATGTGACCCTTACCGGTTCCACTCTGGACGGCAATGTTACCACCGATAAGACTGGCGGTCAGGGCGGTGCGATCGTTGCATACAGTGCGGGTGATATCACGCTGGATAGCACCACCGTCACGAACAACTATGCTGCAGCTGGCGGCGGTATCTATTCTTTGGGCACCGCAGTCAGTGATACCCACATCACCCTGCGCAACAACACCAAATTCACCGGCAATACGGCTGCTTCCGGTGCTGGCATTTATCTCGCTCATTCCCTCGGCAACAACATTTTGCTTGAACTGTCGGATTCCGCTATTGACAACAACACCGCTTCCAGCGGCGGCGGCGGCATCTTTGCCTACAATGGCGTACAGATCAATGCCAACAAGGCATCCTTCAACGGAAACAAAGCTGCAAGTGGTGCTGGTATATACCTCTATGGCCAAAACAACAAGGTTATGGCTGAACTGACGGATTCCTTTATTGACAACAACATCGCTTCCGACTGGGGCGGCGGTATCTTTGCCTATAATGGAGCAGAAGTCAAGGCCAACAATACCTCTATTTCCAACAACAAGGGCGGCAATGCAGGCGGCCTGCTCGTGTGGAACAACAGCTCTGCTGAGCTGAGCAACGGCAGCAAGGTAATCGGCAACACCGCCACAAACGGAAACGGCGGCGGCGTATATGCTATCAACGGCACTGTGACCGCGACCGACTGCGACATCATCCACAATACCGCAACGGGCAACGGCGGTGGCATCTACGGCGAACAGAGATCGACCATTGGTCTGCGCACCGGTGCCCTGTACAATAACCACGCAGGCACTGCCGGTGACGACATCTACCTGAACAACACGACCCTGATTCTGCGCCCCGTGGGCGATGACTGGATTCTGGACGACTGCGGCCACCCCATTGATGGCTGGTACCTTGACGGCAAGGATGCCCGCTGGGATGCGGACAGCCAAAAGAAGTTCGTCACCAATCTGGACGCCCTGCTGGAAGGCACGGACTACATGATTGAAAAGGGCGAAGACGGCTGCTATATCATCACCATCGGCAGCAATGCTCTTGCCCTCAAGGCTGCGCATAACGCGCCGTCTGAGCCGAAACCCGACCCGGATGGTCCCGACACTCCCAACCCGAACCCCAACCCGAAACCGGAACCGAAGCCCGGCCCGGATACCCCCGTCACCCCGGAAGACCCGCAGCTGCCTCCTGTACAGGACGCACGGGCCGATACGCCGGACTCCCCTGTTCTGCCCGCCAATCCCACTAATCCCGCTGTGCAGGACGCTCACGCCCTGCCGCAGACCGGCACCAGCCTGTTTGCCGCGCTGGCAATGGCTCTCAGCGGCTTTGCACTGACGATTGCCGGTGCATGGGCAAGCCTGCTGGGCAAGAACAGCAGACACTGAGCCTTTGGCTCCCTGTAATACCGCTATCCGCTTCATCCGTATCGCACATTTATAAAAGGCGAAAGGCCCCGGGACTTAAGCGTCCCGGGGCCTTTCGTTTGCACATTTTACCGTTTCAGCCAGCCATCCACAGCCGACACCAGCGCCTTGCCGCGGCGGCCCAGCAGGCGGGGCAGCAGGATGCGGGCCATGGCCCACACGCCTGCAAAGTTGTACAGGATAACAGCCGCCGTGATCAGGCCGGTCCACAGGCCGTAGAGCGGCGTCTCGGCCAGCAGCACAAAGGCTTCTGCCACCAGTGCGGCCGCATTCACCAGCACGCGGCCCGGATGCACCTGCATCCCGATCATCCTGTGGGCATCGATGGCGCGCAGGGTGAACACCAGCGCAAGGCCAAGGAAGGAGGCATAGGTCGCACCTACCGGGCCCCACCACTTGATGAAAAAGTAGTTCATGATGCAGTTGCTCACAGCGCCCGCCATCATGGTGATCATGCTGCGGGTGGATTTTTTATTCACCACGTACACGCTGTTCATGAACTGGTTGAAGCAGCTGCAGGTGGACGCCATGACAAGGAAGGGCACAAAGTGCCATGCATAGTAGTAGTTGGACTTCATCACGTGCATCACCGGACGGCACAGCCAGATGATGCCGGCAGCACAGCAGAACAGCACGCTGGAATAGGTGCGGAAGATCTGAGTAAAGAACTTTGCGCGCCCCTCCTCCTCGGTCACAGCGGAAAGCTGCCATGCATCGTAGAAGATCAGGCCCAGCGTGGTCAGGATAGTGGGCAGGAAGTAGCCGGTAGAAAGCAGGCCGCTCCATGCGTCGCCGCTGTGGCCGTCCAGACCGCTGCACATTTCGCGCACAAAGAACAGGTCGGATGCGTTGATGATCCAGAAGCTGATCTGTGCCGGGATCATGGGCAGCGAGAAACGCAGCATCTGCTTCCAGAGGTTTTTGTTGACGCCCTTCAGCTCCACATAGTTCCACAGCTTTCCGGTAACGGAGAGGAACAGCACGCTGACAAGGTCGCCGCTGATGATGGCCAGCAGGTAGCCGTTGGCGCCCCACTTGAAGCCCACCAGATACAGCACGTAGAAAGCCATGGTGGCCACGGTGCACAGCACGCCATCCACGGCCACCAGCTTGTTCCACTGGCGGCTGCGCACGAACTGGGTGCACAGAGTACGCAGACAGCTCATGAGCACGTAGATGTAGATGAGCAGGCCGTACTGTGCCATATCGGGCAGAAACTGCGCAATGGGCCAGCACAGCACCAGAATGCCAAAGCCGCCCAGAATGGTCAGCAGGCCGTTGGTGAACACCTGTTTTTCGCTGTTGCCCTTGTCCAGACCAAAGCGGATGATGGCGTTGGACATGCCCATGGACACGAACGGGATGAGCAGGTTCGCGTACTGGCTCAGGATCTTGGAAAGGCCCAGATCGGAAATTTCCGCCATTGCATAGGTCAGGAACGGCTGCACGATCAGGGTGAGCAGCTTTGACGAAAAGCTGGAAATGGCAAAGATCAATGTGTTGCCGGCAAGCTTTGAATATTTATCGCCGGACTTTTTTTCGTTTTCCAAGGGTACTCCCCTCCTGTTTTACAATTCGGATGCGGGCCGGTCTGTGACCGCCCGCATCCGCTTTCCCACTATTTAGTCACTTTAAAAGCGCCCGCCGGGCTTTCCAGTCCGGCAGCAGCTTTGCCACCTCGGCCCAGAAGGCCGGGCTGTGGTTGGGCTGCAAAAAGTGGCAGTACTCATGCACTACCACATAGATCTGCGCCGCCGGGGGCATATGATACAGCTGCAAAGCAAAGGTGATCTGCCGCTTTGCCATAAAGCACACGCCCCACCGGCTGGTCATGCTGCGCACCTTGATGACGGGTTTGTGCCCGCCCAGCACTTCGGCAAAGGCCGGGTAGACCTTATCGCTCATGGCCGTAAAGTACGCCAGCGCGGTCTCCCTGTCCGGCAGGGGCTGTGCGTCCCGGACGGCACGCCGCCGGGCACGTTCCCGGGCCTCCTGCACCCATTGGGCGCGCTCGGCCACAAAGCGGTCCGCCGCTTCTGCGCTCGTGCGCAGCGGCACGCTCACCGCCACGATGCCGTCCTCCCGCACACGGATGTTCAGGTTCTTCACCTTTTTGCGGGTCAGCTCGTACCGGATGCCGCCTGCCGTGCGCAGCTGCGGCCCCGGCTGTTTTTCTGCCATGGGTCAGGACGCCTTTTTGACCCGGTGCAGCATTTCCAGCGGCAGCTGGGCCAGCACCACGGCAGCAAAGATCAGCACGCAGCCAAAGACTTCCCGGGCGGAAAGGTTCTGGTGCAGCAGCATCCAGCCGCCCAGCGCACTGAACACGCTTTCCAGACACATGATCAGGCTGGCAATGGCGGGGTTCAGGCCCCGCTGGCCCAGGATCTGCAGGGTGTAGGCCACGCCGCTGGACATGATGCCGCAGTAAAGGATCGGCAGCGCATTCTCCGCGAACTGCGCTGCGGAAGGTGTCTCGAACAGCAGGGCCGCAGCGGTGCTTTCCACCGACACCACCAGAAACTCGGCAAGGCTCAGCCGCACGCCGTCCACCTGCGGGGAAAAGTGGTCCACCGCAATGATCTGGAAGCTGAACAGCACTGCACAGCTCAGCAGGAGCCAGTCGCTGGATTCGATGCTGCCAAAGCCGTTTTTCATGCACAGCAGATACAGGCCCAGCACGGCCACCACCATGCTGATCCACAGCTGCGCGCTGCCCTTCCGGCCCAGAAACAGGCCGAACACCGGCACCAGCACCACATACATGGCGGTCAGGAAGCCAGCCTTTGCCGTGGACGGATTGATGGTAATGCCAATCTGCTGTGCAGCGGATGCAGCAAACAGAAGGGTGCCGCACACAAAGCCTGCCGCCAGCAGCTTTTTCTTTTCGGCGGCGGTCTTTGGCTTTGCATCCGTGCCGTTTTTGCGGCGGATAGCGTCAAATACCAGCACCGTGGGGATCAGCACCAGCACAGCCAGCCAGCTCCGCCCCGCCAGAAAGCTGTAGGCCCCCATCCCGGAGCCTGCGCTCTGGGCCACAAAGGCCGTGCCCCAGATAAAGGAGCACAGCAGCAGGAGCAGAGAGTTTTTAGTCTGTGTATTCATCAGCCGACGCCCTCCACCTTCATCAGGCCGTACAGGTAGTAGCGGCTGGAATCATAGGAGATGGTCACACGGTACTGTGCCGCCGGGTCCAGCCCGGAAACAGTGCAGCGGTAGTTGGTGCCGTCGGTATGGATATAGTAGGTGCTGTCCGGCACATACTCTGCGCCGCCATCCACCTTTTTCCACAGTGCCACCTTGAATTTCTGGGTGCCCTCGGCGGTGCCGCAGGCCATGATATTCAGGCTGCCGGTGGGTGCAGTGAAATAGTCGGTGCTGCGGCTCCAGATGCCGTTGAACACGGCGTACAGGCAGCCGTCTGCCGTGGCCGCGGCAAACTTGGCAGAGGAGTCTGCGATCCCCTGAATGATCAGCGGGTCGGCGGTCGCATCTGCCCAGCGGGTGGTGTCCTCCTCCTGCACCTCGTCCGAAGTGCCCGTCACCTTGTGCACGATGCCCTTCAGGACATCCTTGCAGCTGGTCAGCCCCACTGCCAGCAGGACCGCCAGCAGCAGCGCAATGATCCTTTTTTTCATCTTCATACGTTTCCTCACGAAGCAACGCGCTTCTCTTTGCTATTCATCCTTCTGCCCATTTTTCGGGCAGATACAATTATAGTATACCGCATTTCGCCGCACTGCACAAGACAGACGGCTTTGTTTTGTGCGGTTTGCCGCCCGATTTTACCCTTCTTTACCGGTCAGCGCCCGCAGCGCAGCGCATTCGGCAGCGGCCTGCTCCGGTGCGCCCGCACCGAACAGACTGCCGTACCGGTACAGCGCCCAGCCGCCCGCGTTCTGACCGCGCAGGTCCTGCACCTGCCGGGCCAGCGCATCGCCGGTGCTCCAGCCGCTCACGCTGTCCGGGTTCGCGCCGCCGTCGCCCACGCCGATACGGTACGCGCCCAAGCCAAAATAGAGCGCCACGCCCTCTGCACGCGGGTACGCCAGCCACGCGGGTACGATGTTCTCAAAGGCAAAGCGGGTGCTGCCGCTCTGCAGCGTGTAGCCATAGCCCCAGTAGACCTGTGGACAGAGGTAGTCCACCACCTGCTCTTCGCCGCCCGCGGCCAGCCACGCGGTCACAGCGCTGTACTGGCTGTTGAGATCGTTGTCCGGATTCCCCTGCGGACTGATGCCGAACCGTAAAGTCGGGTCTGCGGCTTTTACCGTGTCGTGCACCGCCTTTACCAGTGCGGTCACGTTCTGCTGCCGCCACGCGGCAAGGTCCACCGCACCGCTGGTCGCAAACTGCACCGCGTCGATGCTTTCCTCGGTGGTGGGGTAAAAGTAATCGTCAAAGTGGATGCCATCCACCGCATAGTTCTGCAAAAGTTCTGCCACGCCCTGCACCACATAATCCGCAGCGGCAGGCTCTGCCGGGTTCAGGTACAGCCCGTCGCCCACCGCACACACCCACTCCGGATGGGTGTTGGCAAGGTTATTCTCCGCAAGGCTGGGCGGCATGGCGGCAGAGGACCGCAGCCGGTAGGGGTTCAGCCATGCTTCCACCGAGAGCCCCCGCCCGTGGGCCTCCTGCAGGAGGATGTCCAGCGGGTCAAAGCCGGGGTCTGCCCCCTGCACCCCGGTGCACAGGTGGCTCCATGGGAACAGGCTGCTGCGGTACAGCGCGTCCCCAAAGGGCCGCACCTGCGCCAGCACCGTGTTCAGCCCAAGGCCCGCACAATCGTCCAGCATCTGTGCGCACCCGGCGCGGAAGGTGTCCGCCGTGGAAAAATCCAGCAGCGCCCATTCCAGATAGCTGATCCACACAGCCCGCCACTCGCCCGCAGGCAGAGCCGGGTTGTTAACGTTTTGTTGTTGTTTCCCTGTTTTATCCTGTTCGGAAAGCTCTTTGCGGCGCAGCCACAGCCCCGCGCCCACGCAGGCGGCGGCACCGGCCCCCAGCAAAAAGCTGCGCCGGCCAAAGCGGCGCGGCTCCACTTCCGTTTTTTTCGACCTGCGCCGCTGGGTCACAGGGTCTCCTCCTGAGTCTTATACAGGGTCAGGGCTGCCCAGCCCCGGGCACAGGCCAGCAGCACGAACATGATGTTCGTCCAGAAGGCAAGGCCGCTCATGCCAGCATAGCGGGTCAGCAGCCAGAACAAAAGCCGCAGCGCCTCCGAGATGCATACCAGCTGCAGCGGGCGCTGGATGGGCTTTCCGTGGCTGTACTCAATGGCAAGGAGGCCGGGCCACACCAGCGCCGAGCACAGGTCGCCCGCCCAGCCGCCTGCCGCCAGCTTGCTGAGCATCAGCAGCACGAACACCAGCGTGTAATTGTGCTTATCCTTGGCCGGTGCCCCCTTCTGCGCCGCCAGAAACAGCACTGCGATACCGGTGATGCAGAACACGATCAGTTCCAGCCCCGAAAAATCCATGCCGCTCAGCACGGCAAAGCCGCCCAGCATGGACACTGCCGCTGCCGCCAGCAGGAAAAAGTACCAGGTCTTGCGTGTGAATTTGAGCTTCATTGCGTTCCTCCCGCCCGCAGTAGAGTGCAGGCTCCTGACAAAATTTTCAAAGAATTAAAAATATTATAGCACAAATGGATGCGGGTTGTGTTACAATAAGAAAAACTCTTTGGGAGGATCTTCATGAACACTGCTGTTTCCATCGTCCTGCTTGCCGCCGTGCTGGGCGTGATCGTTTTTCTGCTCTCCCGGCGCGAGAACGGCCGCCGCAGCCAGTATGGGCCCTCCGGTCTGTCGGAGTTCCGCACCGACCTGCCCCTTGACGAATGCTTTGACCGTCTGGACGAGCATCCGGACACGGACGAGTTTTTGTATGAGTGCCGCCGGGAAAAGGACGGCGGGTTCCTTTTGCACCTGACATTGCACCAGCCCACCCAGCAGCCGCTGGATACCCTGTTCTCCCTGCGGCTGGACCCGGGCCGTCAGACTGTTGTGACCCTGATCTTCATCCGCGAAGCCTTTGGCTACAAGGAGCCGCTGTTCCCGCAGGAGATGCTGGACAAATTCATGCAGCAAAAGCTGGCAGCCCACCGCACAAAATAAACTTTTGCGGCAAAACGCTTTTCATTTTGCGCGGAATTTGGTATACTGGTATATGCCGCAGCGCAGAATATGCGGGCTAGTAGCTCAGTTGGTCAGAGCTGGCGGCTCATAACCGCTTGGTCCCGGGTTCAAGTCCTGGCTGGCCCATACAAAAAAGCACGAGATTTTGCTCTCGTGCTTTTCTTTTTGCATGAATAGGCGCTTTACTTGTACAATTCTTTGCTCATCTGTTTGCGAATCTCTTTGCGCCGCGTGTCATAGACCTGCGTGTAAATTGCAAGGGTCGTACTGGGCTGTGCGTGTCCGGCTTCTGCGGCCACCGTTGCCACGCCGATATTGGGATTGGACAGCAGGATGCTCACGAAGGTGTGCCGGAACATATGCGGATGGATTTTCTCGATTAGGGGTACATATCACAGAGCACATGATACGCTGGCCGTTTTTGTTTGCCCCCATTGCGGCAGATCCTGCTTTCTGCCGCAAATTGCATCAGATCCCGCCGTTTGCTCAATGAGTATTTCCCGCCGTCCCGTTATACTGGGAGGGAAATGGAATTAAACGATGGAGGAACAGACCATGAAATACGGTGTCATCGATGTGGGTGGCGGCCTGCGGGGCATTTACGGCGCTGGCGTGCTGGACCGCTGCCTGGAGGAGGACCTCCGCTTCGATCTCTGCATCGGCGTTTCGGCGGGCAGCGCCAATATGACGTCCTATCTGGCAGGCCAGCATGGGCGGAACAAGCCCTTTTACGATGAATACTCCTTCCGCAGGGAGTACATGAGCGTGCACAACCTCATCCGCAAGCACTCCTATCTCGATCTGGGCTATGTCTACGGCACCCTCAGCAATGCAGGCGGCGAGAATCCGCTGGATTACGCGGCGCTTGCCCGCAGCCCGGCAGAGCTCTGCGTGGTGGCCGCTAATGCACAGAACGGCGAGGCGCAGTATTTCACCAAGGCAGACCTCCACCCGGACGACTACCGCATCCTCATGGCGTCCTGCTGCATCCCGGTCATCGACCAGCCCTGCGTCATCGACGGCGTGCCTTATTTTGATGGCGGCCTGGCCGACCCCGTCCCGCTGGAATGGGCCTTTGCCCACGGCTGCGACCGGGTGGCTCTCATCCTGACCAAGCCCATCGGGCTGGTGAGTAGTAATGCCCGGGACGAGCATCTGGCACACCTGCTGCAGTCGCATTACCCCGCTGCAGCCGAGGGGCTGCGCCGCCGGGCATGGCGGTACAACACGGCTGTCCAGCGGGCGCGGGAGCTGGAGCGACAGGGCCTTGTCTGCATCATCGCCCCGGACAGCACCGAGGGAATGTCCACCCTGACCAAGAACCGCGACGGCCTTGAAAAAATGTACGCCAAAGGCAAACAGGACGCCGAAGCGCTGGTGCGGTGGATGCAAAACACCAAACAAGATGAATCGGTGGGCACCTAGAGATGAAACCCGTTCCCTTCCCTTGACAATATCCGCCCCGGACATTATACATATGATATGTACATACAGACAAAGGAGCCTGGAGCGGTATCGCTCTGGGCTTTTTGCATTTTGTTGTTCTGCTGCGGACAGATAGAGGGGATCCGCAGCAGAGGATAGGAAACATCCGTCGGCCCGCCGCAGTGGAAACGTGTCCGCCGGGCAGGGTAAAAATGGAAAAGGGGTGTTTCAGTAGGAATGTCAAAAAGTGTCGGATGCAGTTCATGACAAACAAAAGGCATCTGCAGCGGTTTCGGTCAACGAAACAGCGCCGCAGATGCCTTTCTCATTTTGTTCTTACCTGCACCACTTGGCAAACTCTTCGTCGGTGCACTTGACATAGTGGCTGCCGCTCACAAGGTGATCGGTGCCCTTGTTGTAATCGATGCCGGAAGTGGCGTAGTCGTAGGTCTCAGCCACGCGGCGTTTTTCCACCACCGGGTTCGGCAGCGGGATGGCCGACAGCAGGCTGCGGGTGTAGGGATGGATGGGGTTCTCGAAGATCTCTTCGGTCGTACCCGTCTCCAGCAGGTGGCCCAGATGCAGCACGCCGATGCGGTCCGAAATGTACTTGACCATGGAGAGGTCATGCGCAATGAACAGGTAGGCCGTGCCGGTCTCCTGCTGGATATCCTTCATCAGGTTGACCACCTGTGCCTGAATGGACACGTCCAGCGCCGAGATGCACTCATCTGCGATGATGAGCTTGGGGTTCATGATGAGGGCGCGGGCAATGCCCACACGCTGGCGCTGGCCGCCGGAGAACTGGTGGGGATAGCGCTCGGCATGTTCGGGCGCAAGGCCCACCTTGGCCAGAATTTTCTCCACCTTTTCGCGGCGCTCTTCGCGGGTCTTGTACATGTGGTGGATGTCCAGACCCTCGCCGATGATATCCTCCACCTTTTTGCGGGGGTTCAGGGACGCCATGGGGTCCTGAAAGATCATCTGCATCTGGGTGCGCAGGGTGTTGTTCTGGCTGTGGTTCAGCCTGCCGCTGATATCCTGCCCCTCAAAGGTGATCTTGCCGGCAGTGGGGTCATACAGGCGGATGACGCTGCGGCCGATGGTGGACTTGCCGGAACCGGACTCGCCCACCAGACCATAGGTCTCGCCGGGATAGATCTCAAAGCTGACATTGTCCACAGCCTTGACGGTATAGCTCTTGCTCACGCGGAAATACTGCTTCAGGCCCTCGACCTTCAGCAGCGGAGCAGCATTCTGTCCTGCCATTTATTCCGCCTCCTTGATCTTTTCTGCCTCGGCACGCATACGGGCAATGCGCTGAGCAAGCTCAGGCGGCATGTCCACCTTGGGTGCACGGGGATCCAGCAGCCATGTGGCTGCATAGTGGGTGTCGCTGATCTTGAACATGGGCGGATCCACTTCGTCGTCGATGTTCAGGGCAAAGTGGTTGCGCGGTGCAAAGGCATCGCCCTGCTTCTCATGCAGCAGGTTCGGCGGCGAACCCGGAATGGTGTACAGACGGTCGTCTGCGGTGTCCAGATCGGGCATGGCGGAAAGCAGGCCCCATGTGTAGGGGTGGCGCGGCTCGTAGAAGATCTCATCGATGGTGCCGGTCTCTACGATCTTGCCTGCGTACATCACGTCCACATAATCGGCCACCTTTGCCACAACGCCCAGATCGTGGGTGATGTAAATGACCGAGATGCCGCGCTCACGCTGGATGCTGCGGATCAGCTCCAGGATCTTGGCCTGAATGGTTACATCCAGTGCCGTGGTGGGCTCGTCACAGATCAGCAGGTCCGGGTCGCAGGCCAGTGCAATGGCAATGACCACGCGCTGGCGCATACCGCCGGACAGCTGGTGCGGGTAGCTCTTCATGCGCTTTTCGGCATCGGTGATGCCCACCTCTTCCAGCAGCTGCACAGCCTTTTTGTAGGCGGCATCCTTGGGCATCTTGTAGTGCCACAGCATGCCCTCCATGATCTGCTTGCCGATGGGCATGGTGGGGTCAAGGCTGGTCATGGGGTCCTGAAACACCATGGCGATGCGCTTGCCGTTGATGTGGCGGCGGATCCACTTTTTGTCCTTCTGCAGCAGGTCCACCGTCTCGGGGCTGCCGTCGGCGTGATGGTAGCTGAACTGGATGGAGCCGCTGTTCACAATGGCGTTCTGTGCCAGAATGCCCATAGCGGCCTTCATGGTAACGGACTTGCCGGAGCCGGATTCGCCCACCAGCGCCACCGTTTCGCCCTTGTACAGGTCGATGTTCACGCCGCGGATGGCGTGCACCGGGCCTGCGGTGGTCTTAAAGGTGATATCAAGGTCTCGCACCGACAAGACCTGTTCTTTTTTCTTTTCAGGCATGGGGTGTTCCTCCTTACATACTCTTCATCTTGGGGTCCAGAGCCTCGCGCAGGCCGTCGGCCACGAGGTTGAAGCTCATCATCAGCAGACTCATGACCACCATGGGCGGGATGATCTGATAAGGATGAGTGGTAAAGCTGTTGTACAGCTCGCTGATCAGAGAACCCAGCGAGCACTGCGGCACCGGGATGCCCAGACCCACAAAGGACAGGAATGCCTCGGTGAAAATTGCGGTGGGGATGCTGAACATGACCTGCGTGATGATGGGTCCGATGATGTTGGGCAGCACTTCCTTGAAGATGATGAAGAAGCTGCCTGCGCCCAGCGTGCGGGAAGCCAGCACGAACTCCTGATCCTTCAGCTTGAGCATCTCAGCGCGGGCAATGCGGCTCATGCCCACCCACTCGGTGAGCATCAGGGCAAAGATAATGGTGATCATGCCGGGCTTGAGCACCAGCAGAAGCAGCGTGACGATCACCAGACGGGGGATGCCGTTGGCAACTTCCAGAAAACGCTGCATCATCATATCCACCTTGCCGCCAAAGTAGCCGGAGATTAGGCCGTAGCTCATGCCGATGACCATATCGATGATGGCGGCGGCAACCGCGATGATCAGGGACACGCGGGCACCCTCCCAGGTGCGGGTCCAGATATCGCGGCCATAGGTGTCGCTGCCGAACCAGTAGTAGACATCCTCCTTGCCCTTTTCCACATAGGCATTGACCGTCTTGGAACCGGTGGTGGTGCTCATTTTTTCGTCACCGTTGAAGATGCCGAAGTTTTCCAGCACCTGCACGCGGGGCGCAAAGTTTTTCTGGCTCAGTTCCTGACCGGAGTAGGTATACTCGTTCATGCCGGGGCCAAATGCCGCCAGCAGCACGATAAAGACCACGAGGATCAGGCCGAGCACCGCGCTCTTTTTGCGGAAGAAGCGCACCCGCACATCCTTCCAGAAGCTCTGTGCGGCAAAGTTCGAGTCCATTGCGATCTCTGCGTCGTTATGCTTGAGCGCAAAGTCCTTCTCGTTGAAGGTATGCTCGGAATACATGGTATCCACTGCGCTGACGATGGCATCAGCCGTGGCTTCGCCGCCCAGGCGAATCGCTTTTTCTGCCATATCAGTTGTCCCCCTTTGCCAAGCGGATGCGCGGGTCGATGATGCCGTACAGCAGGTCAACGACCAGCATGATGCCAATGTACATGGCACTGTAGATGAAGCTCAAACTGATGACCACATTGTAGTCGTTGGACTGGATGGCCGTCACCAGCAGGCTGCCCACACCGGGAATGGCGAAGATCTTCTCCACCACCAGCGAGCCGGTCATCAGGTCCACGATCAGCGGGGCCAGCACGGTGATAATGGGGATCAGCGCATTGCGCAGCGCGTGGCGGAAGATCAGCGCCGGGCCGGAAATGCCCTTGCTCTCGGCCAGCAGCATATAATCGGAGTCCAGAACTTCGATCATTTCACTGCGGGTAAAGCGGGCAATGGAAGCCATGGTGAACATGGACAGCGAGATGCTGGGCAGCACACTGGAGCCGAACACATCCTTTGCGGAGAACAGCATGGGGAACCACTTGAGCTTGAAGCCAAAGGTATAGCTCAGGGCCAGTGCGATCACGTAAGACGGCACCGACACGCCGATGACCGAGATGATGGTGGCCAGAGTGTCGAAGATGGTGTCCCGCTTGAGGGCTGCAATGATGCCGAGCACAAGGCCCACGATGGCACCCAGTGTGACAGCCATGCCGCCCACACGGATGGAAATGGGCAGACGGGACTGGATCAGCTGGGAGATGGGCGTGTTCTTGGAGATATTGTAGCTGACGCCGAAATCACCGCGCAGCATGTTGGTCACATAGCGGAAGAACTGTACATAGATAGGCTGATCCAGACCGTACTTTGCGTACAGGGATGCGCGCATTTCCGGCGTCAGCTTTTCATCGTTGAAGGGCGAACCGGGCATCAGCTGCATGAGGATGAACAACACCAGCAGGATGGCCAGCAGCGTAAACAACGAAGTAATGATACGCTTGAGCGTGTATTTTTTCACGTTGGGTAGACCCCCCTTAAAGTTTCTTCTCCGCCCCGCACGGGGCAGAACTGCTCCCGCCTGCCGCGGTCAGCCGTGCGCTGCACGCGGACAGTGCAAAAGCCAAAAAGTCGCACAGCGGCAATCACGCTGCCACTGTGCGGCATTTCAGTTTTCGATCAGAATCAGACGCTCTTCTTTGCGTCCTTGTAGACGCGGTTCAGAGCAACCGGGTGGAAGTCCACGCCGGTCACGGCAGAAGAGATCATCTCGGCGTTGCACTGACCATACAGCGGGAAGATGGCGGCCTGCTCCAGCACGATGGACTCGGCGTCATACATAGCCTCCCAGCGGCCCTCGGGATCGGTGCACAGATCGCCGGTGGTGCACTCTGCGATGACGGCATCGTAGTCAGCATCGCTCCACAGACCGTAGTTGTTGGAGTTGCCGGTGACCCACATGCCCAGATAGGTCATGGGATCGGCGTAATCGGGGCCCCAGCGGGTCAGGCCGATCTCAAAGTTGCCGTCCTGCATATCCTGCACGCGCTGCTTCTTGGGCTCTACCTTCAGCTCCAGAGTAAAGCCGGGCAGAGTGGTCTGCAGCTGCTCCTGAACGACCTGAGCGACCTTCTGAGGAGCATCGTCGGCATCGACGACCATGGTGAAGGAGAAGGAATCCTTGCCCAGCTCAGCCTTGGCCTGCTCGTAGTACTCTGCAGCCTTGTCGGGATCGTATGCGCAGAACTCTGCAAACTTGGTCTGGTCGGCGCTGAAATCGCTGCCATCCGGGCCGGTGGCGAACTGTGCGGGCACTGCGGTGTAGGCGGGAGAAGAGCCGTCCTTCAGCACGTCATTGGTGATGGAATCACGATCCAGTGCAAAGGTGATGGCACGGCGCAGGTTCAGGTTTGCCAGCTCCGGCACAGCGTCCATGTTGGGGCTGATGTACCACAGGTAGCCGGCGCCCACGCTGGTGAACTCGGGGTCGTCCTTGACCTGCTCGACCTGCTCGCCGTTCAGCAGGGTGATATCCAGATCGCCGTTCTGATAGCTCATCAGAGCCTGCTGGCTGTCCTTGATGACCTGATAGTTCAGGCCATCCAGAGCAATGCGGTCAGCATCGTAGTAGTCGGCGTTCTTCACCAGCTCAAAAGCGGTGGCGGCCGGCTCATAGCTGGTCAGCACGAATGCACCGTTGGACAGCACGGTGTCTGCGCTGGTGCCGTAAGTATCGCCGCAGCTCTCAAAGAACTTCTGGTTCATGGGGTAGAAGGTGGGGAAGTACATCAGGCTCAGGAAGTAGCTGACCGGAACGTTCAGCTCCACCTTCAGGGTCTTGTCATCCACAGCGGTGATGCCCAGATCGGTGACGGGCTTGTCGCCTGCAATGATCTCGGCGGCGTTGACCACTTGACCGATATCGCTCAGCATGTAGGCATACTCGGATGCGTTTGCGGGGTCAACAGCACGCTGCCAGCCAAACACGAAGTCTGCTGCGGTAACGGCATCGCCATTGGACCACTTTGCATCCTTCAGGTGGAAGGTGTAGGTCTTGCCGTCCTCGCTCAGCTCATAGCTCTCTGCCAGAGCCTCCACGGCTGCACCGTTCGCATCCATCTGCATCAGGCCGTCGGTGTAGTTGGCGATGACCTCAAAGGAGGTGCCGTCGGTAGCCAGCTGGGGGTCCAGAGACTGGACTTCGGTCTCCAGCATGACGTTCAGCACACCGCCCTCAGCAGAGGCGGCTGCACCAGAAGCAGCGGTGGAGCCGGAAGCAGCGGTGCTGGAAGAGCCGCCGCAGGCAGTCAGAGCCAGTGCAGCAGCCGATACGCCTGCAGCAGCCAGGAAGCTGCGGCGAGAAATACGACGATCGAATTTCATATTTTTTCCCTCTCTCTCATGCCTCATTGCTTTATTGTGGTAAAGCAGTAAGTTCTAAAAAATGCACAAAGGTTTTTATACTCCTCCTCCGGAGCCTTGCACACCTTTGTGCGATATCCGCATTATACGCTGTTCCGCCTAAAAAAGAAAGGCTTCCGGCTGTTTTTCTGTGCTTTGACCAATGGTCAGTGAAAAATATGTTTTTATTTTTGTGCAGATTTGAAGATGTTGTGTATTCCTAGAAAATACAGTTTCATGAAAACATGAGTTTTTTGTGTTTTTCAGGAAAACAAATGAAGAACTTTCATCTGTTTATTCGTGTTTTCCGTGCACAAAACAGTCTTCTGCGGTTTTTCCTGTCCGTATACAGAGCACAAAAAATCCCTGCCGGGGCCCATGGCTCCGGCAGGGAAAGCAGCTTTTATTCTTTACGCAAACAGCGCCACCACATAGGTCTCGCCGCCGTACTGGATGAACACAGCGCCCATCCGGCTGCAGCCTGCCGCGCAGCGGCTCAGGCTCCGGGCGGCCTGACCGGCAGCCGGTGCATACAGGTAGCCGGTAAAGGCCCGGCTCTGGTTATCCAGCACAAGGCCGATGGTCACGTTGTTGGGGATATTGACCCAGATGTTGGAGGATATGCTGGAATGGTCGATAAAATCATTCAGGTTCGTATCCGTCATGTTGCCGGAGTCCGCTGTCAGCTCCACCTTGCGGGCAAGCAGGCCGGACTGGGTGCCCAGCTGTCCGGGTTCTTCCACCAGCCATTCTGCCAGACGGCTGGCCGCAGCTTCCAGCTCTGTGCTGTAGGCAAGACCGGAATCGATCTCCTTCATCAGGGCCGCAGCCTGCTCCGTATCCTCGTGCACCGTACCGGCCAGCACGCTGCTGCACCCGGCCAGCACAGCCAGCGCCAGTGCCGCCGCCATCAGTGCCGTCAGGATCATCCTTGTGTGTTTCATGCGGTGGTCTCCCCTTTCGAGCTGTTTTTCTCCATGATACCCTTTTTGCAGCCGGATCGCAAGTGCTTTCCGCAGCAAAAAGGGCCGCTGCACCCAATCGTACAGCGGCCCTCTGATCCCAAATCTTTATTTTGCGTATTCCACAGCGCGGCTCTCGCGGATGACGTTGACCTTGATCTGGCCGGGGTAATCCAGCGTATCCTCGATCTTCTTGGCAATGGAGCGTGCCAGCAGGATCACCTGATCGTCGCTGATGACGTCAGGCTTTACCATGATGCGCACTTCGCGGCCTGCCTGCACGGCAAAGGCCTGCTCCACGCCCTCAAAGCTGGAAGAGATCTCCTCCAGATTTTCCAGACGCTTGACGTAGCTTTCCACATTCTCGCGGCGGGCACCCGGGCGTGCAGCGCTGATGGCGTCGGCAGCCTGAATGATGAAGGCCAGCGGAGTCTTGGGCTCCACGTCGCCGTGGTGGGCCTCAATGGCATGGATGATCTGGGTATTTTCCTTGTACTTGCGGCAGATATCCACACCGATCTGCACATGGCTGCCCTCGATCTCGTGGTCCAGTGCCTTGCCGATATCATGCAGCAGACCGGCACGGCGTGCCATGGTCACGTTCACACCCATTTCGCCTGCCAGCAGGCCGGCCACCCATGCCACCTCCATGCTGTGGGTCAGGGCGTTCTGGCCAAAGCTGGTGCGGTACTTCAGTCGGCCGATCAGCTTGATGAGGTCGGGGTGCAGGCCATGGATGCCCAGCTCCATCACGGCACGCTCGCCCTCGCGCTTCATCTGCAGCTCCAGATCGTGGCGGCACTTTTCCACCGTCTCCTCGATGCGGGCGGGGTGAATGCGGCCATCGCCGATCAGTCGTTCCAGCGTCATGCGGGCGACCTCGCGGCGGGTCTGGTCGAAGGAGGACAGGGTGATGGCCTCCGGGGTATCGTCGATGATCAGGTCCACACCGGTAGCCGTTTCCAGCGCACGGATGTTGCGGCCCTCGCGGCCGATGATGCGGCCCTTCATTTCGTCGCTGGGCAGCGGCACCACGCTGACGGTGGTCTCGCTGCAGTGGTCGGCAGCGCAGCGGCTGACAGCCTGACCGATCAGATTGCGTGCAATGTTGTCGCAGTTCTCCTTCAGGTCGGTCTCATAGGCGGCAACGCGCACTGCCTTTTCGTGGGTCAGCTCCTCGTCCACCTTGTGCAGCAGCACTTCGCGGGCGTCCTCCTGGCTCAGACCGGCCAGCGTTTCCAGCCGCTCCATCTCCTTGGCACGCAGGGCGTCGATCTCCGCCAGACGCTCTTCGGCCTCAGCGGAACGCTTTTTCAGCTCTTCTTCCTTGCGTTCCAGCGCCTCGGTCTTGCGGTCGAGGGCGGTCTCCTTCTGGTCGATGCGGTTCTCCTGACGGCTGATCTCCGCACGGCGCTGCTTGATCTCCTTGTCGGCTTCTGCCTTCTGGGCATCCACCTCGGCCTTCAGCTTGAAGGCCTCGTCCTTTGCTTCCAGAACCGCTTCCTTGCGCTTCTGTTCTGCGGTCTTGATCGCTTCGTTCACCAGACGGGTGGCCTCGGCTTCCGCGCTGCCGATCTGGGCTTCGGCGGTCTTTTTACGGTTGTTGTAACCAATAAAATAGCCTGCACCGATGCCCGCAGCAAGCGCGACGATCAAGATCACGATCCAGATGATCGTGGACATCGCATTTCACTCTCCTTTGTTAAAATTCAAAATTCTGAATCATAAGCAGGAGACGCTGTAGGGCAGGTGTAGGCTGCAAACATTTTTTATAAGTGAGCTTTCAATGCAAAAAGTGGCAACAAGACCACACGCACGGCAAATGCCGCACGAACAGGCTGCAAGCTTTTCTATCTACGGTTCTATCTTATATAAAAACAGGCAGGCTCTGCCTGTAAGGGACACGGGTCACGGGAACGACCTGCACACAGCGTCTTTTATTCCATACTACTATTTATATTACGAAACAATCGTGCGATTGTCAAGGGAGAAAGGCCTCCTGCAGCATCATTTTATGCAAAAAAAAACAGGGCGGCATCCGCTGCGGAGCACCGTCCCTGTTCTATTTTATTCCAGATACATCCTGCGCAGCCGCATCAGGCGCGCCGGGGTCAGGCCGTACTCTGCCTCCAGATAGTTCTCCGCGCTGCCAAACTGGCTGCGGATCGTATCCAGCACAAAGGGGGCTGCTTCCGGGCTGACGCCCGCCATCCTGTAGTAATGATTTCTGCAGGATGGGTCTGCCGCGATCTCATCGGCATGCTCCTGCATCACAGCTTCGATCTCTGCCCTGCGGCAGACATTGGTCTGCGCGTAATCGGCACAAATGGTCTCGTCGGACGCTCCCAGTGCCAGCAGGATCAGCATGGCCGCCACGCCGGTGCGGTCCTTGCCCGCCGAGCAGTGGAACAGGATGGGGGTCTCACCCGCTTCCAGTGCGCGGAACAGCTCCTTGAACGCCTTGTTGCCGGTCAGCATCCGGCGGTACAGCACCCGCGGCACATCGTACCCTTCCGGAGCCGAAGCCATCAGCCTGTCGATGTCGCCGGGGGCAAAGGCGATCTCGTGCCCGTCTTCTGCGCACAGGCCGCAGATCTGCACAAGTCTTGCGCCGTCCGGCACATAGTCCGGTTCTTTTTTTGCCTCTTCGACACTGCGCAGGTCAAGGATCAGCCGCAGGCCCAGCGCATCCAGCTTCGCGCGGTCGGCCTCCCCGGTGAGCTTGCAGGTGGGGATGCCGCGCCAGATCTGGCCCCACTTCACATGTTTGCCCTCGTCGGCTTCATAGCCGCCCAGCTCCCGGAAGTTGGTGCCGCCGGCAAAATCCAGCTGGGTGCCGGGCACCGGGTGGGCCGGTGCAGCCTTTGCCGCAGCGCTGGACAGCACCGGGAAGTTGTAGAACGGCTTTGCGGGCCGTCCGCGGCGGGGCGGCAGGCTGGCCGAACCGCCCAGCATCTCCATCAGGTAGCCGCGCAGCAGGTCGATGTAGGCAGAGGAATGATCCCGCCGCTGCACCAGAGAGACGCACAGCGGGGGCAGGTCTTCCAGCAGCACATCCCGCACGCGGTCCAGCTCCCGCCGGGCACCCGGCTCGTAGCGGGTCAGGCAGGTGCACAGCTGCTCCTGCACAAGATAATAGGCCTGATAGAAGCTGGGGCCGATCTCCGCATTCGGCGCAAAGCCCGCCCGGGCGCAGGCCGACCACAGCGGGCTGAACAGATCCTGCCGCAGGCTGGGCAGCAGCACCCGCTGACCCCGCAGCTCTGTCAGCGGGATGCTCTCCTTATCCCAGAACGCGTGCCCCCGGGGCACCAGCAGGCAGGCGGGGTCTGCCCGCAGGGTGGTGCGGGCCAGCACCGGCGCAGCGCAGCCCAGATCGATGACCAGACCCGCGTCCAGCTCCCCCTGCTCCACATCGTCCGCCACCGCATCGTTGTCCATCATGCGGAAGCGCATCTCCACATGGGGGTACTGCTGGCGGAACTTGTCCAGCTGGGTCTCCAGCCCGGGCAGGTAGTCCGGCACCAGCGACACGCTGATGCCGATGCGCACCGGCTGTACCGACTGGATCTCGGCCCGCAGGGATGCCTGCATCTGCTGGAACTGCTCCACCACCGGCGCGGCATGGCGCTGCAGGCTCATGCCGCGGTCGGTAAGGGTGAGCTTGTGGTGGGCGCTGAGGAACAGCGGCCCGCACAGCTCGGCTTCCAGCGCAGAGATGCTCTGCCGCAGTGCCTGCCGTGACAAAAACAGCCGCTGTGCCGCGCGGCTGTAATTCATTTCATCGCACAATACCAGAAAGTAGTGCAGCTGGCGGATATCCATGGTTTCCTCCCTGAGAAAAGTATCGTATAAAGAATACCGCCTTTTTACGCGATTGTAAAGCCGTTGGCAACAAAAAACTGCCGCACGGCATTGCACCGTGCGGCAGTCAGAGCGCGGAACGATCAGATCAGGCTCAGAGCTTCCTCGTCGCCCACCAGCGTAAAGTCCGGATGCATCTGCAGGATGCTTGCGGGCACCTCCGGAGTGACGGGGCCGAAGAATGCCTTCTTGATGATCTCGGCCTTGCCCTTGCCGTTGGCCACCATGAGCACCTTGCGTGCCTGCATAATGGTCTTGATGCCCATGGTATAGGCCTGCTTGGGCACCAGATCCACATTGCCGTCAAAGAAGCGCTTGTTGGCCTCGATGGTCTCGGCGGTCAGGTCCACACAGTGGGTCTCCAGCTCAAAGGCTTCGCCCGGCTCGTTGAAGCCGATGTGGCCATCGTGGCCGATGCCCAGCAGCTGCAGGTCGATACCGCCCACAGCGTGGATGATCTGGTTGTACTTTGCGCAGGCATCCTCTGCATCGGGGTTGGTGCCGTCCGGCAGGTTGATCTTGGCAGGGTCGATGTTCACCTTATCGAACAGATTCTTGTGCATGAAGCTCCAGTAGCTTTCCGGGTGCTCCTTGGGCAGGCCGCGGTACTCGTCCAGATTCACGGTGGTCACCTCGGAGAAATCCAGGTCGCCCTTGTTGTACCACTCCACCAGCTGGGCGTAGGCCCCCACCGGGGTGCCGCCCGTTGCCAGGCCCAGCACGCAGTTGGGTTTCATGATGACCTGCGCGGAGATGATGTTGGCTGCCTTGCGGGACATATCCTTGTAATCTTTTGCACGAATGATCTTCATACGAATAACCTCCCAGTTTTTTACGGCCCCCGCAGTGCGGCGGTCATTCAGCTGCTCTCAGTATACCACAGAACAGCAGGATCTACAATTCCGGCAAAACGCCAGCGGACAAAACAAGAACCGCCGGGGCCGGGTACAAATACCCGGCCCCGGCGGCCTCAGGAATGCTTTCTTGCGGAATCAACCAGCTTTTCCGCAAACATGTCTGTTACAGGTGCCGTGCGTTACAGCATCTTCTTCAGCTCGTCGTACACGAACTGCACCTTGGTGCCGATGACCACCTGGCAGGTGCTCTTATCGGGGCGGATGACGCCGGCAGCACCGGCAGCCTTCACAGCCTTCTCGTCCACCTGGGTGTAGTCCTTGATGGTGAAGCGCAGGCGGGTAGCGCAGTAGTCTACGCTGGAGACGTTCTCCTTGCCGCCGATGGCCTTCAGCACGCCGGCAGCGACCTCGGTGTAGTTGTTGTTGGCCAGCACGACCTTCTTCTCAGCCTCTTCGGCGTCCTCGTCCTCACGGCCGGGGGTCTTCAGGTCGAACTTGGTGATGGCAAAGTAGAACACTGCATAGAACACCACGAATGCCGCGATGCCCAGAGGAATGATCATCCAAGTCTTAGCGGCTGCGGGCAGGGAAGCAGAGAACACCAGGTCGGTAGCGCCTGCGGAGAAGCAGAAGCCTGCACGGAAGCCGGAGTAATAGGTGATGATGGTGAAGATGCCGTACAGAGCGGAGTACACAACGTACAGCGGGAAGCACAGGAACATGAAGCCGAACTCGAAGGGCTCGGTGACGCCGCAGACGAATGCGCAGATGGCAGCGGAGACGACCAGACCAATGGCAGCCTTCTTGTTCTTAGCGGTCTTGACCATAGCCAGAGCAGCACCGGCAATACCAAACATCATGCAGGGGAAGAAGCCGGACATGTACATACCCAGGCTCCAGCCCACATCGGCGCTGGTCTCGCCTGCCCAGAAGTGGGACAGGTCGCCCAGACCGATGGTGTCGAACCAGAACACGTTGTTCAGAGCGTGGTGCAGGCCGGTGGGGATGAGCAGACGGTTCAGGAAAGCGTAGATGCCGGCGCCGATGCCGCCCATGCCAGCGATGCCGGTGCCGATGGCGACCAGAGCGTCGAAGATGACGGGCCAGACGAACAGCAGAACGACAGAGACAACGATGGAGATCAGGCCGGTGGCGATGGCGACGAAGCGCTTGCCGGAGAAGAATGCCAGCCAGTCAGGCATCTGGGTGCTCTTGAACTTGTTGTAGCAGGTTGCGCCCACCACAGCGGCCAGAATGCCGATGAAAGAGTTGCCGGCCACTTTCTGGAAAGCGATGTAGGTAGCGGTGCCCTCTTCGAGGCTGCGCACCATGCTGACCACACCGGGATTCAGCAGCTGCTGCATCATCAGGTAGCTGACCAGACCGGCCAGACCAGCGGTACCATCGTGGTCATCCGCCAGGCCGACGGCCGCGCCGATGGCGAACAGCCATGCCATGTTATCGATCAGCGCGCCGCCTGCCTTGACCAGCAGGAAGCCGACGGTGTAAGCCGCGCCGGAAGTTGCTGCACCGGGAACACCCATAACGCCCGGAGCAAAGGCATAACCAAGACCCATCAGGATGCCGCAGATCGGCAGCACAGCGACGGGAAGCATCAGTGCCTTGCCTAATTTCTGGAGATACTTCATCATAAGACACATTCCTCCTTAAAGAATGTTTGTGTTATGGCGGCTCCTGGTTGAAAGCCGTCCATAATTTCGTAACATCATCTTAACATATTTTCAGCAAAAAAGAAAGTCGTTCCCATCAAATTTTCATGTTTTTGCCCCAAAAGTCCCTATTTGACGGTTCAGGCGTCAAAAGTTTTTGGATTTTTTGCGCAAAATCCCAATTCATCTTTCCTCACGGTTGAAAAATCTTTTCTTTTCGCGGCTTCTCCGGCAAACACCTTGCATCCCCGGGCGGAATCGGGTACAATCCTATATAAGTACAACACTTTTCAAAACAGGAGGATTTTCCGCAATGGAATGGACTGATATTCGCCTGACCGTGGCCAAAGCCGATGCCGACAACGCCGAGGCCGTGGCCACCATGATCGCCGAGGGCGGCATTTATATTGAAGACTACAGTGACATTGAGCAGCAGGTGGCTGAGATCGCCCATGTGGATCTCATTGAGCAGGAGCTGCTGGATAAGCCCCGCGACCAGGTCATCATCCACATGTATCTGGAGCCGGGCGCTTCCCCCGTGGAAACGCTGGCCCTCATCGCCGCCCGGATGGAGGCGGCAGGCATCGCCTACACCGCCGAGACCGAGGGCGTGGAGCAGGAGGACTGGCAGAACGGCTGGCGCAAATATTACCACCCCATGGACATCGGCCAGCACCTGGCCATCGTGCCCTCCTGGCAGGAATATGACACCGACCGTGTCAAGCTCATCCTGGATCCCGGCCTGGCCTTTGGCACCGGCGGCCACGAGACCACCAGCCTTTGCCTGGAAGCGCTGGACGAGCGGGTCAAGGGCGGCGAGCGGGTGCTGGATATCGGCACCGGCAGCGGCATCCTGGCCATTGCCGCCCTGAAACTGGGTGCTGCCAGCGCCGAGGGCGTGGACATCGACCCGGTCGCCGTCCGTACCGCCGGGGAGAACGCCGCCCTCAACGGCGTGGCCGACAAGCTCACCGTTCTGGTGGGCGACCTCTCCGACAAGGCCAGCGGCAAATATGACATCATCACCGCCAACATCGTGGCAAACGCCATCATGTCCCTGGCCCCCGCCGTGCCCGGCCTGATGGCCGACAACGGCGTCTTCATTGCCAGCGGCATCATTGACAGCCGCAAAGACGAGGTGCTGGCCGCCCTGAAAGCCGCCGGCCTTGCCGTGCAGGAAGTAAAAGAGAAGCGCGGCTGGGAGTGCATCATTTGTAAGAAGTAAAACCTCTCAGGCACTCCGCGCCAGCCGTTCCCCTTTCGGCACTTCCGTGCCACCTCCCCCGGCCGGGGGAGTCTTTCCGATCAGGGGAGCCCTTGGCATAACGGGTCAGCTCTGCTGACTGCGAATGGCTGCAAAACAAATCAACGGGAGTTTATAAAATGCCTCATCGTTACTTTACCACCGAGATCGCCGACGGCGCGGCTGTGCTGCGCGGCTCCGACGCCCACCACCTGGCCCGGGTGATGCGGGCAAAACAGGGCGATACTGTCATTTTATGTGACGGCAACGCTGTGGAGTACACCGCCACCATCACCGGGTTCGGGGACGAGTGCGTGGAGTTCCGCGTGGAACCGGGCTATCCCAGCGCCGCCGAACCCAGTGTGGAAGTCACCCTGCTGGCGGGCTACCCCAAGCAGGACAAACTGGAACAGATCATCAAACACGGCGTGGAGCTGGGCTGCACCCACTTTATCCCGTTCTTCAGCCGCTACTGCGTGGCCGCCCCCAAAAAAGAGGAGCAGAAAAACGAGCGCTACAACCGCATCGCCTTTGAGGCCGCCAAGCAGTGCGGCCGGGGCGTGCTGCCGGATGTGGCTCTGCCCCTGCCCAATTTCGGGGCGGTCTGCCGCAGCCTTGCCGGGTACGACCTCGTGCTCTTCTGCTATGAGTGCGGCGGCGAGCCTCTCCGCCAGCTGCTGGCGGAGGCCAAGCCCGCTGACGGCAAAAAGCTGAAAATCGCCATCATCACCGGTGCCGAGGGCGGCTTTGCCGCCGAGGAGGCCGAAATGGCCGCCAAGGCCGGGGCCAAGACCGTCGGCCTCGGCCCCCGCATCCTCCGCTGCGAGACCGCCCCCCTGGCGGTGCTCTCCGCCGTGATGACCCTGACGGGGAACCTGGAGTAAGCCATCAGACACAAAACCGCCCAGCCGAGTAATTTTGCTCGACCGGGCGGTTTCTTTTTGTTATTCCAATTCTTCCTCCTCCGGGAGGGCGTCGGCCTCCAGCAGGGCTTTTTTGGCCTCCAGCAGGTTCTGGGGGCTCATGGAAAAGCTCCGCAGGCCCAGCTGCAGGTACTGAGTGGCGTTGGCCGGGTTTCCCACGGCAAGGCCGCAGATCGTCACCGGGACACTGCCCTGTTTGGCGGCGCCCATCACCATCCGGATGAGCTTTTTCATGGCTTTGCTGGCCGGGCGGTAGTAGTGCTCCGCCGGAGCCAGCTCCCGGTCCACCGCGTGGGTATACTGGGTCAGGTCGTTGGTGCCGATGACGAAGAAGCCGCAGCCATGGGCCACAAATTCTTCCGCCGTCAGGCAGGCCGAGGGCACACTGAGCATGACGCCGAACGAGGTATCCTCATTGAACGAGACGCCCCGCTCCCGCAGGCGCTGGCGGCACCGCTCCACCACCTCCATGGCGGCGTCCCAGTCTTCCACGTCCGTCACCATGGGGAACATGACCCGCAGCGGGCCCCGGGCCGCCGCCCGCATGAGGGCGCAGATCTGCGTTTCAAACTGGCGGGGGTTGCGCAGGCTGTTGCGGATGCCGCGCAGGCCCAGCTTGGAGGACTGCAGGCCCTGGTAGGCGTCCGCCATGGTGCGGTCGGCACCAAAATCAAAGGTGCGCACCGTCACCGGGCAGCCATTGGCTGCGGCGAGGCAGGAAGTGTAGAAGAAATACTGCTCCTGCTCGTCCAGAATGCGGCCGGGCAGCATCATGTAGCTGCTGCGCAGCAGACCTACGCCGCAGGCACCAGACTGCATGGCCGTGTCGATGTCCTCCGGGCCGAAGCAGTTGGCCAGCAGCTCAAAGGCGGCACCATCCCGGGTGCGGTTGGGCAGGGCGCGGAGCGCGCTCAGCTCCTCGTTCTCCCGCTGCAGCTCACAGATGCGGGTCACCGCCTGCTGGCGGGCGGCGGCATCCGGGTCCAGGATGCACTCCCCCTTGGTGGCGTCCAGGATCACGGCACGGCCATCACAGTCGTCCAGAAAACCCTTGCCCACCTGCACGATGCCGGGGATGTTCATAGCCCGGGCAATGATGGCGGCATGGCTCTGGCCGCTGCCCTCGGAGGTGATGAGTCCCAGGATCATGCCGGAGGGCACACTGAACAGGTCGGTGGGCATGAGGACATCTGCCGCCAGGATCACCGGGTGATCCAGCGCCATCCAGACCCGGGGACGGTTGCCCAGAATATTGACCACGCGGCTGGTGGCGTCCAGGATATCCACGCTCCGCAGCTGCATGTAGGCGTTGTCTTTCATATTGGCCAGCCGCTCGGCATAGCGGCGGCCCACCCGGTCCATCGCCTCGGCGGCTCCCACGCCCGCCTTGATCTGAAAACGGACTTCATTCATCATGCCCTCGTCTTCCAGCATCATGCTCTGAAACAGGAAGATGGCCTGCTCGGTGGGTGCCGAGCGCTCGGCCATGGAATCCAGCTCGGTCTGGGCCGTGTGGATGGCCTCGTCCAGCATCCGCTGTTCCCGCTCCGGGTTGAACGGCCCATCACTGAACGTTTCCACATGGCGCTCCAGACGGCTCACCTGGCCCAGCACCAGCCCGGGCGAGGCAGAAGCTCCCTTGTAAACTTTCATTTCTCGATCACCTCCGGCAGCACCGGGCCCGTCAGCACACGATACACCAGTGCCTGTAAGAACGTGTTGGGCAATAATGCGGCCCGGGCGGCATCCGCCGCGCGGCCGCTGCCCTCAAACAGCGGGGCAAAGCTCTCAATGCGGTCTTTTTCGCATTTTTCCAGAAACGCCTTGCCCAGGGTCTCCGTGGTATAGAACTGTGTGGGGTCCACGCCCACATCCTCGGCGGCGGCTTCCAGCGGGGCCAGCTCCGCGTCCTTGAGGTTGGCCAGCCGCAGGGCGAGGTCTGCCGTCAGGGTAACGGGGTATTTTTCCCGCACGGACTTCTGCTGCTGGCCGAACTGCCACGCAAAGGCCGCCGCGTCCTGGCAGCTCCGCGCGTCACAGGAGACGGCGTAGGCGCAGCCCCGCAAGTAGCCCATGGCCCGGCGGGTATCGTAGTAGCCCAGCTCCATATTCCGCCGGGCCGTGTCGGGGTCAAAGTGGAGGATATCGCCCAGCTCCCAATAGCTCCTGATGAGGGTGGTGGGCAGGCCCGTACGGTTGGGGCGGGTGATGCCCACGCCCTCCAGGTCCACGCAGACCAGCTCGTCGGCCCCCATCTTCTGGGCCAGCGCCGTGGGCATGTTGTCCCGGTAGCCGCCATCCAGGTAAGAGACGCCGTCAATGATGTGGGCCCGCAGGGCGGGGAAGCAGGCGGCGGAGGCCAGCAGGTAGTCCTTGACTTTGCCGTGGGGGATGTCGTCCAGCGCCAGCTCCCGGGCCTTGAGGCCCCGCTGCTCCACCGTGACCAGACCCAGCCGGATGGGGGAAGCACGGAGGGCGTCCTCGTCCAGCACCCGCTCCACGATCTCTTCCAGCGGGGAGACATCCATGCCGCCCTGCCGCACCACGTCCCGCAAAAAGGCGTGGAGTTCTGAGAGGTCGGCGTTCTGCTCCGGCAGCTCCATCACATCCTGGCTGCGGATGGTCAGCCACATATCCCGGGCCGTCTCATAGAGGTCCAGCGCAAACATGGCCCCGTTCAGGCTGCCCACACTGGTGCCCGTGATAATCCCGGGCCGCCAGCCCAGCTCCGTCAGGGCACGCCATACGCCCACCTGATAGCTGCCGCGGGCACCGCCGCCTGCCAGCACCAGTGCCCGCACCGGGGCATTGACAGAGTTATTGACAGGCCGATTCCAGGCCATGGTCCGCACCTCCCTCTGGTCGGTTCCAGTTTTTTCAAATTATAGCATACTTTCCGGAAAAATTCTCTCTGTTTTTGCAACAAAAAAGAGGGAAGTTTTTTGCTTCCCTCTCCAGTTTCTTTGTTGGCGTTACGGATTTTGTTCCATCCAGGCTTTAAACCGGGCTCGGACGGCGGCTTCCTTGCCGCGGGGGATGGGCACCCGGGCCCCGCTCCGCATCCGGAACTCGCCTGCCGCCAGCTGCTCTGCCGCCGCCAGGTTGACCACATAGGAGCGGTGGGGCTGCAAAAAGCGGTCGTCCGCCAGCAGGGGCTTTGCCACCTCCGCAAAGGGCACCCGGAGGGAGAGGGAGGGCACGTCCTCCCCGGTGACAAGATGGAAATGCACCACATGGTGGGTACACTCCAGATACTCGATGTCCGCAAAGGGCAGCGCCCGCAGGCCCGCCGCCGTGGACACCGCGATGACCGGGCCGTACTCCGGCTCCGTGGCACGGTCCAGCAGGGCGGTGAACTGCTCCGGGCGGAACGGCAGCAGCAGGTACTGCATGGCGTCCACCCGGTAGGCATTGTAGGCGTGGGCGGGCGTGTGGGCAAAAAAGGCCAGCGGGGCCCGCGCGCCGTGCCGCCGCAGGGTATCGGCGGCTTTCAGGCCCGCCGGGGCGTTGCCCGCCGTCAGCTCCACAAGGTAGAGCTCGTACCGGGTACCCTCGGCGTCCCGGGCCAGCAGGGCGTCCACCCCGGGCAGCTGCTCCACGATGCAGGCATCCGCCCGGCGGGCATAATATTCCAGACACTGCCGCTCCACCCGGCCGCGCAGCACCGGGTCCGGGCTGCACACTGCAATGTGAAAGATCATGGTTTCCAAAAGCCCCCTTTCCGGGCTGTGTGCCGCACCGCTTGCATTTTGCGGGCAGCGAGAGTATCATAACAGAAAAACACCAGACTACAATAAAAAGGAGACGCCGCCATGAAACAGCCGCTTGTCAGCATCATCCTGCCCGTTTACAACGCCCAGAGCCATCTGGCCCGGTGCCTGAGCAGCATTTGCGCCCAGACTTACCAGAACCTTGAGATCATCGTCCTCAACGATGGCTCCAAAGACCAGAGCCTGCCCGTGTGCGAAGAGTTCCGCAAAAAGGATTCCCGCATCATTCTGGTGGACAAGGCCAACTCCGGCGTCTCGGACACCCGGAACCTGGGCCTGAAACTGGCCACCGGCGAATACATCCAGTTTGTGGACAGTGACGACTACATTGACCCGGATTACACCGGGCATCTGGTGGCCGCTGCCGAGGAGCACCACGCTGACCTGGTCATCGCGCCCTACAAAATGGTCATCCCTGCAGGTGCTTCCAAACCCGAACAGGTATTGGAAAAGCTGGAGGACGAGCTGGGCGTGATGACCGTGGCCCGGCCCCCGGAAGTGCGGGAATATGGCTTCCTGCCCGCGGGCGTGTATGACAAAGACCACTTCGCGCTCCGGCTGATGGACAAGCCTGCCTCCTATTTTTACAGCGTGCTCTGGAACAAGCTCTACCGCCGCATCCTGCTCACCGGCAACGACATCTGTTTTACCAGCGAGGTGCGCTGGGCGGAAGACCTTGTCTTCAACATGCAGTATATCCAGTACGCGGAAGTGTTTGTCGCCATCGGCACGCCGGGGTACTACTATGTGCAGAACCCTCAGAGCATCTGCCACACCCAGATCAACCCGGCCACCATCGTGCAGAACAAATTACAGATGTTCCGCTATTACAAAGATCTTTACACCCGGCTCGGGATGTACGAGGAGGTACGGCCCCAGCTGTACAAGTTCCTCGTGGACATTGCCGAGAGCACCTACCCCTCCGGGCCGTTCAAAAAGGCCATCGACGAGGCAAAGGCGTACTGGCGCGCCCACAAACAGTAACACAAAAGGCGAGTGACCCTGCGGTCACCCGCCTTTTTTCTGCTATTTAGCGCCCCTGACAGGGGAGCTGGACACGCGAAAGCGTGGCCTGAGGGGTCAAGCCCCGATGGCGGCGCACTTCTTGGCCAGCCAGTCGCGCTCTTCCTCGGTCAGGCGGGGAGCCAGCTTGGTGAAGACCTCGCGGTGGTAAGCGTTCAGCCAGTCCAGCTCGTCACGGGTGAGGACGCCGGGCACGACGGGGGAGGTGGCAATGGGCACGAACGTGATGGGCTCAAAGCCCAGGAACGTGCCGTACTGGTTGTCGGCCTTGTGGACGCACATCAGCTCGTTCTCAATGCGGATGCCGACCTGGCCGCCCTCGTAAACGCCCGGCTCGTCGGTGACGATCATGCCCGGCTGAAACACGACAGTGTTCCGGCCGTTCAGGGCGTGGGGGCCCTCATGGACGTTGCCCACAAAGCTGACGCTGTGGCCGGTGCCGCAGCGGTAGTTGATGAGGTGACGCCAGAGCGGCTCCCGGGCGATGGTATCCAGCATGTGTCCGTCGCAGTAGTTCAGCCAGACGGCCTTTGCAATGTCGATGTGGCACTGCAGCGTCCAGGTGTAGAACAGCCGCTCGTCCTCGGTCAGCTCGCCCAACGGGTAGGTGCGGGTGATATCGGTGGTGCCGTCCAGATAGGTACCGCCGCAGTCCACCAGCAGGAAGCCTTTCCGCTCCAGCTTGGCGTGGTCTTCCTCGGTGGCGTGGTAATGCATCATGGCAGCGTTTCCGCCGTAGGCGGCGATGGTGCCAAAACTCTCCACCATGAACTTGTCCTGTGCGCTGCGGTACTTGTGCAGGATCTCGTCCACGGTCAGCTCGGTCAGCTCCTCACCGGCAGCCAGACGCTCTTCCAGCTCTTTCTGGAACCGGACCATGGCCACGGCGTCCCGGATGTGGGCTTCCTTGGTGTGGGCCAGCTCCACTTCGTTCTTGATGCCTTTCATGGGCAGCAGGGGGTCGGCCTCGTCTTTCACGGTGAGCGCCTTGTTCTCTTTCAGGGTCTCATACACGGCAAAGTTGACGGAAGCCGGGTCGGCCAGCACGGTCTGGGGCTCGGTCTCGGCCGCCAGGAAAGGGAGCACGTCGTCGTACTCGGCAATGGTCACGCCGTTCTCTTTGAGCTCGGCTGCCGCTTCCGGCTTGAGCCGGGCGGTGTTGATAAAGAGGACAGCGCGGTTTTCCGTCACATAGCAGTAAGCCATGGCATACGGGGTGCACTGGATATCCATAGCACGGAGGTTGAGCAGCCAGGCCAGGTTGTCCAGCTTGCCCACCAGCTGGGCGGTGCAGCCCAGCTCCTTGAGCTTTGCCCGCAGCTGGCCCAGCTTCTCGGCGGGGGAGAAGCCTGCGTACTCTTTGGGCAGGACCCAGGCCGGGGTGGCGGGCAGGGCAGGGCGGCCCTCGGTCCAGAGCTCATCTTCCAGGTTCAGGGTCTTGATGGTGCCGTGCTTGGGGGCCAATGCTTTCTGGATGCCCCGCACCAGCCCGCAGGAGGCCGTCAGGCCACACAGGCCCAGCTTGCCGCCCTCGGGCAGGACCTTGGCGCAATATTCTTCCACGGTGGGCACGCCCGGCTCGCCCATCTTCTGGAGCTGGATCTCGGTGCCGGCGATCTCTTTCTCGGCCTGCACAAAATAGCGGCCATCGGCCCAGACAGCACTCTCGGTCATGGTGACGACAAAGTTGGAGTTCTCTCCGTGGAAACCGGAGAAATAGGTCAGGGAGGTGTAGTGCTCCGGCAGATACTCGCTGGCGTGGGGGTCGCCCACAGGGATCAGGTAAACATCCACACCGTTTGCTTTCATGGCGGCGCGCAGGGCGGCCAAACGCTCAGGAACAGGATTCATGCTCATTGGGTAAAGCCTTCTTTCCAAATCTTACACTTTTACAGTTGCCGGAAGAACGTCCGGCGGCGTTGGTTTGCTGCCTCTTATTGTAACATCCCCGCGCGGAGAATGCAATCCGCATCCCCTCTTGACAGTTTGTATTTGTTGTATTATACTCACTAATACAAACAGGAGGAATGAAAATGCTGTTCCGGTTGGATTTTCAGAGCGCGGTGCCCATCTACCGCCAGATCCGGGATCAGGTGGTACTGGCCGTGGCGCAGGGGGAGCTGACCCCCGGCGAGCGGCTGCCCACCACCCGGGCGCTGGCGGAGGACGCGGGCGTCAATGTAATGACCGTGAGCAAGGCCTACCAGCTGCTCAAGGCCGAGGGATATCTCGTCACCGACCGCCGGGCCGGGGCCGTCGTCCGCGCCCCGCGGGGCAAGGCAGCGGGCCTGTCTGCCGACCAGACCGCCCGGCTGAAACTGCTGGCGGGCGAGGCACGGCTGGCCGGGCTTTCACTGGACGATTTTGTGGCGGCCTGCAAAGCCGCCTTTGGCGAAACGGAGGACTGAACGATGGAGACCATGAGTGGATTTATGCTATTGACCTTCTGGCTCTGCGCGGGTGTCAATTACATCATGCTGCGCAATATGAGCAAGCGCCAGAAGGGCCTGCTCCTGGGCGTCACCCTGCCCCCGGAGGCAGACGCCCTGCCCGAGGTGCAGGCCATTGTAAAACAATATCGAACGCGGCTGGGCACCCTCTGTCTGGTCTGCGCCGCGCTCAGTGTGCCGCTGGCCTTTGTGCAGGAGACCGCCATTGCGCTGACACTCTGGATGCTCTTCTTTTTTGCCGGGCTGGCCCTGCCTTACCTGCCGCTGTTTGGGGCCAACACCCGGCTCAAGGCCCTGAAAAAAGCCGCAGCCGGGCAGAATGCGCCCACTCGTGTGGTGGACACTGCCGCTTCGGCCTTTGCACTGCCAAAGCCCATGGGCCTGTGGACCCTGCTGGTACCGCTGGTGCTCTGCCTGCTGCCCATGGCGCTGCCCGGTCTGCCCCGGGGCCTGATGCTGGTCTGCGGCATTGACGCCGCCTGCGTCCTCCTGCTCTGGGGGCTGGGGCGGTGGACGTTCCGCCGCCGGGAGGATATGGTCACCGAGGACTCCGCCCGCAACCAGACCCTGCTCCGGGTGCGGCGGCTCTACTGGGACCGCTTCTGGCGGCTGAACCTCTGGGCCATGGCCCTGCTCAACCTCTTTCTGATTCTGGGCTACCGCTCCGAGGCTGCTATCCTGGGCCTCAGCCTTGGCTTTACCGTCCTCCTGCTGGCAGGCTCGCTCTGGATGGAGTTTTCGGTCCGCCGGGCGCAGGCCGCCCTGACGGAGACGGCTCCCATCGTGGCCGATGAGGATGACGCCTGGCTGGGCGGTATCTTCTACTATAACCCCACGGACAAGCGTTTTCTGGTCGCCAAGCGGATCGGCCTTGGCTCCACCGTCAACCTCGGCACCTGGGCGGGCAAACTCTACTATGCCTTTGTCGGCCTTGTGCTGGTGGTCTGCCTTGCCATCGGGCCCATCTTCGGCATTGTGGACAGCATCCCCGTCCGGCTGGAGCTCTCCGGCAGCGCTCCGGTCTGCCTCGTGGCCTCCCACGGCCAGAGCAAAAAATACCGCTTGGACACCGACGCCATCACCGATGTCCAGCTCCGGGACACCCTGCCGGATGCCGCCCGCACCTGGGGCACCGGGATGGACCACTATTTGCAGGGGGATTTCTATGTGGTCGGGGAGGGGAACGCCCGGTTCTGCCTCGACCCCACCCAAAAGTGTTTTCTCCGGGTGGAGGCAGGCGGGCAGGTGTATTGGTTCACCGGAGATTCCGAGGACCACACCGCCGCCATTGCGCAGGCACTGCAATCCACCGTTCACCCCTGATGCAAAGGGCCGCGGGAGCCGAATTTTGGCTCCCGCAGCCCTTTCTTTTTGTCATTTGCCCCAAAACGCAACCAATTTGCAAAAAATGTTACAATTTTTTCTTCAAAAACGGCGTTTTACCATTGACAGCTTTGTTATAATAGAGGAGTAAGATGTTTGAGCCAGCACTCTGCGGCTCTGTGTGCTAAAAAGAAAGAGGCATTTGAATCATGACCAAAATTGATATCTTCTCCGGTTTCCTGGGTGCCGGCAAAACCACCCTGATCAAAAAACTGATCAAGGAGTCCTTTGCAGGCCAGAAAGTGGTGCTGATCGAGAACGAGTTCGGCGAGATCGGCATTGACGGCGGCTTCCTCAAGGAGTCCGGCATCCAGATCAACGAACTGAACGCCGGCTGCATCTGCTGCTCTCTGGTGGGCGATTTCCGCGCCGCCCTGCAGCAGGTGGTGGAGCAGTACCACCCGGACCGCATCGTGATCGAGCCCTCCGGCGTGGGCAAGCTGAGTGACGTGACCCGCGCCGTGGAGGGCGTGGCCGAGCACCTGGATGTCCAGCTCAGCAGCTTTGTCACCGTGGCCGACGTGAACAAGGTCAAGATGTATATGAAGAACTTCGGTGAGTTCTACGACGACCAGATCA
>OOAZ01000485.1_pt1 | contig 34815 bp, 50 predicted proteins | sample 1671221 | NCBI WGS metagenome assembly OOAZ01 (sample SAMN06348134, study PRJEB24527) | human gut metagenome | biome: human gut; feature: ankylosing spondylitis patient; material: feces | host: Homo sapiens | place: China | collected 2015-10
ATCTAGCATCGTTGTGCCGTATTGCTGGTTGATCTTCTCTAATAAGATCAAGATATCTTTGGATGTCTTAGAATCGAGAGCTCCTGTCGGTACTGCATAGTTAGTAAAACTATATTTTTTGTGCAATTTGTCTTTTGTGTGGCTCCGATCCGGCGCTGATCCATGCGCTTCCGGAGGCATAATGCACAAAAGGCAGCGATCTTTTGACCGCTGCCCTCTTTTTTTACTCTTCGATTTCCACTTCTGTGATCTGTGCTTCCGCTTCTGCTACTTCTTCAGCAGTTGCTGTTCCGACTTTGTTTCCGTTCACGTCGTATGTGTTCACAGTTCCATCTTCGTTCTTTTCAAGTGCTCCATCAGGAACTCGATCTGTTGCGATTGCTTTCATTTTATCCTCCTATTTGCTTAGATATTCTTTTGAACAGAATCCGATGTACTCTGTTCCGTCCAGGGTGACAGTGATGTATAACCACTTCGCTCCGTTCGCTACGTTGTAATATCCGTAGTTGTGTACCTTCGTTCCTTTCGGAATCAGGCACAGGGCTTTCTTGTTCTTTCCTGCGTCATTTCTACAGTACAGGTTCGCCGTTGTCTTGTATGTCGCTGCCAGGCTCTTGTTGAACTTCTTAGCTCCACAGGTTGCCTTCACTGTCTTCGTGATTGGCTGATCTGCTGGCTGTATCTTGTCTGTAGTCGCTGCGGATCCGTTCAGGATCTTGTTGACTTCTTTCTGAATAACTGCCGGATCATATCCTGCTGCCTTCAGGGCTTTCTTTCTGTCTTCTCCGTTGCCCCACTGTCCGGCGATGACTTCGTGTGCTACGGTTGAAGTGCTCTTTCCTGCCACCTGAACCGGAGCACTGACTGCTGTTGTCGTGTCGTACTTCGGTGTGATAAATCCGCGGATGTATCTGCCATTGATTGACACGGTTCTCTTCTTCACACTGTCGCTGTAGTTTCCTTCTGTCACCACGAAGTAGCCTGCTGACTTATTGACATAGGTCACAGTTCCGACGTGATCCGGATTTCCTGTGTTATCTCCTTTTCCTGTGTCTTCCCAGTCATACAGTGCAGCGTCTCCGATGTTTGGCACGTATGCGTCGTTTTCTACCCATACACCCATCTCCTTCGCTGCTTCGATCAGATAATAGCATGAAATTTCGATCGGCATGATCGGCGTATACTTCAGTGCTACCGCAATAGCTGACCAGGTACACGCGCACCACGCCCATCCGTATTCCATCTTTGTACTGCGTGGAAATTTTCCTGTAAAACTGTTGTATATGTCGATGATTGACTTGTAGGAACCGTCTGACTCTTTCTTTCCTACCCAGCTTTCTACGAGATCCACGACTGCCTGTCTTGAATACTTCACATTATCCACTTTTTTATCCACAGTTTTCACAGGGTCGTACTTTTTCAGCTTGTACTGTGTGATCAGTGCATACACATTCTTCACATAGCTTGAGCTTGTCGCATATCCGTCCGCTTTGATCGTGTTCAGATATGTCTTTGGATCAGTAATTCCCTTCAGGTTGCTGTATCTGGTCAGCTGAATGAACTCGAAGTAACCCTTCACACCCTCTTCCATGCTGCTGTAGGCTCTGAAGTTATCTTTGATCGTTGTCAGGGTTCCGGCCGTGTACTCTTCCTGTGTGGTCATGTTTACAGACTTACCTTTCCAGGCAGTTCCGCATTTCAGCCCGAAGTAGTTGTGATATACTGCTGCAAGTTTTGATTCTCCCCAGCCGGACTCCAGGATCGCCTGTGCGATGATCGGACTGTGTACCTTGATGCCGTACTGTGCCGCATACTTTTTCACGTATGCGGCGATCTTCTTGATAAATGTCTGTTTATCCATTTTTATTTCTCCTCATTGTTCTGTGCTTTTTGTGTCAGAATTTCGATGGCATTCTGAATCACTCCCGGAAGCGGAATTCCCATCAGTCCGGCGTTCTCTACAATGCTGATCAGCTCATTAGCCATGAATCCGATGATCACGGCGTTTCTGATGTAGTCCACGCCGATTGCCAGATCCAGGCGGTATGCAATCAGAACGAACAGAAGTGTCACGCACTTCCTGCACAGTCCTTTCCAGCCCGCACGGCTCTCCAGTGCTCCGTTCTCCGACTTGTTGCTCTTGTGGAAGATGCCTGCTACTGCCAGGCCTGAAAGATAGTCGATCACCATGAAGATGATCAGAGTCACAAGGGCCTCGTCCCATCCTCCAAACGCTGCTGCGATTGCGCTTCCTGCAACGCCTACAGCTGTGCAGATAGTTTCTTTTGTCATCATACTGTTATAACCTCCTCATTTTATACTCGATCTTGTCCAGATCGGTTTCTAATTGTTTTCGTGCTTCTGAAAGATCATCGTCGAAGACTGCTCCTGCGATCTCCGCCTGTTCGATCAGGATAGCCTGCTTTCTGACGACTCCTGCCATCGCTTCGACTGCGTTGCACATCATGTCTACGATCTCCAGCAGGCTTCCAGTTCCGCCTTCGTGCGGCTTCAGGTTACGCATACGCCTCTCCTGTGATGATCTCGTACTCTCTTTCTGTGATCTTCTTTCCGACCATATTCTTCAGCATTTTCTTCGTCCAGAATCCTTTCTTGTAGAATCCCTGGTATCTCTTCGCGATCGGACTCAGTTCTTCCTCTTCCTGGTCTTCCTGCTTTTCCTCCGGATCTGTCTGAACGTCTGCCGCTTTCTGGTCTTCTGTTGTTTCCTGGATCGCTGTTTCAGTCTCTACAGCCTCCGCAGCTGTTTTCTTTCTTGCTGCCATGCTCACGCCTCCTCTTCGTCGTCGATGTCTGTTCCTTCAGTTGCTTCTTCTACGGGCAGGTCGATGTCAGCCATCGCTGCCACGTATTCAAGTGTCGCCTGCTGCTTCTCCAGCTGTGCCTGCATGTCTTCCCTTTCCCTCTGTTCTTTCACAGTTCTCTTTCTTCTGGTCATGGTCATGCTCATGCTTCTGATCCTCCTTCCATAGATCTGCATAGTATTTGTTCATCCGGTTGATTAGTTTTGTGGAATTGCCTTTCGCAGCATGTGCCTTCCAGGCCTTGAAGCACTCGTCAACCTTCTTTCTGGTCATCTGGCCCTTCTTCACCAGACCGACCATGCGCCGGAGCTTCTTTCTCTCCTGCTTGACATTGTTCGGATCTATTATCCGGATAACTTTTCCTGTGCTTGTCAGTCTGTGCGTGAATCCCAGGAACTTGATTCCTTCTTTGATTGGATAGATCCTTGTCTTCTTCGGATGCAGCTCGAACTCTCTTTCGTTCAGATATGCCTCTATTGCGTTCCGGCGGCATTGCAATTCTTCTACAGTCTCTCCAAACATTTGAAAGTCGTCCATATATCTCTCGAACTCTTTCGTGTGAAGCTGCTCCTTTATCATGTGATCCATTGGATCCAGGACTGATATACCTGCGATCTGGATCATCTGGCTTCCCGGATTATAACCCTTCTCTCCCTCATACTGTTCGCGAAGGATCTTTTCTGTCATCTCGTAGATCACCGGAGGCAGTTTCTTTCGGAACGTCTCCTCTGCTACTTTGTGGCTCATGTTTGGGTAATATCCGCGTATATCGCATTGTAAGACATAGCCTTCCAGGCCGTGCAGCCTGTACCAGTGTTTCAGGAACTCGTCCAGCAGATTCTCCGCCGCATCCGTTCCTTTCCCTTTCTGGCAGGCCATGTTCGCATGTATGAACGATTGTGTCATAATTGGATATATCACATTGTCGTTCAATGATCTCTGGTACACGCGATCCCTGAATGCTATGCTCACAGCTTCTCTTCTTTTCGGATGTGTGATCTCGAACTTCTTCGGCGGCCGTGGCTTGTACGTGCCTTCTTTCAGCTGTTTTTCCAGCTTCAGCGCCTGTTCTATCCCATTCAGATAGAAACTCGCCGCAGAGTCCTTCCAGAGCACGTTCTTCTTGCATCGGTGCATTGATTTATACAGCGCCTCGAAGCCGATCACTTGCTCCTTGATGTCTTCATCCATATAATTCACCTATTATTCTGTTGTTTCCGCCGCGTATATAGCGCCATGCTTCGCTGAAGCATCTTGCATCACGACAGTGTTGTTCGCCTGTTTCCAGGCATGGATTTCGGCTCCTTGCGTCTATCATTCGCAGACACCACGCCTACAGCGTGGCTTCTCGTCTACTTATCTGCGCAATCCGGGGCGAAGCGATTGCTGTTCACTGCGTTGTTGTTGTTGACGTTGCCGGACGCGTTCACATTCCACGTATTGTTCGCGTTGCCTCTGTTCGCACTGCGCAACCGCACGTTCTGCGCGCAGCCTACATCCATATACTTATCGCTGCTCTTGTGAGTAGCGTTTTGTATCTGATTCAATCCAGGATCTTATCAGGGTTCTGACTTCTATCGTCCTTTCTCCCCAGTATTTAATCCTCTTTAGTTTCAGATGGAACAGAGTCTGCGCCATCTGCATAAGTGCCAGGAGATTGTTGCAGTCGTTCGCTGCCTGCTCCTGAAGTCTTCTTCGTTCCTTCCGTTTTTCTTCGTCTTTTCCCACTCTGATATTATTCGCCGTCCAGCAGTGCATGAAGATGTCTTTCGCTGTCCGAATGATGTCGTCTGTGAGTGCGTGCTGATATTCTGGAAGGAATACCTTTTTATTGCAGCAGATTTTAATTGTATAGATACTCAGCATGTTCGCTTTTGTAAGCACTGTGAACTTGCCTTTCCCTCTCTGCCCTTCCGGTACTGACATTTCTTTTTCCCTTTCCTCTCCGGCATCCGTGGGTGCCGGAGATTATATGATGGCTTTAGCAGATGACGCAAGCCGGGGCGAAGCGATAGCTGCTCACTGCGTTGGAGTAGTAGATGACGCTGCCGGACGCGGTCACATACCACGTATTGCTCGCGTAGCCTCTGTACGCACTGCGCAACCGCACGTACTGCGCCGAAGTCTTTCCATCAATGCCGTATGTGATCGGGTGTCCTCCTTCTGCGAATGTCTTATACCACGGTGTCGGTGTGCTGCGTTCAACAGCCTGCTTCCAATAGTCCCAGGCTTCTCCCTCAACGCCTGACGCCTGTGGTGTGATGAACTCCTGCTCTAATGATGCAAGGAAGATCTTGTCGTATGTGTCTTCATAGGCTCCTACAGCTGCATCTGTGACCGTATTCAATGCTGTGCGAACTCTCACAGGTTTGATCGCGTTCAGGAAGTCGTCTGAATATCCTGACAGGAATCCAGGCTTCGATGCAAGCTCTGCTGGTGGTCTGTCCCACTTGTGCTGTGGCTCCCACCACTGTCCTGCTGCCTTTGCGCTGTTCAGATACTGTCTGATTGCTGACTGGCTCCATCTGTTGTACCCATACGCTACACGCTGCAAGCTGTTCAGTTTTCCGTCTCCAGCAAATGACAATGTACCGAGGTTGGTTCCATTGGATCCGGCTGTCGGTTTCACTGTCTCGATCGGTGTGGTACTCTTTGCGTCTGTGAATGTCTGTACTGTCCACTCTGCTGCCGCCTTGTCCGGCATTGAATAGAATCCTGCAATCTGTCCGCCTGCTGGAACTGGCTTGCTCAGTGTGAACTGATACTGTTCGTTTTTCTTGCAATTATTGCCCCAGTTGTCGCCTACGATAATGTTGTAGGTTCCTGCTGCCAGCTCTGTCTCTGCATAATAGAATGCTTCTGCTGCATCGAACTGAACACCGAACGGTGAACAGAAATGCCACTGAAGATACATGCCTGGAACCTTGTCTCCGTTCTTCAGGTCGACGTTTGCAAAATGCACAATGTCATGCGGCACGTTGTAGCTTTTTGATCCGTCTGTCCAGTCAATGTTCAACTGATCACCGATGTCCATTAATACGTTGCCATATCCATCTCTTACAATCTTAGCGATCGCCGACATCTGCGACGCAAGTGCTGCGATCTGATCTCTTGCTGTTGCTTCCGAAATGGCTGTCTGTCGTCTCATTTCTTCCAGCATCTGCAAGCCTACTTCATTCGTCAATAATTTACCCATTTAGTCCTCCTTCTGGCATATGTCGCCATCATCGTCTATGTACAGCCCAATCTCGTCGAACTGTCCTCTGATTGCGTCTCCAAGTGTTGCATATGTTTTCCCTTTTCTGTCCACCCTTGCCTCTGCAATCTCTCCTTCTGCTGATCCAGTATAGTCTGCAAGTGCAGCGTCCAGTCTCGCCTTCAGCTGCGCGTTCTCTTTCTTCAGTGCCTCGATGCTAGTCTTGTTATCCGTGATCTGCTTTGTGGATCCCTGTATGCTTTCTTTTGCCAGGTTCGCCTGACTGTATGCGTTCTGTGCGTTCTGCATATAGGTCTGTGCGTTTCTTTCGGACACAGCTGCATTCGTTTCGTGATTCTGTGCTTTCTCCAACGTCTCGCTGCACAGGTTCTGGATCTGCATGTACCATACCTGTCCAGTCGGTTCCACCATGATGTCGGATCCGTTCATTCCGTCGAAGACTTCCACCTCGACAGGCATGGTCTTCATCACGTACTCGTCGCCTGCGAACTCGATGCAGAAGGACAGCGTGCCAGGATCCTGAAGTGCTCCGCCAGGAACTACCCAGCCGAACAGAAGATATTCTTCATTTCTTCGTACATTGATCACTTTGTTGATGTCTGATATTCCTGTCTCTGTAACATAGATTACTTCAATATTCTTCTCTGACAGGTCAATGCCATCGTAGTACCGTGGCATCTGGAATGCGATATACTGCGAATTTCTTTCCCCGGAGATCAGTGTCTGCTTCCGAATTATTGAAATGCTTTTATCTTCTTTTGACACCTCGAAGACCATGTCGTCGCTATATCTATTCGAATGATCATAGCCGTCCATGTACTCATAGGCTTCGTTCATGTTCCTTCACCTCCTTCTACTTCGTCCTCTTCCAAACATACACAGCCAGATATGGGGGCATATTACTGTGTGCCCGGCTGCCTCCTGTGTTGCTCGTTGCCACTACTCCACCTGATCCTGTGTTCCCGGTTCCTGCTGCATTGCTTGTCAGCTGTCCAGATCCGCCGATAGTAATGCCGTGTGTATGCGCTCCGTTCGATGACGTTCCGTGTGTCGTTTTCGCCTTAGCTACCTGTGCTGCATATCTCGCTGTTCCCGACGCAGCGTTCTTATTTCTGTCAACATTATGGCTGTGTGCACCTGCTGACGTACAGCTTGCCGTATGCCCGTGTGAATTTATCGTGTGTGTATGCGATGGGCCTGTATGCGTATGTTCCCCACCTATATGATTGTGTGCAGGAATCTGTTCTGTGGTCAGTGTTACGTTCTCACTACCTCCTGTTGTTCCTGCTTCATGGCTTCCGTCTCTTGCAAGTAAGAACTTGCCCTGGATTTCTTCCCATGTTCCTCCGAACAGGTTTGCCGGATTGGTGCTGCTCGTACTCATGTAGATCGCTCCTACCGGATAGATCAGATCGAACATTCCTGATAATGTCGGCAGCGGCACAAACAGCTTTGTCACGGCCGTAATGTTCAGATTATTCAAAGTTACTTCATACAGTGGAAAGTCGTCGATCGTGTCTCCTTCGTATAAGTTCCCACTTTTCAGTGCTGGCCTTGCTGGTGTCTGTCCCGTGTTGACTGATGCGCCTTGTAGTACGATCAGCTCTGCGCTTTCCACTCCTGTCGAAGCGTCCTGCTTGTATCGGATCGCAATGACGTCTTTTCTCGTCTTTCCCTGTGTTCCGTTGTTGATTGTTGCTTTTTCTGTTGCGTTGGTCGGTATGTTGATGTGTCGGCCCTGGTTCACCAGGTCGCCGCTACCTATCGTGATCTCGTTGCTGCTTTCTACGCTTGCGGCAAACATTGTCCCGGTACGCATCACATACTTTCCTGTTCCACAGACTCCGGAATGGTATAGCGCGTCATCTGCTGCTGTAACATGTCCGTGGCCTGCATATCCCGTTATCAAATGCACCATGTTTAATTCACCTCGTATGTTATTGTCACATCATCATTGTTTATCTTGATGATCTTTTTGCATACTTCCTGGACTGCCGTGATCCCCGTTGTTTCCTCGCTGGTTCCCACGATGTCTCCCACGTCGTATACTTGCTCTGTTTCTTCCAGGGCGATCTTCATGTCATCGGCCTGGTGTGCTTTCTCCATTCGCTCCACAGCGTTCTGTACCATGACAGCATACTGATCTGTGACCATTTTGAAGTATTTGTTCGCTGTCCACGCAGGTGCTACAGTTTCATCTGTTTCGCTGTAGTATTTGTTCTGGCTCCATGCCGGGGCCACGTTATCATTCTGCGTGTAGTATTTGTTCGCGCTCCATGCCGGAGCACTGGTCGTATTGACTTCTGTGTAATAATGGTTTGCCTTCCAGGCTGGCGGTACTTCGTAAGAAATCCGGGTGTAGTATGTCTTTGCTCTCCATGCCGGAGCCTTTTTCTTCTTCGTTTTGCTGACATTTTCATATCCGCCCTTTTTCTTCTTCTTGTAGTAAGATGTGCAGCTGTCCGCCCAGTCGGTCGGTTTCCGTGTCTGCAATACATACTTGTATTTTGTGATTCCACTGACGTTCTGGTATTTGCTCGTTACTCCATCGCTGTAGAATTCAAAATAGTTTTTATAGTTCTTTGACCAGTCAGAAGGTTTCTTCGCCTGCTTTCTGTACGTTGTCCTCTCTACGCCTTTTACGGATGTGTAACTGCTTCCGCTTTTTGTGAAATAGTCTTCGTACTTTGTGCTCCAGTCAGAAGGCCGTGACGTCTGAAGTTGCTTCACTGTCTGTCCTTCTACATTCTTGTACGTGCTTCCACTTTTCACATAGTATTCTGAAAAATTCACGGCCCAGTCATACGGTTGGATCTTCTGTAGCTTGTACTCGACCTCTACTTCTTCCACTTCTTTGAACTTGTCGTTGTCGTCCTGAAAGAAGTATGCTGTGCTGTTCTTTTTCCAGTCGGAAGGCTGTGTGCTCAGCAGGATGTAGTTTTCTGTGATTTCTGCGTTTGGATAGTCCAGGATCTCTACTACTTCGTCCTCCCCGTCCATCACTTTCCTGCTTGTTCCCAGGATATAGTCGCTATCCTGAAGCGGTACGTCTTTTGTTGCATATGGCTGTATTCCTCCGTTTTCATCGCAAAACAGATGGATCACAGCTCTATTCTTCAGATCTCCCTGTCCAAGGCATATGATGTGGTTCACTGGTCTGTAGTTCTTTTCGATTGTGAAGTCCACCTGTGCTGTGTTGAACTCTTCGTCCTGGCTGTAGTCCTGCCGGAGTTGTGCACTCAGGATTACCTTTTTGTTTTTCCAGATGATATTCAACTTTGCGTCTGCGTCTTTCAGCATCTTGCATATTCCGGTATAGGCGTCTATATATCTATCCATCTGGAATGCCTGAATCTGTATTCCTGTGTCTTCCGACGATGCTTCAAACAGGTCGCCCAGGTCTATCCTGTCAATGATTGTTTGCAGTACTTTGTTCGCTTCTCCATCAAATACTGCGTAGTCCTGTCCGTCCTCCGGACAGATGATCTTCTTTTCCAGTATTCCGTGCCATGTTCTTCCAGAGTACGTGATCTCGTCTTTCTCCGTGTTTACTTTTACTTTGTCGACGATTCCGCCGTACTCCTCGCCTTCGACGTACAGGAAGAAACCTTCTGTGCAGCAATGACTCTCACGATCTATCGTGCATGTGAAGTTGTTCTCGTCAGATCCGTATGCCATATCTAGCTCATAGGCGTCCATGACACCCTGATCTACTCTGTGCGCATCCGCATATATCAGATCCATTCCGGTTCCCCTCTTTCGTCGTATAGTGTGATGTCTACCTGCATATCTTTACTTCTCAGTACTGGAAGCGTTCCTTCCGGCATCTTTTGGAAGATATTGTTCTCCCTGTCTCTCTTGTCAAAGATGTTTGTCTCTTCTCCTGTGACCGAATACTGTCGGATCTTCTTTGTGATTGAATTGACTGTTGCGTATTCTCCATCTTTCAATGTCGTCTCCAGTCCATAGATATTCCCGCCTATAGTGATCTGCGGATCCACGGCTGCTCCGTAAAAAATCAGCTCGAAGTTTGATTCTCCGATGCACTGATTGTTCAGAATCTCGATGATCTCGCTCCGGTCATAGTCGTACCCATAGTCTCGCGGATAATCCAACGTCCCTGTCTCGTTCGCCTGCGCCCTGTACTGGTATGTTGTCTTTCTGATCCAGGAAGGATTGATGCTCAGGAACTCAATTTCATGCTCTACGCTCTCGAACAGTTCCTCGTAGTCGTCGTTCGATGTTGAATACACAAAACCTTCTTTGTAGAAATTGTTCCACCAGATCCTGCCTGGTGTCATGTTCCGGACGTCTTTCTCGAAGATCCTGTGCATCGTGTACATGATCTCGTTAAACTCTTCTTTGTCCGCTGCCATGACACTCAGCTTCAACTTTGCAGTCTGTACGTTCTTGTAGAACCTTTTCACGCGGGCCAGGCCATTGACGCCTGATATTGTCGTATAACTCCATGTGTTCTGTGTCAGTGCCTCCGGATCTTGTGCATAGATCCCGTTCTGCATAAGGTTCAGGATCGTTCCGTCTGCCGCTTCATAGTACAGCTGCATCATACATACCCCCTGACTACTCTTCCCAGCTGTCTGCCGTCCAGCTCCAGCGTGGTGTTCGTTCTTGCACATGCGTTTGCGATCTTATCCGCCAGGAGGTCATAGTCCAGTGCACTGTTCCCAACTACTGACTCCACTGCTGCCTGTACATATCCCTGTAACACGTCGATTGGCGCTACTGCTTCATATCCTGCTTCTCCTCCTACCATTCTGTTGCCCGTTACGGTATTGATTCCGAACGAAGTTGCTTTCTTCAAGACCGCGCCCTGTGCATACCAGTCGATGCCGATGGAAGGCGCTGTTCCTTTTCCTGCGATACCATACGGCGGCGTACCTCCAGATATACGGAAATGTGGCAGGTTAATGTGCGGCAGTGATATATGCAGTCCGGAGAACAGTCCTCTGATCCCTGACACCAGGTTCGCCAGTGTGTTCTTTGCAGTCTGGATCGGGCTTGTAATCGCCGACTGGATCCCGCTGAAGATGCTCGATACCGTTGACCTGATTCCTCCGAAGACAGATGTCATCGTGCTTCGTATTCCGTTCACTGTCGTACTGACAGCCGACTTCGCCGCATTGATCGGTGTTGTCACAGCTGTCTTGATCCCGTTCCATACTGATGATGTCACTGATCTGATGCCGTTCCATACTGTTGTTACAGTTGTTCTGACCGTATTCACTACTGTAGATACTGTCGACTTGATTCCATTCCATACAGTCGTCACCACTGTCTTTGTTGCATTCACAGCTGTTGTCACTGCTGTCTTCATTGCATTGAACGCTGTTGATACGGCCGTCCGAATTGCTGACGTCACTGTGCTCACCACTGTACTTGCTGTGTTGAATGCCGTGGATATAGCAGTCTGAATTGCTGCTGTCACTGTACTCACCACTGTTCTTGCTGTGTTGAATGCCGTGGATATAGCAGCCTGAATTGCTGCGCTTATTTCATTCCACTTTTCGCCTATAATCTGTGCAACTTCAATACATTTTTCTTTTACAGCATCCCAGTTCTTTACCAGAAGCACTATTGCTGCTACAACTGCTGCTATTGCCGCTACAATCAATAGGTACGGTGCAAACGCGGCGGCGGCGGCCGTGGCTTGTGCCCATTCGGCCGCTATTAGTCCACTCAATGTCGTAACCTGTGCCGCGTCCATTGCCGTCTTTACGGCCGTAACTGCTGCCTGTAATTTTAATGCCGCCGTTACTACGCCTACTGCTATTGCTACTCCTCCCAGTACCGGAAGCATTTCTTGTACTTTTTGCACTGCTTCTGGTATTTTTCCTGTGATTTCCTGAATGCTTTCTGTTACCTTCGGTGTGACTTCATCCACGACTGGCTGCAATACATTTTGTCTTATAGCTCTACCCAATCCGCTTATAGAACTCTCTATATCATCGTACTTTACCGACATCAAGTCCTGCATTTTTCCTTTTGTATCGTCAAATGCTGAACCAGTGCTCGATAATGCTTCAATGAACTTTGTTCCTCCGTCTTCGGCCATTGTTCCAAATGCCAACGCAGCCATATTCATTTTTTCCTGCTCATTGGTCGTTCCCTGTATGTCTGCCACAATGGAATCTATCACATCTTTTTGAGTCGCACCGCCCGTCTTCCACGCTTCAAAAGTTTCTTTCGTTTTGCCGCTAAAGTTTCCGAGTCCTTCCTCTATAGTTCCATCCGCCAGCCTTGTAGTCACTTCATTGATCGAATCATTGACTTTATCTAAGTTGTAAGCCCCGCCTTGACTTCCATTTTTTAACAGTTCAAAATAATCTTTCGCTGAATATCCTGCTTCTGCGAATTTTCCCGAATACTCTGCCACATTGTCGCCCAATTCATCGGAATAATTCAATCCGTTTTGCGCACCTGTTGCCAGCAGATCAAAAGCCTGCTCCGATGTCAATCCGAAATGAGTCATTAATGCCTCTGCACCTCGTAAGGATTCGCTCATATCCATGTCGAATGTGTCTTCTAATGTCATGGCATTTTCTGTCATTTCTTTTAGCTTCGATGGATCCAGTTCTCCAGTCGTTTCCTTGACCTTCCCCATCTTTTCTGCTACTTCTTCCAGACTTTCGCCAAAATTATCCAGGTATACGTCCTGTATGGCCTTTTTATATCCGTCCATAGCGTCTGCTGCTATTCCGGTTTGTGCCGCAAACTGTGCGTATGCTTTGCTTGAATCTGTTGCAAGCTCTACAGCTCCATCTTTTACAGCTGTGATTCCATCTGCTACCAGTTCTGACATTGCTCCTTTCAGTACTGTGTAGCCATCTCCCGCTTCTTCGGCAGCCGTTCCAGCATTTTCCAGATCTTCCTCGTTCGCATCAAGTTCCGTGTTTAGCTCATTTACTTGCGTTTTTAAACGTTCGCCTTCTGTTTTCGCATTTATAAGCTGCCTCGACCACTTCTGCGCTTCGTCACTGTTTTCTCCGAAAATCTGCTTTGCTAGTTGCATCTTTCCATTAAGAGCTTCTTGTTTCTGCTTATTTGCCGCGATTTCTTCTTCAAGCAATTTTTGTTTATTCGCCATATAGGTGGCAGCGTCTCCAGTATTTTTGAACTCTGCTTCATTCAGCCGTAGTTCTGCGCTTAATCCTTTTATGTCACTATTGGCATCTTTAATTTTTTGAGACAGATCGGAAGTTTCGGCCACAAACCGTATTTTTGCCTCATTCTTATTATTTGCCACGCCGTTCTCCCTCCTTCTCTATCGCGTACCGCATCCATCTGTCATATGCAGCCTTGTTTCTCAGGACTGCATCCAGGAACCGCAGATCGTTTTCCCAGAACGTACTCTCCGGAATTTCCATGATGATGACGTAAAATGTGTAGTAGTCCTCAATTTCATGTAGTTCGAATTTTGGAAGTTTGATGCTTCTTCCGCTTCCTATCCTCTTCGCTGCTTTCTCGAATGCTGCTGCAAATTCTGTTTTTTTTCCTGTACTCCGAACAGCTGCTGAAATACCTGTCCGAACTCTTCCCTGTTGTCTGTCAGGTTATGCAGGAATGTGATCAGATCCGGTATATCTTCACCGACATGTGCACATGCGTATGCGATATACAGTACTTCTCCCATTTCAACCTCGTTCAGCCCGCCCTTGCTCTGCATCTTCTTGTACAGCTCAAAATAACGGTCTGACAGATCTTTCCTGCTCTTTGACAGTTCTGCAAGCGCTCCCAGGTTCAGAGTCAGATCAATCTTGTTTCCGTCCTGTGTGCTGATTTTGTAAAATTTCGCCATGCTCCTGTTCTCCCCTCTACTGACCTTCCGATACAGGAACCACAGTGCTCTGTACCAGTGATGTGTCGAAGTGTTCCAGCCACTTTCCTGCTATCTCTTCGTCCAGTTCGCTCTTCAGTGCTTCGTACATACACTCTCCGTTATCGTCCGGAAGAAGTGTGATCGTAAGCTCCAGCTCTGGAACTTCTTCCTGGCCGTTCTCGACGGATCTTTTCGGGCCGCTTTCCAGAATACAGCGTGGGTATGCTTTGAACTTCTCTTCGTCATCTTCGTCCAGGACTCTCTGTGTGATAGAAAATTCCGGATGACTGCTGTTCTGTCCGTATGCATACACGCCTTTCTTCAAGTTTACTCTTGTCATGTCGTACATTTTGTTGTAGACGTCTCGCGGTACGTGAAGAGATTCTGTGAGGGTTCCACTTCCGGTTCCTTTTACTTTCTCTTTCGCTTTCACTCCGCGGCATTTCTTCGTGATAACTTTAACTTCCAGTTCTTCCTCACTGGATCCGACGCAGCTCATAGTCGAATAGTTTTCTTCGCCCGCCACTTTGATCCACTGTTCTTTCACTTCAAATTCTGAAAAAACACCTTTTGTCATGTTCTGCTCCTCCTTAAAATTCTTCTGTCAGGTGTCCGATGCACAGTTCCATAATGCGATTGCTCGCGTTTTCTGCGCCTGACGCCATAAACTGCTGATTGCCAGCATGTTTCTTTGTGTTACTTCCATCGTCTGGAAAATACAGATAGTTGTATGCGTTCACGGTCTTGATCGTAACCGACAGCATACCGTCTTCCTGTGTGAATGGCTGTGCTGTGCTTGCTGGTGCTTTCTTTCCCTTCCAGCGTCTTCCTGATGCCGGAAGGATCCGCATGATCTGGTCATTGATTTCCTTTGCGCCTTCTCCGTGCAGTACGTCGTTGATCTGTCGCGCAGCACCTTCTCCGTATTCCTCCATCTTCTGCTGAAGCTCGTCCAGCTCCTGTGCGTCCAGTTCAAACGTTGCCATGTCAGCACCTCTTTTCCGGATGGAATAACGTGATCGTAGCAATTTCCACAACCATGTCCGTGTTGTTCTTAAATGTGTAATTGTACTCAACCGGATCCGCTGTCGCTTTCAGCTTCGCGCCTTTCTGCGCTTCCAACGTTTCAATCACTTTCTGTATGTACCCTTCCGGGATGTAGTCTTCATGTACTACGTGCACCTGGTAGAATGTCTGGTAGTCCACACGGTTCGACGCTTTATCCGTCTTTTTCCTGTTGAATACAAAGTAGTTCCACTCTTTCAGGTTCTTTTCTCTACACGCTCCGTAGTAGGCTCCCGCCATCGGAACCTCTGTGCTTCTCGCCAACTCTTCAAGCGTGTTCTTTGTGGCCGTCAATATGCTGCTCATTTGATCGTCCTCTCTTCCTCCAGATACAGGTACATTTCTTTCGCTGTTCTGTCGTGGTCTATATTGATGATGCTGTACAGCTTGTCTCCGATCGTGATCTTCTTTGTGCTGTTCACTTTTTCGTTCGATCTGGTCTTCACTTTCATTGACAGGCTGCGTCCGATGCTTTCTGCAAACTGGATGTCTTCGTCCCTCTTTGACTTTTCTTCGTATGCCAGCTTCAGGATCTTGTTCAGATCTTTCATGCTTCTGGCATTCTTCACTGCCGAAAAATCTGTGTCCTGCTGCCGCTGTTCGCACACGTGCAGCATTCCGTCGTTGTACCTGCTGAACCTACTCTTCATGTGTTGCTCCTTTCACTCTGTTGTAGTGACGGATCCGCAGGATCTCCTTTCTGTATGCGTCCTCGAACTCATTCAAGCAGTCGTTCCATGCGTAGAGCATATAGTTCAGGTACAGCCTTCTCTGCATACCAGGGGCGAAGTAGTTTCCTTCTGCCCCCAGGATATGATTCAGTTCTACTTCTGCATCCATCATCATGTCGATGATCTTGTCATCGGTGTCAGAGTCTGACCACGTGATATTCAGATGCCGCTTCACCTGCTTCAGGCAGTCGGCTGGCATATTATCCCTGTTCAGCACTCTTTCTCACCTCTTTCTCAGGCTGTTGCGTCCGGTGTGCCTTCCACCTGGATGTATGCAGCTTTCAACTTGCTGATGTCCAGAAGGATCGCTACGGTGTTGTCGTATGCTTTACCCATTCCGTGAAGTTTGATCTTGAACACTCTCTGATCAGCCAGGAACTTGAACTCGTCACTGTATTCCAGTGTGCCGTCCTTGCTGGTTCCAAGTCCCATGAAATACTCTTCTGGAAGTACCAGAATGGCCTTTCCTGTTTCCATCTCTGAAGATCTGATCACTTCTGTCGGGAATGGGAATACACTTGTTGTGTAGCTTCCGATTGCTGACAAGACTGTAGTCGCTGGCATGATCTTGCTCAGATAGTCCTGCATGTTGCAGATCAGTGTTACCTGATCGAATACACGGTCGTTTCCTTTCTCTGTCTTTGCAAGTTGTGCCAGAACTTTTCCATACTCTTCCGGCATGAAGCTGGTCAATGCTACAGCCTTCTTCTGTGGATAACCTGTTGATGTACTCACGCTCACGCCTTCGTGAATATCTCTGTCCATTCCGATCGGACACTTGTTGCCATTTCCGGAGATGATTGCTTTTTCAAGCGCCTTTGCAAGTGCTTCCTTCAGGAATGCACGAATGTAAGCATCCAGGAATACCGGGCCAAGCTCAAGCATATCCTTCTCGATGATTGCAAACGCGGACAGCTTGCACTGCTTGATCTCTACAGTCTTGAAGGAAGATGTGATCTGCTTTGTGATCTCGTCATTGACGTCGCCCCATACCGCAGAATCTGCTGTGTGATCGTTCAGGATCCATCTTGTAAGGTACTGCACAGATACAAAATTGATCCTTGCAAGCAGTGGATGCTCTTCTGTCAGATCTCTGTACACATCTTCGATGATGGTTGTCGGCATGACCTCCGGTGTCAGAAGGCCGTTCATAGCCTGCACAGTCTTCTGTTTTCCTGCCTCGATGACTTTCTCGTAGTATTTCTGTTCCGTCGCTGTAAGCACACGGAAGCCTCTCTGAAGCAGCACTTCTTTGTCTCCGTGGGCGCTCTCAAAGTCTGCCTGCACAGTGCTGGCAATGCTTTCCCCGAATTTCTCGAAGGCTGCTGTGATGTTTTCTTTGTTTCCGCTTTCGATTGCGGACTGCATAGCGACCACTGCGTCGCGTACCGCTGAATTTGCTTTAAACATTACTTTCATGTCCTCCCTTAAATTAAATTTGTGAATAACGTTTTTAAAAAGTTTTCCTCTGGTTTCGGATCGCCAGTCTGTTTCTGGCCGTCAAGATGCTGTGGATCACCTGCTTTCTTCATGCCGTCCAGTGTTGCCTGGATATTGTCAAGTTTCTGCATGATTGCATCGCCTTTCTGGTGCTGCTGTGCTCCCAGTACGGCCTGTCTGATCATGCCGAAGGCTGTCTGCTGTGTTCCTCCGTCCTCTTCTTCCTGGTCTGCGATCTCTGTCGCAAAGCCAAAGTCAAGGCATTCTTGCGCCGTCAGCCATGTTTCGGCGTTCATCTTTTCCTTGATCTCGTCCTCTGTCAGATTGCATACAGACTTGTATGCCTCGATGCTGGACTGATTGATCTTGTCGTTGTCTTCTGCTGCCTTTCGCATCTCTTCACTGTTGGCGTAGCCAAGATATGACATGCAGTTATGGATCATCAGAAGGGCGATTGCTCCCATTGTTCTGACGTCTCCTGCGCAGAATACGATTGTTGCAGCGGAACATGCGAAGCCGTCGCAGAATGTATGGATCTGTGCGCTGTGACGTTTCAGGCTCGAATAGATGGCCAGGGCTTCCGCCACTTCTCCGCCGTAGCTGTTGATGTACACGTTGATTGTGTCCACGTCCAGCCCTTCGATTGCCTGCTTTACGTCTCGCGCAGACACTTCTCCTTCACTACATCCCCAATTCCTGTACAGCTCTGCTGCTGATGTGATGTCTCCGTAAATATTGATGTCTGCCGTCCTTGTTTCTGCATTCTCTACGATCTGGTATACTGCTTTTCGTTTCATGCTTTGTTTTCACCTCCTTCTGTCCCCTTCAGGAATCTTCCGATCTCCTCGAAGTTCTTCGTGATGAAGTGCTTGCGACTCCATTCTGTATTCAGTGGCGCCATGCCTAACTCCTCACGCACTTCGTCGATGCAGTACGTTCCGGAACTGATCAGATTGGATATGCCTGCCGCTATATTGAACAGGTCACGATGCTGGATCTTGCCTGTATCAACCATGTAGAAGTTGCCTTTTATGTAGTTCTCTGCTCCTCCGCGTTTATTCAGTCCTTCTGTGATCATGTCTGCGTATGGATCCACGCCGAAGGACAGGAACGCTCCTACGACCTCCGACATGTTCGTGATGTTCCCTGTCATCATTGATTCAGGTATGTGCATCGCGCCCGCTACCGTCTTGAATAGATCACTCCGGAGCTGTACGAAGTCCGCTGAACTCTTCGCTGATGTCGTAGCCTTGTCCGGTTCCAGGCTGTATCCGTCAAATTCCGGATAGACTGCATTGTCGGACTCTATATAGCTTTTCAACTGCTCAGATATTTCGTTTTCAAACTCTTTCTCGAACTCCTCGTCTCCAGACTTCACTCCGTCAATATGGATCTTGTATTTCTGTCCGTTAGACTTTTTGAACGCCTGTGCCGCTGCCGACATGATCTTCCCGTATTCTTCGTACATTCCGTCGATCAGCTGCTTCACATTGATATTATCCAGTGTGAACATGTAACAGTCGTTTTGCGTGAATGTCTTATTGAACTGGAAGTTGCCCGTTGTCACTCCGCTGTAGATGTCTCCCAGGATCGGACGCTCCTGCTCCCTGATCCATGAGTCTGCACAGTACAGCTTCCCGGCCGCATCCACCACCAGGGCCTTTCCTTCCCTGATCGCCTTGTTGATGACCTTGTGCCAAAAGATTGAACTTGTTTCGTTTGCGTTCGGTGATACATTAAGCAGGAAATAGTCTTCGCTCTTTGTTGGCTTTCCTCCGACGAAGCATTTGATCTCTGAACGTGAGATCGCGTTCGCAATCAGTGACGTGGCCGTGTAGATCGCCAGCTCCTTGTAGTACAGTTCCGCAGGAATATCTATCACGACCGCCGTCGCATCGCCTCCGATCTTCTGCTTTGTCGGCATGATCCTTTCAAGAAAATTGCTGATCCATCCCATTGTCTTCACCTCCTCGCTATAGTGTTATCGTTCTGACCTTTCTGACCTTCGGTCGTTCTTTTATCTTTGATTCCGGAATCATCGACGCCACCAGGGCCATGAACGGATCCGTCTTTCTGCTTCGTGCCTCGATTTTTGCGTACACGAACGAACCCTTGTCTGCTCCCTGCTGCCGTCCGTACCGGATCACTTTGGTGTTGTTTGTGGCCCATCGAAGCACCGGATCGTCGCCCCAGTGAAAATACTGGTTTAGGAAACAGTGGTCTATGATCGGAACCACTGTGATGATGTCCGTCTGCTTCACAAGCATCAGGTTTCCGTGTTCTTTTGAAATCCCGGCACGTGCCAGTGCATCAGATAGCAGCGAATATCTGTAGTTATCTATCGCAACCATAGCGATCGAATACTTCTTCCCAGTCTCTGCGATGTAGTTCGCAATGACAGACGGGTGGATCTCGATGTCGTCCACATACTCCAGCTGTCCCTTCTTCACCCACTCGCGCCACGGAGCCTTGATCCGCGGAATATCTTTCGATGCCGAACAGATCCAGGCGTGATTGATGTCGTACCGCTTGTCTCCGTCTTTGAAGTGAAAATTCACTGCGGCAAAGTCGGACGTCTTCATGTAGTCGATGCCGACAGTACAGCTCCAGCCTTTCAATTCCGGCAGTTCTTTGTTCGTTGCTTTGATGTTTTCCCAGGAAGTGACCGCCGCTTCCTTCGCTCCGGCTGTCAGGTTCATTCTTTTCGACATGAACGCAGGCAGTCGCTCCGGATTCTTCTTCCACTCCCTGTACTCTTTCCTGGTTTCAGCCAGAAGATTCGGCAAGTATGGCAATGACGGGTTTGCTTTTGTCCAGTTTGCCTCGTCGTCAACCTCTTTTTTGCTATCCAGGCGGCAGACAAACGGCAGCAGACCGTTGTCGTCTTCTTCTCCCTGCAAGATGCCCTCTGCATCTTCCAGAAGGTCGTCCAGCGGCCCCTCTCGCACGTCTCCGTTCGTCGTGTAATAGCTCCGGCGTGGGTGTTCTTTCTTCCCTAGTCCGGTCGTAAAAACGTTTATGTTGTCGTAGTTCTCATACTGGTGGATCTCGTTGAAGATCACGATGCCAGAACGCAGGCCATCCTTGCCCTTCGGGCTGTTGGTTCGCCCTTTGACTGTGCTCTTTGTCTTGCTGCATGTGATCTTTTCCTTTGTCCAGTCGTAAAACTTTTTGATCTTACGCAGAATCTTCGGTTCCTCGAAAAATCCGGTCAGATCCTGCACCGGACGCATGGCCTGCTCTTCGTTGTTGGCGCAAATGTCCACGTCGTACTCTCTGATTCCGTTGTACGGTGATGTCAGGCAGAACGCTTCAACGGCGATCGTTCCGTCCTTGCCTGCTCCACGCCCTAACATAGCGAACAAATCCGGCCATCGCGGCATCCCACTGTCGTCCCAATATGTACAGTCATGCAGGGCGATGATGAACTTCTGCCACGGAAAAAGGTCGAACGGCACATACTCTTTCGCAATGTGCATATATTTCGACAACTGCTCTGTATTGACGTGAATTTTTTCGTTTTTGAAGCACTTTTTCACGTGTTTTACAAGCAATTTTTGATCTTTGCTGCACTTGTATGTGTCGTTTTCAACAATGTCGATCCAGTCCTGGATCTCCGGAATCCTGCTGATGTCTGTCACAGCTCGATGTCTTCCTCTGCGACCTTATCCGTCGTTAGTCCCAGGTCTTTCAGGATCGTCAGCATTGCCCTGGTGTACTGCGGTAACAGCTTCACGTTCGGGTTGTCTTTCTCGTACTCTTTTCCGGCGGCAGACGTTGCAGTGTAGGACAGGCCGCGCTTCTTGATGTCGGCTTTCATCTTCTTGACCAGGCGGAAATACTCGACATAATCGTCCACCAGCCCCTCAAAGTGCGACACGTCTGCTCCCTTTGCTCTCAGCTGTGTCATCAGTGACTCCCTGATCGCCTTCTCTGATTTAGCTGCCATATCCATCACCTCACTTTTTCCTCGCGTATGCGCGCGTAGCTTTTTTGTCGTGCCCCCTTCCCGTTGTTGGTTTCCCCTTCAGGAAGGGGCTACGGGGTGGTGGGGGGTGTTACCATCTTTCTTCGTTCACATATCTGTCGTCGTTCTCCTGCGATCTGTTCCTTCGTCTTCGTTTTTCCGGGTGCAGCTTGTTGTGGCACGCCTTGCACACTGGCATCAGGTTCGTGTACGTCTTGCCCTCGAAGGTGTATGTCTTACTCAGTGCAAGCGCCGGATGCTTCCGCACGAACTGCACATGATGCACTGTGCTGATCAGCTTCTTGTTTCCGTTCTCGTCCACGTCGTAGCGTGTGATCTTCCCGGCCTTCCTGCACTCAGCACATTCGTAATGGTTCTCCTTCAGGACTTCTTCCTTCAGTGTGATCCACTCCTTCGACTTGTAGAATTTCCACAGCTGTCCTTCACGGATCAGCTCCTCGATCCAGTTCTTCAGTTCATCTTGTTTCAATATCTCCACCTCCAGGCAAAAGAAAAAGAACCCCGGTTTGTTCCAGGGTTCTCCTTCTTTCCGGTATGTTCATCGTACCGTTTTCCTTGTCCTGTGAGTGACGCACTTATATTCTCCCCGACATCAGGAAGTAGAAGCGGCGGCGCAGCGTATAGAACAGCGTGCTGCCGCATGGTATTCCCTTCTGTTGCATCTGCTGGAAGGTTGTTCCTTCCTCCGTGACATACTCCAGCATAAACGGATAAAGTGCAGGATAATCCTGCACTGCCTCCGCCACTGTGTTCTCGATCTTCCGGATCTTCTCCTTGATCTCTGCGACGCTGCTTCCGTGGTCGTCCTCGCGTGCTCCACTGGTCAGCGCCTTGTGCCATTCTCTGTATTGATGACAGTATGAGTATGCCGTAAGGAACGCGTGCTTGCTGATTCCGTAGCGTTTGTTCAGTGGTCGCACGTTTGGCATGTCTTATCTCCTTTCTTTCCGACACCTGCCGCAATCACCGAAGGATGCCCCGAAGCATTCACGGCATGTGACTGGTCTAGTCTGTTGTTTCGTGTTCCTGTTCTCCTGTTTCTTTTCTGGCTTTCGTTTCGTCTGCATCCTCCTCCTTCTTTCCTGTGATGATCTCTCTCATGTATCTGTGCGGTACTTCCGCCTTGATCCCGTTGAAGATCAGATCTGCCTTTGCTGCATTCTTCATCAACGTCTCCAGATCCGACACCTTCAGCTGCACTCTGTCCTCTGCTGTGATTGCATCCATTAGTCCCATGTTCGTTTCTCCTTTCGATCTCCTGCGCCCTGCGTGGCGGGCGCTGATTATTTGATTGCTTTCGCTCCGATGACGCAAGCCGGGGCGAAGCGAAGGCTGATCACTGCGTTGCTGTAGCCGACGTAGCCGGACGCGCCCACAAGCCACGTACCGTTCGCGTTGCCTCTGTACGCGGATCTTGTCCAGTGCCAGTCTGTTTCCTGCTCCGGATTGACTTTCACGCAGTCGCGTTCTGATCTGAACCGCTGGTACTTCTTTTCTTCGTCCTTCATTTCTTCCGCGGACAGAAGGAAGAACGTGTCCAGTGTTGCCTCTCTGTCTCCGTTCTCCTTCAGCACAGGAACCAGGAGTCTTCTGAACCCTTCCTCGAATCTCTCCTTGAAGGCGATGCTGTTCATGTTTCTGCGAATGCTGGACTTCTCCCATTTGTTGCAGCCGTTTTCATCGAACGGCATTTCATCGAACGGAAGATCTGCGAACTGTAATGTCATCGTTCGCATGTCTGGATCCGCAGCCTTGTCTTTGTCGTAGTCCAGGATATTCAACAGGGCCGTTCCAATTCCTTCGACCTGGACTGTGATCTGTCCATCTTCTCCGAATGTTTCTCTTGCCTTACCTGCTGCCAGGATCTCCTCGATCTGCTCCCATGTGTACTCTGTTTCTCTGATTGTTCTTGCTTTCATTGTCTGTTCTCCTTTTCTGGTCAATACTCTTTCTTCGCATACCGGACACACCATTCTTCCCTCCGGTATGATGTCGCCACACATCACGCATCTGTCTTCCATCGTTGTCTCCTAACTGAACGGAAGCTCTTCTTCGATTCCGTCCGGTATGTTCATAAAGCCGTCGGCTCCTGTATCTGGTGACGGTGGTGGCGTCTGCTGTGTGTTCCGATCTGCTGCCGCCTTGCTCTCTGCAAACTCTGCTTCTTCCACGACCACATCTGTCGTATATACTTTCTGTCCGTCCCGGTTTGTGTAGCTTCCCGTCTGAATCCTTCCCACAACTACCAGCTTCGTTCCCTGGTGTGCATACTTCTCGATGAACTCTGCTGTCCGTCTGAAGCATACGCAGGAAGGAAAGTCTGCACTTGCCTCTCCGTCCCTCTTGCCTCGTCTGTCTACTGCAAGTGTGAATCTGGCGATTGCCATAGGCTCCTCGCCCTGTGTGTATCTCACGTCCGGATCTCTGGTCAACCGTCCCATCAGGATCACCTTATTCATTCCGGTGTCCTCCCTTCTTGTTTCTCTTATGCTGTGCTTTCAGTTCCTTCACTGTCAGCGTGATGATGATAGCTGCTGCCAGCACCAGGCCGACCGCTACCAGCACCATGACGATCCACAAGATCGCGCCCCCTGATACCATCAGCAGCAGCTTCATGTTCTCCCATGCTTCATACATCTGTCTGTCCTCCCTGAATGATTTTGTTCAGCAACGTCTCATACATTGCTCTGTAAGTCTCTGCTTTTGCTGTTTCTCTGATTGCTTCTTCCTTCCAGTCTTTCGGGCTGGCTCTTTTATCCACCATCATGTCCCCCCCCTCTTCTTTCCGGTCTATTCCGATCGCAACGCCCAGTGCCTTGTCGATGGCGTCCATCTCTTTTCTGCTCATTCTTCCCAGGAACTTCCCTGTCCTCTGCTTGTCCAGTGTTGTCATTCCTTCACACAGAGCGACCGACTCGCGCCCTGTGCTGTAGACTGTGACATGTGTTTCCAGGTTCTTCTTCGGTTTTGATGTCAGGAACACCACCGTGATCTCATTGCTATATCGGTTATTCATGTCATTCGACACGACCACTGCCGGACGATCCTTCTTCATTTCGCTGCCGATCTGTCCGCGATCGTTGTTTATGTAATATATGTCTCCGCGTCTCACTGCTTGTGTGTATGCCATGCGTTCTCCTCCTGGTTCCAATACTTTCTCTCTCCCAACTGCTTCCAGCCGTTCGTCTTTTTTCTCCGATTCCTCTGTGCTCTTCTCAACTGCTGCCGTCTGATCATCGGGATTCCTTTCATCTTGCGGCGATTGTTACTCATAGGCTGTTCCTTTTGTGTTCCTTCCTTCTCGCCTATCGTATACCCTACTTTCCCCAGTTTCTCCAGTGCCTTTGCTATTTCGTCTGTGCTGGCATTGCATGAGCTTACAGTGCAGTCAATTTTTATTTTCTTTTCGGCCGCTTCCTTCGCTCCGACTGGCAGGTTCATTCGTTTCGACATGAACGCAGGCAGTCGCTCCGGATCCCGGTCAATCTGTCCGCTGTTATTCTTATGTCTTGTGATCTGCTTCTTGATCCATTCCGTGATCTTGTTCAGTTTCATTCTTCCTTCCTCCCTATGCTTCTTCTATCCCGATAACACAGTAGCCATCTACCAGTGCCGACGATGTGCTGCTGTCTTCCAGGTGGTTCACTCTCAGCTGCATCTGCTCTCCTGTCGCCCTGCCCTCTCTGAACTCCATCGCTATGATCGTACTGCTTTCGCTGATCTCTGTGGACTTCACGATCAGGAAGGTCTGTGTCTTGTTTCTGATCCGGTCGAACGCATCGCAGGACAGCCGGATCGTTTTCTTCTTGTCGTCTGAAGGAAGATGCTGCATCTTCTCTTCCTGCTCTCGCTCTTGCAGCTTTCTCTTTGTTTCTCTGTCGATTGCCGCCTGCTCTTCGTCATAACGCTGCTGTTCTGTTTTCTCAGCTTCTTTCTTGTCTATGTACTGGTCGCAGCTGGTGCAGGTCGATGTCTTCACGTTGCACTCCAGATACCTGCTGCATCCGTAGCAGATCGACGTGATCCCTTCCGGATGTGGCGTCTCATAGTCGTCTCCTGGTTTTGTTGTTTCTTCCTGCTCCGGTTCCTGCCTCTCTGCTTCTTCCGGCTCTTCTGGTTCTTCTGCCGCTGCCTTTGCTTCTTTCACTTCTTTCCAAGTCAGCCCGCCGGACTCCTGACTCTTCTCCAGCATGTCCTGCTGCTGTTCCTGATCCATGCCGCTGATCTCATATGCTGCACTGAATGTCAGTCGTCCCTCTTTCAGCTGCTCCGTGAACTCAGGGATCAGTCGCTCATTGATAGAGTCAATCTGTGCGATCTTCGTTCCCGACATCTGCATGATCGAAGCAATCACATCACGAAGACGTCCGCTGTCCAGTGTATAGCCTTGAAGTGTCAAGCCGTTGTCCTTCATGTACTGGAGTGACTTTCTCAGCTGCTGCTCTTCCTGGAGCAGATCCGCCATAGTCTTATCACGGTATGCGTTCGCCATGATGATGTTGACCATTTCTTCGTGTTCTTCTGCCACGCTCTTGATCTGACATGTTGCGATCTCGAACTCTTCGTAGCCTTTCTTCAGCAGGAACTGCAATGCTCTCCATCGTCTTTCCCCTGCTATGATCCGGTACTCTCCACGCTCACACGGCGCATACATGACTGTCATGTTCTCCAGGAGTCCGACTGTCAAGATCTCCTGTGCCAGCTTTTCTATGCCGTTCATGCTGTAGAAGTTCCGATCGTTGCTGTACATCTTCCTGATGCTGATGTCCTTTGTACGGAACCTTGCTCGCGGCTTATCCTCTGCCGCTGCCTTGCTGTTTCTGTTCAGTGCGTCCATAACGCTCCAGCCTGCTGCCATTGTTTACTCCTCCATTTCTTCCAGGATCTCCCTGGCTACTTCTCTGTAGTCTTTTGTCACGATGCAGCTTTTTGAAAACGCCGGAAGCGGCACACGCTGCATAGTTGCCTTCTCTGCTACAATCGAACGTCTGACTGATGTCTCGAAGCATTCCTGTCCAGACGACTCTTTCAGCCACTGCTCTACCTGAAGACTTGTCTGGTTCTTCTGTCTCATGGTCATCAGCACCTTGATCTTGATTCCTTCGTTCAGTCCTCGAAGATCTTCTACTTGCTCCGCCATGTTTGCGATTGCTTCCACCTCGAAGCCTCCAACCTTGACAGGCAGGATCAGCAGATCCGTCGCTACAAGTACGTTTGTGACTGTCATGTCCATCAGCAGTCCACAGTCCACTATGCAATAGTCGTATGCGTCCTGTACCTCCAGCATGGCCGCCGCGAATCTGATGATCTGATCTTCCTTCTCATTCAGCAGCAGCTGCATGTTTGTCCGCATCAAATAGCCGTTCGCCGGGATAATATCCACATTGTCGTATGGAGTTGTCTGGATCAGCTCTGTCGTGCTATATGTACCTCCTGTACTTCTGTGTTTCTCCAATAGTTCCGACATGCCGATCCCTTCCGGCTCGAAGCGATCGTACAGCATTGATACGTTTCCCTGCTGGTCTGCATCCACCAGCAGCACCTTCTTTCCGTGTTCCTGTCCCAGGATATAGGCAAGTGATGCCGCTGTCATCGTCTTACCGATCCCGCCTTTCTGGTTCATTACTGTGATAATTTTCATTGATGTGTACCTCCTGTTCTTTCTAGCTTGCCGCCTGTTGTTCCTTTCTTCTTCCTTCCTCCCAGCTGATCACTGCGTCCATAGCTCTCCTGTAGCACAGCGCATCGTCTTTCTCTTCCACCTTGATGATCTGCTTCTTGTCCTGGCCTTCGCCCTGGAAGATCTTTATGAAGCCGTCATCGTACATCGAGAACTTGCTGTGCAGTCTCAGGTTGTGCCTTCTTGCGATCGGTCTGTATACCTCGTAGAACCTTCTGACTGCTTCTGCATATTCGTCCATCGTAGCCTCCTATCGCATCGGTGACACTTTCCTGTTTTTGTGTACGGTCAGATTCTGACACAGCATCGTGTCCTCGCCCTTTCCTGTGTCGATCGGCTTCAGGTTTATGTACTCCGTCAGGATCTTGATTGCCTCTTCTGCTCCGTAGCATACGACACAGTAGTGCCCTGCGTCTGCCAGGGCTTTCAGCATTTCCTTCTGGCTCTTTTCTATCGTTCCTTTGTCGTACTTCATTTCGATGTACAGGCCGTTATAGATGCCCTTCGGCACCGGAAGGCTCAGATCAGGGATTCCCGCTTTGACACCCATCTGTTTCAGCTTTACAGCTTCAGCTTTGTTCCTGCTGCCGCCGTTCGGACAGTGATGCAGTAGCTTCAGCTCCGGATGTGCGTTCTCGTTCCACATCGCCCAGCTGATCACGTTGATCTGCTCCGTGTCTTCACTTCTTCTTGCGTATCGCATGTTCATCTTCTTTCTTTGCTCCTTTCGCTCGCATTCGTGCGTATATGTAGAATCGTCCGTTGAAGGTGTTGTACTTCACTTCTGCCTCTGCGAACTCATACATGTCGCCGTACCACTTTGTCAGGTGGTCGCAGATCTTCAGATCTCCCTTCGCGATCCTGTTTACATGATATTGTTTTGTCTTGTAGTGGTTCACTTTCTCCTTTGGCTTTCTCAACCCTGTGGAAGCGTTCCATGTCTTCTGGTATTTGCTCTTTCTCTCTTTTTCTTTTGTGATGTACCTTGCAGCACCTACAAGTCCGTTTTCGTCTTTCTGTAATCTGCGAAGGTGGTTCCTCTTGCCCTTGTTCCAGGTCGCTTCCACTGTGTCCATGTCCAGATCTCCGTCCATGACGATATGGTGATGGAACCTTCCCTTGCTTCCGCACTCTGTTGTATAGACATACCTCGCGTTCTTCAGTCCCATCTTCTTGCGCTTGTAGTTCAGTCTCTTGATGAAGTTCTGCATGTTCCTGACCGCTTCTTCCAGCGTCTCAGGTTCTTCTGTGTATGTAAATGTCGCCCATATATCCCTGTTGTCGAAGTTCTCCAGGATCAGACGTTCGCACATCTTTCTGCTGTTCTTATCGTTCAGGTTCTTCTGTGCCTGTCTCTGTTTCTTTCTTCTTCCTTCATCCGGGATCTGGTTCTCCTGTCTCCTTGTGAACTCTGGATATATTTCAATCTCCAGCTGATCTCCCGATCTGATCTCCTTTGTGGCATATATGTTCTTCACCTTGCCTTCCTTCAGGAGTCTCTTCTCGTTCTCTTCCTCCATCTGTTCCAGGCTGTTCTGATATGCTGCTTCATAGTCGTATGGGACATATACAGTCCTTCTCTTTCTCTTACTCATGTCTTATACTTCCTTCGTAGACTTGTTAGTATCCATTACAAGGCCGATTTAAGACGTTCAAGAAATGCGCGGCTTTGTTGACTTCCGCTGTCGTCTGCTGTACAATACTATTGATGTGTACTTTGGTTCTCAGCATTGTCTGGAAGCCATTGTGTAGCCTTCTGGAGCCGCCAAGCATACCGGAAGGCTTTTCTTTTACCCTACTTTTCTGACACCTTCTTCTACCTTCCTGACGCTCGTCAGGCGTACCTTCACGCCTTCTTCTCTTGCGTTCAGGATCATGGCGATCGCTTTGAATGCCTTCATGGGATCTGGCTGTGTTCTTGCTGTTCTTCTCGCTACCTGCCCGTTGTTCACCTTTATTCCTCCTTTTCTCTGACTTCATTCAGAATTATTTTTCGGAAGATGCTTTCAAAGATCGGAACTGCGATGCTGTTCCCTGCCTGCTTATATAATGCCGTGTAGTATCTCCCTTTCTTCTGCTGTGCTTTCTTTGCTCTCTCGAAGTCCTCGTCCGTGTAACCTTGCAATCGCCAGCACTCCAACTCTGTCAGGTATCTGTATCTTCCCTTTCCGCAGTCAATCACCTGCGCTGGTGTTCTGTCCTGCCGAGTCGTGATCGTGAAGGCATAATCTTCGATGACCGTTGCTCTTCTTACGCTCCCGGTCACTCCGATCACCTCTCTCACGGATGGCTGTGTCACATCGTACACTTCCGGCACTTCTTCGTTCTTTTCCAGAAACTCATCAATGCTCCGCATCGGTGTCCGAATCAGTTCGTTGAACTGAAACTTCTCTCCTCCGAGAACTGATATTGTGAACACTCTTTCTCTGGCCTGCGGCAATCCGAACTCTCTGGCATCCAGCACCTCATAGTTGTTCGTGTACCCCATGCGCTCCATCTCTTTCTGATACCGGATAAAGTTTGCGATCATGTGTCGGCTCGTTACGTTCCGCACATTCTCCCATATCACATATTTTGGTTTCCACTTTCCCATCTGCTCGATGATATGTATTGTCTCCCACATCAGGCTCGACCGTGTTCCGCTTCCCTGATCGGCTCCTTTGCCTCTGTTGATTCTTCCGTCCTCTGCCTTTGCTTTTCCCTGATGTCCTGCAATGCTCATGTCCTGACATGGACTTCCGTGAATCAGGATGTCAGGCTTCAGATTCCATCCGACAACGCTCTGCGTCTTGTACGGCAATTCCTCTGCAAACATCGAATTGTATGACCTCACGGCCTTTTCATCTATTTCCACATAGTCAATCGCCTTCGTCGGGATGCCGAGGTTGCGGAGCGCACATCGCGGACTCCCTATTCCTCCGAACAGTTCCAGAATTTGCACTGGCCGCTGTTCATTAAACATCTGTATCACCTTCTTTTTGCCTTCCTTTTCTTTTTCCTCTGTATGATCGGGCAGTCATCCATTCTTTTTTCATCGTGTGACCCATCAGTTTTGATGATGTGACCTGTCAGGAAGCATTCGCCCTCTTCAAATTTCTCTGCCTCCACCAGCCAGAACGGACAGGCTGTGCAGGCTTTCGGCAGTTCTTCCGCTGCCACCATGAATCCATGTGCATCATAATTTGTTATCATGTTTTTCTCATTCACCTTCTCTCTGGCAAGCGTTCTCACCGCGTCTGCCTTTTCACCTTAAAAAGTGCTAAAACCTGTTATCCATCCATACAGTGTTCTGGCAGACTGTACGCGCCGCCATGTTTTCACGATGCTCCGATAATGTCTTTCGGCTTGCCATCATCAGTGAACACGTTGCCGTCGTGTTCAGACAGGGCGGATGCCCTGTTTCGGCTTCTATCCTTTGAACATTTCCTTCAGCAACTCCGTCGCTTCTTTTGCGATCTCGCCGCCTGCTTCAATAACCTGTTTCATAAGTTCCTTCTGTTTGTCCGTTTCTTCCTGTGTTGGAAGCTCCAGTGCATTCACTCCCTGTTCCATTGCTTTGAAGACCGCATACAGGATCAGCATACAATCCTCTTTTGTTTCGTACTCTGCTACTTCTTCACAGCATCCGTCATACACCATGAGTGTGTGTCTGATCTTGTCTTCCTTCTTTCCTTTGGCATACTCCTTTGTCTCTTCGTACCCGATTCCTTCAATGTGTCCGGACAGGTTGTACAGCTTCTCTTTGTTCTGCGATAAAATAAACATGTCGTCCTCCTTAATATTCATAGCCTTTGTTCGCGTCTGCATCGTCATAACCTTTCACCATGATCTGATCGTAGCAGTCCCAGCAGACCAGTCTGCACCGGATCCCGTTTGCGTCTGTCGTGTACCGCATGTCTTTCCGATCAGCGTGGTGTCCACAGATCGGACACCTTCGGAAACCGCTTTTCTTTGTTCTTGCCATTATCTTCCCTCCTTCCTTTTCTCTATCTTGTCTAACTGCTGCATGATTTTCTCGTATCTTCTTCTGTTGCTTTTCTGTGCCTGGTATTCTTTCGCAAGGCTCTGTGTGTCTTCTCCTTTTATTGCTGCTTCTGCCATCTGATCCGCTGCCTGCTCCATCTTTTTCTGTGCTCCTGCTTCTTTGTCGTATGCCATGCAGTAACATTCGTGCATCAGCTCTTCCGGGATCTGATTTTCTTTTATTTCTTTTCTTAATCTTTCGTTTTCCAGGCTCAGTCTGGCGGCTGCGTCCTTGTTTTCTATCTCAACTCTGTGTATGGTTTCATTTCTTTTCTTTAGTGTCTTGATCTCTTCCTTCAGCTCGTCTGTTTGTTCCTGCGCGATCTCTGCGCAGCGTTTCATACTGTACGCAGTGTCTTCTCTGATATTTTCCTCTGCCAGCTCCAGGACGCCCTCCATCGCGAATCCGACGTAACGATCTTTCTGATCTCTTCGATTGCCTGTCTTTCCTGGTCTTTCGTTGTCATGCCTGTCCCTCCTCGTTTTCTCTTTTCTATGTACTCCCCGACATTTCTGTCGGGGACATCCTATGCCGTCAATCCTGCGCGAACTGTTTCGCCCATCTTCAGGCCGATCATAACGTACTTGATTCTTTCCTTGTCTGCTTCTGTCAGCTGCTCCAGCAGTTCAACGAACTCACGTGCGTCTTCGGCCTTACGGTTTACAGTTTCTTTTCTTCTGTCAACTGCTGCCATGTTCATCCCTCCTTCTTCTTATGCTGTTACCAGTTCATAGTCTTCCAGCAATTCCTTCAGGTTGATCTTTCTCCAGCGATGAAGTTTCTTGTCTCCTGTGATATTCTTTACTGGTTCCGGAAGCGGCTCGCCTGTGATGACGTTTCTCTCCCAGAAAAGATACTGTTTCAGTGAATTGTGATAATGTCCATCATTATGTACTTCGATGAATTTATGTTCATTTCTCTTATTTCTATAGATTGTGATTGTTGTCATGTCTTCTTGCCTCCTTGCAACTTGTTTTTCTTCTTTACCCCGCCTATACTATGTATTAAGTCGTTGCAGCGGCTTAATACATAATAGGAAGGTGGTGTTTTTGTGGATCGTGAGAAAATTTCTTCTGTAGTAGATAAAGCTTTTTCTTCATCTTTTGCTGAATGGGAACATCAGATCGAACGTGATCTTTACCCTGATGCTTTTGCTGATCAATACAGCTGGTTGCATGTGAAGGACGCTTTATCTAAAAATAACCGTTTTCTGAAGGAAGCACTGAAGTCTGCGCTTTGTGATGTTCTTTCAGATCTGTAGTTATTCTTCTTTCTGGCCATCCGCTCCGGTGGGTGGCTTTTCTCTTAAAATCATTTCAAGAATCTGTGGAAGCACTGCTGTTTCCTGTGGTGTCACGTTTCCGCCTCCCTGAAGGACTCTTTCTGCAAATTGATCCATTTTGTTGATCAGTTCCTTTCGTTCCGTCTCTTTTCATCTCCCTTCTGTTCCGTATATTTACATGATAGTCTCTTTACGTAACTTTGTCAACACATTTTTGTCACTGTACGGAACTTTTTTGTTGACCTTTTATATTCAACGTGGTATTGTGTAATCAGAAAGAAGGTGAATGACATGACGCAAGGCGAACGCGTGAAAGAAGTCCGCAAGGCTTTAGGCCTTACACTTGACAAGTTCGGCGAAAAAGTTGGCGTAAAAAAGCAGACCGTCAGCCGCATCGAAAACGGTGTTAATAATGTCACTGATCAGATGGTGCTTTCGATCTGTCGCGAATTTAATGTAAATTATGATTTCTTAATGAATGGCGAAGGGGAAATGTTTGACGATCTGCCGCAGACGGTTCTCGACGAATTGTGTGCACAGTACGATCTGGATGATCTGGACAGGACTCTGGTAGAAATGTATATAGAAATGCCGGAGCAGGTTCGGGACTACCTGAAGCAGGAGATCCGGAAGCGATTCCTGAAGGAAGACACAAAAAAATAAGGGAACCCATATGGATTCCCTTTTTTCTCACTTCGGAGTGTGTATGTATATGTACTTGATGAATCTGTAGATCCGCTTCAGTTGATCCTCCGAAGTGATCTTCCGGAGCAGTGCGTCGATCTTCTGGCGTATGTCCATCCGCATCACCTTCCTTCTGGTTTCATTATATCTCAAATTATGGAAGAAAAAAGGTGATCGGTGCCTGTTTCCCGAAATCGGGAAATAACACCAGAAACCGACTGCTGCCGTCACAAACCTGCTATACTATTTGTAAACCGAATCATATAGATCACTCATTTTGACATCCAGGGCGCGGGCGATCGCTTCCAGCTGGTTCAGCGTAGGCGATACAAGGCCGTTTTCGATATTGTTCAGCGTTGTCTTCCCGATTCCTGTGGCGGCTTCCAGCTGCTTCAGCGTCATCCCTCTTTTGTTCCTGGCTTGCCATGTTAAGACTTCCATGTGCTTTCCTCCTGTGTAGTGTAGGATGCACATATCTCGTCAAAATATGAAAAAGGACAGCCGCGTCAACGACTGCCCCTTCTCATGTGTCTATGCTCCACAGCTTTACGCCAAGAACAGACACGGATCACACCCTCTATTCTAGCATAAAGCTGTGTTGCTGCATAGCTTTATTTTTTTATACCCTTTTCAGGGTTCTATGTTAGAAAGAAGGTTTTTTATGAATACATATTTTCATCCGCAGCCGGAACTGTACGGCCTGCGTGTAGTTAAATACATAAGATGCAGCCACGAAGGTCAGGTGCTGCATGGCGATACTCTGGAAGCCCAGGACACGCTCCTAAATGAATTTATTGAAGCAAATCACATGGTACTTGTAGACACTTTCGTTGACGAAGCACTGACTGCCAGAAAAAGATATACCAAAAGAAAAGAATTTGTCCGCCTGCTGGACGGTGTGCGTGCTCATGCCTTTGACATGATTCTCTTCACTAAGTTAGACCGCTGGTTCCGTAATATCGGAGACTACCACAAGATCCAGGAGATTCTCGACGCAAACAATGTGCAATGGAAGGCGATCACAGAGTCTTATGATACTACCACGACGAACGGCCGTCTGCATATCAATATCCGTCTGTCTGTGGCCCAGGACGAATGTGACCGTGATAGCGATCGTATAAAAGACGTATTTTCATACAAGTTGAAAAATAAGACGTACATATCCGGCAGCCTTCCGCGTGGCTTGATGCTTGACGAAGAAAAGCACGTGATCATAGATCCAGAGTGGCATCAGTTCGCCCTGGACATGTTCGATCACTTTGAAGCCACAGGAAGCAAGCGCGGCACACTTCTCTACCTTCAGGAAAAGTATGACATGCGCCTGTGTTATGACACTGTTGTCCGGAATCTTCGCAACCCTCTGTATAAAGGAATGTACAGAGACGATCCAGGCTTCTGTGAATGTACAATCACTCCGGAGCGCTTCGATCGCATTCAGCTTCTCGGTCGTAAGAATGTACGACATCGGAAAACGAATCGTACATACATATTCACAGGACTTCTGATCTGCTCTAGTTGCAAACATTATCTTGTCGGTGCTGCTACTACCGCAACGCTTGCTCATGGTGTAAAAAAAGAGTACAGATCTTATCGTTGCAACCAGCGTTATCAGTCACACAGCTGTGACCGTGCCAGAACATACCGTGAGCAGGACGTCGAAGACTATCTTCTCGGTCATGTGCGTCCTGCGCTGTCCCAGTATATTGCACAGTATGAAGTGTCTTCTTCCAGTATGCAGAAAAAGGATCCTGCTGCTGATGCCGCAAAGATCCGCCGTAAATTAGAAAAACTCTATGATCTGTTTATGGATGACTTAATTGATAAAGAATCATACAGGGAAAAATATGACGATCTCCAGGAGCAGCTGAAGAAATGCCAGGCTGTTGTCCCTGTTCCTCGTCGCGATCTTTCCGAAGTGAAGTCACTGCTTGCTCAGAATTGGGAAGAAATATACCAGGCTTTTACTGCTGCCGAAAAGAACACTTTCTGGAAGTCTTTTATTGAATCTATCCTTGTGTACGAAGATGGAAGCATGGATATTT
>OOAZ01000492.1_pt1 | contig 34471 bp, 27 predicted proteins | sample 1671221 | NCBI WGS metagenome assembly OOAZ01 (sample SAMN06348134, study PRJEB24527) | human gut metagenome | biome: human gut; feature: ankylosing spondylitis patient; material: feces | host: Homo sapiens | place: China | collected 2015-10
AGAACCGGGGACTCGCACTGCTCTTGATCGTTCTGATCCCGGTGATCTTTGTGTTCACGAGGATCGTACAGAAGCGGATGCTCACGGCGCAGCTTGCAAACCGTGTGGCGGTGAGCCGTGTCACAAACCATGTTCCGGAGACGATCCGCTGTATCCGGACGATCCACACGCTTGGAAAAGAGACGTACATGGAGAAACGGTATGATGACTATATCGGGGAGAGTTATTCCGCGATCGAGAAGACAAACTTCTACGATGCAGTCTACTCACCGGTGATCCTGTTCTTAAACGCGGTCGCCGTTGCAGCCGTGATGCTGCTCGCCGCGTCCGGAAATGCGAAGGTCCTGGCTTTGTTCGGCATGTCCGTGGGAACGTCGGTTGCAGTCATCAATTATATTTCCCAGGTGTTCTCCCCGATCGAGAATCTTGGAATGGAGATCCAGACGATCCAGTCGGCGGTTGCCGGTGTATACAGGATCAATGAGTTCCTGGCGAAACCGGAGAGGGAGAGCATGAAGGAGACCATGCCGGAAAATTCCGGGAAATCGGAGCCGGAAAAAGAAAAGGACAGAGAGACTGATACCGGAGATGAGCGGAAGGAAAAGAAGAACACAGAGGGAAAACCGTGCATGGATCACGGGGGATCGAAAGAACAACCCTGTGTAGAATTTAAGAATGTTACTTTCGGCTACGATGACCATGTTGTTTTGAAAAATTTAAGTTTCGCGATCTACCCGGGCGAGCAGGTAACGCTGACGGGGCGCACCGGCGCCGGAAAGAGTACGATCTTTAAACTCCTTCTGGGACTTTACCGGCCGAATTCCGGTGAGGCGCTGATCGAGGGCGAGGAGGCATACCGGATCCCGGACAGGGAGAAGCGGACGAAGTTTGGTTATGTGGAGCAGTCGTTCCACATGGTCCCGGGGACGGTGCGCGACCAGATCACGCTGTTTGATGCGGCGATCGGGGATGAGGAGGTTCAGGCAGCTGCAGAGCTTGTGGGACTTCACGAGACGATCATGGGACTGGACCAGGGATATGACACGTTATGTAAACCGGAAATCTTCTCTCAGGGACAGTGGCAGCTTTTGTCTATCGCAAGAGCGGTTGCGGGAGAGCCGAGGATCCTGCTTCTCGATGAGATCACGGCGAATCTGGATGCAGATACGGAGGAGATGGTGCTCCGGGCGCTGAAGAGTGCGTCTGAGGGGCGGACGGTGATCTCGATCTCGCATCGGGTTTATCAGAGAGATGCGGGGGAGAGAATCAGGTATTTGGAGATTTAATTTTCATTTACAAATTAAGGAAACGGGAATATAATAAGCCGAAGAAAAATACCGCTTTTTGTCAGGTTTGCATTCGGGAATCTTTGGTCCCGGAGGGTACTTTCCTGGCAGAGCGGTCTGACGGGAGGTAAAAATGCCAATTTTATTTGCAATTGTATTCCTTGTGTTGATCTTTAAATGTGTCGGTCTTGTCCTCGGAGTCTGCGGAAAGCTTCTTGGTGCGGTCCTCAGTCTGTTTGGATTTATCGTATCGGTCGCGATCGGAGCTGTTGTGTTCGGACTTTCTACGGCGTTTGCGCTGGTGCTGTTATGCATCGCGGCAGTATGGCTTTTGATCAAGCTGATCGTTTAGAGTTTTGCTGAAGCGCTAAAATCCGCGGCGGAGTCTTGACAAACGGGAGAAAATCCATTAAAATCCATCATATATGCATATCAGACAGGCCTTGAAGAGGGAAAGTAGATGAAGGGCGGCATTTCAGAGAGAAAGCGGATGGTGAGAGCTTTTATGTGCGCGTCGTTGAACCGGCCTCGGAGCTTTGTGCGAGAGATGGAAAATGTCGTAATGGACAGCTAAGATCACGGAGATCGGGATTGCTGCGGAACGACTGCATCGTTAAGTACAGCGTAGATCCGGCGTTAACGGATATCAGAGGAGAGTTTCCGCGACAGGCGGAAGCTAATTTGGGTGGTAACGCCGGCTGTCGGTCCCTTGTGTGGGGAGCGGCAGCCTTTTTTATTTCACAGGAAATTCTCCGCATCTGAAACAGAGAGACATGCAGACAATGAATTTTTATATAAAGGAGAAAACAATGGCAAGAGACAAGAAACTTGTGGAATCCATCACTTCCATGGAAGACGATTTCGCGCAGTGGTACACAGACGTTGTAAAAAAGGCAGAATTATGTGATTATGCGAGCGTAAAGGGCTGCATGGTCATCAAACCGGACGGATATGCGATCTGGGAGAATATCCAGCATGAGCTTGACAAGCGCTTTAAAAAAGCAGGCGTAAAGAATGTTTACATGCCGTTATTCATTCCGGAGAGTTTACTTGATAAAGAGAAAGACCATGTCGAAGGTTTCGCACCGGAGGTAGCATGGGTGACTCAGGGAGGTCTTGAGCCGCTTCAGGAGCGTCTCTGTGTCCGCCCGACATCCGAGACTCTGTTCTGTGATTTCTACCAGAAAGACATCCACTCCTACCGTGATCTTCCGAAGGTTTACAACCAGTGGTGTTCCGTTGTGAGATGGGAGAAGACGACAAGACCGTTCCTTCGTTCCAGAGAGTTCTTATGGCAGGAGGGCCACACAGCTCATGCGACTGCTGAGGAAGCTCAGGAGAGAACGATCCAGATGTTAAATCTCTATGCTGACTTCTGTGAGGATTTCCTTGCGATCCCGGTTGTCCGCGGACAGAAGACAGACAAGGAGAAGTTCGCAGGTGCAGAGGCAACCTACACGATCGAGTCCTTAATGCATGACGGTAAGGCACTTCAGTCCGGAACCAGCCACAACTTCGGGGATGGTTTTGCGAAGGCATTCGGAATCCAGTATTCTGATAAAGATAACCAGTTAAAATATGTTCACCAGACATCCTGGGGTATGACAACACGTATGATCGGTGCGATCATCATGGTTCACGGTGACAACAGCGGACTTGTCCTGCCTCCGAGAATCGCTCCGACTCAGGCAGTCATCATTCCGATCCAGCAGCGCAAAGAAGGCGTTCTTGAGAAAGCAGATGAACTGTTTGCAGCACTCAAGGCAGCTGGCATCCGTGTCAAAGTAGACGACACCGACAGAAGCCCGGGATTCAAATTCGCAGAGCAGGAAATGAGAGGAATTCCGGTTCGTATCGAATGTGGACCGAAGGATATCGAGAACGGACAGGCTGTTATCTGCCGTCGTGATACAAGAGAGAAATATGTCGTTTCCTTTGAAGAACTTGCGTCCAAAGTTCAGGAAGTTCTTGATCTTATGCAGAAGGAAATGCTGGAGCGCGCACGTGCACACCGCGATGCTCACACTTATGTTGCAACAAACTACGAAGAATTCAAAGACACCATCAACAACAAACCGGGCTTTGTCAAAGCTATGTGGTGTGGAAACCGCGAGTGCGAGGACAAGATCAAAGAAGATGTTCAGGCAACATCCAGATGTATGCCGTTTGAACAGGAGCATCTGAGCGATGTCTGCGTATGCTGTGGAAAACCGGCGAAGAAGATGGTTTACTGGGGAAGAGCATACTAATATGAAATTAACGATTCCATCCGATGCAGAAGAAATTCTGCGGGTTTTAAATGAAAATGGTCATGAGGCTTATGTAGTCGGAGGCTGTGTCCGGGATTCTATTCTGGGACGCTGCCCCAACGACTGGGATATCACCACTTCTGCCTCTCCATATCAGGTCAAGGAATTATTTCCACGCACGATAGATACCGGGCTCCAGCACGGTACTGTCACGGTAATGATGGATAAGGAAGGTTATGAGGTGACAACTTACCGTGTGGACGGTGAATATGAAGATGGCCGTCATCCGAAGCAGGTGACGTTTACTTCCAGTCTGGAAGAGGATCTGAAACGCAGAGATTTCACGATCAATGCCATGGCATACCATCCGAAGGAGGGGATTGTCGATCTTTTTCACGGGATGGATGATATGCAGAACAAGGTCATCCGTTGTGTAGGTGATCCGCTGGAGCGCTTTCATGAGGATGCACTGCGTATCATGAGGGCAGTGCGTTTTTCGGCACAGCTTGGTTTTGAGATCGAGGAAGAGACGAAGGCGGGGATCAGCAGACTGACTCAGAATCTCCGAAATGTCAGTGCCGAGAGGATTCAGGCAGAGCTTGTGAAGCTTCTTGTCTCGCCGCATCCGGATTATCTCCGTGTGGCATATGAAACAGGAATCACGAAAGAGTTTCTGCCGGAGTTTGACCGCTGCATGGAAACGGAACAGAACACCCCGTACCACTGCTTTACCGTTGGAGAGCATATCCTGCACAGTCTTCTTTATGTGGAGGCGGACAAGGTGCTACGCCTGACAATGCTGCTTCATGATATTGCGAAACCGGTTATGAAGACCACGGACGAAAACGGACGGGATCATTTCAAAATGCATTCGGTAAAAAGTGAGGAGATGTCGAAGCAGATCCTTCGCCGGCTGAAATTTGATAATGATACGATCATGCAGGTTTCCCATCTGATCCGTTATCATGACGACAGACCGGAGGGACAGATGAAATCTGTGAGAAGGGCTGTGAACAGGATCGGGGAGGAACTTTTTCCATTATATCTTAAAGTCCAGAAAGCAGATATGCTGGCACAGAGCGAATACCGCCGTGATGAAAAGATTGCCCGGCAGGAGAGCGTAAAAGCTTGCTATGAGGAAATGTTGAAGCAGAATCAGTGCGTTTCCCTCAAGACACTGGCAGTGACCGGAAGAGATCTGATCCAGGCAGGATACAAGCCGGGACCGGAACTTGGCGAGATCCTGAACCGGCTTCTGGAGCACGTTCTGGATGTTCCGGAGGATAATACAAAAGAAAAATTAATGTCACTCATCTGACATCCTTAAGGCTGTTGCGGCTGCACATGAAGCAGTACCGCGGCAGTCTTTTTTGCATTTCTGCGTGACGGGGTACATAAGATAGAAGGTACAAAAACAAGAGGGGGATTTTAATTTGTATGATTATGGATTCAGTACGCTGGAACAGTACAGCCTGACCGTGCTCTCCACAGCCCGCACGCGGGGGGCGCTTCTCTGCCGCTGCGAGGAGGGGCTTTTTATCCTGAAAGAATTCAAGGGGACGGAGAAGAAGCTTAAGAAGCAGCAGGAGCTTCTCGAGGGACTTTCGGCTGCCGGCTGCCGGGTTGACCGCTATCTTCCGAATAAAGAAGGAAATCTGGTCAGCCGGGACCGTGATAATATTCCATACACACTGCAGTTCTGGTATGAGGGAAGGGAGTGCGATACCAGGTCGGAGGAGGATATCCTGCGGAGCGTGCGGACTCTGGCACAGATGCATAAATATATGAAACTTCCACTGGTTCAGGATTATATGGAACCTTCACTGGAAGATATCTATCAGAGACATAATCAGGAACTGCGAAAGATCCGTAAATTTATCCGCAAAAAAGGGGCATCCTGTCAGTTCGAAAAACTGTATCTGGCGACGGTGGAGGATTATCTGGAAAAAGGTGACATGGCATTGGGGCTTCTGCGAGATTCTGCCTATTCGAAACTTCGACAGGATGTGACAGAAAACGGCTGGATCTGCCACGGGGAGTATAACCAGCATAATGTCCTTATGATCAGAAAAGAGACTGCAGTCACCAGCTTTGCGCACTGGGGCTTTGATGTGCAGATGGCTGATCTGTACCGTTTTATGCGAAAGATCCTTGAGAAATATAACTGGGATGTGCGGCTTGGAATGAAAATGCTCAGTGCCTATCACAAAGAAAAAAGTATCTCGGAGGATGAATGGCAGAATATCCATATCCGCTTTCTTTATCCGGAAAAATACTGGAAACTGGCAAACTATTACTATTCCCACAACAAAGCCTGGATCTCAGAAAAAAACACGCAGAAGTTAAAGAAGCTGACAGGGCAGAAAGAAGCCTGGCAAAACTTCGGAGCAAAATGTCTCGAAAATTATCCTTTTTGATTGTTTTTTATCAGGAACAAGGTTAAAAATTGGTAAATTTGACTGTAACTGTACGGTTTTCTCTTCCTTTTTTACGCAAAGAGGTGTATAATATAAAGCACCAATGGTCTTACAAAAAGACTGGAAAATACTATCAACAGGGAGGTATATCAGTATGGATTACAAAGAGGTATATGAGCAGTGGCTGTCCAACCCATACTTTGATGAAGCGACAAAGGAAGAATTAAAAAATATTGCAGAAGATGATAATGAGATCAAAGAACGTTTTTATATGGATCTGGAGTTCGGTACCGCAGGTCTCCGTGGAATCATCGGAGCCGGAACCAACCGCATGAACATCTATGTAGTAAGAAGAGCAACTCAGGGTCTTGCAAACTACATCGCAAAGGTTGACAAGAAATCACAGGGTGTTGCGATCGCATACGATTCCCGTCATATGTCACCGGAATTTGCCGAGGAAGCAGCTCTCTGTCTTGCAGCAAACGGAATCAAGGCATATATCTTTGAATCACTGAGACCGACACCGGAACTTTCTTTTGCAGTACGTCACCTCGGATGTGTTGCAGGTATCAACGTAACAGCCAGCCATAACCCGCCGGAATACAACGGATATAAGGTATACTGGGAAGATGGCGCACAGATCACACCGCCTCACGACAGCGGAATCATGGGAGAAGTTAAATCCATTTCTGACTGGAATACTGTTAAGACTATAGACAAGGCAGAAGCAGAAAAAGCAGGTCTGTTCCAGGTGATCGGCAAAGAAGTAGACGATGCTTACATGGCAGAACTTAAGAAACAGGTTCTTCACATGGATGCGATCAAGGCTGAGGGCAAGAACCTCAAGGTTGTTTACACACCTCTTCACGGTACAGGAAACATCCCGGCAAGAAGAATCCTCAAAGAACTTGGATTTGAGAACGTTTACGTTGTCAAAGAACAGGAACTGCCGGATGGAGATTTCCCGACAGTAAGCTATCCGAACCCGGAAGCAGCAGAGGCATTCGAACTTGGACTGAAACTTGCCAAAGAAGTAGATGCAGACCTCGTTCTGGCAACAGACCCGGATGCAGACCGTCTTGGTGTACGTGTCAAGGACAAGAACGGCGAATATCATGATCTGACAGGAAACATGTCAGGCTGCCTGCTTGCAAACTATGAGATCAGCCAGAAGAAAGCGATCAACGGAAGTCTTCCGGAGGATGGCGCTCTGATCAAAACCATCGTTACCACAAACCTGGCAGATGCGATCGCCAAAGGATACGGCGTAAAACTGATCGAAGTTCTGACAGGATTCAAATTCATCGGACAGCAGATCCTCGGATTCGAGCAGAGCGGCAAGGGAAGCTATCTCTTCGGATTTGAAGAGAGCTACGGCTGCCTGATCGGTACATATGCAAGAGACAAAGATGCGATCGTAGCTACAATGGCACTCTGCGAAGCTGCTGCATACTACAAGACTCAGGGCAAGACTCTCTGGGATGCAATGATTGAGATGTACGAACAGTTTGGTTACTACAAGGATGCAATCCAGTCTGTAACCATGAAGGGAATCGAAGGACTTCAGAAGATCCAGGAGATCATGAACTCCCTGCGTCAGAATCCGCCGGCAGAGTTTGCAGGACACAAGGTCGTTGCTGTAAGAGACTACAAGGCAGACACGATCACAGATGTGGCAACAGGCGCAGTGAAACCTACAGGACTTCCGAACTCCAACGTTCTGTACTATGAACTGACAGATGATGCATGGGTATGCGTTCGTCCGTCCGGAACAGAGCCGAAGGTTAAATTCTACTACGGCGTTAAGGGAACTTCCCTTGCAGATGCAGATGAGAAATCTGACATCATGGGCAAGGCAGTTCTGGATATGGTTGACTCCATGAAATAATCAGGTAACTGGCGTATGCAGGAATTTGACAGATTTATGGAAGTTGTCCGGGAACTCCGGAAGAAATGTCCGTGGGACAGTGTGCAGACACATGAAAGCCTGAAGCCATATCTTATGGAGGAAGCAGGGGAAGTCCTTGAGGGGATCGATCACCTGAATGCAGAGGGCGACAGCCAGAATCTCTGCGAGGAACTGGGAGACGTTCTGTTCCAGGTTGCACTTCACAGTGTGATCGCGGAGGAAGAAGGGCTTTTTACGATCAAGGATGTGATCTCGGGCGTGGAATCCAAGATGAAATTCCGTCATCCGAAGATTTTTTCACCGGATGATGCAGAGGCAGTGTCTTTGTCTTGGGATGAATTGAAAGCCCGTGAAAGACAGAAGAAATCAGAGTGATTTTTTCTTTAAAAAAACGACAGGAGGCAGCCTCCAATGGCAGGAAAAGCCTTGACAATTTGACACAAAAGGTATATATATAGTAAATAGCGTGCATATGCCAGGAAGCATTACGCAATAAATTAAGAAAGAGATTATTTAGAGGAGGAAACACCATGAATAAAACAGAATTAGTAGCAGCAATGGCGAAAGAAACAAACCTTTCCAAGAAAGACGTAGAGGCAGTTTTAAAATCTTTCACCGACGTTGTGGCATCCGAATTAAAAAAAGGTGGAAAAATCCAGTTAGTAGGTTTTGGTACATTTGAAGTAAGCGAAAGAGCAGCAAGAGAAGGAAGAAATCCTCAGACTGGCGAGACAATGACGATCGCAGCTTCCAAAGCACCGAAATTCAAAGCAGGAAAAGCTCTGAAAGATCTGGTAAACGAATAATTATAGCGTAAGCTGGGGGAACGATGAGTTCCCCCATTTTTTAACGGAATTTAAAGGAGAAACTTATGAGACTTGACAAATATCTGAAGATCTCACGTCTGATCAAGAGAAGAACCGTGGCGAACGAAGCATGTGACGCAGGAAGGGTCCTTGTCAATGACCGTCCTGCCAAAGCATCCGCACAGGTCAAGGCAGGCGATACCATTGAGATCCAGTTTGGCGGCGGCAAGAATGTCAAAGTAGAAGTTCTGGAAGTAAAGGATACTGTCCGCAAGGAAGACGCGGAGAATCTTTATAAATATCTCTGATCGCAGATAATGCCCGGTCTATCTGCCCTGATCTTTACATAAACTGAAATGTAATGGATCAAATGGAACGACAGGAGGCAGAGAGATGGAACAGAGCACCGCACGGCAGCCTCACAGACTGGTCCTCGAAAACAGGAAAAAAAGCATGATTTCGGGAGTCCAGGATGTCCAGTCCTTTCATGAACAGGAAATCCTTCTTCTGACCGAGGAAGGGAAGCTCCAGATCAAAGGCGAAGGACTTCATGTTAAACGACTGAACCTGGAAAAAGGTGAGGCAGATATCGAGGGCAAAATAAACAGCCTGATCTATCTTTCCAGAAACACCCCGAAGAAGGACGAGAAACTTCTGAAACGGATGTTTCGCTGAAAATGAGCAGTTATATGGAAAGAGAGACGTTCCTGTTTCTGATAGCGTCAGGAACCGGTGCAGGGCTGTTTTTGTTTTACAGGGTCCTGGGAATTTTTCGCTGGATGTTTCCGGGGCGGAGATCTGTGGCGTTTTTTGACCTTTTGTACTGGATTCTGTCAGGTAGTGTGGTTTTTGCAGAGCTTTACCAGTATAATGAAGGCGTTTTGAGGCTCTTTTTGCTGCCTGCCGTCTTTTTGGGGGCTTTTTTGATGAATTCTTTGTTAAAGAGGTTGCTATTTCTTGTTAAAAGAGGTAAAATTTTAATAATTATGGAAAACCGCTTTTGTAATTGGAAGAGGGGAAAGCAGATTGAAAAAGTCCAAAAAAAAGAAAAAAAACACAAGAATATTAAATAATTACCTCGGGATGGCTCTGATATCGGTAGTTGTTGTGCTTCTTCTGGGAGTTCTTACAGTGCAAAGTAATGAACTGAAAGCCAAAATCTCATCCTACGATACAAGAGCAGCAGAGATAAGAACTTCGATAGAAGAAGAACAGGATCGAACCAAACAGATCGACGAAGAGAAAGAATATATGCAGACAGATGAATATGTGGCAGAGATCGCCAGAGACCGTCTCGGGCTTGTCAAAAGCAATGAGATTGTTTTTGAAGAGGAGAAATAACACATATTTTGAAGAAAACTTTTCTGAAATAGCTGACAGTATTTGACAGATATTTTATAAAATCCCTTTTATAATTTCCCTTAATGAAGACATCAGGGGAGGGGAAAACATGCAGGAATGGATAATTGCCATGCTCGTGCTCAGCATTCTGCTGATTTTGCGGGACATGGCAAAAACTGTTTTGAAGGGAAGAAAATCCAGAAAAGAAGAGCCTTTTCCTTTAGGCGGAGAACATCCCCAGAAAGAAAAAGTAGAACGGTACGCAGCCTCATTTCAGAAACTTGCAGATACTTTTTATGGAATGCCATATAAGAAAGAATATTTAAGCAGTGCCCAGGTTGAGAATGTTATCCGGGAGACGGGAGAACGTTTCTGCAGAAACTGTTACCGGAGAGAACTGTGCTGGGGAGACCACGCAGAGGAGATGTATCTGTGCGGGGAGGCAATGGTACGTGCGATAGAGCAGGCGGATGAGGAGAAGATCGAAGAAGCACGGAAACGATGTGGAGAGAACTGCGGCAGATCAGCGCAGTACCTGGAATCCCTGAAGGACTGTTTTCAGAAGGAAAAGCAGGAGATGATCTGGGGGAACCGGATGATCGAGAGTCGGCTTGCAGTTGCACAGCAGTTGAATGAGATTTCACATATTATGCAGCAGGTTGCAGAAGATCTCTATGATATCAGTGCGGCGGAACCCGTTTTTCAGGAAGAACTTGCCAGGAGTCTTCGAAAGCGTCATGTGATCCTGAAACGGGCATGGGTCATGGACAAGGTCGAAGGGCGCAGACAGATTTTTCTGACCATGCGCGCCAGAAGCGGACAGTGTGTTGCTGTATCAGAAATCTCGCAGATTTTGTCCGGGATATGCGAATGCACAATGACCTCGGCACAGGGGAGCCGCTGTATTGTGAACCGGGATTTCCATACGGTTCACTTTGTGGAGGATGTCAGCTATCAGATGCTGTATGGTGTCGCAAAGCTTACCAGAGAAAAGGAAAAAGTTTCAGGAGATAATTACATCTGCCGACAGGAGGATGGAGGAAAATTTGTGATGTGTCTTTCGGACGGAATGGGTTCTGGAATGGATGCGTGCAGGGAAAGTGAGATTGTGGTAGAATTACTGGAGCAGTTCATGGAATCAGGTTTTTCACAGGAGGCAGCGGCGAGAATGGTCAATTCTGCCCTGATTCTGAATGGACGGGAAGGTATGTTCTCCACAGTTGATATCTGTGCAGTGGACCTTTATACGGGAATCTGTGAATTCCTCAAGGCAGGAGCAGCAGCTACTTTTATCAGGAGAGATCATTGGGTAGAGGCAATCTCATCGGAGAGCCTTGCGGCAGGTCTGGTACAGAGAATTGATTTTGACACAGCCTCACGGAAACTGTATCATGGGGACTGTCTTGTTATGATGACGGACGGAGTTCTGGATGCCCTTCCAACAGACTGTGAAGAAGAAACAATGAAAGAAATCATTCTGGATGTGCAGGAGAGTGCTCCGCGTGAGATCAGCCGGGGAATTCTGGAGAGAGTGCTTGGCTACAGTGACTATCGGGCGAGAGATGACATGACCGTGCTGGTTGCCAATGTAGTAAGAAAGTAAAGGACATAAGAAAATGCGGGAAAAGACATTCGATAAAGTAAAGGATTTTGTGAAAGAAAATGAAATGCTCGCCAGGAACTGCGCGGTCATTGCGGGCGTATCCGGTGGAAACGATTCTATGACGATGCTGCATCTTCTGAGGAGACTGAGAGAGATCTGGCATTTTCATCTCCGGGTGGTGCATGTGAACCATGGGATCCGGGGAGCGGAGGCAGACAGGGATCAGCGGATGGTGGAGACTGTATGCACCGAATGGAATATCCCATGCAGCGTGTATCGCTATGATGTCCCGGAGCTTTCGGTGAAATGGAAACTGGGAACAGAAGAAACGGGAAGGATCGTGCGCAGGCAGGCTTTTGACGCAGAGACGCACAAGTGCCGGAAACAATATGCGGTTGTCCGTACGGCACTGGCACATAATAAGAACGATCTTGCCGAGACAATGCTCCATCATCTGGCGAGAGGGACAGGTCTCAGGGGCTTATGTTCTCTGAAACCGGTGAATGGAGAGGTGATCCGTCCTCTTTTGTGTTTAGAAAGAAGAGAAATTGACGATTATATTAGAGAGTGCGGGATCCCGAGTGTCCTGGACAGCACGAATCTGGAGGATGAATATACGAGAAACCGCATCCGCAGGCATCTTCTTCCTGTGATGGAGCGAGAGATCAATGCCAAAACGGTTGAGCACATGGCAGAGACTTCGAGGCTGCTCTCAGAGGCGGAGGAGTTTCTGACAGACGAGGCGGCGCAGCTGGCCGCAGATTATTACAGAGAACCGGATGGAAGTTACTGCCTTGGAGAAGGATTTTTTCAGAAAAAACAGATCCTCAAAAGCTATGGAGTCCGGACGATCCTTGAAAAACTGAGCGGCCGCAGCCGGGATCTCACACAGACGCATATCCGGCAGGTACTGGAACTTTATTCCTGCCGGGTGAGCAAGCGGATTTCGCTTCCATATGGACTGGAGGCTGTGCGGACTTACGATGGAGTGATCCTCAGGAAGAAAATACAGCAGAAACCGGGAACAGAAGGGCGAAAGGAACAGGAAATTCCCCTTCCAGCCACATCGGAAGAGGTGGAAACACCGTTTGGCCGGTTTACGATCAAAGTATTTTCCTATTCCGGCGAGAAGATTTTAGAAAAAAAGTATACGAAATGGTTTGATTGTGATAAAATAAAGTGCGGTTTGTCAGTCCGTACCCGCAAAACAGGAGATTATCTCATTGTCGGCAGGGACGGAGGCCGCAAAAAGCTGACCAGATGCATGATCGATGATAAATTTCCAAAGGAGACCAGAGATCAGGTACCACTGATCGCAGATGGCGGGGAGATTTTGTGGATCATAGGCGGAAGGATCAGCGAACGGTATAAAATTACTTCATGCACAAGAAATGTATTAGAAATTACATACCAAGGAGGAACCAGGTTATGAGTGAGAGAATCAAGGTTTTACTGAGCGAAGAAGAAGTGGATGCAAGAATCCAGCAGGTTGCAGCCAAGATCAGCAAGGATTATGCAGGAAAGGAAGTCCATCTGATCTGCGTACTGAAGGGCGGCGTGTTCTTTACCTGTGAACTTGCAAAGAGAATTACTGTACCGGTAACTCTGGACTTCATGTCCGTATCCAGTTACGGAGATGATACCAAGTCAAGCGGTGTTGTCAAGATCGTGAAGGATCTGGACCAGCCGCTGATCGGTAAGGATGTGCTGATCGTAGAGGATATCATTGACTCAGGAAGAACTTTAAGCTATTTGCTCAAGATTCTTGAGAACAGACATCCAAACAGCATCCGTCTGTGTACTCTGCTTGATAAGCCAGAGCGCAGAGTTAAGAAAGATGTAAAAGTAGATTACTGCTGCTTCAATATTCCAGATGAGTTTGTTGTAGGATATGGGCTTGACTATGCTCAGAAGTACAGAAACCTCCCGTTCATCGGAGTTGTGGAATTTGACGGCGAGTGAAAGGAGATTCAGTTAAGTGAACAGACAGCCAGGCAAAATTGGTCTTTATCTGGTGCTGATCGTGATGCTGGTTGCAGGATATTTTTATCTGAATAATCAGGTAACTTCCCAGAGTAATTACACGATGGAAGAACTGCAGCAGGCAGCCGAGGACGGCAAGGTGACTTCTGCATCCTTGTATCAGAACAGGGAGGTACCGACGGGATCTGTTGTGGCAGAGATCGAGGGCGAAGGACAGAAAAAGGTCAATGTAACAGATGTAAACACTGCACAGGAGATTCTTGAGAAATACGATATTCATCCGGATGTGAAGGATGTTCCGCAGGAGAGTGCTTTTCTCACAACGTTTTTACCTGTGATCCTTACAGGAGCATTTATCCTGATCCTGTTTGTCATGATGAACAGACAGATGTCAGGAGGGGGCGGCAACTCCAAGATGATGAATTTTGGCAAGAGCCGTGCAAGGATGATGCTTCCGGACGGCAAAAAAGTAACTTTTCAGAACGTAGCCGGTCTTCAGGAAGAGAAGGAAGATCTGGTGGAAGTTGTGGATTTCCTCAAATCTCCACAGAAATATACCAGTGTGGGAGCCAGAATTCCTAAGGGCGTGATCCTTGTAGGTCCTCCAGGAACAGGTAAGACACTTCTTGCCAAGGCTGTTGCAGGAGAAGCGGGGGTTCCGTTCTTCTCCATTTCCGGTTCAGACTTCGTGGAGATGTTTGTCGGTGTCGGTGCTTCCCGTGTCCGCGACCTGTTCGAAGAGGGCAAGAAGCATGCACCGTGTATCATTTTTATCGATGAGATCGATGCAGTTGCAAGACAGCGTGGAACCGGTATGGGCGGCGGTCATGATGAGAGAGAGCAGACTCTGAACCAGCTTCTTGTAGAGATGGATGGATTCGGAGTGAACGAGGGGATCATCGTTATGGCAGCAACCAACCGTGTCGACATTCTGGACCCTGCGATCCTGCGTCCGGGACGTTTTGACCGTAAGGTTGCAGTCGGCAGACCAGATGTCAAGGGACGTGAGGAGATCCTTCGCGTTCATGCCAAGGACAAACCTCTTGGCGAGGATGTTGATCTCGCACAGATCGCGCAGACAACAGCAGGATTTACAGGCGCAGATCTTGAGAACCTCCTGAATGAAGCTGCGATCATGGCGGCCAAGGCGACCAGATCCTATATCACGCAGCAGGACATCAAGCAGGCCTTTATCAAAGTTGGTGTCGGTGCAGAGAAACGAAGCAAAGTCATCTCTGACAAAGAGAAGAAGATCACAGCATACCATGAGGCTGGACATGCGATCTTGTTCCATGTGCTTCCGGATATGGATCCTGTTTATACGATTTCCATCATTCCGACAGGTGTTGGGGCAGCAGGATATACCATGCCTCTTCCGGAGAATGATGAGATGTTCAATACCAAGGGCAAGATGCTTCAGGATATCACAACGCTGCTTGGCGGCCGTGTTGCCGAGGAACTGATCTTTGGCGATATCACGACAGGTGCATCCAATGACATCAAGCGTGCGACAGGAACTGCCCGAGCAATGGTCATGCAGTATGGTATGTCAGACAAGCTTGGTCTGATCACTTATGGTGATGACGGTGATGAGGTATTTATCGGACGAGATCTGGCACATACCCGAAGCTACAGCGAGGAAGTTGCCAAGGAGATCGACCAGGAAGTACATGATATCATCGACAAGTGCCACCAGGATGCAAGAGAGATCATCACTCAGCATATGGACGTGCTCCACAAGTGTGCAGCTCTTCTTTTAGAGAAGGAAAAAGTCCACAGAGAAGAGTTTGAGGCACTTTTTACATCAGAAAAAGTTGATCTCTCAAAATAAAGTATGCAAGATGCACAAAAACAAATTGTGATTTTTGTGAACTTTGTGCACACTTTTCGGTAGACGCATGGTACTATATACATCGTAAAAACCCCCCAATACATTATATAGTTTTTGCTACACCCCATAAGAAGAAATACCTTCTCCAAAAAAGACAGCCTATCCCGCTGTCTTTTTTATTTTGTAAAAATAACCATAATCGAGACGGTATTTCAGTGGTTTTTATATTGTACTTTTATGAATTTTCAACTAGAATAGACATATGCTTAAGAATAAGGGGACTTTAATTATGGAATGGGAAAACGAAGACATTACCAGAAAAATGCAGTACATTCTGAATATGCGGCCGGTGCTGAATAAGGACGCTTTTTTCAGTGACGGAACGAGATATTACAGAAATCCTACCGAACCAAAGGCGGGGGAAACGGTAATGATCAGTTTCCGGACCCAGAAAAACAATGCAGACGCAGTATACCTTGTATCCGGTGAGAAGAAACATAAGATGAAGATCTATAAGACGGTCAAGGGCTTCGACTATTACGGAACCAAGATCGTGATGCCGGATGAGGTTTTTCGATATCACTTTGAAATTCTGTATGGTTGGGTAAACTGTTACTATAATCAGCGGGGAGTCTGTACAGAATTACAGGAACGCGATGATTTTGAGATCTATCCAGATTTCCAGACTCCGGACTGGGCGAAGGGGGCGGTGATGTACCAGATCTTTGTGGATCGTTTCTGCAACGGAGATCCGACCAACAGTGTTCTGACAGATGAATATTCTTATATTGGAGAACACTGTGAGCAGGTACATGACTGGTCCAAGACACCGGCTGTCATGGGTGTCCGGGAATTTTATGGCGGAGACCTTAAGGGCATTATGGATAAACTGGATTATCTCCAGGATCTTGGCGTGGAGGTCGTATACCTGAATCCGATCTTTGTATCGCCGAGTAACCACAAGTATGATACACAGGATTATGACTATGTAGATCCACATTATGGAAGGATCGTAGAGGACTGTGACGGACTTCTGGCTCCATGGGACCGTGAGAACTCACATGCGGCGAAATACATCAAGCGAGTTACCGACAAGAAGAATCTGGAAGCAAGTAATCAGCTTTTTGCAGAGCTGGTGCAGGAACTGCATAAACGTGGAATGAAAGTTATCCTGGATGGCGTTTTCAATCACTGCGGTTCTTTCAATAAATGGATGGACCGTGAGCGGATCTATGAAGGACAGGAGGGCTATGCGCCGGGGGCTTATATCTCAGCAGACAGCCCGTATCGTTATTTCTTCAATTTCCGTGACGAGGGAAGATGGCCGTACAACCTGTCTTATGATGGCTGGTGGACGCACGATACGCTTCCGAAGCTCAATTATGAAGGATCCAGAGAACTTTATGACTATGTCCTGAATATCGCGCGCAAATGGGTGTCTGAGCCGTATTGCGTAGATGGATGGAGACTGGATGTTGCAGCGGACCTTGGACACAGCAATGAGTTCAATCATCAGTTCTGGAAGGACTTCCGCAAGGCAGTCAAGGAGGCAAATCCGAATGCGCTGATCCTTGCAGAGCACTACGGCAACCCGGAAGGCTGGCTTCAGGGCGATGAATGGGATTCTGTCATGAACTATGATGCTTTTATGGAGCCTGTGACCTGGTTCCTGACCGGTATGGAGAAGCACAGTGATGAGTACAGAGAGGATCTGTATGGAAACAGTGAGGCGTTTATCGGTGCAATGAAGACACATATGCGTTCTCTTCATATGTCTGCCCTTCATGTGGCGATGAATGAACTGTCGAATCACGATCATTCCAGATTCCTGACAAGAACGAACCGCCGCGTGGGAAGGGTTTCCTACGCCGGAGCAGAGGCGGCTTCTGAGAATATCAATACGGCGATCATGAGAGAAGCGATCGCGATCCAGATGACCTGGCCGGGAGCACCGACTGTTTATTATGGTGATGAGGCTGGTGTCTGCGGATTTACCGATCCGGATAACCGCCGTACCTATCCGTGGGGACACGAGGACAAGGAACTGCTTTCTTTTTACAAAAAAATGATCGCGATCCACAAGAAATACCGTATCCTTCGTACAGGATCCCTCAAATTCCTGTGGAACGACTATCAGGGACTGTGCTACGGACGTTTCTCGCATATCGAGCAGATGATCGTTGTCCTGAATAACCGTGATGAGGGAAGAGAAGTCACGATCAAGGTATGGCCGGCGGGGATCACCCGTATGGAAGAAGTTTCCATGACGAGACTGATCCGTTCCAGCCAGGATGGTTACAATGACCGCCCGAAGGAGATTCGGGCACGTGCCGGAATGGTAAATCTCTATCTGCCGCCGCGCAGCGTCACTCTTCTTTATCACAAAGACAAGATTTCATAATCACGCAAAAATGCAAAGTCCGGACCTGTTTTCAAATATCACGGCTCCGGACTTTGTTTTTTTCTTGACAGAAAAGGATTGGTATGTTACGATAACCATACTTTCACGTGGTAGAGTGACTATGTGATAAACTATAAAAATAATTTAAGAGGAGATAGAGGTATGAAGAAAAAAGCAGTTGCATTGATGCTGAGCACAGTAATGGCTATGGGAATGGTTTCTGCAGCAAGTGTACAGGCGAGCGTAGAGGACAAGACCCTGATCGTAGGATTTGATGCAGAGTATCCGCCATATGGCTATATGGATGAGGATGGAGAGTACACAGGATTTGACCTGGAACTTGCTCAGGCAGTATGTGATCTGGAGGGCTGGACTCTGGATAAGAAACCGATCAACTGGGATTCCAAGGATATGGAACTGAATTCCGGATCTATCGACTGTATCTGGAACGGATTTACCATGAACGGAAGAGAAGATGACTATACTTTCTCCGTACCATACGTAGATAACAGCCAGGTGATCGTTGTTGCTGACAATTCCGGCATCGAGAAACTCACAGACCTTGCAGGCAAGACTGTTGGTGTTCAGGCAGCTTCTGCAGCACTTGATCTTCTTCAGAGCGAAGAAGAAGGCGGACAGAAAGAACTGGCAGATACCTTCGGAGCACTGAATGAATTTGCTGATTACAACACAGCATTCACAGAACTGCAGGCAGGAGCACTGGATGCACTTGCAATCGATATCGGTGTTGCCAAATACCAGCTCAACTCCAGAGGAGAGGGATTCAAGATCCTTGATGAGACTCTGAACACAGAGCAGTATGCGATCGGTTTCAAGAAAGGCAATGACGAGCTTTGCGATATCGTAAACGCAGACCTTCAGAAACTGGCAGACGACGGAACTGTAGCAGAGCTTGCTGAGAAATATGAGATCGCTGATATGGTAACTCTCAAGGCTTCTGATGATGCTGATGCGAAAGAAGATACAGAAGAAGCTTCTGATGATGCGGCAGCTGAGGAAACATCCGAAGACGCAGAATGATCAGAAATTCAAAAATACGAAATAAGATATAAGACATATGGGATGCTCCCTGGGGTCTCACCGGGGAGCATCCCTGTTGTAAGTTAATGGAGGAGAAGACATGAGTTTTCAGGTAATGTTACAGCAGCTTACCACAGGATTCGGTTCTACGCTGGTTATCTTTTTTCTGACTTTACTTTTCTCACTGCCGTTGGGGATGGTAGTATATTTCGGAAGAGTAAGCCGTTTCAAGCCACTGAGCTGGATCGTGAAAGCCTATATTTCTATTATGAGAGGAACACCGCTGATGCTGCAGCTGCTTTTGTGGTATTTCGGACCGTTTTATCTCTGGGGAATGAATATCGGGGGGTACAAATTTACAGCGATCATCCTTGGATGTTCTCTGAACTATGCAGCTTATTTTGCTGAGATCTACCGCTCCGGAATTGAATCTATCCCGGTCGGACAGTATGAGGCAGCACAGCTTCTCGGCTATAACAAGAGCCAGACATTTTTTAAGATCGTACTTCCGCAGGTTGTCAAAATCGTACTTCCGTCAGTGACGAATGAAGTTATCACCCTTGTCAAGGATACATCACTTGTATATTCTGTATCCTACATCGAGATGTTTGCACTGGCAAAACAGATCGCAGCAGCACAGACAACGGTCCTTCCGTTTGTGATCGCAGGTGTATTCTATTATGTATTCAATTTTGTTGTTGCATGGGTAATGGAATGGCTTGAAAAGAAAATGAACTATTATCGTTAGGAGGAATGGGCGTGAGTACGAATCTTCTTGAAATGAATCATATCAAAAAACAGTTTGACGGGCTTCAGGTGCTGAAAGACGTTTCCATCCATGTAGAGGAAGGAGAGGTGCTTTCTATCATCGGACCTTCCGGCTCCGGCAAGTCTACACTGCTCCGCTGTGCGACACTTCTGACACGCATCGACGGTGGAGAAATCAGCTACATGGGCAAAAAGGCGATCTGGACAGAAAATGGCAAAGTCTGTATGCCGTCCAAGAATGAGATCAAGGATATCCAGTCCTACTTCGGTCTGGTGTTCCAGAACTTCAATCTTTTTCCGCATTTTACCGTCATGAAAAATATCACAGATGCACCGATCCATGTACAGAAACGAAACAAAGACGAAGTTTATAAAGAAGCAAGAGAACTTCTGGCAAAGATGGGACTTTCTGATAAGGAAGATGCCTATCCGTATCAGCTTTCCGGCGGACAGTGCCAGCGTGTCGCGATCGCAAGGGCACTTGCACTGAATCCGAAGATCCTCTTTTTTGATGAGCCGACATCCGCACTCGATCCGGAACTTACAGGAGAAGTCCTTCGTGTTATCCGTTCTCTGGCGGATCTTCATATTACGATGGTGATCGTAACACATGAGATGAATTTTGCAAAAGATATCTCCGACAGAGTCATCTTTATGGATAAGGGCGTGATCGCAGTAGAAGGAACACCTTCCGAGGTATTTTCTTCCAGCAACGCCAGAATGAAAGAATTCCTTGGCAAATTTCATCAGGGAGAAAAATAAAGGGATTGCTTTTAATCAGGCAATGTTATATAATTTCAGCGTAAAGACAGGAAAAATACTAAGATTAACCGCAGTTACCCCTGCGGTTAATCTGGCGAGAGGATAGGAGTAAATACCATGAGTACAGACAGATATGTAAGCCCCCTTTCAGAGCGTTATGCCAGCAAGGAAATGCAGTACATTTTTTCTCAGGATATGAAATTCCGTACATGGAGAAGATTGTGGATCGCTCTGGCAGAAACAGAAAAAGAACTTGGCCTCAATATCACCCAGGAGCAGATTGACGAACTCAAGGCTCACAAGGATGATATCAACTATGACGTGGCCAGGGAGAGAGAACGTCAGGTACGTCACGACGTTATGTCCCATGTGTATGCATATGGAGTACAGTGCCCGAAAGCAAAGGGAATCATTCATCTGGGTGCAACCTCCTGTTATGTAGGAGATAATACAGATATCATCGTAATGGCAGAAGCTCTGAAGCTGGTTCAGAAGAAACTGGTCAATGTGATCGCAGAGCTTTCCAAATTCGCAGATAAATACAAGGATCAGCCTACACTGGCATTTACCCATTTCCAGCCGGCACAGCCGACAACTGTTGGTAAACGTGCTACTCTGTGGACTCAGGAATTCATGATGGATCTTGAGGATTTGGAATATGTTCTCGGAAGTCTCAAGCTTCTTGGATCCAAGGGAACAACCGGAACACAGGCAAGCTTCCTGGAACTTTTTGACGGGGATCAGGAAACAATTGACAAGATCGATCCGATGATCGCGCAGAAGATGGGATTCAAGCAGTGCTATCCGGTTTCCGGACAGACCTACTCCCGCAAAGTCGATACAAGAGTCCTGAATATTCTTGCAGGTATTGCGGCAAGTGCACACAAGATGTCCAACGACATCCGCCTTCTCCAGCACCTCAAGGAAGTTGAGGAACCGTTCGAGAAATCTCAGATCGGATCTTCCGCAATGGCATACAAGAGAAATCCAATGAGAAGTGAGCGTATTGCTTCTCTTTCCAGATACGTGATGATCGACGCACTGAATCCGGCGATCACTTCCGCAACACAGTGGTTTGAGAGAACCCTGGATGATTCTGCAAACAAGCGTCTCAGCATTCCGGAAGGATTCCTTGCGATTGACGGTATTCTTGACCTCTGTCTGAACGTAGTAGACGGACTGGTAGTATATCCGAAAGTAATCGAGAAACACATGATGGCAGAGCTTCCATTCATGGCAACTGAGAACATCATGATGGATGCAGTTAAGGCAGGCGGCGACCGTCAGGAACTTCATGAGCGCATCCGTGAGCTTTCCATGGAAGCAGGACGCACTGTGAAGGTAGAAGGAAAGGACAATAACCTTCTTGACCTGATCGCGGCAGATCCGGCATTCAACCTTACGATCGAAGAACTCAACAAGTCCATGGAGCCTTCCAGATATGTAGGAAGAGCCAAAGAGCAGACCACAGCTTTCATTGAGAAAGTGGTACAGCCGGTTCTCGACGAGCACAAAGAAATGCTGGGAATCAAAGCAGAAATCAATGTCTAAAATACAGATCAATCAAAAACACGAGGAGGATAAAGTGTTATGGTCAAAGCAGTAGTTGGAGCTAACTGGGGAGATGAAGGTAAAGGTAAAATTACCGATATGCTTGCTCAGGAGGCAGATATCATCGTAAGATTTCAGGGAGGTGCAAACGCAGGTCATACAATCGTAAATGACTATGGTAAATTTGCACTGCACACACTTCCGTCAGGTGTATTCTACAATCACACCACAAGCGTGATCGGAAATGGTGTTGCTCTGAACATTCCGGTGTTCTTCAAAGAATATAACGAAGTGATCGAGAGAGGAGTTCCGGCACCGAAGATCATGATCTCCGACAGAGCACAGATCGTAATGCCATATCACATCCTGTTCGATCAGTATGAAGAAGAACGTCTTGGCGGCAAATCTTTCGGATCCACCAAATCCGGTATCGCTCCGTTCTATTCAGATAAATATGCAAAGATCGGTTTCCAGGTAAATGAACTGTTCCACGACGATGCCCTGAAAGAAAAAGTAGAGCGCGTTGTTGCAACAAAGAATGTTTTACTGGAGCACCTGTATCATAAACCGCTTCTTGATCCGGATGAGATCTATGCAGAACTGATGAAATACAAAGAAATGGTAGCTCCGTATGTTGGAGACGTTTCCCTGTTCCTGTGGAATGCGATCAAAGACGGCAAACAGATCCTTCTCGAAGGACAGCTTGGATCCCTCAAGGACCCGGATCACGGAATCTACCCAATGGTTACATCATCTTCCACACTGGCTGCATATGGTGCGATCGGTGCAGGAATCCCGCCATATGAGATCAAACAGGTTATCACAGTCTGCAAAGCATACTCCAGCGCAGTAGGAGCAGGTGCTTTCGTTTCTGAGATCTTTGGCGAGGAAGCTGACGAACTCAGAAGAAGAGGCGGCGACGGCGGAGAGTACGGCGCAACAACCGGACGTCCGAGACGTATGGGATGGTTTGACTGTGTTGCTTCCAAATACGGATGCCGTATGCAGGGAACCACAGACGTGGCATTTACTGTACTTGATGTACTTGGATATCTTGATGAGATCCCGGTATGCACAGGCTACGAGATCGACGGCAAAGTTACTACAGAATTCCCGACAACAGGACTTCTTGAGAAAGCAAAACCTGTTCTCGAGGTACTTCCGGGATGGAAGACAGACATCCGTGGAATCAAGAACTACGAAGATCTTCCGGAAAACTGCCGTAAATACGTAGAGTTCGTAGAGAAACAGATCGGATTCCCGATCACCATGATCTCCAACGGACCAGGAAGAAACGATATTATCTACAGAAATAAATAAATTACAAAGCGCCGGGGAGTTTTTCTCCGGCGTATTTCATATTGAGGTGTTTATGAAAAACGGAAAAAGAATCGCAGCCCTTCTGGGTGTTGTGGCACTGCTGATCATCTTCTGCCTGCCGATGTTTTTTGCATTGAAGGGCGATTTTTCGCAGGAAGCATTTATGGCATCCTTGTATACGGTGCTTTTTGTGGCAGTCATGGGGTATGTGATCTGGATGGTATTTCGACTTGTAAATAAGAAGAAAAACGAGGAGGATAAACGTATGATCAAAAATATTGTTTTTGACGTAGGACTTGTGCTGGTGGAATTTAACTGGCAGTCTTATCTGGACAGTTTTCACTTTGACAAAGAAAAAAGAGATAAGATCGCAAAGGCAACCTTCCAGAGTGAAGTGTGGGATGAGCGTGACAAAGGACTTCTTGAAGAAAGAGAATATCGTGAGAAATTCAAGGCACTGGCTCCGGAGTATGCAGAGGATATCGAGGATGTTATCAGGAATTCTACGAGATGTGTCACGAAGATGGACTATGCAGAGACCTGGACAAAATATCTTAAGGAGCAGGGATATAACCTTTACATCCTGTCCAATTACAGCAGATATATGCTGGACGGCACGAAGCAGAATGAAATGCCATTTCTGAAATATATGGACGGAGTTATTTTCTCCTGTGATGTAAACCAGATGAAACCGGATATAGAGATTTATCAGACACTGCTCAGTAAATTTAATCTGAAAGCAGAGGAGACGTTGTTCATTGATGACCGTGCAGAGAACTGCCAGGGTGCAGAAAAGGCAGGAATCCACACAATTCAGTTTAAAGATCTCAAACAGGCAGCGAAAGAAATGGAAGAAACTTACGGGATCAAATAAAAATCCCGGGACCGCGGCATTTCGTCAGTCCCAGGACCTTGTAAGGGGAGGATATAAGTATTTCTTAGATTGTATCTTTTGCTGTGCCGCCGATATGGGTTTCGGTGGACATTTATAGTATGGGCATGTGAATCCCTTTTTATACAACTTTCTTATAATTTGTATAAAAAGGGATTTGTCTTTTGTGAGAAAAGATGATATAATGGGGCACAGGCAAAATTTTTGAAAAGAGGATGAAAACAAATGAGTGATAAAACAATCTTAGAGCAGTGGCGTTCAATTGCTTACGATCAGCAGGCAGACCGCAATCAGCTCCAGAGATTCTGGGCAAACTATTTCAATATCGAGAAGGGAATCTACGAGCAGCTTCTTTCCAATCCGGACGAAGTTGTAAGCGGTACAGTCAAAGAACTGGCTGAGAAATACGGACAGGAAGTCCTGACTATGGTTGGTTTTCTTGACGGAATCAATGACAGCCTTAAGATCCCGAACCCGATCGAGACAATGGATGAGAACACCAGAGTAACTCTGGCTTTTGATAAAGAACTTCTTTACAAGAACATGGTTGATGCCAAGGCAGACTGGCTGTATCAGCTTCCTCAGTGGGATGCGATCTTCACAGAGGAGAAACGTAAAGAACTGTACATGGAGCAGAAGAAATCCGGTACAGTTGTAAAGCCGCACAAGATTGGCCGTAACGATCCTTGTCCGTGCGGCAGCGGTAAGAAATACAAACATTGCTGTGGAAGATAATGAAAGTCCGGCCAGATCTGGATTATATTATCGTGCTTGGCGCACATGTCGCAGGCACACGGTTATCCAAAGCCCTTCTGGAACGAACCAGGAGGGCTTTGCGTTATCTTGAGGAGAATCCTGAGACACGCGCGGTTCTCTCCGGCGGACAGGGGCAGGGAGAGCAAATCAGCGAGGCGGAGGCAATGTACCGGTATCTCACAGAGCATGGGATTGACGGTTCCCGGCTGATCCTTGAGGACAGGTCCACCAATACAAAGGAGAATCTGGATTTCAGCCTGGAGAAGATCGGGACACTGGATACCTCGATCGGGATCGTGACGAATCATTTTCATGTGTTCCGTGGTGTGGCGATCGGCAGAAAGTGTGGATGCAGGCAGATTTATCCCATTCCGGCGAGATACAGAACCTGGAGACTGCTGGTTTATATTCCACGTGAAATCCTTGCGATCATCAAGGATAAAATAGTAGGAAATTTGTGAACAAAATAAAATATAAAAAAAATTAAAAAAAGTGTTGACACTTTGCCAAACACATAGTATACTAACGAAGTCGGTTGCGAGAGAGCACCTCGAAAGAGAGTTCTTGAAGCGGCAGGCACAGGAAGTGGGATCTTAGCTCAGCTGGGAGAGCATCTGCCTTACAAGCAGAGGGTCATAGGTTCGAGCCCTATAGGTCCCATTTGATGAGTTTATCTCATTATGCCGGCGTGGCGGAACTGGCAGACGCGCAGGACTTAAAATCCTGTTGTAGAAATACAGTACCGGTTCGATTCCGGTCGCCGGCATTGTATCTGGTTTCAGATACAATGAATTGAATATGTGTGCGTAGCTCAGCTGGATAGAGCACTTGGCTACGGACCAAGGTGTCGGGAGTTCGAATCTTCTCGCGCACGTATGCAAAGAGACATGATAATATCATGTCTCTTTTTTTAGATAATTAAAAAAAGTTCTTGACGTATGCTCCTCTCTTGTGCTATCATATACGTTGCACTATTGTGGTGCAGTGGACTTAGTGCGCTTATTCGCAGGAGTCCGGTAACGTTATAAACAACGGGTTCTGCCCTTATGTTAATAAAAACGAGAGGTGAAACGTCAAATGGAGAAAAACAGAATACGACCAGTCAAAGCCGGTAAAGGCATGCGTATGAGTTACTCAAGACAGAAAGAGGTATTGGAAATGCCGAATCTGATAGAGGTCCAGAAAGACTCCTATCAGTGGTTTTTAAAAGAAGGCTTAAAAGAAGTTTTCGACGATATCTCCCCGATCGCAGATTACAGCGGTCACTTGAGTCTGGAATTTGTTGATTTTACATTATGTGAATCAGATGTAAAATATACAATTCCGGAGTGCAAAGAGAGAGATGCAACTTACGCAGCACCTTTAAAGGTAAAGGTAAGACTTCACAACAAAGAAACAGATGAGATTAATGAACATGAGATTTTCATGGGTGATCTTCCTTTGATGACCGAGACAGGTACTTTCGTGATCAACGGAGCCGAGCGTGTTATTGTCAGCCAGTTGGTACGTTCTCCGGGTATCTATTACGGCATTGCTCACGATAAAGTGGGTAAAAAGCTGTATTCCTGTACCGTGATTCCAAACCGTGGTGCATGGTTAGAGTATGAGACAGACTCCAATGACGTATTCTATGTTCGTGTTGATAGAACGAGAAAAGTGCCGATTACAGTATTGATCCGTGCACTTGGTATCGGTACCAATCAGGAAATCGTCGATCTGTTCGGCGAGGAACCGAAGATCCTTGCAAGTTTTGGAAAAGACGTTGCAACGAATTATGAAGAAGGTCTTCTTGAGTTATATAAGAAAATCAGACCAGGCGAGCCGCTTACTGTTGAAAGTGCGGAGAGCCTTATTTCTGCTATGTTCTTTGATCCGAGAAGATATGACCTTGCAAAAGTAGGCCGTTATAAATTCAATAAGAAACTTATGTTAAAGAACCGTATCAACGGACATGTTCTCGCAGAGGATGTTGTAAATCTTGCAACAGGTGAGATCATTGCAGAAGCAGGTACGGAGGTAACAAGAAGTCTTGCGGATGATATCCAGAATGCAGCTGTTCCATATGTATGGATCCAGACAGAGACAAGAAATGTCAAAGTCCTTTCATCTATGATGGTTGATTTAAGAGCATATGTAGACTGCAATCCAAAAGATCTTGGTATCACTGAGTTAGTATATTATCCGGTACTTGCCCAGTTAATGGAAGAGCATACCGATATTGATGACTTAAAAGAAGCTATCAAAAAGAATGTGCATGACCTGATTCCGAAACATATTACAAAAGATGATATTTTTGCATCCATCAACTACAATATGCACTTAGAGTATGGCATTGGTAATGATGATGATATCGATCATCTTGGAAACAGACGTATCCGTGCAGTTGGTGAGTTATTACAGAACCAGTACCGTATCGGTCTTTCCAGATTAGAGAGAGTAGTACGTGAGAGAATGACCACATTAGATTTAGATGGTATTTCCCCACAGAGTCTGATCAACATTAAGCCGGTAACAGCAGCGGTAAAAGAGTTCTTCGGATCTTCCCAGCTGTCACAGTTCATGGATCAGAACAACCCGTTAGGTGAGCTGACACATAAGAGACGTCTTTCCGCATTAGGACCTGGTGGTCTTTCCAGAGACCGTGCCGGATTCGAGGTACGAGATGTTCACTATTCCCATTACGGAAGAATGTGCCCGATCGAGACACCTGAGGGACCAAACATCGGTCTTATCAACTCACTGGCAAGTTATGCAAGAATCAACGAGTATGGTTTCGTAGAGGCACCGTACCGTAAAATTGATAAATCAGATCCTAAGAATCCGCGTGTCACAGATGAAGTAGTTTATATGACAGCAGATGAAGAGGATAACTATCACGTAGCGCAGGCGAATGAGGCTCTGGATGCAGAAGGACATTTTGTACGTAATTCCGTATCCGGTCGTTACAGAGAGGAGACACAGGAGTATGAGAAAACCATGTTTGATTACATGGACGTATCTCCTAAGATGGTATTCTCTGTCGCAACAGCACTTATCCCGTTCTTACAGAACGATGATGCAAACCGTGCACTGATGGGATCTAACATGCAGCGTCAGGCAGTGCCGCTTCTTACCACAGATGCTCCGGTAGTCGGAACAGGTATGGAGACAAAGGCAGCCGTTGACTCCGGTGTATGTGTGATCGCAAAGAAATCTGGTATCGTAGAAAGCTCTGAATCAAACCAGATCATCATTAAGAGTGATGAAGGAACCAGAGATGTATATAAACTGACGAAGTTCTCAAGAAGTAACCAGTCTAACTGTTACAACCAGAGACCGATTGTATTCAAAGGTGACCGTGTGGAAGCCGGAGAAGTGATCGCAGATGGTCCGTCTACTTCAAACGGAGAGTTAGCGCTTGGAAAGAACCCGTTGATCGGATTCATGACCTGGGAAGGTTACAACTACGAGGATGCCGTTCTGTTAAGTGAGAGACTGGTACAGGATGATGTTTATACATCTATCCATATCGAGGAATACGAAGCAGAAGCACGTGATACAAAACTCGGACCGGAAGAGATCACAAGAGATGTTCCTGGTGTCGGTGATGATGCGTTAAAAGATCTTGACGAGAGAGGTATCATCCGTATCGGTGCAGAGGTTCGTGCCGGTGATATCTTAGTCGGAAAAGTTACTCCGAAGGGAGAGACAGAACTGACTGCTGAGGAGAGACTGCTTCGTGCAATCTTCGGTGAGAAAGCAAGAGAAGTACGTGATACTTCCTTAAAGGTACCGCATGGTGAATATGGTATCGTAGTTGATGCAAAGGTATTTACAAGAGAAAACGGTGATGAGTTATCTCCTGGTGTAAATCAGGCAGTCCGCATTTATATTGCACAGAAGAGGAAGATCTCTGTCGGTGATAAGATGGCTGGTCGTCATGGTAACAAGGGTGTCGTTTCCCGTGTACTTCCTGTTGAGGATATGCCATTCCTGCCAAACGGACGTCCGCTTGATATCGTATTAAATCCTCTTGGTGTGCCGTCCCGTATGAACATTGGTCAGGTCCTTGAGATTCACTTAAGTCTTGCTGCAAAAGCACTTGGATTTAACATCGAGACACCGGTATTCGATGGCGCGAAAGAGATTGATATCCAGGATACACTTGAGCTTGCAAATGACTATGTAAATATGCCGTTTGATGCTGCAGAAGCAGAAAAAGAAGGCAAAACAGAGAGCTTTGAAGAAAAATATAAAGATATATTAAGAGAAGACGTTATGAAGTATCTTTCTGACAACCGTGCACACCGTGCACTGTGGAAAGGCGTTCCGATCTCCCGCGACGGAAAGGTTCAGCTTCGTGACGGACGTACCGGAGAGCCGTTTGATTCACCGGTTACCATTGGACACATGCATTATCTGAAACTCCACCATCTGGTAGATGATAAGATCCATGCACGTTCTACTGGTCCTTACTCCTTAGTAACGCAGCAGCCGTTAGGTGGTAAAGCACAGTTCGGTGGTCAGCGTTTCGGAGAGATGGAGGTTTGGGCACTGGAAGCATACGGTGCATCCTATACCTTACAGGAGATCTTAACAGTAAAATCCGATGATGTTGTCGGACGTGTTAAGACTTACGAAGCAATTATCAAGGGTGATAATATCCCTGAGCCGGGTATTCCGGAGTCATTCAAGGTTCTGTTAAAAGAGCTTCAGTCACTTGGTCTGGATGTCAAAGTCTTAGATGAGGACAGAAACGAAGTAGAGCTGATGGAGACAAGCGAATACGGCAATACAGATCTGAATTCCATTATTTCCGGAGACAAGGATTTTGCATTTGAGGACAGCGATTCCTTTGCAAAGATGGGATTCTCACAGAAAGAGTTCAATGCAGAAAACGAAGAACTCGTAGATGTGGATGAGGAACCGGAGGAAGATGAGGATGATTCCGACTTTTTCGACGATGTAGAAGAAAATACTCTTGACGAAGAATAAATAGAAAGGGAGTGTCATAATGCCAGAAACAATGAGTAAAGAAACCACAGGTCAGTCTATCTCATTTGATGCCATTAAAATTGGATTGGCGTCTCCGGAAAAGATCCGGGAATGGTCCAGAGGCGAGGTAAAGAAACCGGAGACCATTAACTATAGAACTTTAAAACCGGAAAAAGATGGTCTGTTCTGTGAAAAGATATTTGGACCGAGCAAAGACTGGGAATGTCATTGTGGTAAATATAAGAAAATCCGTTTTAAAGGTAAAATTTGTGATAGATGTGGTGTTGAAGTTACAAGATCCAAGGTTCGTAGAGAAAGAATGGGTCATATTGAACTAGCTGCTCCTGTATCACACATTTGGTACTTTAAGGGTATTCCTTCAAGAATTTCCCTAATGCTTGATATTTCTCCTAAGGCTTTGGAACAGGTTCTATACTTTGCATCTTACATTGTGCTTGATCCCGGTGAAGCAGCTAATGGTAGAGATAATATTTCTAAAATGCAGATTCTTACTGAAACAGAATACAGAGAATTGTATGAAAAGTATGAAGATGACTTTAGAGCTGGTATGGGTGCTGAAGCTATCAAGGAACTTCTAACAGAAATAGACCTTGATCAGCTATATACTCAGATTACTACTGATCTTGAAGGCGCATCAGGTCAGAAGAGAGTTAGACTTCTAAAGAGACTGGAAGTTGTTGAATCATTCCGTCAGTCAGGCAACAGACCTGAATGGATGATTCTTGATGTTATTCCTGTTATTCCACCGGACATCAGACCTATGGTTCAGCTTGATGGTGGTAGATTTGCAACATCTGACCTTAATGACCTATATAGAAGAGTTATTAACAGAAACAACCGTCTTGCAAGACTACTTGAACTACAAGCTCCTGATATTATTATCAGAAACGAAAAGAGAATGCTACAGGAAGCTGTTGACTCACTAATCGACAACGGCAGAAAGGGCAGACCTGTTACAGGTCCTAACAACAGACCTCTTAAGTCACTATCTGATATGCTAAAGGGTAAGCAAGGTCGTTTCCGTCAGAACCTATTGGGTAAGCGTGTTGACTACTCAGGTCGTTCAGTTATCGTTGTTGGTCCTGAACTAAAGATGTATCAATGTGGTCTTCCTAAGGAAATGGCACTTGAACTATTTAAGCCTTTCGTTATGAAGAGACTTGTAGAAACAAAGGCTGTTGTAAATATTAAGGCTGCAAGAAAAGCAGTTGAAAGAGCAAAGCCTGAAGTTTGGGATGCACTTGAAGTTGTTATCAAGGGTCATCCGGTTCTACTAAACCGTGCTCCTACACTTCATAGACTTGGTATTCAGGCATTTGAACCTGTACTTGTTGAAGGTCGTGCTTTAAAGCTACACCCACTTGTATGTACAGCTTACAACGCTGACTTCGATGGTGACCAGATGGCTGTCCATGTACCACTGTCTGCAGAAGCTCAGGCTGAAGCAAGATTCCTAATGCTTGCTGCCGGTAACCTACTAAAACCTTCTGACGGTCGTCCTGTTTGTGTACCTACACAGGATATGATTCTTGGTATTTACTATCTTACACTTGAAAAAGATGGTGAACCAGGTGAAGGTAAGATTTTCAAGGATGAAAACGAAGCAAGACTTGCTTACGACAACCATGTAATTACTTTACATTCAAAGATTAAGGTAAGAAAGACTCTTACAAATGCTGACGGTACTACTGAAAGCCAGATTGTTGATACAACAGCCGGTAGAATTATCTTTAACGAGATTATTCCTCAGGATTTAGGCTTTGTAGATAGAAAAGCTCCAGAAAATAAATTTAAGTATGAAATCGACTTCCTTGTAACAAAGAAGGAACTTGGTAAGATTATTAACAAGTGTATCCATAAGCACCCTTCTACAGAAACTTGTGTTGTATTAGATAACATCAAGTCTCTTGGTTACAAGTATTCTACAATCGCTGCTCTTACAGTTTCTGTATCAGATATGGTTATCCCACCTGAAAAGGAAACATACATTGAAGAAGCAGAAGCAGAAGTTGCTAAGATTAATAAGATGTTCCGTAGAGGTCTTATGACAGACGAAGAAAGACATAACAAGGTTATTTCTGTTTGGGAACAGGCCGATGGTAAGATTACTGATGCCCTTCTTGCAGGTCTAGGTACTTACAACGAAATCTACATGATGGCTCACTCTGGTGCCAGAGGTTCTAACAGACAGATTAAACAGCTTGGTGGTATGCGTGGTTTGATGGCATCTCCTAGTGGTGAAACTATCGAACTTCCAATCAAGGCTAACTTCCGTGAAGGTCTTTCAGTTCAGGAATACTTCATTTCTGCCCATGGTGCCAGAAAGGGTCTTTCTGATACAGCCCTTAGAACAGCCGATTCAGGTTACTTAACTAGACGTCTTGTAGACGTATCACAGGATATTATTGTTCGTGAATATGACTGTTCTGAACATAATAATGGCGAAATTCCATATATGGAAGTTGAAGCATTTATGGACGGACAGGAAACTATCGAACCATTAGTAGATAGAATTAGAGGCAGATACTCTGCTGAAGATATTGTAAATCCGGAAACAGGCGAAATTATCGTTCCTGTAAACACACTTATTACTCCAGATATGGCAGATGCTGTAGTTGGTGCCGGTATCACAAAGGTTAAGATTAGAACTATCATCACTTGTAAGAGCCACAACGGTGTTTGCTCTAAGTGTTACGGTTCTAACATGGCAAGTGGTAGACAGGTTAGAATTGGTGAAGCAGTAGGTATTATCGCTGCTCAGTCAATCGGTGAACCTGGTACACAGCTTACAATGAGAACATTCCATACCGGTGGTGTATCTGGTAATGACCTTACACAAGGTTTGCCTAGAGTAGAAGAACTTTTCGAGGCAAGAAAGCCAAAGGGTCTTGCAATTATTGCAGAATTTGGTGGTAGAGTAAGTGTTACAGATACAAAGAAGAAGAGAGAAGTAGTAGTTACAGCTCTCAACGGCGAATCTAAGGAATATCTTATCCCTTACGGTTCAAGAATTAAGGTTATGAACGGCGATGAAATTCTTGCCGGTGACCCTATTACAGAAGGTTCTATCAACCCTCACGATATTCTCAGAATTCAGGGCGTAAGAGGCGTTCAGGATTACGTTCTTAAGGAAGTTCAGAGAGTATACCGTTTACAGGGTGTTGATATCAACGATAAGCACATCGAAGTTATTGTTCGTCAGATGCTCAAGAGAGTTAAGGTAGAAAATAACGGCGATACTGATATGCTTCCAGGCTCACTTGTAGACTGGCTTGATTTTGAAGACAAGAACAAGGCTGCTATTGAAAACGGTGGCGAACCGGCAGAAGGCTCAAGAACTCTTATGGGTATCACAAAGGCTTCTCTTGCTACTGATAGCTTCCTTTCAGCTGCATCATTCCAGGAAACAACTAGAGTATTAACTGAAGCTGCTATTAAGGGTAAGGTTGATCCACTTATCGGCTTAAAGGAAAATGTTATCATTGGTAAACTTATTCCAGCCGGTACAGGTATGAACCTTTACAGAAATATTGACTTAAAGCTCTCTAAGGGCGAGGCTATTGTAGATAAAGATGCTGTAATCGAAGATGACGATACAACAGAAGAAAACAATAGTACAGAAGAATAATATATAATAGCTAAGGCGAGGGATAAATCCCTCGCCTTTTTATGTTTTTATGACCTTCTAATGCCAAGTTACAAATAACAAAGATAAATTCGGCGGTATAACGCCATTATTTCAGCCCTTTTACATAAAGACAATTAAATATACCTGTTGATTTAAAAACATCAAAAATCATCGGTTTAATAAATTGTTTTGTAAGTGTATAAGGCTTATTCTATTCTACAGTAGGTATTTATCGTTAATAAATCAATTCTTATATGTTTTCAAACTTTCATATTGCAAGTTTGAAAATATTAATAAATCAATTCCCCTATCCCCAATTTTTATATATTGAATTTAATGTGTATAACTCCCCAAATAATATAATCTAAATATCAATAGTGGAAAAATCCAAAATAAAAAATATTTCTAAAGTTATCAAAAATTAAAAAATCCAACTTATCCACCGTTTCTAAAAATTATGTGGGTATAAGTCTAAAATCTAAAAATCCTATTTTTCTACCAATAATATAACCATTACTATAAACAAAACCAACAAACCCAGTTAAATACCCTATTTTAGCCCTATTTTGGGGATAATTCGCTGTAGACTAACTTATATCCACAAAGTCCAAATTATAGCTTTTAGGGGCAAAAACAGGGGCTAAAATGAATAAAGGGAATTTACAATATTCTAAAATAAAACATAGCTGAAATAGGCTTAATTACATAGTTATAACATTTCAATTATATGTATCTGTCTCCGGCAGAAAAACAAAAATCTACGAAATAGCAATATCAATATACATTATTTTGCATAAATATAAATGTATATACAAATAACGTATATTGCATAAATGGAAAAACCTGTTAAATAACAATACAATTTTTATAGTATTTTAATTATTGAAATTTGCAATTTTTAAGTTTTAAAAATTCAAAATATGCTCTTTAAA
>OOAZ01000512.1_pt1 | contig 33784 bp, 28 predicted proteins | sample 1671221 | NCBI WGS metagenome assembly OOAZ01 (sample SAMN06348134, study PRJEB24527) | human gut metagenome | biome: human gut; feature: ankylosing spondylitis patient; material: feces | host: Homo sapiens | place: China | collected 2015-10
CATCGCCCGCCCTATTGCCTGCGGCAACAGGGTCCCACCCCAGCGGACGGTCCTCGGAAAAACTCCCGGCCCGCCCTCCGGTATCCCTGAATATTTACACCCGCAAATTGCTGGGCCAATATGGCCTGAAAACGGTGCAGCGGCTGGCGGCACTGGTCACAGCCCTGCAGCCGGAGCGTTCGGCCGATTTTGCTGCACTTTCCGAATTGGCCGAACAATTGGATGCGGACGGCGTGTGCTGCCGCGTCAGCCAGCTGGCTGTGAATGGCCGCGACCTGATGGCGGCAGGCGTCCCGGCGGGGCCGGGCATCCGCAAAGTGCTGGAAGCGCTGCTGGACGGTGTGATCCGGGAAGAATACCCCAACGAGCGGCAAGCCCTGCTGGCCGCAGTGCAGCAGCTTGCTGCGTCTTGACAAGCGCTTTTTTCAGAGTTACTATTATACTACTGTTTTAGTGTGTTGAATACACCAAAGGAGAATTTATGACCACACAGACCCCTGATTCAAAGCCGCGTGCCCTCATTGCCATGAGCGGCGGCGTGGACAGCTCGGTGGCGGCATGGCTCATGCAGCAGGCAGGCTATGACTGCACCGGCATCACCATGCGGCTCACCCGTAACGAAACGCTGGGACAGTCCGGCTTTCACACCTGCTGCTCGGAAAAGGACATCGAGGACGCGGCAGAGGTGGCGTATGCCATGGATATCCCGTACGAAGTGTTGGATTTCACGGCCGACTTCCGGGAACAGATCATTGAAAAATTCGTCCGCGTGTATGAGGCGGGCGGCACGCCGAACCCCTGCATCGACTGCAATAAATATATGAAGTTCCGCCATCTGCTGGACTGGGCCCGGGCACACGGCATGGAGTATGTGGTCACGGGCCACTATGCCCGGGTGGAGCAGGACGAGGCCACCGGCCGTTTCCTGCTCAAAAAGGGGCTGGACGAGGGCAAGGACCAAAGCTACGTGCTCTACAACCTCACCCAGGAGCAGCTGGCGCATATCCGCCTGCCGCTGGGCGGCCTGCACAAGACCGAGGTGCGCGAGATTGCGGAGCAGCACAAATTTGTCAATGCCCGCAAGCACGACAGTCAGGACATCTGCTTTGTGCCGGATGGCGACTATGCCCGCTTTATGGAGGACTTCACCGGCAAACGCTACCCGGCAGGTGATTTTCTGGACGAAAACGGCAGGGTGGTGGGCACCCACAACGGCGCGGTGCGGTACACCATCGGCCAGCGCAAGGGGCTGGGCCTTGCCATGGGGGCACCTGTGTACGTCTGCGGCAAGGACATGCAGGCAAACACCGTCACGGTAGGGCCGGAGGAGATGCTGTTCGACCGCATCGTGTATGCGGACGAGGTGAACTGGATCGCCATTCCGGAGCTGACCGGGCCGCTGCGGGTCACAGCCCGCACCCGGTACCATCAGGTGGAGCAGGCCGCCACCGTCTACCCGGCGGAGTGCGGCTTCCGGCTGGAATTTGACCAGCCCCAGCGCGCCCCTACGCCCGGTCAGGCCGTGGTGCTGTATCAGGGCGACACGGTGCTGGGCGGCGGCACCATCACCCGCGTAGAAAAGTAAGGAGAACGAAATGCAAAATCAGTATTCCCGCACGCAGCTGCTGCTGGGCGCGGAAGCCATGGAAAAACTGCACAATTCCCGCGTGGCGGTGTTCGGCATCGGCGGCGTGGGCGGCTACACGGTGGAAGCGCTGGCGCGCAGCGGTGTGGGGGCACTGGATCTGATCGATGACGATAAGGTCTGCCTGACCAACCTCAACCGCCAGATCATCGCCACCCGCAGCACGGTAGGGCAATATAAGGTAGATGTGGCTGCGCAGCGTATCCACGACATCGACCCGGATATCAAGGTGACCACCCACCGGTGCTTCTTTGGCCCGGAAACACAGGATCAGTTCGACTTTACCCAGTACGACTATGTGGTGGACGCCATTGACACCGTCACCGGCAAGCTGGCCCTGGTGATGAAGTGCAAGGAGGCGGGCACTCCCATCATCTGCTCCATGGGCGCAGGCAACAAGATGGACCCGACCCGCTTTGAAGTGACCGATATCTATAAGACCTCGGTCTGCCCGCTGGCCAAGGTGATGCGCACCGAGTGCCGCAAGCGCAGGATCAAGCACCTGAAGGTGGTCTACTCCAAGGAGCCTGCCATGACCCCCATCGAGGATGACGCCATCAGCTGCAAGGATCACTGCATCTGCCCTCCGGGCACCCAGCGCAAGTGCACCCAGCGCCGCTCGGTGCCGGGCTCCAATGCCTTTGTGCCCTCGGTGGCCGGCCTGATCATCGGCGGCGAGGTGGTAAAAGACCTTGTGGGCTTTGTGCCGATGAAGGGGTAAAACAAAAGGCAGACTCCTGCTGTGTGGGACGATTTTGAATGCGCTCCGCGTTGCTTTGCGCATAAGCTAAGGAAATTATATTTTTGATTTTGGGGTCCAGAAACGCCTGTGGGCGTTTCTGGACCCCATTTTCATGGGCAGGGGGCGTGGAGGAAAGGCTTGTGCTTGCGGGCAGAACCCTCTCGGTCACGCCTGCGGCGTGCCAGCTCCTGAGAGGGTTCAGCCCGCTGAAAACAAGCAGAACGTTAACTCTGCCGCGCGAATGTTTCCGCAGGAAACCAGCGCGGCAGCTTCCGCTTTCGGTTATGACTCCTCCCGTGAAAAGGCAATTCTGGAAAATCCGCAGATTTTCCAGAATTGCGAAATAAAATAATAATTCCGCTGAAAATGGTCAGAGCATCAGCGAAGACCATTTGAGATCGTGTTTTTTACGCGCTGCAGCGTTCTATAATATAAATTTGCAATCAATTTGCAATCAATTTGCAATTTGGTATTGCAATTGGAGAGAATATCGTGTATAATCATCCCTGTTCGAAAATGCAAATTGGTTGCAATTTGTTATGATAAAGCAATTTTCTGCTGTGTTTGGAGTGTATATGGAACTGTTTCTGGATGTTCTGGGCGAATCTCTGGTGGATACCGCCAAGATGCTGCCCTTCCTGTTTCTGGCTTATCTTCTGATCGAATATATTGAGACCCGCCATGGCGAGCGCATCGAAGCGCTGCTGGCCGGAGGCGGCCGCTGGGGCGCGATTCCGGGCGCAGTGCTGGGCTGTGTGCCGCAGTGCGGCTTTTCGGCCATTGCGTCCAACTTCTATTCCTCCCGCGTCATCACGCTGGGCACCCTGATGGCTGTTTACCTTGCTACCAGTGACGAAGCCATCCCGCTGCTGGTATCCATGCCGGCTTATTGGGACAAGCTGGCGGTGCTCATGGTCATCAAGGTGGTGTACGCCATTGCGGTGGGCTTTGCGCTGGACTTTGTCCTGCGCGGTGTGCTGCCCAAAAGCCTGCGCGGCGGCTACACCGGCCACGCGGATGAAGTGGACTGCCACGAGGAGCACAACGACGAAGCCGGAAACGCACAGCCCATCTGGAAGGCAGCCCTGCGCCACACGCTGGAGATCTTCGTGTTCATTTTTGCGTTCAGTCTGGTGTTCGGCCTGATCGTCGAGGGCGTGGGCGAGGACGTCTTTGCCAGCGTTCTGGGCAGCATGGGCTTCTTCCAGCCGGTGGTGGCCGCGCTGGTGGGCCTGATCCCCAACTGCGCCGCCAGCGTGCTGCTGACCCAGCTGTATGTGGAGGGCGCCCTGCGCTTTTCCAGTCTGGTGGCGGGTCTGTGCACCGGTGCAGGCGTGGGTCTGGCGGTGCTGTGGCGTACCAACCCTTCCTGGAAGCAGAACCTCTTCATCACCGGCCTGACCTGGGGCGCAGGTGCCTTTCTGGGCGTGGCGATGCAGGTGGTCGTGGCCGTGTTTGCATAACGACCGGAACGGGCTGCCGCATCCAGTTTGGCTGTTATCCTTTTTAATATCTTCCTGCTGTGGAGAATGAAAAAACGGGCTGTTGCGCCGGGGCTCGCCCCCTGTGCAATGGCCCGTTTCATTTTTTACTGAATTTTAGCCGTTGTGATATGTTACATGTTTTTGCCGGGATTTCATGAAAACATGAAATAAAGCCGCTGTACAGGTCTTTTTTTGCGAAAAGGGAAAAATACTTTCTTTTTTCAAAAAGCAATTTACTTTTTGATCCGTCTGTGGTAATATGTTAGTATCGGCACGGCCCGGAGCCATCCGCCCACCGTGCAGAAAGATCATCAAAATCTTTAAGACCGTTATCAGATTTTAGGAGGAAGATTTTATGAAGGGCGTTCAGATCGTTGAACCGAATAAACTGCAGATCGTTGATCTCGAGAAGCCTCAGATCGACAAGGAAAACAATGTTCTGGTCCGCATGGTCGCTGCCGGTATCTGCGGCTCCGACGTGGGCATCTACCATGGCACCAATGCCGCTGCCACCTATCCCCGCATCATCGGCCACGAGAACGTGGGCATCGTTGAGGAGATCGGCGAGGGTGTGACCCGCGTGAAGGTGGGCGACCGCGTCATCATCGATCAGGTCACCGCCTGCGGCCACTGCTACGCCTGCCGCAAGGGCCGTCCCAACGTCTGCGGCAACCTGAAGGTGCGCGGTGTGCACATCGACGGCGGCTACCGCGAGTACATGGCTGTGCCGGATCGCGACTGCTATCTGGTGCCTGAGATCCTGAGCGACGAAGAGGCGGTCATGATCGAGCCCACTACCATTGCTGTGCAGTGCTGCAGCCGTGCTGAGCTGGAGAGCGAGGACACCGTCATGATCATCGGCAGCGGCGCTCTGGGCAGCTCCATCCTGCGCATCGTCAAGCTGTACAACCCCAAGGCCATCATCGTCACCGATATCGACGACGCCAAGCTGGAAGAGGCCAAGAAGAACGGCGCGACCTACACTATCAACAGCCTGAAGGAGGACGTTCCCGCCAAGGCTCACGAGCTGACCGAGGGCTACGGCCCCACTGTGACCATCGATGCCGCCTGCGTCAAGGGCAGCCTGCTGACCGCTCTGCAGGCCACCGGCAACGCCGGCCGCGTTATCACCATGGGCTTCTCCGTGGCTCCCACCGAGGTCAACCAGTTCGTCATTACTTCCAAGGAGCTGGACGTTCGCGGCAGCCGCCTGCAGAACCGCAAGTTCCAGGATGTCATCGATCTGGTCAACGAGGGCAAGGTGGATCTGCGCGGCAGCATCTCCCACACTTGGAACTTCGAGGATGCACAGGCAGCCTTCGACTTCGTGGACAGCCGCGATCCTTCCTACCGCAAGGGCGTTCTGACCTTCAAGAAGTAAGAACCCTTCACCGGGTCGTTTCCGCGATCTGAGGGCGCTTTGCGCCGGTCTCAGCGCATATTGTGAGATATAAATAAACTGGCAGGGTGTGTCCTTCGGGGCGCACCCTGCTTTTGTCTGGCCGTTTTTTGTTCGGAGATGGCGGGCATTGCGGAATGACAAAGAACTTGCCATTGCGAAAAATGCACTTTATGGTACAGCACGTTAGAGCGGCGGAGCAGGCAATGCAGCGGAAGGAAGACTGCTCGCGGCCCCTTGCGCAGGGACTTTGCGGGGGTATTCCGCATGATGTTCAGGACTTCCTCAGGCCGCTGGCTCAGCCGGCAGTCCTGAGCGCAGCAGGCTTCTATGATCTTTGTGCAGAGAGCTCCTGCGGCTCCGGATACCGACCGGAGAAGAGACCGGAGCAGGACAGCCGATCTATGACAGGCCGGCATGGGGCGGAATGACCGTTCCCATCCCAGCGGGGCGGCATCGAAGGCTGTAGGTGCAAAAAAGAGATAGGCGGCCCCTTTCGGGAACGCCTATCTCTTTTTGGGGCTGTTTGCAGCAGCCCTTTTTTGACGAAGTAAAGGAGTTTCTTGGAAAGACTAGGGAAAGGATCAGCCCATGACCAGATTTGCCACGCCGACGGTGAGGAAGGGCACATAGGTGACCAGGAACAGAACGCCGAAGTTGACGATCAGCAGCGGGACCAGAGCCTTCACGCTGTCGGACAGGGTGCACTTGCCGTAGCGGGAGCCGATGTTGGTAGCAGCGAACAGGCAGACACCGACGGGAGGAGTGCACAGGCCCAGAACCAGGTTCATGACCACGATGATACCGAACTGGATGGGATCGACGCCCACAGCGGTAGCCACAGCCAGCAGGGTCGGGAACAGGATCAGGATGGCGGCGATGGTCTCCATGAACATGCCGACGAAGATCAGGAAGAGGTTGATGAGCAGCAGGATCAGGTACTTGTTGGAGGTCAGGCGCAGCATTGCGTCAGCGATCATGCTGGGAATGTGCTCCTTGGTCAGGATGAAAGCGAACACGTTTGCAAAGGCCACCAGAGCCATGATAGCGGAAGCAGAGGAAACCGTATCCCTCAGGCAGGAGTACATCTCCTTGGGGCCCATCTTGCGGTAGATGAACACAGCCACGAACAGGCCGTAGACCACGCAGATGATGGAAGCCTCGGTGGGGGTGACGATGCCGCCCATGATGCCGAACAGGATGATGGCCACCATGATCAGCGCCCAGATGGCCTCCTTGGTCGCATGCCAGATATGGCTCCAGGTAGGCGGGGTATTACGCTTGGGGTAGTGGCGCTTGACCGACAGGATGTAGCAGGTGGCGCACATGCCGAAGCCCAGCAGCAGGCCGGGGATGATGCCGGCCATGAACATTTTGGAGACGGACAGGCCGGTCATGGTAGCAGCCATGATCATGGGAACAGACGGGGGAATGATGGGGCCAAGGCAGGAGGAAGCGGCAGTGATGGCGACCGAGAAGGGCACGTCATAGCCCTGATTGACCATCATGGGGATCTCAACGCCGCCCAGTGCGACGGTATCGGACAGAGCCGTGCCGGAGATGCCGGCAAAGACCATGGAGGCCAGAACGTTTGCATAAGCCAGACCGCCGGTGACGTGGCCGACCAGTGCATCTGCAAAGTCCAGCAGCTTATCCGAGATGCCGCCCTGATTCATCAGGTTGCCGGCAAAGGTGAAGCCGGGGATGCACAGCAGGGTGAAGGAGTCCAGACCCTTGAAGAAATACTGTGCAAAGTTGATCATCTGGATGTGAGCACCCAGCATGTAGGCCACGGATGCGAGGCCCAGACTGAACGCCACGGGCACGCCGATGGCCAGCGCGACGAGGAAAACAATAAACAGAACTGCAACCATTGCGTTTCGACCTCCTTTATGCAGCAGGCTTCTCAGTCCAGCCGACCAGAGTGCGGACGATGTCCAGCAGGTAGCTGACAGGCAGGATGATGAAGGTGAGGAACTGGGAGAAGTAGATGTACTTCATGGAAATGTTGGTGGCGGTGGAGTTCATCGCAAAGGTGGGGAAGCAGTACTTCGGCTCGGCCATCACCAGAATGATCAGACACATGGCCAGAATGGCGAACTCGATGACAAGGTTCAGCACCTTCAGCGCCTTGGGGTTCTTCTTTTTCAAAAAGTCGCCCATGAACTCAACGTTGACGAACTCATGCTTCAAAGCAGCCAGACCAACGCCGAAGGCCACCATGTAGATGAAGGAATAACGGGCCAGCTCCTCAGTCCAAGAGGGAGCATTGGGCAGGAAGTTGCGGCTGATGACCTGCACCAGAACGCAGAAGCAGAAACCGATGTAGAAAACGGAGCTCAGCGCATACAGCACTTCCATGTAGCCCTTGATGAACTTATTCAGGCTTTTTTTCATAAAAGATTCGACCTCTCTTTCCTTGAGGGTGGGTATGGACGATAAAGAAGGGGCAGACTGCAAGTTTTGTCAGCCTGCCCCGTTGGAACAACTTAACTTATATCGTCAGTCGATCAGGCCAGAGCTTCGATAGCGTCGTAGATCTTCTTCTGGCTGTCGGTCAGGATGGGCAGCACGCCGTCGATCATTGCCTTGGCGAACGCATCGGTATCGACCTCGATGAACTCCATGCCCTGCTCCTGCAGCTGGTTGTAGTACTTTTCCTCGTTGTCCAGGAACAGCTCGTGCTCGTATGCCTGGCACTCGGCACCGGCCTGATCCACAACGGCCTTCTGGCTGTCGGACAGACGATTGTACTGGGCCAGACCCATTGCGATGTAGACCCATGCACGCAGGTGAGCGGTCAGGATCAGGTAGGGGCAGACCTCGTAGAAGCTCTGGGTCTCGATCATGGCCAGCGGGTTCTCCTGAGCCTCGATGGTGCCCTGCTGCAGAGAGGTAAAGACCTCAGACAGTGCCATGGGGGTGGGCTTTGCACCCAGAGCCTGGAAGGCGGCCACGGTCATAGCGGACTGGGGAGTACGGATGACCAGATTGTTGCAGTCGGCAACGCTGGTGATCTTCTTGGTGGAGGTGATGTAGCGGGGACCACGGGTGAAGTAGCCCAGGCACTTCATGCCGCAGGCCTCCATCAGGCCCTCGAACTCCTGACCGACTTCACCGGTCAGAACCTTCTCCATCTGCTCGTCGCTCTGGATCAGGTACGGCATGCCGATCATGCCCAGATCGGGCTGGTAGGTCTGCATGGACTCGCCGGTGAAGGTGATGTCCACCGTGCCGCTGTCGGACAGGATGCCCTGGATCATATCGACCTCGGGGCCCAGCTGGCTGTTGGGGAACACGTCCACCTCGATGGTGCCGTTGGAGTTGGCTTCACAGTACTCCTTGAACTTCAGAGCACCCTGATGCCAGGAGTCGCTCTGGTCGTTGATGTGGCCGATGTTGATCACGACCTTATCACCGGTGACCTCGCCGCCTGCAGCAGTGGAAGCAGATGCAGCGGTGGAGGTGGAAGCAGCAGTGCTGGAGGAACTGCCGCCACAGGCTGCCAGACCCATGGCCAGTGCAGAGACACCTGCAACCTTCATAAAGTTACGACGAGTAATCTTGTGGATACGCATATAATTCTCTCCTTTTACTTCGTATGACCTTTTCCGGTTATCACGTCCGAACAGCAGGTTCGTGTTTCTGCGGTTCGGTTTTCCTGCAAATATACTAACATATCAGCTAAGGAATGTCCAGTAAAAAAGCAAAGTTTCTTTGCCAAATTCTTAGCCGAATCTTTGTGCGAAATGTAAAAAACTTGAAGCTTGTTGGATACAACAGACGAAACTTTTCTCCGGCAGAGGTGAAAATTACAAATAAATTACAATAAAAATCCTTTCTTTCGCAACGATCCTGCGCGGTGACCGACAAAGGTTGGAAAACGCCTGATGATATGTTACACAATTCTTTGACAATGTCAGCGTATGGAAAGAGCTGCAAAACCGGGTGCGGAAAGCGCAGCGACAAAAAATGGCTCCCTCCGCAAAAGCGGAAGGAGCCGTAAGAAGAAAGAGAAGAAGGAAAGCTTATCAGCCCATGACCAGATTTGCCACGCCGACGGTGAGGAAGGGCACATAGGTGACCAGGAACAGAACGCCGAAGTTGACGATCAGCAGCGGGACCAGAGCCTTCACGCTGTCGGACAGGGTGCACTTGCCGTAGCGGGAGCCGATGTTGGTAGCAGCGAACAGGCAGACACCGACGGGAGGAGTGCACAGGCCCAGAACCAGGTTCATGACCACGATGATACCGAACTGGATGGGATCGACGCCCACAGCGGTAGCCACAGCCAGCAGGGTCGGGAACAGGATCAGGATGGCGGCGATGGTCTCCATGAACATGCCGACGAAGATCAGGAAGAGGTTGATGAGCAGCAGGATCAGGTACTTGTTGGAGGTCAGGCGCAGCATTGCGTCAGCGATCATGCTGGGAATGTGCTCCTTGGTCAGGATGAAAGCGAACACGTTTGCAAAGGCCACCAGAGCCATGATAGCGGAAGCAGAGGAAACCGTATCCCTCAGGCAGGAGTACATCTCCTTGGGGCCCATCTTGCGGTAGATGAACACAGCCACGAACAGGCCGTAGACCACGCAGATGATGGAAGCCTCGGTGGGGGTGACGATGCCGCCCATGATGCCGAACAGGATGATGGCCACCATGATCAGCGCCCAGATGGCCTCCTTGGTCGCATGCCAGATATGGCTCCAGGTAGGCGGGGTATTACGCTTGGGGTAGTGGCGCTTGACCGACAGGATGTAGCAGGTGGCGCACATGCCGAAGCCCAGCAGCAGGCCGGGGATGATGCCGGCCATGAACATTTTGGAGACGGACAGGCCGGTCATGGTAGCAGCCATGATCATGGGAACAGACGGGGGAATGATGGGGCCAAGGCAGGAGGAAGCGGCAGTGATGGCGACCGAGAAGGGCACGTCATAGCCCTGATTGACCATCATGGGGATCTCAACGCCGCCCAGTGCGACGGTATCGGACAGAGCCGTGCCGGAGATGCCGGCAAAGACCATGGAGGCCAGAACGTTTGCATAAGCCAGACCGCCGGTGACGTGGCCGACCAGTGCATCTGCAAAGTCCAGCAGCTTATCCGAGATGCCGCCCTGATTCATCAGGTTGCCGGCAAAGGTGAAGCCGGGGATGCACAGCAGGGTGAAGGAGTCCAGACCCTTGAAGAAATACTGTGCAAAGTTGATCATCTGGATGTGAGCACCCAGCATGTAGGCCACGGATGCGAGGCCCAGACTGAACGCCACGGGCACGCCGATGGCCAGCGCGACGAGGAAAACAATAAACAGAACTGCAACCATTGCGTTTCGACCTCCTTTATGCAGCAGGCTTCTCAGTCCAGCCGACCAGAGTGCGGACGATGTCCAGCAGGTAGCTGACAGGCAGGATGATGAAGGTGAGGAACTGGGAGAAGTAGATGTACTTCATGGAAATGTTGGTGGCGGTGGAGTTCATCGCAAAGGTGGGGAAGCAGTACTTCGGCTCGGCCATCACCAGAATGATCAGACACATGGCCAGAATGGCGAACTCGATGACAAGGTTCAGCACCTTCAGCGCCTTGGGGTTCTTCTTTTTCAAAAAGTCGCCCATGAACTCAACGTTGACGAACTCATGCTTCAAAGCAGCCAGACCAACGCCGAAGGCCACCATGTAGATGAAGGAATAACGGGCCAGCTCCTCAGTCCAAGAGGGAGCATTGGGCAGGAAGTTGCGGCTGATGACCTGCACCAGAACGCAGAAGCAGAAACCGATGTAGAAAACGGAGCTCAGCGCATACAGCACTTCCATGTAGCCCTTGATGAACTTATTCAGGCTTTTTTTCATAAAAGATTCGACCTCTCTTTCCTTGAGGGTGGGTATGGACGATAAAGAAGGGGCAGACTGCAAGTTTTGTCAGCCTGCCCCGTTGGAACAACTTAACTTATATCGTCAGTCGATCAGGCCAGAGCTTCGATAGCGTCGTAGATCTTCTTCTGGCTGTCGGTCAGGATGGGCAGCACGCCGTCGATCATTGCCTTGGCGAACGCATCGGTATCGACCTCGATGAACTCCATGCCCTGCTCCTGCAGCTGGTTGTAGTACTTTTCCTCGTTGTCCAGGAACAGCTCGTGCTCGTATGCCTGGCACTCGGCACCGGCCTGATCCACAACGGCCTTCTGGCTGTCGGACAGACGATTGTACTGGGCCAGACCCATTGCGATGTAGACCCATGCACGCAGGTGAGCGGTCAGGATCAGGTAGGGGCAGACCTCGTAGAAGCTCTGGGTCTCGATCATGGCCAGCGGGTTCTCCTGAGCCTCGATGGTGCCCTGCTGCAGAGAGGTAAAGACCTCAGACAGTGCCATGGGGGTGGGCTTTGCACCCAGAGCCTGGAAGGCGGCCACGGTCATAGCGGACTGGGGAGTACGGATGACCAGATTGTTGCAGTCGGCAACGCTGGTGATCTTCTTGGTGGAGGTGATGTAGCGGGGACCACGGGTGAAGTAGCCCAGGCACTTCATGCCGCAGGCCTCCATCAGGCCCTCGAACTCCTGACCGACTTCACCGGTCAGAACCTTCTCCATCTGCTCGTCGCTCTGGATCAGGTACGGCATGCCGATCATGCCCAGATCGGGCTGGTAGGTCTGCATGGACTCGCCGGTGAAGGTGATGTCCACCGTGCCGCTGTCGGACAGGATGCCCTGGATCATATCGACCTCGGGGCCCAGCTGGCTGTTGGGGAACACGTCCACCTCGATGGTGCCGTTGGAGTTGGCTTCACAGTACTCCTTGAACTTCAGAGCACCCTGATGCCAGGAGTCGCTCTGGTCGTTGATGTGGCCGATGTTGATCACGACCTTATCACCGGTGACCTCGCCGCCTGCAGCGGAGCCTGCGGTGGAGGTGGAAGCGGCAGTGCTGGAGGAGCTGCCGCCGCAGGCTGCCAGACCCATGGCCAGTGCAGAGACACCTGCAACCTTCATGAAGTTACGACGAGTGATCTTGTGGATACGCATAAGAAAATCTCTCCTTTTCATTTGTTTTCATGCCTGCTCAGGGTGGAACGCCGCTGCGCCGGTTCGTGCAGCCGGACGCCGCGTTCCGTCTGCGGCATGTTTCCCTTGACGATATACTAACATATCAGATTGACAGGAACAATACAAAACGGCGCTTCTTATCTGAATCTTTACCAGCCGTTCCCCAAAGGGAAGCTGTGCTTTATGTTGTATACTAGCCTGAAAAAATGGAGAAACGGAGCATAAAAACCAGAAAAAACAAAAACAGACAGCCCGGTACAGGAGGACCATACCGGGCTGTCTGTTTAAAAATCCCAGAGAATGTATCCGCAGCGTTCCGCTGTGCCGGAAGGCTGCTGGTAACATTTCAGACGCAGATCATTTCTTTTTCTTCTTGTTTTTTTCGGACTTGTATACCGTAACAAGGCTCTTCAGCTTCACACCGGTCTCGTGGGTATCCTCCACCGGGCCGGAATGGAAGCGCTCCTGCTCCAGATAGGCGATCATGCCATCGCGGTCAAAGCACTTCTGGGCAGAGACGCCGGTCAGCCGGGCTTCCTTGCTAGTGAACACGGCAATCACCTCCACCGGGATGCCACTCAGTCCGGCCCTGTCCATGGCGCGGCGCAGCAGCACCTGCTGCTTTTCGCTGGTGGTGACCGGGTTCGGGATGCGGTTGTCCGTGTGGTTGATGTGCTGACGCCACTGGTCGTTCGGCTGGTCGCCGGGACGGATCTCGCCGGCAAAGCCGAAGCAGTTCAGGCCCACCACGCCGCCCGGGGTGACCACCAGCGCCAGCGTGGTGGTCAGCTGGCCGCCTTCCTGAATGGTGCCGGGGTACACCAGCGTATAGTGCTGGCGCTTGGTAAAGGTGATGAGCTGCGAGACGATCGCGGTCAGCTCGCCCTGCATACTGTTGTTCACATGCCGTTCCGGCTTTTTTTCCGGCTCGACCTCAAGCCCCAGCGGGCCGCGCTTTTTTTTGCGGTGCAGCGGGGCCATCAGGGCCTGCGTAAAGCTTTTGGTGCCGTTGCGCGCAGCCACCATGGGCAGGATCAGCAGAAGGATCAGGGCCAGAACGACCACAACAAGAATATTCCATGCGTCCAAAACAGTACTCTCCTTATAACTTCAATGTAGTGGGGAGCCGTTTACTCCATCGTGACAACGACCTTCATGTAGTTGCCGGGGTTCTTCTCGATGTCGATGATGGTCTCAGGCACCTCTTCCAGCTTGACGGTCTTGGTGAGCAGCTTAAGCATATCCACCTTCTTGGTGGCGATCAGCTCCAGAGCCTCGGGGAACTCGCCGGCGCTGGTGCGGGCACCGCGCAGGTCGATCTCCTTGCGGGTGATGGTGTCGGTGGGCAGGCTGGTCTCCTTCTTGGGCCAGCCGGTGAAGGTGATGCGGCCTGCATGGCTCACAAGGTCCAGCGTGCTGCGGATGGCGGGGTTTGCGCCGGAGCACTCCATGACCTGCTGTGCGCCCTCGCCGCCGGTGATCTCGTGGACACGGGCATTGGCATCCTCCTTGCCGGAGTTGATGGTGTACTCCACGCCCAGAGACTTTGCAAAGTCCAGACGCTCCTGTACCAGATCCAGCAGGATGGCGTGTGCGCCGTAGGCCTGTGCCACCATGGCAGCAGCCAGACCGATGGGGCCTGCACCGATGATGGCGCAGTATTCGCCTGCCTTCAGGCCGCCGCGGTGGATGCCGTGCAGGCTGATGGTCAGGGGCTCGGCCATGGCGGCCTGCACCCAGCTCATGCCATCGGGGATCTTGACGAGCATATCAGCCGGGTGGCAGAAGTACTCGGCCATGCCGCCCTCAACGTGCACACCCAGAACATGCAGATCGTCGCAGCAGTTGGTGCGGCCGATGGAGCAGGGATAACAGTGACCGCAGTACAGGTACGGGTCCACGACCACGCGGTCGCCCACCTTGATGCCGTTCTTGTTGTTCTCCGGGATGGAGACGACCACACCGGCCAGCTCGTGGCCGATGACGCGGGGATAGCTCACCAGACCATTGGTGCCGCGGAACGCGCCAATGTCGCTGCCGCAGATACCGGCTGCCATGATCTTAATGAGGGCCTCACCGGGCTTGGGTTCCGGCATGGGGATCTTGACGCAGGAGACCTGCCAGGGTTCTGCAAAGCGGATCGCATTGATTTCAGACATGTGATTGACCTCCTATAGCCAACTGATATGTTACTTGTTGAGCATATTATAACGCCTTTGGGGCGGAAATGCAACTTGTTTTACAGTTTTTTATCCGCAATTTCAGGATTTTAGTTGCTTTTTAGCAAAAAGGCTTTTGACAAGTGATATGTTATGCCTTATAATAGAGGAAACAATATCTTAGAAGCAACAAACCTTGACCCAGCGCTTTCCTGCCGGAGAGCAAACTATTGTAAGGGGAAATTACCAATGAAAGATGACAAGTCCCGCATCCTGCCGCTGCTGATGGACCCTCGCCAGCCGGACGAGAACAACCGGGCCTACGCCTACCGTATCCTGCGCAAGAATATCATGAACATCCAGCTGCAGCCCGGCTGCCAGCTGAGCGAGGCGGAGCTGAGCGAGCATCTGGTTATGAGCCGCACGCCCATCCACGAAGCACTGATGATGCTCAAGGGCGAATGGCTGGTGGATGTGCTGCCCCAGCGCGGCAGCATCGTCTCCAAGATCTCGATCCAGTACATCAACGAGGGCTATGCCATGCGCAAGATGCTGGAACCCGCTTTGCTGCGCAGCCTGTCCGGCCACCTGAATCAGGCGCAGCTCAGTGAGCTGCACGGTCTGCTGGAACAGCAGGATGGCTCCGCCTGCATCAGCCACGATGTGCTGGGCGATTACTTCATCACGCTGGACAACGAGTTCCATAAGCGCCTGTATACCTATGCCGGCTATGACCGCATCTGGCAGGCCATGCACAACGTTACTACCCACATGGATCGTGTGCGCTATCTGGACACCGCTCTGTGCCAGATGGATATGGAGACCTTCCGCGAGGAGCATGAGCAGCTGTACAAATATCTGATGGTGGGCTTGCCCAAGGATGTGGATGTGGACGCATTCTTTGAGCATCATCTGGGCGCCTACCGGGAACACTTCCAGAGCCTGCTGGACCGCTTCCCGGATTTCTTCATCTGAGAAGCTGTTTTTGTGAGCAGGGCCGCGTCCGTGAATGGAAGGATGCGGAGCCCCCTGCCTGCATCCGGGAGCCCCTTTTCCCTTGGCATTTCAAGCGGTTCCCGCCGAATTTTCCAGAAGCTCTGTCGTTTTTACCAAAGGACAGAGCTTCTTTTTGTTTATGTTTTTTGCGGAAAGTGCTTGACAGAAGTCATGAGATGTTATATATTTGAAGCGATGAAACATATAACACAACGCCGGTTTCCCATACCAGAAAAAGGAGAAAGGTGGATACCATGAAAAAACAATACGATGTGGTCATCATCGGTGCGGGCGTCGTGGGCAGTGCCATTGCGCGCGAGCTGTCCCGCTACAAGCTGAGCATTGCAGTGCTGGAGAAGAATCTGGACGTCTGCAACGAGACCAGCGGCCGCAACTCTGCGGTGGTGCACGGCGGCTTTGCCAACCCCACCGGCAGCCTGAAGGCAAAATGCTGCGTGGAAGGCAACAGGATCATGGACCAGCTGGCCGAGGAGCTGAACTTCCCGTTCAAGCGCTGCGGCAAGGTGCTGGTGGGCAACACCCCCGAGGACATGGAGCAGCTGGAGCGCACCATGAAGCAGGGCGCCGTCAATGGCTGCACCGGTCTGGAGATGATCGACGAAGCAAAGCTGCATGAGCTGGTGCCCGCCGTGGTGGGCAAGTTTGCCATGTGGTCCAAAAACAGCGGCATCATGGACCCGTTCCTGTACACGGTGGCTCTGGCCGAGAACGCACACGCCAACGGCGTGGACTTCTTCTTTGACCACAAGGTCACGGCCATCACCCGCGAAAACGAGCTGTACTATCTGCACACCGAGCACGGTGATGTCTGCACCCGCTGGGTGGTCAACGCCGCAGGTCTGGGCGCAAAGCAGATCTCCGACCTGCTGGGCCTGACCGGCTACCGTGTCATCGGCTCCCGCAGCAACTACATCATCCTGCACAAGCGCATGGGCAAGCTGCTGCCCATGCCGGTGTACCCGGTGCCCAGCAACACCTATATGGGCATCCACATCACCCCCACCGTGGACGGCAACGTCACCGTGGGCCCGGACGCCGAGAACACCGATGTGCTGGACGATTACAGCGTGCCGCAGGCCAACATGGACAGTCTGGCCGTGGAGGGCGCAAAGCTGTGGCCCCACATCTTTAAAAAGGATCAGATCCGCACCTTCGCCGGCATCCAGCCCAAGTGGGTGGATGAGAACGGCGCCATTCAGGACTGGAAGGTGGAGATCCGGGACGACGTGGCACCCAATGCCGTCAACCTCGTGGGCATCGAGTCCCCGGGCCTGACCGGCAGCGTGCCGCTGGCCCACTACGTCATCGGCCTGATGCTGGAGCACGAGAAGTTCGAGGAAAACCCCGGCTTCGACCCGCACCACAAGGGCATCGTCAAGTTTGCAGAGTGCACTCCGGAGCAGCAGGCAGAGCTCATTGCGCAGGATCCCGATTACGGCGAGATGATCTGCAGCTGTGAGGAAGTGACCAAGGCGGAGATCCTGCAGGCCATCCATAACCCGCTGGGCGTCTCCACCATGACCGGCATCAAGTACCGCACCCGCGCCATGATGGGCGGCTGTCAGGGCGGTTTCTGCCAGATGAAGATCGAGAACTTCATCGAGCAGGAGCTGGGCACCGAGCCGGAGGATGTTCGTTACAGCCGTCAGGGCTCCTGGGTCCTGACCGGAACCATGCGGAAGGAGGAGAACTGAGCGATGGAACAGAAGGACGTTGTGATTATCGGCGGCGGCCCCGCAGGTCTTGCCGCAGCGGTGGAACTGCACAAGCAGGGCATCCGCAACATGATCATTCTGGAGCGCGAGGCGATGCTGGGCGGCATCCTGCGCCAGTGCATCCATGATGGCTTTGGTCTGGGCCGCTTCGGCGAGAGCCTGTCCGGCCCCGAGTATGCACAGGCTTTCATTGATGAGGTAAACAAGCGTGAGATCCCCTACGAGACCAGCGCCACGGTGCTGAGCCTGACGGCAGATCGTGTCGTCACCGCCTCCACCCGCAGCGGCCTGCGCCAGTATCAGGCAAAGGCTGTGGTGCTCGCCATGGGCTGCAAGGAGCGCAGCCGCGGCGCACTGGGCATTCCCGGCGAGCGTCCGGCGGGCGTGTTCACTGCAGGCACCGCGCAGGCTTACATGAACCTCTACAACCGGATGCCCGGCAAGGAGGTCATCATCCTCGGTTCCGGCGATATCGGCATGATCATGGCCCGCCGCATGACGCTGGAAGGCGCTCATGTGCAGGCAGTGTTCGAGCTGATGCCCTACCCCTCCGGCCTGCCGCGCAACATCGTGCAGTGTCTGGATGACTACAATATCCCACTCTATCTCAGCCACACCGTCACCGAGATCCATGGCCGCAATCGTCTGACCGGCGTGACCATCTCCGAGGTGGACGCGAACCGTCGGCCCATCCCCGGCACCGAGAAGGAGTACAAGTGCGATACGCTGATCCTCTCCGTCGGTCTGATCCCGGAGAACAAGCTGCTGGAGGATGCCGGCATCGCCATTGATCCCCACACCAACGGTGCCTTCGTGGACGAGAACCTGCAGACCAACGTGCCCGGCGTGTTCTCTGCCGGCAATGTGCTGCATGTGCATGATCTGGTGGACTTCGTTTCCATGGAGTCCGAAGCACTGGCACGCCACGCTGCCGCCTACGTTGAGGGCAAGGGCATCGATCCCTGCACGCTGGACGTGAAGTGCGGCGAGGGCGTGGGCCACACCATTCCGCAGAAGGTCAGCGGCAAGAACGACTTCAGCCTGTCGCTGCGCGTGCGGAACCACTACCGTGACTGCCGCATCGTGGTGCGCCAGAACGGTGTGGAAGTTGCTGCCAAGAAGATGAAAAAAGCCATTCCTGCGGAGATGATCCAGTTCAAGGTCTCTGCTGCCAAGCTGCAGGAGGAAGGCGCACTGGAGGTGTCGGTGGAATGAAAAAGCAATTTACCTGTATCGTCTGCCCCAACGGCTGCGAGATCGAAGCCGAAGTTGAAAATGGTCAGGTGATCTCGGTCACCGGCCACACCTGCCCCCGCGGCGAACAGTATGTCCGTCAGGAGCTGACTGCGCCCCGCCGCACCATCGCCAGCTCGGTGCTGGTCAAGGGCGGCGAGCTGCCTGTCACCAGCGTCCGCCTGACCCGGGCTATCCCCAAGGATATGATCTTCCCGGTGATGGACGAGATCCGCAAAGTGGTGCTGACTGCCCCCGTCAAGGCGGGCACCATCGTTCTGCACAACGTCTGCGGACTGGACAGTGACGTGATGGTCACCAAGAATGTTGCCGCAAAGTAAATCATCTGCATCGTTCTCCATGATATAAAGAAAAGCACCCGCTGCCCGGCCTGAAAATGCCCGGCGGCGGGTGCTTTTTCGTGCAAACAGAAGGGGACGCCTGCTCTGCCCAAAAGGGTCCCGAAATAACCTTTTTGCCCTGAAATGCAGCGGACAGTCTTTTCTCGCGCGGGATCCTCTGCTATACTTATATTATATTGGTGCGGGGACCAAATGCTTCTGAGACCCGGCACACAGGGAAGGAACTGGACTTATGCAGATCAACGACCTTTTTGGCAGGGCAGCTGCCTTTGAAACGGTGCGTCTGCCGGACGGCACCGCAGCGGTGCTTCCGGCAGAGCACGCCGCCGCGCTTTATGTCAATGAGCAGCCGGCCTTCCGGGTGGTGTGCACGCCGGAGCTGCTGCCGCAGCTGGCACTGGGGCGGCTGCTGACCGAAGGCTGGATCACTTCGGCACAGGAGGTAGAGCAGGCCGCAGTCTGTGCTGAGGGGCTGAAGGTAAACGTCTACCTGAACCATCGGCTGACGGCCCGCGGTGCAGCGGCGCAGGCGGTGTCCAGCTGCTGTACGGATAATGTCACACTGAGCAGCCCGGTGGAGCTGCCGCCGCTGCGCACGGTGCCGCAGATGGAGCTGCAGCCGGAATGGCTGGATACGCTTGCCGCCGCCATGAGCGCCGGTCTGCCGCTGTACCGCGCCACCCGCGCTGTGCACAGCTGCTTTGTGCTGCGGCAGGGAACCATCCTTTTTGCTTGCGAGGACATCGGCCGGCACAACGCGCTGGATAAGGCTGTGGGGGAGATGCTGCTGCAGGGCGTCCCGCTGACAGAATGCGTGCTTTATACCAGCGGCCGGGTGCCCGTGGACATGGTGCGCAAGGCCATCCGGGCGGGCGTTCCGGCACTGGTGAGCAAGAGCATGCCCACGATCCAATCGCTGGAACTGGCGCAGGAATACGGCCTGCAGCTGGTGTGCGGCCGAAAACATCCGCTGACTTTTGCTGACCCCGAAAAATGATGATTACAAACTGGAGAAAAAACGCGAGTTCGCGTTGACTTACTAGCTGTATCAATGTTACTATATCAATGAAGAGACCGCTCCGCTTGTTGCAGCAGGCTGAGCGGCTATTTTCATGTCCGGGAAACTTTCCCGCACAAACAAAAACAGGCAGGTGATAACATGAAGCAGGCAACCAACCCGTTTGCGCCCATTCCGCTGTGGCGTAAGCGGCTGCCGGGCTATGTAGCCATGGGCGCTGCCACGGTTGCCATGGCGGTCGGTCTGATCGCTGTGCAGCACGCGCGCACCACGGTTGCCGGTACCCTGCTGCCGGTGTCGGAGGCGGATGCAGCCGCCTACGGCATCAGCGCAGTGTACCAGCTCGACGACGGCAGCTACCGCGTGGAGGGCACTCAGAAGGGCTTCCAGAGCGATGTGCAGGCTGCTGTGACCCTTGACGCCGAGGGCAATGTCTCCGCTGTGGAGATCCTTTCGCAGGCGGAGACCGACAGTCTTGGCGGCCAGTGCATCAACCCGGAGTTCACGTCCCAGTACCAGGGCGCGGCTCCCTTTACGCTGGCAGGCAAGAGCTACACCGTGACCGATCCGGCCACCGGCGCAGCCTACGCCTCTGCCGGTGCAGTGGCGGAGGACACCACTGCCGCTGAGGAGTTCGATCCCACACAGTGGAACATGTCCGACACCTCTCCCGAGGCCGAGGCCACCCGGAGGATGTATGCGGCAGGCCTGACCCTCTCGGCATTGAACGGCCAGCCCCTGAGCGATGAGCTGGCCCCGCCGCTGGATTCCAGCGCAGAGGCCGTGGCACGCCGCAGGCTGTACGCAGCCGAGCTGAGCAAGAGCGCACTGGACGGCGAGCCCATGGCGATCCCCTTTGCGGATCTCTCGGCAGAAGAGCAGTCCAAGGCGCGTCTGGCACAGGCCGACCTGACCACGGAGCAGGCCCAGACCGGTGCGGTGAGTGCCGATCTGACCGAGGTGGACGCCCTTTCCGGCGCAACCATCACCTCGACGGCGGTAACGAACATCGTCAACAACTCGTATTTCTATGTGACCGAGGTGCTCTGCGCAGAGTGACCTCAACGGAGGAATGGAAACTATGGCAAAAACCGATTTTCTGACGGCTGACATGACCCGCCGCCAGTTCATGAAAATTTCGGGCAGGAGCCTTGCAGGGCTCACCCTCTCCGCATCCATGCTGTCCCTGTTCGGCTGCTCCCAGCAGCAGGTGGACAGCGGCGCAGTGGCTACCTGGGCATTGCCGCAGGGCCTGCTGGTGGTCAATGCGGATCTGTGCACCGGCTGCCAGCGCTGCGAGATCAACTGCACGCTGACCAACGACGGTGTGTGCTCCTCTTACATCAGCCGTGTCAAGATCCAGCGCCGCCTGAACCTGGATGGCGACGGCAATGGCCTGCTGTCCGGCACCGACAACTGCTTTGTCTACTTCCCGGACACCTGCCGTCAGTGTGAGGACCCCGCCTGCGGCAATGCCTGCCCGCAGAAGGCCATCACCACCGACGACCGCGGTATCCGCGTAGTGGATACCGACAAGTGCATCGGCTGCGGTGCCTGCCATGAGGCCTGCCCGTGGCACATGCCCACCGTCAACCCCGAGACCGGCAAGTCCTCCAAGTGCATCGCCTGCGGTGCCTGCGTGGCAGGCTGCCCGTCCGGCGCTCTGTCCATCGTGGATTGGGATGCCGTTACCAGCGCAGCACAGGCTGCTTACATGGATCTGTAAGGAGGAACAACAATGGCTGAAACCTATGGCTGGGCAGGCAAGATCCTGCGCGTCAACCTGACCACCGGTGAGATCACCACTCAGGACGATGAAAAGTACCATAAATATATCGGCGGCATGGGCATGGCCTACCGCATCATGTACGAGGAAGCTCCCATGGAGCTGGACCCCTATGACGAGAAGGCTCTGGTCATCTTTGGCGTCGGCCCTCTGACCGGTGCCGGTGTGCCCTGCTCCGGCCGCATGAACGTGACCTTCCGCTCCACCTGGTCCAAGGGTCACTCCATCATCGACGCACACATGGGCGGCCACATCGGCTCCATGCTGAAGTATGCCGGCTACGACGGCATCGTGTTCAGCGGCATCTCCGAAAAGCCCGTCTACCTGCGCATCGAGGACGACAAGGTCTCTCTGGAGGACGCAAGCGAGATCTGGGGCAAGGGCACCTTTGCTGCCAACAAGTGGATGGTGGAGCAGAACGGCCGCGAGTTCGAGACCGCTTCCATCGGCCCTGCCGGTGAGAATCTGGTGGACTACTCCACCCTGAACACCAGCTTTGGCAACTCCGGCGGCGCCGGTCTGGGCGCTGCCATGGGCAACAAGAAGCTGAAGGGCCTGGCCATCCGCGGCACCGGCAGCGTCAAGGTGGCCGACCCCAAGAAGGTGCTGGAGCTGTCCAACTACATGATGGGCAACCTGATCGGCGGCAACAACAACCACAACGTGCCCGCACAGCCCCAGAGCTGGGCAGAGTACAGCGCTACCTCCGGCAAGAACCGCTGGTCTGGCGCCCCTGGCCGCATGTGGAAAAAGGCTCCCGGCGGCCCCGTGGATACCGGCGAGCAGCCCTACAACGATATCAACAAGGTGGCTCTGCGCTGCTTCAAGGGCTACTTCGACTTCGGCGCTCCCGCTGCCGAGTACACCGTGAAGAACGGCGGCTGCTCTTCCTGCCCCATCCGCTGCTACACCGAGTATGATGTGGACCCGCTGGCAGATTACGATCTGCCCACCCACAACTCCAACACCTGCATGCCCGTGCTGTACGGCACCCGCGTCTACCCGGACGGCGTGCACGACTTCAAGTACGAGGGCGATGGCACCATGGTCATCAACCTGGCATGGTCTCACGCTGTGGACGACATGGGCCTGTGGGACAACTACGGCAACCTGAACCGCGACCTGCTGTGGATCCTGCGGATGCCCCGTGAGGAGGCCACCAAGTACATCAGCGAGGCCGAGTACGACTCCCTGCCTTGGGAGTGGGAGAAGGCCGGCGATCCCCGCTGGGAGGTGGAGCTGATCCGCCGCATGGCTTACGGTGAGGGCGACCTGTCCGTGATCGCCAAGGGCACGCTGGCCATGATGGAGAAGTTCGGCCTGCCCAAGAGCTGGCTGGACCGCGACGATGGTGCCACCAACTCCAACTTGATCTACAACGGCTTCCCCAACCACCACGGCCCTGCTGAGGCATGGCAGGTGGGCATGCTGTACAACCTCGTCTACAACCGCGACTGCATGATCCACGAGATCGTCTGCGAGACCGGTTCCGGTGCTCCCTATGAGGTGACCAAGAAGGTCATGGAGGACTTCTTCGGCGAGGGCTGCTACGATAAGGCCAAGGCCTACACTCCCATCAACGAGAACAAGGCAAAGCTGGCTGCATACTGCGTCAACGACAAGAACTTCCACGACTCCGCTACCCTGTGCAACTGGATGTGGCCCATGACCCAGTCTCCCTCCAAGGAGCGTGAGTACCACGGCGATCTGGACCTGCAGGCAGACTTTATGACCGCCGTCACCGGCGAGACCTATACCCAGGCCGGTCTGCAGGAGGACGGTGCCCGCATCACCCAGATGCTGCGCGTGATGACCGCCATCAGCTTCCAGCAGAACTGCGGCAGCGCAAATCTGCGTCAGGAGCACGATGCCATCTGCGATTGGGTGTTCGATAAGGACCCCGACTTCAAGGCATTCGAGGAAGGCACCACCAAGCTGGACCGCGCCGACATGGAAAAGGCAAAGGATCTGTTCTATGACGCCTTCGGCTGGGATCGCACCACCGGTGTGCCCACCCGCGAGACGCTGGAAAAGTATGATCTGGCTGACATGGCCGATGATCTGGAAAAGCGCGGCATCTACGCCCAGAACACCGCAGCAGCTGAATAAATCCCATAGAAAGAGGAACGATCGTCATGTTGTTTGGCAGACGTAAACCCGGCTACACCACCACTGTGGACAGCAGCGTGGACCCGGAGCAGGCCGTTCTGGAACTGCAGAAGGCAGAGCTGGCCGCAAAGAAAAAGCCCAAGGCAGAGGTGTTCGACATCGATGCCGCCAGCGAGACGGCCCGCCGCCTGAAAGAGACCGGCAGCACCTTTGACGGCAGTGCCGCCAAGGCCGGCGAGGACGTGATGGCTGTAGTGGAGCGGGAGACCGCCGAGCTTGCTGCAAAGCAGGCCGCCGGGGCCGCACCCGAAGCCGCCGAAGCTGCGCAGACCGAGGCTGCAAAGCCGGAGCTGCTGGATTTTCTGGCCGCTGCTCCGGAAGCGCAGGGCGATCCCTACGAGGATCAGCCCACCGTCACGGCCCCGGAGCTGCCGGAGCTTACCCCGGCACAGGAACTGGCCGGTTACATCCGCTCCCGCTCTGCGGCTGCGTTGCTGACCCCCCACGCCCTGCTGCTGACCGAGGTGGAAAATGCAGATGAGCTGCTGGCGCAGATGCCCGCAGACCCCCAGTGTGAGGACATCACCACCCGCAAGGGCGCAAAGGATACCTACTACTATTCCACCGCCAACATGAGCGACAACTACGCGATGATCGCGCAGCTCATCGAGGACAAGGATCTGTGTGTGATGTTCGCCGAGATGGTGCGGTTCAATGCCCGCATCTATCCCAGCGCCACCCCGCTGAAGTACTTCCAGCGCTCCCCCTACGGCCTTGCGCCGGAGGTCATTGAGCAGACATGGAAGTCCATGCAGGGCAAGCCGGAGTATGCCGACATCGAGGAGCTGACCAACAACCAGAACGAGCGGTTCCTCTTTTCCACCAAGCACCTCACCCGCCGCTATGCAAAAGCCATCAGCGACGTGGACGATTTCTGCGATTAAACCATAAACTACAATTGAATCAGGGTATAAGAGCTTCTTTGAGCAAAGGCGTCTAAACTCTCACAAAGAGCAGGACACCGCGCCGCAATGCTAAGGGCTGAGTAGAATAGATCGGCCGGCATTCAAGGGTGGAGGGGGAAACCCCGCCGCCTTCCCGCAGAAGAAACGCTGCAATTTGAAAAAAAGAACTCCTCCCATCCACACAGGGCACTTTCCGGGCCGTACCGTCACTGCAAGGACGGCATAGGCCGGGGATGCCGTCGGCAGGGCAGACTGCAAGCTGCTGCTGGCCGGTATGTGCGGATATTCTGCGGAGGCGTTTTGATTTTCGGTCAAGACGTCTCCGCTTCTTTTTCACCTGCCTTTTAAGGTGTACCTGAAAACAAAGAAAATGACGAATATTTCGCAAGCACAAGCGGGATTTAAGGCAAAGAGCCGCAGGAATCCTTTGTGGATTTCAAGGCTGTTTAACGCAAAATCCAGCTGTGTTTGTAGAAATAGACTAAATTTTCGACTTTTCAGATACACCCCGGAAAAGAGAATATCCCCGGCACGCCCCGTCTGAGCCATAGCAGACCGGGTGCAGCCGGGCATTTGGAGGATTTTTTATGAAACAGCCTTTCTGCGCACCTGCCGCTGCGCTGCGCCGCGTGCTGGATGCAGCGGCGGCACTGCCGCGCCCGGCGGTGGAGACCCTGCCGCTGGAAAAAGCCTGCGGCCGCATTGCTGCAAAGGCGCTGTGCGCCCGGATGGACCAGCCCCCCTTTGACCGCAGCCCGCTGGACGGTTACGCCCTGCACAGCGCCGATACCGCCGGGGCCAGCCGCGAAACGCCGGTCACGCTGCCTGTGACCATGAAGCTCTACGCCGGGGATGCCCCCGCCGCCGCCCTGCCTGTGGGCTGCGCGGCCCGCATCATGACCGGTGCCCCTCTGCCGGAGGGCGCGGACTGTGTGCTGATGCAGGAGCTGACCGACAGCGGCGAAGAAACGGTGCAGCTCTATTCAAGCCTGAAACCGCAGCAGAACGTGGTGCTCCGGGGCGGGGATATCGCCGCCGGAGCCATCATTGCCGCCGAGGGCACGCCGCTGACCCCCGCACATCTGGGTGTGCTGGCGGGGCAGGGCTATGCCGAGGTGCCGGTATACCGCACCCTGACCGTGGGCATTCTTTCCACCGGCAGTGAGCTGCTGGCTCCCGGTGAACCGTGGGCTCCCGGCAAGATCTACGATGCCAACGGCATCCAGAACGCCGCCCGGCTGGTGCAGCTGGGCTTTGCCGTGCAGCGGCGGCACTGCTCAGACGACCCGGAGGTTATCGCCTGCCAGCTGCGGGAGCTTTTGACCGGCTGCGATGCCGTCATTACCAGCGGCGGCGTTTCGGTAGGGCAGAAGGACTATCTGCCCGCCGTGCTGGAACGGCTGGGGGCACAGATGCTCTTTGCGGGCGTGGCACAGAAGCCCGGCAGCCCCATGCTGGCGGCAGAAATCGCCGGCAAACTGGTGTTCTGCCTGTCCGGCAACCCCTTTGCCGCAGCGGCAACCCTGGAACAGTACGCCATCCCGGCCCTGCTGCGGGCGGCAGGACGCCGGGAGGAAAGCTGCATTCTTCCCCGTACCACCTGCACCCTGACCACCGGCTTTTCCAAATCCAGCAAGGGCGACCGCTACCTGCGGGCGAAAGCGGCGGGCGGCAGCGTGACCATCCCCGGCGAGGGCAGCGCCGAAGCGCATTCGTCCGGCAGCCTTTCTGCTATGATCGGCTGCAATTGTCTGGTAAAGCTGCCCGCAGGCAGCGGCCCGGTGGCTCCGGGCGAAGAAGTGGAGGTGCTTTACTTTGTATATTGAATCCAAACAGGCTCTGGCAGAAGAACTGGAGCTCAAGCGCCCGGCGGTGCTGGCCGTCAGTGGCGCACACAACAGCGGCAAGACCACCCTGCTGGAAAAGCTGCTGCCCGTTCTGCGCAGCCGTGGGCTGAAGGTGGGCATCATCAAGCACGACGGCCACGATTTTACCCCGGATGTGCCCGGCACCGACAGCTTCCGTCTGCGGGAAGCAGGGGCCGAAGGCGTGGCGGTCTACTCCGGCACCCGCTATCTGCTGACCGAGGAATTTCGCCTGACCGAGCAGGATCTGCTGGCCCTGTTCGAGCGGCACGGCTATGATCTTGTGCTGCTGGAAGGCTTCAAATCCAGCGGCTGGCCCAAGATCGAGGTGGTGCGCAGGGAGATCGCGGATGCGCCGGTGTCGTTCCAGCCGCTGGCCGTGGTGGGCGATATCCCGGGTGCAGACTTCGGGCTGGAGGATATCCAGCCGCTGGCCGATTGGATCATTGCCCAGATGCCAACTCTGTAAGGAGAAGATAAGATGAAACTGATTCGTACCGAAGATGCGGCAGGGCAGGTGCTCTGCCACGATATCACCCAGATCATTCCCGGCGAGTTCAAGGGTGCCCGCTTCCGCAAGGGGCACGTCATCCAGCCGGAGGATATCCCGGTGCTGCTCTCCATCGGCAAGGAGAACCTCTACGTCTGGGAAAAGCACCCCGGCATCCTCCACGAGGATGAAGCCGCAGCCCTGCTGTACAAGGCCGCTGCGGGCAAAAATATCCATGGCACCGAGCCGAAGGAGGGCAAGATCGAGCTGATCGCAGACTGTGACGGCCTGCTGAAGATCCACCGCAAGGCGCTGCTGGCGGTGAACAGCCTCCCGCAGATGATGATCGCCACCATCCACGGCGACCTTCCCGTGAAAAAAGGCCAGAAGCTGGCAGGCACCCGCATCATCCCGCTGGTGATCGAGCAGGAAAAAATGGACGCCATGCAGGCCGCCGCCGGGGCAGAGCCCATCCTGAACGTGCTGCCCATGCAGGCCAAGAAAGTGGGCATCATCACCACCGGCAGCGAGGTGTTCAAGGGCCGCATTGAGGATAAATTCACCCCCATCCTGCAAAGCAAGCTGGCTGTCTACGGCTGTGAGGTGATCTTCCACAAGGTCTGCGATGACGACCCCGCCGGGATTACCGCTGCCATTCTGGAAGCCAAGGCCGCAGGGTGTGAGCTGATCTTTACCACCGGCGGCATGAGCGTGGACCCGGACGACCGCACCCCGCTGGCCATCAAGAACACCGGGGCCGAGATCATCACCTACGGCGCACCGGTGCTGCCGGGTGCCATGTTCCTTGTGAGCTATCTGGACGGTGTGCCGGTGTGCGGCCTGCCCGGCTGCGTGATGTACGCAAAGCGCACCATTTTTGACCTGCTGCTGCCCCGTCTGCTGGCGGACGACCCCATCACCGCCGAGGACATCGCCCGTCTGGGCGAGGGCGGTCTGTGCCTGAACTGCGAAGTGTGCCACTGGCCCAACTGCGGCTTTGGGCACTGCTGAGGGCAGCTTGCTCGCCCTCTCCGTCTGTTCACTACGTTCGCATCCACCTCTCCCAAAGGGAGAGGCTTTGGCAAAGAGATGAAGTTTGTATGGACTGCCAAGGGCTCCCACTTTGGGGGAGCTGGCATCGCGCAGCGATGACTGAGAGGGCGAGGACGTTTGCAAAATCTGATTCATTTTAAAATAAGAAAGATACGATCTTTATGAACGAAAATAATCTGACCCATTTTGATGCTGCCGGGAATGCCGTGATGGTGGATGTGAGCGCAAAGCCCGTCACCACCCGGGAAGCCACTGCCCATGGCATCATCACCATGAACGCCGAAGCCTTTGCTGCCGTGCAGAGCGGTACCGTGAAAAAGGGCGATGTGCTGGGCGTGGCCCGCATTGCGGGCATCATGGCCACAAAAAGAACCAGTGAGCTGATCCCCCTGTGCCATCCACTGCCCCTGACCAAGGTGAGCGTGGACTTCCGTCTGTTGCCCCAGCGGCAGGCGGTGGAAGCCCTGTGTACCGTCAAGACCGCCGGGGTCACCGGTGTGGAGATGGAAGCGCTGACCGGCGTTTCCACCGCGCTGCTCACCATCTACGATATGTGCAAGGCGGTGGACAAGGGCATGGAGCTGGGCGAGATCCATTTAGTGGAAAAGACCGGCGGCAAGAGCGGCCATTACATCCGGGCGGAGGGCGGCTATGTTTGATTCCACCCGGCGCGAGATCCACTATCTGCGCCTTTCCGTTACCGACCTGTGCAACCTGCGCTGCCGCTACTGTATGCCGGACGGCGTGGAAAAGCTGGAGCGCGAAGCCGTGCTCACCTACGAGGAGTTCCTGCGTCTGGCGGCGCTGTTCGCCCAGTGCGGCATCGACACCGTGCGGGTCACCGGCGGCGAGCCGCTGGTGCGCAAAAACGTGGCACAGCTGGTGGCCGGGCTCAAGGCCATCCCCGGCATCCGCAAAGTCACCATGACCACCAACGGCATCCTGCTGGCGCAGCAGCTGCCCGCTTTGCTGGCAGCCGGGCTGGACAGCGTGAACATCAGTCTGGACACCCTGCGCCCGGAGGTGTTCCGGCAGATCACCGCCCGGGACGAGTTTGCGGCCGTGCAGGCAGGCTTGCAGGCGGCGCTGGAAAGCGGCATCCCGGTCAAGCTGAACTGCGTGCCGCAGGCGGGGGTGAATGAGGGCGAACTGGAAGACCTTGCGGCCCTTGCCGAGAACCGCCCGCTGCAGGTGCGGTTCATTGAAATGATGCCCATTGGCTACGGCGCGGCCATGCCCTGCATCTCCGGCCCGGAGCTGCGGCGGCGGTTTGCCCGCCGCTGGCCGGAGCTGCAGCCGCTGGCAGAAGCAGACTTCGGGGACGGCCCGGCGGTATACTACACCGTGCCCGGCTGGCAGGGCAGCATGGGCTTTATTGCGGCGGTGCACGGCAAGTTCTGTGCCAGCTGCAACCGGGTGCGGCTGACCAGTCAGGGCTTTCTGCGTCCCTGCCTTGCCAGCGAAGCCGGGTGCGACCTGCGTGCCCTGCTGCGCAGCGGCGCGGACGATACGCAGCTGCTGGCCGCCATCCGGGAGACCATCTGGGCCAAACCCCGGGAACACCATTTTGAAGACAGTTCCATGCCCGCTACCCGCGGCATGTATCGCATCGGAGGATAAATTTTTATGGGAAAAATTCTGGCCATCTGCACAAGCCCCAAGCGCGGCACCGTCAAGACCGAGGTGCCCAGCGCCGTGCTGACCCCGGAATGGGGCATCGTGAGCGATGCCCACGGCGGCAGCTGGCACCGGCAGGTCAGCCTGCTGAGCGCGGAAAAGATCGAGGCTTTCCGCAGGAAAATCTGGGTGGACTACGGTGCCTTTGGCGAAAATCTGGTCATTGAGGGCTTCGATTTCCGCAATCTGCCGGTCACCAGCCGGTTCGCCATCGGGGACGTGGTGCTGGAAATGACCCAGATCGGCAAGGAGTGCCACAATGACTGCGTTATCAAGCAGCAGACCGGCGAGTGCATCATGCCCCGGGAGGGCGTGTTTGCCCGGGTGCTCACCGGCGGCGAGATCCATGTGGGCGACGAAGTGACCCTGCTGCCCCCGCTGGAAAACCCGCCCCTGCGGGCTGCGGTCATTACCCTTTCGGACAAGGGCAGCCGCGGGGAGCGGGAGGATAAGAGCGGCCCGCTCATTGTGGAGATGCTTACCGCCGCAGGCTATGTGGTGGAGGAGACCATGATCCTGCCGGACGAAGCAAAGGCCCTGAAGGCTCAGCTCATCCGTCTGGCCGATGGCCGTCAGGTGAATCTGATCCTCACCACCGGCGGCACCGGCTTCTCGCCCCGGGATATCACCCCGGAAGCCACCTGTGCGGTGGCAGACCGCAACGCCCCCGGCATTGCCGAGGCCATGCGCTATCACAGCCTGAGCATCACCCCGCGGGGGATGCTCAGCCGCGGCGTCAGCGTGCTGCGCGGCAAAACGCTCATCGTCAACCTGCCGGGCAGCCCCAAGGCCGTGCAGGAAAATCTGGAGTACATCCTGCCCAGTCTGGAACACGGTGTGCGCATTGCTGCCGGTCTGGACGGCGAGTGCGCCCGCAAATAAGGTTTCCCCGCCCTGTTTTCCTTTGCGGGGCGTAGAAATAGAATGTTTTTTACTTGAAGGAGAAAAACAGATATGAACGACCATCGCATTTCCCGCCGGAGCTTTCTGGCTGCTGCCGGCATCGCCGGTGCAGCCGCTGCCCTTACTGCCTGCGGCGGCGCTGCTTCCAGCACAGCTGCTTCCGTGGCATCCTCTGCCGCCGCTTCTTCACAAGCAGCCCAGAGCGTGGAGCTGATCGTGTTTGCCGCCGCATCCCTCACCGAGACCCTCACCGCCATCGGTGAGACCTACTCGGCAGAGAACCCGGGCGTGACCTTCCGCTTCAACTTCGATTCCTCCGGCACCCTCAAGACCCAGATCCAGGAGGGCGCGGACTGCGATCTGTTCATCTCTGCCGGTCAGAAGCAGATGGACCAGCTGGACATCATAGCTTCGGCCGATGTGAACAAGGACAGGCTGGACTTTGTGGACAGCGACACCCGCGTGGACCTGCTGGAAAACAAGGTGGTGCTCTGCGTGCCGGAGGGCAGCGACAAGGGCATCGACAGCTTTGACGCTCTGGCCGAGCACCTGAAAGCACAGGACATCCTGTTCTGCATGGGCAACAGCGATGTGCCCGTGGGCCAGTACACCCAGAAGATCCTTGCCTACTACGATCTGGACGAGGAGGCACTTGCCGCTGCCGGTGTCATCACCTACGGCTCCAACGTCAAGGAGGTCACCACCCAGATCACCGAGGCCAGCGTGGATGCCGGTGTCGTCTACTGCACCGATGCTTTCAGCGCCGGTCTGACCCCCGTGGATGAGGCCACCAAGGAGATGTGCGGTCAGGTCATCTATCCTGCCGCCGTGCTGAAGGCTGCCCCCAACGCCGAGGCTGCCAAGGAGTTTTTGGCCTATCTGCAGACCGACCGCGCCGCCACCGTGTTCGAGGGCGTGGGCTTCAGCGCCGTATAAAGGAGCAGGCATGGACTGGTATCCGTTGTGGAACAGCCTGCGCATCGCCCTTATCAGCTGCGCAGCAGTGTTCTTTCTCGGCATTTTTGCCGCCTACTATATCGCAAAGCTGCCGCGCACCGTCAAGGGCGTGCTGGACGTGCTGCTCACTCTGCCCATGGTGCTGCCGCCCACGGTGGTGGGCTACTTTCTGCTGCTGCTCTTTGGCGCAAAGCGGCCGGTGGGCATCTTCTTCATGGAGCAGTTCGGGGTCAAGCTGGTCATGAACTGGTACAGCGCCATCTTTGCCTCCATCGTGGTGGCCTTCCCGCTGATGTACCGCACCGCCCGCGGCGCCTTTGAAAGCTTTGACGAGACGCTGGCATGGTCGGCCCAGACGCTGGGCCAGTCCAACAGCTGGATCTTCTGGCGGGTGCGGATGCCGTACTGCCGTCAAGGCATTCTGGCCGGTACCGTGCTGGCCTTTGCCCGGGCGCTGGGCGAGTACGGTGCCACCAGCATGATCGCAGGCTACACCCCCGGCAAGACCGCCACCATCGCCACCACGGTCTACCAGCTGTGGCGCACCAACGATGAGGCGGGTGCCATGCGCTGGGTGCTGGTGGATATTGCCATCTCTGCGGTGGTGCTGCTGGCGGTGAACCTGCTGGAGAAAAAACAGAAAGCGGGTGGCCGGAAATGAGTCTGGAAGTGAACATTACCAAAAAGCTGGATGGCTTCACCCTTCGGGCCGAGTTTACCGCAGGCAGTACGGCCACCGCTCTGCTGGGGGCCTCCGGCTGCGGCAAAAGCATGACATTGCGCTGCATCGCGGGCATTGTAAAGCCGGATGCGGGCCGCATCGTACTGGATGGCCGGGTGCTGTTTGACAGCGAACAGCACATCGATCTGCCGCCGCAGCAGCGGGGCGTGGGCCTTCTGTTCCAGAACTATGCGCTGTTCCCCAACATGACTGTGGAGCAGAACATCCTCTGCGGGCTGAAAGCGGAAAAAGACAAGGCAGTCCGCAGGGAACGCTGTGCGGAAATGCTGCGTGCCATGCGGCTGGAAGCACTGGCGAAGCGCTGCCCGGCCCAGCTTTCCGGCGGGCAGCAGCAGCGTACGGCGCTGGCTCGCATTCTGGTGGGCAGGCCCCGCATCCTGATGCTGGACGAGCCTTTCAGCGCGCTGGACAGCTATCTGCGGGAAGAGGTGGAGAGCGAAGTGGGTAGCCTGCTGGCGGGATTTGACGGAACGGCTCTGCTGGTGACCCACAACCGGGACGAGGCCTACCGCCTGTGCCGGGAGATGGCAGTGATGGACGGCGGGCGGGTGCTGCGCACCGGCACCACCAAAGAGGTGTTTGCCGACCCGCAGAGCATTACCGCCGCACGGCTGACCGGCTGCAAAAATATTCTGTCCTGCACCCGCGTGGATGCGCACACGGTGCGGCTGACCGGCTGGGACGCCCCGCTGCGTCTTGCAGCCGAGGTGCCGGAACACTGCACTGCCGTGGGGATCCGTGCCCACGACCTTGCGCCCTGCGCACCGGGAGCGCAGAACGCGCTGCCGGTAAAGGCGGTTTCCAGCAGTGAAAATCCGTTTGACTGGAATCTGATCTTTCTGGCACCCGACGGCACGACCCGCCTGTGGTGGAAGGTGAGCAAGGCAACGCTGGAGGCTGCTGCACCTGCCGCGCCGCAGTGCTTTGCCGCTGCGCCGGAAGGCATCATGCCGCTGGTATGAAAACTGCCCCTGCATGAATCGACAAAAAATAAGGCGAGATTTTGTGTAACTTTACAAAACATAAAAAATGTGATGGCAAAGTTGTTGCAACTTTCAGATTGAAAGAAATAACAGAAAACGCTATACTTTAAGCATCAAAGGCAAAGACGCTTCGCGAGAGATCGCAAGGCGTCTTTTTTTGTTACCCAGCAAGGCAAGGCGGCCTTGAGGGAGAGATGAAACAGGAAAAGGGGAATGCAACGTGATACGTTGAGGTTTTTTGGTGGGCGCGGGTGGATGTCGCGAGCCGCGCATCTAAAAAAGCCCCGCAGGGGCTTTTTTGCCCGCCGGACTATTCGGCGGGCCTTACGAGTTGCGCTTGCCGCTTTTTCTGCAGCCCCTTGGCAGGGCTTTGAAAAAGCGGAGCGCTGCCCCAGCCTCGCCTCCCTGTTTCCGCCGCAGGCGGCGGTCGGCTCCGCTGCTGT
>OOAZ01000516.1_pt1 | contig 33744 bp, 30 predicted proteins | sample 1671221 | NCBI WGS metagenome assembly OOAZ01 (sample SAMN06348134, study PRJEB24527) | human gut metagenome | biome: human gut; feature: ankylosing spondylitis patient; material: feces | host: Homo sapiens | place: China | collected 2015-10
GTCCGGATGAGCCGGAATCCCAGAGAGCATATCCCATCAAGAAATATAAAAATGGGTCAAGTTAAGGCTTTAGCTGTGGGGAGTGTCAAGCCATAATATAAAAGAATGTATTCTAATAAAAGTTAATTTACAAGGAGTTATAACAAATGCAGTTACAAAACGGAAGACCAGAAAATACAGATGGCAGACTCGACAAAGAGATCCGCGTATATGATTTTTTAGACAAACTTGGAGTAGAGTATCAGAGAGTAGATCACGAGGCAGCCATGACAATGGAGGCCTGCGAGGCAATCGACCGTGTCCTTGGTGATGACACAGCGATCTGCAAAAACCTTTTTCTGTGCAACCGCCAGGAAACAGACTTCTATCTGCTCCTGATGCCGGGTGACAAACCTTTTAAGACCAAGAATCTCTCCGCACAGATCGGTTCTGCCAGATTGTCCTTCGCCAAACCGGAATATATGGAAAAATATCTGGACATCACACCCGGGTCTGTCAGTGTCCTTGGTCTTATGAACGACCATGAGAAAAAAGTCCAGCTTCTGATCGACGAAGATGTACTCAAAGATCCATATTTCGGATGTCACCCATGTATCAACACATCCAGCCTGAAATTCTCAACAAAGGATTTCACAGACAAGATCATCCCTGCTCTCGATCACCCTCCGATCACGGTGAAGCTTCCTCTTCCGGAAGAACAGGCTTAATTTTTCAAAAACTATTACCTGGAGATCTTATCATGAAAAAACAACTGAATTATTCAAAACTGTTACTGGAAACAGTAATCCTGACTGTTGCCGTGGCGATCATCGCCGCAGCGGTATATTTTTTCCTGGTTCCAAGCCATACTTCTGTCAGCAGCATTTCCGGTCTTGGAATCGTTTTGTCCAACTTTGTTCCGCTTCCGCTTTCTGCGATCACGATGATCCTGAATGTGGTACTGCTGATCATCGGTTTTTTTGCCTGCGGTAAAGAGTTTGGTGTAAAGACTGTTTATACCAGCATCATGCTTCCTCTGTTTCTTGGTCTGTTCGAAAAGATTTTTCCTGATTTCGGTTCCATGACCAACAGTCAGGAGCTGGATGTTCTCTGCTATACCCTGGTCGTCAGCGTAGGACTGAGCATTCTTTTTAACAGAAATGCATCCTCCGGCGGTCTGGACATCGTTGCAAAGATCATGAACAAATATCTGCATATGGAACTTGGCAAGGCCATGTCACTTTCAGGCATGTGCGTTGCACTTTCTGCCGCACTTGTTTATGACAAGAAGACTGTCGTTTTGAGTATCCTTGGAACTTATTTCAACGGAATCGTTCTGGATCATTTTATCTTTGACCATAACATTAAACGACGTGTGTGCATCATCACGAAGAAGGAAGAAGAGCTCCGAAACTTCATTATCCATGAATTACATAGTGGAGCTACTGTTTATGAGGCATACGGTGCTTACAATATGCAGAAACGAAATGAGATCATCACCATCGTAGATAAGACGGAGTATCAGAAGCTGATGAACTTCATCAACAAAGAAGATCCACTTGCATTTATCACGGTATATAATGTGTCTAATATGCGTTATCAGCCAAAAGTATAAAAGTTGGGGCGAGACCAATGGTCTCGCCCCCGTTTTTTACATTGAAATCCATCCAAATGCATTCGCTACGGAACTGATCAGAATGATCGCCGCAAAGATCGGACAGAGATACTGAATCATAAAATTGAAAATATTTTTTCTTCGGAAAGTACTTTCTTCAAGAAGAACTTCTTTCTCGATTCGTTTTACACCAATAACCCTGGATACCAGAAGGCAGGTAGCAATTGCTGCGATCGGCATCATTACGGAGTTGGTCAGGAAATCAAAGAAATCAAGGAACTGCATTCCAATAATCTTTACAAATCCCAGTGGTCCATATCCCAGAGAAGAAAGGCTTCCGAGAATTATCATGATGACTCCGACAAGAACGGTTGATTTCCTGCGGCTCCATTTCAGCTCATCCTGGAAAGTAGAAACTGCACTCTCTGTCAGAGCAATAGAGCTTGTCAGTGCTGCACAGAGTACCAGGACAAAGAACAGGATTCCTACCAGTGTTCCGAATCCCATGCTTGCAAATACTTTCGGAATCGTGATGAACATCAGCGCCGGACCAGCCTGCAGTGTGTCCGGATCGCCGCCGGAGAAAGCAAAAACTGCCGGAATGATCATCAGACCTGCCATCATTGCAATCGCCGTGTCAAAGATTTCTACATTTGTTGTAGAGCCTTCGATAGACACGTCTTTCTTCATATAAGAACCGAATGTTACCAGGATACCCATTGCAATTGACAGAGAATAGAACATCTGTCCCATCGCTGCAACAACTGTCATCCAGGAAAAGTTCTTAATGTTCGGTACAAGGAAGTACTTCACGCCTTCCAGTGCGCCTGGTCTTGTCACAGAATAAATTACGATAATGACTGACAAAAAGACCAGGATCGGCATCATAAACTTGGAAACTCGTTCCACACCGTTCTGCACGCCTGCATAAATGATCATCAGGGTAAGCAGGGTAAAAAACAGAAAACAGACTTCTGTGGAAACTCCATCAGATATAAATGTAGAAAAGTAATCGTCTGTAGCAAGTCCCTGACTGTTTCCTTTGATATACTCCACCAGATATTTGATCACCCATCCACCGATCACAGAATAATACGGTACGATCAGAACCGGAATGATCGCATTGATCCATCCACCAAATGACAGCCATTTGGATTTACCAAATTTTGCAAAAGCTCCTACAGGGCTTTTCTTTGTCATACGTCCGAGTGCTGTCTCCGCTACAATCATCGTGTAACCAAACGTCAGTGCCAGGATGATGTAAACCAGTAAAAAAATGCCGCCGCCATACTTCGCTGCAAGGTATGGAAATCTCCATATATTTCCAAGACCTACCGAAGCACCGGCCGCAGACAGTACAAACCCGATCTTGCCCGAGAATGTACTTCTCTCATGCTTATGCTTGTCCATAATTTTCCTCTCCCAATTTTCTTAATCTACACTCTTCTGATGATATCACGCTTTTGCATCATAAGCAAATGATATATCGTAAAAAGGGATGCAGAAGCTATTTTTATGCTTCTGCATCCCGATTTTTGTAAAAATCCGTAAGTTTTCTTTATTTAACTCTCTTTAATTCATATTCTCTGGTTCCAAGTCCGACCTTTTCTGCCTGATCCAGAGTTGCCTTCCATTCGATGTTTGGATTGGAATCTTTGAAATGATCGTGATGACAATGCCATCCAGGTTCTGCCAGATGTTCTCCGAGCTGGCTGTTCTCGATCGGTGTTGCTTTGAGGCAGGCATCTGCACATGCCTGATCCAGAGCGACCGGATCAAAGCTTGCAAACATTCCGATATCCGGAAGGATCGGTGCATCGTTTTCTCCATGGCAGTCACAGTTCGGGCTGATGTCCTGAACCAGCGCGATATGGAAATGTGGGCGTCCGTGACAGACTGCCTGTGCATATTCTGCCATCTTGCGGTCAAGAAGTTCATTTGCACTGCTGTTCGGATTGTATACAGCATCAAAACTGCAGGCCCCGATACAGCGTCCACAGCCCTTGCATTTATCATAATCGATCACGGCTTTTTTGTTTACATAAGTAATTGCGTCACTTCCGCATTCTTTTGCACAGCGGCGGCAGCCACGACAGACGTCTTCATTGATTGCCGGTTTTCCACTTGCATGCTGCTGCATTTTTCCTGCGCGGCTTCCACAGCCCATGCCAATATTCTTGAGTGCACCGCCAAATCCAGTTGCCTCATGACCTTTGAAATGGCTCAGGCTGATAAAAATATCTGCATCCATGATCGCATGTCCAATCAGCGCAGTCTTACAGTACTCTCCATTTACAACCGGAACTTCTACTTCATCTGTTCCACGCAGTCCATCTCCAATGATGATCTGACAGCCTGTTGTGATCGTGTTAAAACCATTCAGATTTGCACAATCCAGATGTTCCAGGGCATTCTTTCTGCTTCCCGGATACAGTGTATTACAGTCCGTCAGAAACGGCATACCACCCTGCTCCTTACACAAATCTGCAACTACTTTTGCATAATTTGGACGAAGAAAAGCCATGTTTCCCAATTCACCAAAATGCATTTTGATCGCTACAAATTTTCCATCCATATCAATGTCCTTGATACCGGCTGCGATACAGAGCTTCTTCAGCTTATCAAGCTGGCTTGTTCCTACCGGACATCGAAAATCTGTAAAATAAACAGTAGATTTCTCCATTTTGAATCCCTCCTGAAAATGATTTGTCTTTACAAAAGAATAGCACTTCAAGTATACTTGAAGTCAAGGAGGTTTTTACATGAAAACATATAGCATTCGTGAAATATCTGAACTTTTTTCACTTCCGGCTTCTACACTGCGTTATTACGAAAGTGAAGGCTTACTCCCCAATGTAGAAAAGTCTTCTTCCGGTCAGCGGATCTACACAGAAGAGCATATTGAACGTCTCAACTGCATCAACTGTTTTAAACGTACCGGTATGACAATTCCACAGCTTCGGAAATTTTTTGAATATGAGACGGACGAAGCTCAGCACATTGATGCCATCATCCGTCTTCTGGAAGACCAGGAAAAACAGGTAGATGAGAAACTCAGGCAGCTTCAGAAAGACTCTGCACATGTTCATCACAAAGTAAAACATTACAAAGCGATCAAACATGCACTGGAAAACGATCTGCCGCTGCCTGTGTGGGAAGACGAGTGAATTTTTTTACTTTACACCGGCTTACAGGTGCATCCGATACCAAGTCCATCCGGTCCAATGTGACATGAAAGACCGAAAGAGAGTTTGTCGCACATGACTTCCATTCCCGGGAAACTTTCTTTGATCTGGTTTACCCATTCTTCTGTTGCTTCGTCAGTACTGCTTGAGGCTGCCATCAGATATACTTTTCCGGCAGCGTATTCTTCACGGAAATTGGTTTCCAGTTCATGTTTCATCGCATCGATCATGACTTTGCGGGACTTCTTCATACCGCGGCATTTCTGGTAGGTATCGAGGGTTCCTGTGCTGAAGTGCATGACTGGTTTGATGTTCAGGACATCTGCTGCCAGGGCTGTCATGGAGCTGACTCTTCCACCTTTTTTGAGGTATTCCAGAGTGCTGAGGCCAATGTAAATAGTCATTTTTTCTCTGGTCTCTTCGAGGATTTTCTTGATTTCGGCTGCGCTGTAACCTTTTTCTGCCATTTCTACTGCATCAAGGACGGAACGATGCATTGGTGTTGCTACACGACCATTGTCTACGACAAATACTTTGCCGGCAAATGCATCTTCATTTGCCATTGCCTGTGCAGCCATACAGGAGCCGCTTAATGCACTGCTGAGCGGGATATAGACGATTTCTTCATATTCTTTCAGCATTTCTTTCCACATATCCAGTACTTCTACTGGTGACGGCTGAGATGTGGACACATCTACACCCTTTCGAAGCATGTCATAAAATTCATCTCTGGAAAGATCTACGCCTTCACGATATACTTTTTCTCCGATGTAAAACGGCATCGGAAGCACCTTGATTCCAAGTCTTTCTGCTTCTTCGTTCAAAATTCCACTGTGACTGTCTGTCATGATTCCTGTTTTCTTCATATTATCTTCTTCCTTCGTATTCTGTCTTTTAACCTGTATTTCTATAACGTCTTAATGATCGGCATTACGTAATTGATCATCTCTTCCGGAGTTTCTTTTAACCCATCTATAAGCCATCGTCTGGAAACTCCATCCAATATGCAAAGTTTTACGACCCATCCGTATTTCTCGGACATATCCGAATCTTCTGATTCGATCGCTTTACGTTTTTCGTGAATCTTTTCTCCGAGACGTTTTGTAAAAAGATCCATGTTCAGTCCACGAATTGCCCACATCTCTTTGTAATTCAGTGATATCTGATAAAAATAATTAAACAGATATTCCCGCAGTTTTCGTTCATCTGTTGTATCCAGCAGCGGCAGGAATTCTATATTCAGTTTTTCTGCAGTCGCATCTGCGATACTGTCCAGCACTTCCGAAATAGAAGCGAAATTCCTGTAAAAAGAAACCCTCGCAACCTTCGCTTCCTGTACAATATCTGTTACAGTAATGTCCAGATAGGATTTCTGTGTCATAAGACGGAGAAGTGCCTGTTCTATTTCACTTTTTACAGAATGATTTTCTTTCTTGTTCATATCCTGTCCTTCTCTGAGCTTGTCAGCATGGTTATGTTGAATAGTTATATTTCGATTCATATATGTTACATTTTGTTTCACTAAAGAACTGTATTGTATCACCAGAAAATACATCTGTCAAGAAATGAAAAAAGTCAGGAAAATTTCATGTTCGAATTTTCCCTGACCTCTAAAGTTCTGCTTATTTTTTCAACATATTAAGGTAGCTATTTCGCTCTTCCTTTGGTATCTGAAGTGCATCCATAGCCTGCTCTATGGTCCATCCCATACTTTCCATCAATTTATAAAAAAATTATAACAAGCACATATAGCTTCGCACAAAGCATAGCATTATTTGCATAGTTTTTCCAGACGGTACATATCCTTCCGCCTGCTCTTTAATAATGGTAACTCTTCTCTTACCTGCTCTTCATAGTCAAGGTCCAGTTCTGTCAGAAGTACGCCTTCTTTTTCATCCAGCATATCTATGACTTTGCCCCATGGATCTGTGACAATGGAATGTCCCCAGGAAATATATCCTGCGGATTCATCGCGCATTGGGGCGCAGCCTATCATGTAGATCTGGTTGTCCAGTGCTCTGGTTCGAAAGGACAGTTCCCAGTGTGCAGGACCTGTCGTCATATTGAAAGCCGCTGGAACGAAGATTGCCTTTGCGCCATCATTTACCATCATCCGCGCAAGCTCAGGGAACCGAATATCAAAACATAGCATGACTCCCATCCTGCCAAACTCGGTATCAAAAACTGTATCATGATCTCCCGCCGTCAAAGTATCGGATTCCTTAAATGTCTGTCCACCTGTGACATCAATATCAAACAAATGCACCTTTCTGTGCTTGCCAATCTGTTTTCCCTGCCTGTCAAAAATATAAGATGTATTGTAAACCTTTCCCTCAGCATCCTTCTCCGGCATTGAACCGCCGATAAGATAGATTCCATATTGTTTTGCGTATTCCGAGAGCTGCTGCCATACAGGCCCACCCTCTTCTTCTGCATAGACCGGGAAATTCTGCGTCTGATATGGACAGCAGAACATCTCCGGAAGGATAACAAAATCCGGTTTCTCATCTTTTATCTTTCCAAGATATATTCCCGCTGTCCTGACATTCTGCATTTTGTCAGTCACTGTTGGCATCTGTATTGCTGCTACTTTTATTTTTGCCATTTTCTGTCCCTCTTTTACCTTTTTTGACATGTACATTTAAATGGTAGCATAAGCACCAATATCTGTACATAAATTTTCTATAAATATACTCTCTTCCCTCAAACTATGTTTTATTTATAGGGCAATTCCTTTAATATGGTAAAATTTTAAAACATTCCATTGACAGTGTGTTTTGGGAATGATAGAACTGAAAAAAGCGACGAAGGCGTCAGTTTTTTTGTAAACTGCGCCTTTTTTCATTATTTAAAAGAAAAGGAGTGTTTCTCTATGAAAAAGATGTGTTATTTATTAACAATGGGATTACTCGCAGGAAGCCTTACTGTTCCTGTATTTGCAGCTTCTGATGCAGAGACAGATAAGAAATGGACTATCGCAACTGATACTGTATTCAAACCTTTTGAATACACAGATGACAGCGGTAATTTCGTAGGTATCGACGTAGACGTACTTGATGCGATCGCAAAAGATCAGGGCTTTGAATATGAACTCAAGAGTCTTGGATGGGACGCTTCTATCGCTGCATGCCAGGCTGGACAGGCTGACGGTATGATCGCCGGCGCATCTATTACAGATGAAAGAAAAGAAAGCGGTGAACACAACGAGATCATTGCCAAATACCTCGGAGAAGACGCAGTTCCGACAGAAGAAGCTGCTGAATAATCAGAATATATATTACACGAATTACAGGGCTGCTGCATTTTGTGGCAGCTTTGTTTTTGAAAGGAGTTTTCCATGATCCAGATCATAACAAGATATGGAAATCTGCTGCTCCTTGCAATGGGACAGACCCTGCTTCTTGCTTTATGCGGTCTGTTTTTTGCCTGTATTCTGGGTATGTTTTTTGGTTTGTTAAGTGTACTTAAGAATAAAGCCTGCAGAATCATATCTTCTATTTTTGTTGATGTTATCCGAGGCGTTCCTATGATCGTCCTCGCGTATTTTATTTATTTCGGTGTTCCTTACTGTCTGAACAATATGATGGGATTCAGTTTTACCCTGACAGCACTTCAGGCCGGAACTGGTCAACACTGCAAAGAACGTTGTTGCCAATTCTTTCATGTCCTTCCAGACATGGGGTATTGTTGCGATCATGTACCTGATCGTCATCACAATCCTGTCCAAAATCGCAAAAGTCTTAGAAAGGAGATTAAACCGTGGCCGTAAATAAAGACAACGTCAAAATCCACGTATCACATTTGAAAAAAAGCTTCGGCTCTCTGGAAGTCCTGAAGGATATCTCCACAGATATTCATGAAGGTGAAGTAGTCGTTATCATCGGACCTTCCGGAAGCGGTAAATCTACTTTCCTGCGCTGCATGAACAAGCTCGAAGAGATTACCGCCGGAGAAGTGATCGTAGATGGACACAATCTTACAGACAAACATATTGATATCAATAAAGTCCGTGAAAATGTAGGAATGGTATTCCAGCATTTCAATCTTTTCCCGCATATGAATGTCACACAGAACCTGATGCTCGCTCCGGTAGAACTGAAAAAAGCTACCAAGGATGAAGCCAGACAGCGCGCCATCCACATGCTGGAAAAAGTCGGCATGGCCGACAAAGCTGACACATATCCAGAGCAGCTTTCCGGTGGGCAGAAGCAGCGTGTAGCGATCGCACGTGCCCTCTGCATGACTCCTGATATCATGCTTTTTGATGAGCCAACCAGTGCTCTCGACCCGGAAATGGTTGGTGAAGTTCTTCAGGTTATGAAGCAGCTCGCCGCCGATGGCATGACAATGGTGATCGTAACCCATGAAATGGGCTTCGCCCGCGAAGTTGCCGACCGGGTTATCTTCATGGATGGCGGTTACATCGTAGAGGAAGGCTCCCCACAGGAAGTTCTCCTGAATCCACAGGAAGCACGAACAATTGATTTCCTGAATAAAGTATTGTAATAAAAAATAGACGTCTGTCTCTTATACGAGATAAACGTCTATTTTTTATTAATCGTTTTTACTCTTTCACCGCACCGGAAGTCATTCCACCAACGATGTATTTCTGGCCGATCATGTAAACAATGATAACCGGAATACAGGTAAGTACGATATCTGCGAAGATGTAGTTCCAGTAGCTCTTGTTCTTTCCGAAGAACTGGTATACTGCCATGGTCATCGGGAAGAGTTTGCTCTTGCTGGACAGGTACAGAGGTGTAAGGAAATCGCTCCATACTGTCATGAACTGCAGGATAAAGCAGGTTACAAGTGTTGGTTTCATAAGCGGCATGATGATCTTGAAGAACAGGCTCAGAGGTCCTGCACCATCAATAACCGCTGCCTCGTCCAATTCAACCGGAATGGATATTACGAAGTTTCGGATCGTAAATACACAGAACGGTATCATCGCACTCGTAAATACCATGACAATACCAACTCGTGTATCGTTCAGGTTTAAAGCACTCAAAACTCTTACCAGAGTTACATAGTTGACCGGGAAGAACAGTCCGCAGAGAACGAAGTAATACAGGAATGTATTTAACTTTGTTCTGTTACGGCACATTACAAATGCTGCCATCGCACACAGTACAACACCAAGTGTAGTTGCTACCAGAGCATACAGTAAACTGTTTGCAAATCCCTGGATCAGATTACCTTTTTTGATAACCTCTGCGTAGTTTGAGAATACCCATTTGGTCGGAAGCGCAAGACTCATTCTTGCGGCCTCTCCTTTATCCTTGAAGGAATTGATAAGTACCATGTAAAATGGAAGTACAACTGTCAGGCACAGAAGGATGCAGACAATATGCTTCAACACGTTTTGAACTTTTTGCTTTTTCATTACTGCTGTACCTCCTGTTTACTCATTTTCTTAACAATACCTACACCGATGATCGCCGTAATGATAAGAAGGATCGTATTCAATGCAGAAGACATTCCATACTGACCTCTGGAGTAAAGCTGGAATGCATAAGTTGTAAGAACCTCTGTTGCATGTCCAGGACCGCCGTTTGTAAGAACGTAAACGATATCGAATACTTTCAGACCATATGTAATACCAAATACAAGGTTGATCATGATAGAACCTGTAAGCATTGGAAGTGTTACATAGCGAAGTCTCTGCCAGAAGTTTGCACCGTCGATCTCAGCAGCTTCATAGTAGGATTTCGGAATCGTATTCAGACCTGCGAGGAAAATAGTCATAACATAACCAATACCTCTCCAGGCATCTACACCGTAAATGGATTTCCATACAACACCCAGATCAGAAAGCCATTTCTGTTTCAGGATTCCGAGATGCAGTGCATCCAGGATCGTATTCAGAAGTCCTGTATTGTAATTGAGGATAGATTTAAAAATCAGACCGATAATTACAAATGGAAGAATAGATGGCAGATATAACAGAGTTCTGTAAAGTCCTTTTCCTCTTAAGCCTTCCTGAAGCATGATTGCGATCATAAGTGCCGGGATCAGTTTTACAATGTTAGAAATGATCGTAAATTTAAGTGTATTCCCAATTCCACTTAAATAGCCTTTGTTTGATGTCAGAATTTCTTTAAAGTTCTGCAGTCCTACAAAATGTGTACCATTCAGGACACTTCTGGAATTCCAGTCTGTAAAGGAATATCCTACACCCATTGCACTTGGAAGCAGGAAAAAGATTACATACAATACCAGCGGCAGTACCAGAAACCACCAGGGATATATTTTTTTCTTATTCACTGAAGTTACCTCCTGTTCTCTTAGCAGCCAGATTAATCAAGTCACAAGGATAATCTTCTTATTTACTCCTTTAGCAGACAGTGCGAAGGATTTTACTCCCTCGCACTGAAGAATTACCCTTATTTCACAACGTTTTTATCTGAAATTTATTCCCAGTTTTCATCTCCGACAGTTTTTGCTGCTTCTGCACGGTTGGTATCCATGTTTGCAAGAACATCGTTTGCTTCCATTTCACCCTGGCAGAATGCGATCATATCCTGTCCAAACTGCATCCAGTAGTCGTTTGTATATTTTGTACCATTCTGAAGTACAGATACACTCATTTTATCTTTGTCTACAGTCTCAAGGAATTCTTCCTCTTCTGGCAGCCAGTGCTGTTCCAGATTGTCATCGTTTACATCAAGGTTTGTGTAAGCCGGTGAGTTGTCAAGGATTTCCTGAAGGCTTTCTGTTGTTGTTACGAAGTTGAAGAATTCTCTTACAAGGTCTTCATGCTCTGTTCCTTTGTATCCGAACATTGTCGGGCCAGCCGGGCTGGTTGGATACCAGGTATTGTCTCCAAGAGGAATCAGGAACATTCCATATTCATCTTCGGAACCTGTGTCATCTTTGATCTGTTTGATGTAACTGGAGTTTGCCATTGCCATTGCACATGTTCTGTCGCCAAATTCATTTGACATGTTTGTGCTGTCTGTTCCGATCCAGTCCTCTCCGAAGTAGCCTGCATCAGAGAGTTCTTTGAACTCGTTCAGAACTTCAAGCATTTTTTCATTATCAGCAAATGTTGCCTGGTTTGTATTCAGAGCATCGTACAGTCCTGGTGTTGCTTCTTCATAAACTCCACCGATCTGGAAGAATGCGAGCTGATGCTGCCATCCGTCTGCTCCTGGCATGAACCATGGAGTGATTCCTGTATCTGCGATCTTTGCGCAGAGGTCTTTGAGTTCTGCATATGTGGTTGGAACTTCCCAGCCATTTTCTTCAAACAGAGTTTTGTTGTAAAGCATTACGTACTCCGGAGAATTGTTCCAAACCTGAAGTCCGTATAATTTATCGTTGTATGTGCAGGATGCTTTTCTTGTTTCCGGCATAAGGTTTTCCCAGTCAGCTCCTGTAAAATCGATACAGTATTTCTCCGGGTCAACGATGGTTGATTCAATTGCAAATGGATTGGACTGGATCCAGAAAACATCCGCACAGGAATCTGTTGCCAGTTTTGACTGAAGAAGATCAGAATACTGATCTGCCGGGATTGTCTGAAGGTCAACGGTTACATCGTATGTATCCTCGAAACGCTCCAGTGTCTCATCATAACGGTTATCCATCCAGCCTGCGGATACCAGAATGCTTAATTCCTCTCCTGCAAAATCTTTGGTATCATCTGCTGCAAATACATTCACGCTAAGACCTGCTGTCATAGATGCTACCATTGCTGTTGCACATGCAACTGCCCAAAATCTCTTTCTCAACATAAAAAACTTCCTCCTTTTAATTTGTTTTTGTCACGTCCTTGATGAAATAAGTTTATCAGTAACTGTGTTTTTTATCCATGGACAAAGCCATTCTGTATTTGTACTTTTTTCACATTTTTGTATGCTATTTTCACATCATTCTACTAGGTTGCACAATTTATAATGTATATTTTTGACTATTTTTACCAGTTTCGCTTTTTGTCATTTGTACTTTTTACATAAACATGTTATAATTTCGACGAAATACTTTTGACATGTCCTGAAAAACCATTGGTACTTTTTTTACAGGAGGCGTATATATGAAACAACGCAGCTTACAGTCTAAACTTTTTATCGCCTATCTCGGAATGGCAAGTCTGATCCTGTTTGCTTTTGCAGCATTTTTTTATCTCTTTGTATCAGGACGACTGAAGGAAAGTCAGATCAGTGCCATGAACACCCTGAATTCCAGTTTCAAAACACAGGTAGACTCTGCTATCCTTGACCTGGACACAGTATCCGTCAATATCAACTACAGTAATATGTCCAAGAGTATCCTCGATCAGAAATTTGATCTCAATATCTCTGACAGTATGCTCTCCGATATGTCTGATCTTTTTATTTCTCTCAGCGGAACTGAATTAAAAGCTGATCAGGTGAATCTGTACGATTTTTCCGGATATGTACTTCAGGCAGGACTTTCCACCATGGTAAAAAAAACGGACGATTCTCGCACCGAATGGCTGCAGAAAGCCCGGGAAGCAGATGGCAGAAAAGTAATCACCAATCCCTATCTTACCTATGAATATTCCAAGTCGGCGAAATATTCTCAGTGGATGATCTCTGTCTACCGCTCTTTCACAAATCAGTACCGCCGCAGTGTAGGCGTAATTGAAACAGCCAAACAGTGCAAATCCATTTTTAAAAGTATCATTTCCTACGAGAAGAAAAATCATGATGATGCAGCCAGTGTATATGTATTTAATCAGGATGGTGATCTGATCTATCCTTACGATATTTCAGACAGTGAAAGTTCCAAACTCCAGGACTATTACACATTGACAGATTCATCTCAGACTTCTTCCAGGCTTACCAGCCCTCTGACAGGCAAGGACGAATATGCGGCAAGAATTGACTCCGGCTACACTGGATTTACTTACCTCACGGTTCAGTCAAAATCAGCCATACTTGCACCGGTATATCAGATGCTCCAGATCCTTCTGGCAGTTGTTGCAGCTTTTCTTCTGGCTTCTGTTATTGTTTCATACAGGCTGTCCCGTTCTGTTGTCAAACCGGTCAAGCATCTGAAACATATCATTCAGCGAATGGAGCTGGACACTCTTGGTCAGGAAAAGGTCACTTCCTATCCTGTCTCTGTCAATGAACTTGAGGAACTTTACCAGGCATTTCAGTTTATGAGCGATAATCTGAAGGATTCCATGGTAAAACTCACACAGGCAAAAGAACAGGAAATGCACGCTCGAAATATGGCTCTGCAGACACAGATCAACCCGCATTTTTATTACAACTCACTGTCAAGTATCATGATTCTTGCGGAAAACGGTGATAATGACACAGTTGCCAAAATGTGCCGGAATCTTTCTCTGATCATGCGCTATATTACAGATACAGGCAGCACGACCGTATCTCTTGCCGATGAGCTGGATTATGTTCAGAAATATCTGTACTGTATGAAAGTCCGTTATCAGTCCAGTCTGAACTACAATATTGATGTAGATGAAAGCCTTCTTTCTGAGGAGGTTCCCAAGCTGCTGATCCAGCCACTCGTAGAAAATGCTATCAAATATGGTTCCAACTGTGCACCACCATGGATGATCTCCGTCAGCAGTGTTATCGCGGAAAGCTACTGGAAGATCACCGTCACAGATAACGGTCCCGGATTTTCTGAGGAAGCATGTCAGAAGATCGCACAGAATCTTGCCAAAGCAGACCAGAATCCAGGTCTTCCTGAACTCAAGATCAACGGTCTGGGAACTGTAAATGTTTATCTCAGATGGAAGATTTTCTGCAACGGCAAAATCATTTTTGAATATGGAAACACCGAGGACGGACACGGAATTGTATCCATAGGACGTTATATATCAGAGGGTCAAGAAACAACTCAGTATTAATAAGAGAAAGGAACTATCATGAAATACACAGTAGTCGTTGCGGAGGACGAAGAACTTCTTTTAAATAATCTTGTCCAGAAAATCCAGAAAGCGGACCCGGATTTTCAGGTTACAGGTACTGCCCAGACAGGCGAGCAGGCATTTGCACTGGTAGAAAAGCTTACTCCTGATCTTGTCATAACGGATATCCGTATGCCTGTTATGGATGGGATGGCCTTGCTTACCAAAGTAAGAAGTCAGTTCCCTTTCACTAAATTTATTATCACAAGCGGGTTTTCAGACTTTGAATATGCCAAGAAAGCTATTACTCTCAAAGTCTCTGACTACCTGCTGAAACCAGTGGATCCAGATGAGCTCCATGATGCCCTGCAAAAGATCAAACGTGAATTTCAGATCGCCAAGAAGGATTACGAAGCTGTCTTTAATGCAGGAACCGCTTCCATGACTCCCTCTCAAATTGCTTCTGTTCTGCGGGATTTTATTATAAAAAACTACAGTGACGATATCAATCTGAACCTGATCGCAGACAATATGAATTACAGTCCCGGTTATCTGACAAAGATCTTCTGCCAGGCATATGACTGTACCCCGACCAAATATCTGACCAATCTGAGGATGCATCATGCACAGAAGCTGCTTCTCAATGAGCCTTCGCTTTCTGTCCGTCAGATCGGAGAGATGTGCGGTTACCATGACCAGGGATATTTCAGCCGTATCTTCAAGAAACATACCGGCAAGAGCCCGCTGGAATATCGCGATGAAAAAGAGGAAGCCATCAAATGATGACTTCCTCATAAGAAATATCTTCCATACCATCAAAGCTTCCCTGTCTTTCTTCTACAGTCAGTTCACCTTTCTGGTCATTCCAGATCAGTTTTGTGGTTGCGTATGCACCCTTCTCAAAATTATAGTTATTTCCCTCATCTTCATAAAGAGTAAATTCTGCATCTGCTCCCGGGTAAACCATCAGTTTCACCGGTCCTTCCGGTTTCTGAGATGCATAAGTAAGTCCGTCTGCAACCGGAAGAATGCTTCCTGCTTTTACAAAGATCGGCATCTGGTCGATCGGCGCATCTACCGTTACATACTGACCGCCTTCATATTTCTTGCCGGTCCAGTAATCATACCAGTCAGCTCCCTGTGGGAGATAACATTCCCATGTTTTTTCACGGTCAAGTTCTGTGCTTTCCGGGCCGTAGTACATTGGCTCTGTAACTGCACAGATCAGAAGTGACGGTCCGAACATAAACTCATTCTCAATCTTTCTTGCAGTCTTATCCTGCGGGAAATCAAACAGAAGGCTTCTCATGATCGTATAGTCGTTGAAGTGAACAGCTCCTGCAAGAGAATAGATATACGGCATCAGATGGTATCTCAGCTTAATAGATTTCTCAATTGCATCATAGAACATCGTTCCTTTGTCACCGAAGTTCCAGATTTCTCTCGGAGTATCTGTTCCGTGAGAGCGGAACATCGGAAGGAAAGTTCCCATCTCAAGCCATCTGGTATAAAGCTCGCAGTATCCTTTGTCCTTCACACCTTCATTGTATTTGCCCTGCCAGAACCACTTCGGCTCCGGATCTGTGTTGCAGCCACAGCCACGATTCTGCCATTTATCAGCAACTGTAAAGAACGCACCGATATCCAGTGTCCAGTACGGATAACCACTCAGTCCCATATTCAGGCCTTCTACGATCTGGATCTTGAAGTTGTCCCAGGAAGCGCAGGTATCGCCGGACCACAGCATGGCTGCGTATTTCTGCCCGGATGCATAACCGGAACGGGTCAGGTTGAGGACACGTTTGTCTTCAGTGTCTTTTCTCTGGTTTTCATAAATACCCTTTGCATGCATCAGTGCAAACGCATTGGCAACAGCCGGATCCAGATATTTCTTGTGCTCGCCGCCGACAAGTTCATATCTCTCCCATGGCTCTCTCTTCACGCCGCCATTCCAGTCAGGACCGGAGAAAGGCTCTGTGGAATCGCACCACCAGGATTCAAATCCTTCATCAAAAAGTCCTTCTTTTGCCTGTTTCCAGTACATTTCACGGGCTTTTTCATCAAAAGCATTGTAGGTTGCATAGTCATAAAGCAGATAGCCTGCGTCAAAAAATTCCTGATGGTTTTTGCCGCCCGCATTCATGTTCGGCCATACAGAGACCATGCTGTGTGCATGCATTTTGTTGATTTCTTCCATGCATTCTTTGTTGTCACCGTAGCGTTCTTTGTCGAGGATCTTTTCTCCCCAGTTGCCTGGTTCCCAGGTATTCCAGTCCTGAACGACACAATCGATCGGAACACCGATCTCTCTGTAATGACGCACGATCTCAGCCAGTTCTTTTGCTGTGTAATACTGCTCTTTGGACTGGATGTAGCCATACGCCCACTTCGGCAGCATCTGTGCTTTACCTGTCAGATAACGGTAGTCATGAATGATCTCATCCATTGTATTTCCACCGAGGAAATAATAATCGATCTGGTCTACCGTATCCAGGAACAGATAGGATTCTCTGCCTTCATCATTAAAAGTCATCAGTGAACAGCAGTCAAACAGGACTCCATATCCTTCGGTAGATACAAACATCGGCATCGGGATACGCATATTGTGCTGATACAGATACTGTGTATGTTCACGGTAGTTGTAAATACCTTCTTCTGCCTGTCCAAGTCCATGGATCTCCTCGTCTTCTTTCCAGTCAAAGAAAACTCTTGCGCGGTATCCGTCTCTGATTTTTTCTGCCTTGAGGTTCTGGATAAAGTTTCTTTCACCGTCTACAGTCTTTACACGGTTGATGATCGGTTTTTCGCCGCCTGTATTATAGTGTACGACATCAATCCTGGTGAGATCCGCTTTGTTCTGCTCCAGCCACACACTTCCATCTGCATGTTTCCAGGTGATCCCTCCTGTTTTGAGATTCAGTTCTGCCTGCACTGCTGATGTTTTTACTGTAACTACTTCGTCTGCTTCTGCTGCTTCAAATGGAACCTGCGGATACTCTTTTTTCTCGATGATCAGAGATTCCTGCTCTGTTTTTACTTCATCTTTTGCGATCATGCAGCGGATGATCTCATCTGTTACCGGTATCAGGCGATATTTCATGCCTGCTGCTGAACATTCTACATATCTGTCTGTTTTTATCATTTCCCCAAATCTCCTTTTGTAAGTTTTTGTTTCCCATAAAAAAACGCCGTATCAGGATATAACATTGCTGTTTTTATCCTAACACGGCTGTTTATGATCGGTCTATGGCTTATCTGATTCTGATTTTTAACTATTTTTACTCTTTTCATCCTTGGGTGTTTTGCCCACATGTTTCTTATACAGTCGATAGAAATTTGAAATATTATTAAACCCACATTCCATGGCGATTTCCGTAACATTTTTCTTCCCTTCACGAAGAAGTTCACGGGCATGATTGATACGCATTCGTGTTACATAATCACTGAAACTGATATTCGTCACCTTACGAAAATAAGATGAAAAATAATTGGCACTCATATACACAGATGACGCAACCTCTTCCAGTGTGATCTTCTCGCAGTAATGAGCATCGATGTAATCAAACGCCTGCTCCAGACGCTTCATGGCGTTCTTTTTCTCCTTGAGCATCTCTCCGGATTTGGTTTCATCCTGATAAGTACGTATGAGCATGGTGAGGATCCGCAATACATTGGCCTTGATCATAAGAGGATAACCTTCTTTCTGATCATTCCACTCTTTATAAATTTCCCAGATGCCTGCACGGATATCTGCATTTATTTCATCTTCCCTGCCGACACGGTTCTTGAAATTACTTCCCCGCTCTACAAAGGGCTTCAGATACTCCGTGTCAAATACGCTGATCTTCTCTGCAATAAATTCCGGCGAAAAGATCATGACCAGAAGCTTCATATCATCCCCGATAAGATTCCACCCATGAGGTTCTACGTTGTTAAAGATGATCACATCATCCTTCTCCATCGTATACTCCTGTCCATTGACAAAATAATTCCCCTTCCCCTCAAGCACACAGGTGATCTCAAAGTAACTGTGCCAGTGCCAGGTCCCCGGCCTGCTGTTCTTCGGGGTCAGCACTACCTCTGAAATCTGAAAAGGAAAATCTTTATCAAGTGGAATATTATCTCGTTCAAGCCTCATCGTCTGCCTCCTGTAAGTAACGTTAATTCTGTCAAATCTGATAACACAAAATTCGATTCTTTAACGTTCTCAGTATAGCAGATTTTATTCTTTCACGCAATTCAGGATGAATGCTTCCAGTTTTGCCAGTTCATCTTCATGTTTTCCATGAACGGCGATCCTGAAATAGTCGTTTCCTTCTATCCCCTTTATCATATAGTAATTATTCTCGATCTTAAAAAAAGGCTGTTTCAGCATATCAAGATATACAAAACCTCCAAGTGATTTCAGCTTTAAAATAAATTCTCTGTCTATCGGCGCATCCATAAGATAGTCTGTTGCAAACCAGCCGGATTCTGCACATTTCTCTCTTGAAGGCCGCTTTCCTGTAATCTTCATAAACTTTTCCCCTGTTCATCGTCCTGCCACAGAGCCTGCGATCTGCTCTGCCGCTGTAAGAAATTCCTGTATGTCCTTCTCTTTTGTAAAGTAAGATATGCTTATGCGGATCGTTCCGTTCTTTTGTGTTCCCATAGCTTCATGGATCAGTGGAGAACAGTGAAGTCCCGCACGTACCGTGATTCCATACCCACTTTCCAGGATATATGCCGCATCGGAAGCTGTCAGGCCTTTGAAGTTCAGACTCATGACAGGTCCCCTGCATTCCTTAGAATTTCCGTATACCTGGATTCCCGGGATCTTCTCCAGAGCTTCATACAATTTCTCCATAAGTGCCATTTCTTTTTTATGGATCATGTCAACTCCTGTTTCACGTACAAAATTCACTCCAGCCAGCAATGCCGTGATTCCCGGAAGGTTCTGTGTGCCAACTTCATATTCATAATCTTCATCTTCATAGGTCAGCTGCTTACTGTTACGTCCTGTTCCCCCATATTTCAACGGCTTTAGTAAAATACCTTCTCTGATATAAAATCCACCACTGCCCTGCATACCCATAAGACTTTTGTGACCTGTAAAAATAACCGCATCTGCTTTCCACTGATCTGCATATACCGGAATACAGCCTGCGCTCTGGGAAACATCCACTATCAGACAAAGGTTGTTTTTCTTTGCGAACCTGCTAATCATGTCCATGTCCTGCACATATCCCGTTACATTCGAGCAATGATTGACCACAAGTGCTGCTGCCTGCCGTCCGTCCTGCCGCTCTTCTTCCAGTGCCTGTTCCAGCAGTTCCTCTGTCACTGCGCCAATCGCGGTGCAAGAGATGATTTTTACCGGATGCTCTTTTAATGCCGACTGATTCATAAGCGGACGCAGGACACTGTTATGCTCTGTCTGTGTCACGAGAATGCTGTTTCCTGCTTTTCCATAATCGAGTCCACACAGGACAGTATTCAAACTTTCTGTTGCCCCTGATGTAAAAAAAATCCTCTCACTCTCTGCTATCCCCAGCAGTTCCCCCATAGCTTCACGACAGAGTACTTCCACATCTTTTTTTAAAATCGCGCTTCCTCCCCTGAATTGTGAAGCAGGCGTGTCCATAAGACACGCCTGTACAGCTTCATTCACGCAGGAAGGTTTCGGCCATGATGTAGCCGCGTTATTCAGATAAACCATTCGGAATCATCCTTCCAGTACGTTAAAGTTCATAACCTTTGCAATCTTTTTGATAAGTTTTGTGTAATCACCAAAGATAAGTACCTGATGATGACCAAAGCCTGCCAGGTTGTGCATATATTCTCTTGCGTCATCCATCTGGATGTAGTAGTACGGGCTGCAGTATGTATCTGCATATTCGGAACGGATAACTTTACCTTTCTTGATGCAGATGGTATCGCCTGCCGGGTTGAAACGGCCAAGTGTTACATAGTCATCATCGTTCTCTGTGAAGTCAACCTGCAGTTTTCCACCAAATCCCTGACCAGTGAATGCCCACAGTTTGTATTCCAGTGGTTTTGTTCCATAACCATTCATGCAAAGTGCCGGTACTGCATGGTGGATACGAAGCAGTTCGTCTGTCTCATGGTTCGGGTTACCCATGAATGCCGGACGGTTTGCAGCGTACTGCATGATCAGCATAGCCATAAGTGCGTTCAGGTCTTCCTCACATCCGCTCGGGATTCCTTCATCTTTCATGATGGAATGGCACATACATGGTGTAAATTTACGGTTCTGCGGGATCTCTGTTGTGCAGAGCTCATGACATGCAGTTGAGAATGCGTTGCAGTCATAGATATCCATCATTTTCTTAGCTGCCAGATAATATTTCACATCGTTGAGGAACCAGTCTGTATTTACCTGTGTATCTGTAGAACCTGCAATGATCTTGTCGGCGATCGGTTTTGCTTCTTCGTCTGTGATCTCATCCATATATTTGAAGATAGATGTGAATGGAAGTTTTACTACTTCAAATCCATAACGCTGACGGAGAACTTCCGGATCACGGATCAGGCTCTGGATACCGAATGTTGGCAAAGATCCTGCTGTAAGTACAAGTGCTCTTGTGTTGCGAACGGCTTTTCTTACCCAGAGGATATGTGCGATCTCGTTTACATCCTGAAGATCCATTGCTACATAAGCTTCTACTCCGATAGAACGGCAGTAAGCTGCAAAGTCGATTCCTTCGTTTCCGTTCTGCCAGATGATTACCGGTTTGTTGTAGCGTTCCAGTTTTGGAATTCTCCATCCCATGCACAGGAAGCAATCAATCTCATCAAGATTTTCGCCGATTTTTTCAAACAGATCTTTCTTTACTACGAAAGATTCATCATAACGAACATCCATCGGCTCTGTGAACTGAACTTCATCAATCACACCTTTCAGAGCTTCTACAGATTCTTTAAATGTCTCATCTGCTGCCTTTGTTTCTGCCTCAACAGTCATGTCTTCTTTGTGACCTGCACGACATGGGCCTTCCCAGAAGTGTGTATGTGTCAGACATCCGATCAGTGGTCTTACTACGAGTTTTACATCCATTGCTTTCTGTTTCATGATTAAAAAAACCTCTCTTTCATTTGTTCACCTTATATAGTTGCATCCCTTAATATGTCTCTAATTATACTTTCTAAATGAGAATATTCCTCTTTTTTCTTCCGCACAATCTATACTTTCTTATGATTTTTTGTGTAAATTATATAAATTACGCCTTTATAAACATATCATTTTCGTATGTTTTGACAGGTTGCATGCAGCAAAAAAAGAGCCGTCAGGTCGTGACATTACCTGGCGGCTCCCGTTTATTTAAATTTGGGATTCAACTATATTAATATAAGGGTTTATCTTCCGAGAGATTCTACATAAGTTCCTTTTACATCGCTCCAGTTTTTGTCTGCATAGTCAAGAAGGTATGCAGCCTGTTCCAGAGACATTTCCGGGAACAGAAGGAATAAGCTGTGAGAACCATATTTCTTAACGATACGGTCTACGTTCTTGATCCAGTCTTCGAATTCTCCTGAGTAAACTTTTACCCAGATGGATTTTCCTGCTGCAATTGCTTTGTCGTAGATCACATCCCAGTCCGGAAGTGTTCCGTCCGGGCCTGCATCTCCACTTGTCCACTGCAGAGCGTCAATTCCATCGATTTCCATCAGTGCATCCATGTGTTTGATCGCAGCCGGTCCATCAAGATGATACAGGACATGGTCTACTTTCTCACTCTGCTCACGTAAGGATGGCTGAATGTATTTTCTGAAGTCTTCCGGTGACATCATTGCAGAGAAATCGCACTGTAATTTTACAGTTCTTCCAGGTCCCCAGATCTGGAATACAGTGTAAGCGTTTCCACCGTTTTCGTCTTTGATGATATCATAGAAACGGTCATAGTATTCATAGTAAACATCGGTTACTTCCTGGATTCTCTCACCGATCATATCCGGCTCATCCAGCAGGTCAAACAGGATATCCTGTGCACCGCGGAGGGAAGCAAGTACGTCGATGTTTTCCATAAGGTCAGGCATATCTACAACAAAATCATCTCCTGCCAGTTCCTTACAGTCTTTTGCAAGCTGGATGTGTTTTTTGAACCATTTGTTTTCCGGGTCAAAAGTAAGTTTCGGTACACCTTCCCAGCTGTCCAGACATTTGTTGAACCATACAGTATCTTCTTTGAATCCGATCTCAGATCCGAGGTAAGATGCTACGGATCCTGGACCAAAGTCGATGTTCAGGTTCGGGAAACTCTCTCCAAGGAATGCATGTGTATCGCAGAAGTAACGATAACGGTCTACGATCCTCTGTGCATTCTGGTATTTGTCTTCCATGTCTTTCCATTTCAGTTCTTCCGGCATGTTGTAATATTTACCCTGGCAGATCTGATCCAGATAACCACCCTCAACAGGTGTTCCGTCTGAGTACTGCTCCACTTCCGGTCTTCTGGCGATAACACACATCAGCGGTCTTCCGGTGTTTTTGTGCTGCCAGTAATTAGCAAATTTTTCTTTGGTTGCTTCCCAGTTAAGCTTGTAGCCTTCTCCCGGTTTCGGAAGCTGGATCTTGCTTAAATCTACGGCACCTTTTTCGAATTTAGGTGTCTCAGAAACTTTTTCTTCTGCCTTCGGAGCTTCTTCTTTAACTTCTTCCTGTACCGGTTCTGCACCTTCTACCGGAAGATCATCAAATTCACCGGCTTCTGCTTTTGCACAGAATCCGGATTCTGCATATTTCTTAGCCTGCTCTGCTGCGGAAGCTGCATCTTCTGTATAAGCATCTGCACCGATCTCATCAGCGAATTCCTGGCTGATCGGAGCACCTCCAACCATGATCTTGACACGGTTACGGAACGGCTGTTTCAGAAGTGCTGCAACAGTGTCACGAAGTGATGGCATTGTTGTTGTAAGAAGAGCAGAAAGAGCTACAATACTTGCTTCTTTGTGTGAATTTACTTCATCAATGAATGTCTGGATCGGTACATCAACACCAAGGTCGATAACTTCGAATCCGGCACTCTCAAACATCATACCGACAAGATTTTTACCGATATCATGAAGGTCACCTGCTACAGTACCAAGGATAATGGTTCCTGCGCTTCCTGCTTCACCTGTTGCAAGATATGGTTTCAGAACATCCACGCCGGCTTTCATAGCACGTGCTGCTGCAAGCATCTGTGGAACGAAGATGATCTCTTTCTTGAAGTTATCACCTACGACAGCCATAGCTCCGATCATTGCGTCATTTAAGATAGCAGTCGGGTCACAGCCTGCATCAAGTGCTTCCTGAACGGCCTGTCCGATTTCTTTGTTCTTACCATCCTGAGTTAATTTGAATACTTTCTGCATCTTCTCATCAAGTGGAGAAGCCGGTGCAGGCTGTACTTCTTCAGCGGCTTTGTTTCCAAATTTATCAATATACTGCAAGCAGTATTCATCACGCTCTAACAATGCATTTGTTGCATAGATCATACCGATCATGTTCTTGTTGGTCGGGTCAACGATCGCACTGTCCATACCAGCATTCATAGCCAGTACCATAAATGCCTGGTTGATATTTTTTCTCACCGGAAGTCCGAAAGAAATATTGGAAAGTCCACTTGTGATGTGGATGTCCGGATATTCAGATTTAATTCTTCTGCAGCAGTCTGCAAATACAGTTAATGCAGTCTGATCTGTTCCTAAAGTTACAACCAGTGGGTCAATATGTAAACGGCTTGGTGCAATGCCGTACTGTTTTGCTTTTTCCATAATTCCGAAGAAAATTTTCATACGTCGCTCTACGGAATCCGGAATACCATCATTATCGCACAGAAGTGCTACGCATTCCCAGTCTGTGTCCGCAATTACCGGGAAAATGGTATCGATTTTATCACCTTCAAGAGATACAGAGTTGATAAGACCTGGTCTCTTGCAGAATGGGATCGCTGCTACGCAGGATTTTGCACTCGGGCTGTCCACACAGATCGGTGTATCTGTTACTTCCTGTACAAGATCGATCATCCATTTCAGTGTTTCTACTTCTACGTCCTCTTCTACAGACGCACATACGTCCAGAAATGTAGCACCCGCTTCTGCCTGCATTCTGGCTCTTTCTCTGATCAGATCCGCATCCTTCTCAGAGATTGCCTTGGCAACTGACGGAATAGATCCGTTCAGTTTCTCTCCTATTATGATCATTATTTTGTTCCCTCCTGATGTGCCATTGTCAAACACCTTCTCATTTGACAGATCATGTCCGCTTATATGATCTGTCCCGCACTTTTATTTTATAATATCCAAAGGGTTATAACTTCTACTATCTTTTGATTGATGTATACTATCTTACTGTGATTCCATTACCGTTCGCAGTAAAATATTGTATTTCCGTGTTTACAATGCTATATTGAAAAAAAGATTTTCGGCAACGCGGATAGAAAGGCACAGAAAAATGAATACTTATCAAATTACTGTTTTACCATATGATCGGATTTTAAATGCAGATGAAGGCGAAAACCTGCTCCACGTTCTCCAGCAGAATTCACTCGCCCCGGATGCTCCCTGCGGCGGAAATGGAAAATGTGGTAAATGTATCGTTTATATAAATGACAGGGAAACTCTGGCATGCCAGACTGTGATACGGGACAATATCACAGTCCGCATTCCTGAGAAATCTGACATGCAGATCCTGAAACATGGCACTTCTGTTTCTGTACAGCCGGACGGCCGTGACAGATATATCCTTGCATACGATATCGGAAGCACGACTGTTGTCTGTTATCTTCTGGACGGTATCTCCGGTGAGGAACTTGCCAAAGAAAGTATATTGAACCCTCAGACTGCTTACGGTGCGGATGTAATATCCCGGATCGAATATGTTCTGAAAAATCACTCTTCAGAGCTTCAGTACTGCATTACACATGTTCTTGCCAGCCTTGCCGCAAAAGCAGCCGCAAAAGCCGGTATCCCGCTTTCGGAGATCACTCTCACCTGTGTTGTCGGTAATACTGCCATGCATCATCTTTTCCTTGGCATCGATCCTTCGCCGCTGACCGTGCCGCCTTATATGCCAAAGGTTTCCAATGCCATGGAGATTCCTGCCGCTCCGCTGCTTCCCATTCATCCAGAGGGGCGTATCCGCATCCTTCCAAATATAGCCGGTTTTGTCGGTGCCGATACCGTTGCATGTATGACTTCTGTTCATTTTGACCAGCTTGATGAACTGACTCTTATGATCGACATTGGTACAAATGGGGAAATGGTCCTGGGGGACCGCCATCGTCAGATTGCCTGTTCCACTGCTGCCGGGCCTGCTTTTGAAGGAGCCCGAATCTCTTGCGGCATGCGGGGAATTCCCGGAGCCATCGATCATGTTTCTGTAAAAAATGGAGAAGTCTGTTATCATACCATCGGAAATGCTGAGGTCAGGGGATTGTGCGGATCAGGACTGCTGGATCTGACCGCCGCTCTTCTGGACACTGGATTCTTAAGTGAAGCTGGTCTGATGCAGGCTCCGGAATATCGAATCAGTACTTCTGCAGTCACTCTGACCCAGAAAGATATCTCCGAAGTTCAATTTGCCAAATCTGCCATCCGCTCCGGTATTGAACTTCTTGCAAGGCGGATGCAGGTATCTGTAGGAGATATCCGTAAAGTATATCTTGCCGGAGCTTTTGGAAATTACATGAACCCGGTCTCTGCATGCCGGATCGGTATGATACCTCCTGTGCTTCTTGATCGCATTGAAACGATTGGGAACGCCGCCGGAGAAGGTGCAAAGCTCTGTGCCTTAAATCGCCGTGAATTTGCTTACAGCCAGTTTCTTGCTGCCAAGACAGAATTTCTGGAACTGGCATCCTGTCCGGAATTTCAGGACTGTTATATTGATCATTTAATGTTTGGAGAAGAATAGAAATGAATTACGAAGAACTTAAAAACCTGGCTTTAGAATCAGGATTTACGCATGCAGCACCGCTGGATACTGCAACCATCGAATTAAAACAGGACGTCCGGGACATGTGTGCCCAGGGATGCCAGCAGTATGCCAAACGCTGGAGCTGTCCTCCTGGGTGTGGAACTCTGGATCAGCTTCGTGGAAGTATTTATTGTTATAAAGAGGGAATTCTTGTACAGACTGTTACAAAATTAGAAGATGAATTTGACTGGGATGGCATGATAAAGGCGCAGAATCTTCACCAGGAACATTTCCTTGCGTTCCTCGAAAAACTCCACGCCTCTCATTTTTCTTTCCTGCCACTCGGAACCGGATGCTGCATGCTCTGCAAAACCTGCACCTACCCGGATGCACCCTGCCGCTTCCCGCGAAAAAGAATCTCTTCGATGGAAGCATGCGGTATGCTGGTATCGGAAGTATGTCAGAAGAATAACCTGAAATACTATTATGGTCCGAATACGCTTGCGTATGTGGCATGTGTGCTGATGTGAGATTTATCTATTCACATATTTTGATTATTTTGCTTTTCCTCTTGTATCAGCCAGAACAGATACTACAATGATAATTCCTTTTAATACCTGCTGCCAGTATGTATTCATACCAACCAGTGTCATACCGTTTGTCAGAACAGTAAGAAGAAGTACACCAACTACCGTACCCATTACTTTACCACGTCCACCTGACATGCTGGTACCTCCAACAACAGATGCTGTGATACAGTCCATCTCAAAGTTCAGACCTGCTGATGGCTGTCCTGATCCAAGTCTTGTTGTAACAATCAGTCCTGCAATTGCAGTAAGTACACCCATGATCACATATACAAGAATTTTTACTTTTACAACCGGAATACCTGACCAACGACTCGTTTCCATATTTCCACCAACGGCATAAATATAACGTCCAAAGCGGAATTTTGTTGTCAGCATGACACCAAATATAATTGCAATGATCATGATAATAACCGGAATCGGTACCGGTCCTATATAGCCAGTTCCAATCTTAGTAAAGTTGTCATTTGACCATACAATTGAATTTCCACCTGTGATAATATATGCCAGACCTCTAAGGATTGTCATACTTGCCAGAGTAGCAATAAAACCTGGCAGACATCCTACCGCACAAAGAATACCATTACAAAGACCAACTAATGCACCAACAAGAATCGCAGCAAGTACTGCAAGCAGTACATTATTTGTATTTTTGCATACAACCGCTCCTACCAGACCGGCGGCGCAAACAAGTGATCCTGCTGACAGATCAATTTCTCCAATGATAATGATCATTGTCATTCCAACTGCTGCAATAGCAGTATAAGACGCCTGTCTTAAAATATTGGTAATATTATTGACAGAAAGGAACTGTGGATTCATAACTGTCCATACTACACAAAGTAAAAGTACAACACCTACTAAAAGAAGCTCTCTTAATCCATTGATATTTATTTTCTTTTCCTTCATTCTCTTACACCTCCAAATGCGGCCTGCATAATATTGTTTCTTGTTACCTCTTCAGCCGTCAATTCTCCTGAAATACTTCCTTCATGCATAACAAGAATACGGTCGCTTACCTGCATTACTTCAGCCATTTCTGAAGAAATCATAATAATACTCATTCCCTGCTCTGTCATTTTACGCATCAAAGCATAAATTTCACTTTTGGCTCCAATATCAATTCCTCGAGTAGGCTCATCCATGATTAAAATATTAGGTTCCATTGCGAGCCATTTTGCAATAACTACCTTCTGCTGATTTCCACCACTCAGTTCTTTTACTTCCTGTTCTTCATTACGAAGACTGATTCCTAAATCTGAAATAAAAGTTCCTGTAATGTTTTTCAATGTTTTTTTATTCAAAAGAGAACTTTTGAACTGTCCAATCTTAGAAATCAACATATTATCTTTAATACTCATTCCAAGGATCAATCCAAGTCCTTTTCTATCCTCTGGAACCAGACCTATTCCTGCCTGGATCGCATCTTTCGGGCTGGAAATTTTGACTTTTCCACCTTCTACATAAATTTCACCACTTCCAATCGGATCAACACCAAAGATAATTCTTGCAAGTTCTGTTCTTCCTGCTCCTACAAGACCAAAAAATCCAAGGATTTCTTTTTCATAGAGTTTGAAACTGACTGGCTTTGCTCCAGGAAATACCTGTACATTTTTTACTTCAAGTACAACTTTATTTTTATTTACAAATTCGCTTCCGGATTTTTTTTCAATATTTAATTCATGGCCGATCATCATGGAAATAATATCTTTTTCCTGAACATCTTTTGTATTGACTGTGTCAATATATTTTCCATTTCGAAATACTGTAATTCGATCAGAAAGTTCAAAAACTTCTTCCATCCTATGAGAGATGTAAACGATACATACACCTTTCTCTTTTAATTCCTTAATCAGTTTGAATAACGTCTGGGATTCTCTTTCAGATAAACTTGCTGTTGGCTCATCAAACACTACAACTCTTGCATTAAATGATAATGCCTTCGCAATTTCCACACATTGTTTCTGTCCACAGCTTAACTTTGATACTTCCGTACTTGGATCAATATCCAGATTTACTTTTTTCAGTTCAACTGCTGCATTTTGAATAAGCTGTTTCTTGTCTACTGTCTGACCTGCTCCTAATGGCTCTCTCCCTATGAAAATATTTTCTGCAATGTTCATATTTTCAAGAAGGTTAAACTCCTGAAATACCATGCTGAGTCCTAATTTCTGTGCTGCAAGAGGGGATTTGATTTCTACCTCTTCCAACTGATTTGATGACGCATTCTGAAGATACATCTTTCCACTGTCTCTGCTATATACACCAGTCATAATCTTCATCAATGTAGATTTTCCTGCCCCATTTTCACCCATTAACGCATGAATTTCACCCTGTCGAAGATCTATCTGTACATTATCTAAAGCTTTGATTCCTGCAAATGCTTTAGATATGCCTTCCATTTTTACGATTGTCTGAGACATCATTTGATTTTCACCCCTTTTTTTAAGAAACCACCTGCTTTATGCAGATGGTTTCTTATTAACATGAGAATATCCTATTCTACTTCAACACCATAGCCTTTTTCACGGTCAATGAAATCCTGAATATTATCCTTATCCATGTACTCTACCGGAACTTCGATAAATTCATCTGTTTCTTCTCCCTGGCACCATTTGATTGCCTGCTCTACAGCTGTATATCCCATTTTATACGGATCCTGAGAAACTCCAATGGCTACTTTTCCATCACGGATCGCTGCCATATTTTCTGCTGTTGCATCTACAGTTGTAATATAAAGATCACTCAGCCCTGCAGAAGTCGCTGCACTTAAGATTGCCATTCCAGAGTTCTCATTAACACCAACAAAAGCATCAATATCCGGATTTGCCTGAAGAATATTTTCTGCTGAGGCAAGTGCTGTATCCCTTGCATGTGCAGTCTGCTGTTCTGCTACAACTTCAATATCTGTATCCTTAATTTTATCCATGAATCCATCTGTTCTGTCTTTCAGAGATGTTACGGTAATACCATCAATGATGGCAATTTTTCCTTTTCCATCCAGCTGTTCGATTACAGCATCTGCCAGCATCTCACCAACTTTATAGTTATCAGAAGCTACAAATGATGTAGAGCCTTCACAGTCAACATCCATTGTAAAAACTCCTACTCCTTTGTCCGTTGCTGCCTGTACTGCATTTACTACACCATCTGAATCATATGGATTCAGAAGAAGGACATCACATCCCTTTGTAACAAGGTTTTCAATCTGTGATACCTGTGTCTCCAGAGAACTGTCCGCTGCAAGAATATTACAGTTTTCAACACCAAGGTCTGTGCATGCCTGTTCGATGCCTTTCTGCATTGCTACGAAGAATGGGTGAACATTCTGTCCAAAGGATACTCCAATTGTAATATCTTTTGCTTCTTTATTTTCTGCTGCTGAAACAACAGTTGCTCCTGCAAAAAGAGATGTTGCCATAGCTGCTGCACATAAAATGCTGATAAGTCTTTTTTTCATAGGTAATTCCCCCAATTTATAATAATTTTATAGATTATTATTGATTTACGTGATATGATAAACGTGTATTTACAGTTGTGGACCGCCTTTGATATGGCGCGGTGCTACTGCGATTTTTCCCAGAATCGCATACTGTGATGCATGACCTGCTGCTGGAATATTGCCTGGTACGCAATGAATCGTTGAATAAGCAATGGTCGCAAACTTTATTGCTTCTTTGTATTCCGGTGGAATGCCGATTTCAGCAGAGGTTGTCACTTTAATATTACCAGGAACTCTTTTCTGGATTTCTTTCATGATCTGAGGATTCTTAACACCACCACCACTTGCATAGAGCTTATCGGTAGACTTAATGATTTCCTCTGGTACATTTTCTTTCATGCTTCTTGCAACTGCTTCACCTGTAAATGCACACGCGGTAGCAAGGAGATCTTCTTTTGGCAGGGAACTGAATTTCTGAATAGTTGCTTTAATATATTCTTCACTGTAATCCTGAGACCATCCAGAACGCGGTACAGGTCTGTCCCAGAATGGATGATTCATAAAATGCTCCATCAGACCGTCATCCACTTTACCGGATGCTGCAATTGCACCGTCTTTGTCATATTCCAGGCCAAATAATACTTTACACATATAATTTGAAATAATATTTCCTGGGCCTGTATCAAATCCAAACATTCTTCGTCTATCTGCATTTGCGACATGAAGGTTTGCAATGCCTCCAATGTTTAATGTCATTGTATATCCCGGTTTATCTCTGAAAAGAATGTAATCCAGGTATGGCATTAAAGGAGCCGCTGCACCACCGGAAGTATGATCCGCCGGACGGAAATGAGTAACTGTATCAATATCTACCAGATTGGCAATAACTGATGTATCTCCCATCTGTGTTCCACATGGATAATTTCCAGATAACCAGCGTCCTACCCAGTTGTCTTTTTCTTCTTTTGTCATTTTCGCAATAGCTGCATGATTTGGTTGTTCCTGATAAATAGTCTGAGTATCCAGACCAAGAACTTTTACATCTCTTGAATCAATATTGTTTTCTTTCAGAAACTGTGCTGCTTTTTCTGCAAACACTGCTCCGCACAGATAATTAAGACGGTTCAGTCCAACCATATCTACTTTGTTGACAAATGCATCCTGAACAATGTCAGCAACTTCCTTTGGCCATTCATAAGAGCCTCCGCAGATAAAACGCGGTGCTTTCGGAAAACCGTCTTCAGCCATTTCGGTTTCGGCCAGAATTACGTCAATTCCATCAAATGATGAACCACTGTTCATTCCCATGATCAAATCCATTTTTCTTCCTCCTTATATAAGTTCATTTTTATATGTAATCCTCACGGAATTACTTACTTTGATTAGGCGCTGTACATGATTTACGAATAATAAGCTCCGGCTTCAGTTTCTTGCACTCATAATCTGCTGTCTCTTCCGGCTCACCAATCAGTTCAAACAAACGCCTGGTAGCCTGTTTACCAATTTCAGTAATTGGCTGCTCAATTGTTGTAAGATCTAAAAGTTCGTTATATTCCTCATCGTCCCACACCAAAAGTGAAACATCCTGTGGAATTTTTATCTGTCTTTCTTTCAGATCCAACAAAACTCCACTACAAAGACTGTTATTCAAAATATACAATGCTGTAACATCCGGATGTTGTTCCAGAAATGCATGACAAACTTTTCTACTCATTTTATCTGAAAGTTCATCTACACTAGCTATCAATGATTCATCAAATTCTACTTTTGCGTCTGTAAGCGCCGCTCTATATCCCTTAATGCGTTCCTGAACTGTAGAGAAATTCGATGTAGCAATAATGCCGATTTTTTTATGTCCCATATTCAAAAGATATTGTGTCGCTTTATAAGAAGCGTCAAAGTTTTCACTCTGTATCACATCTCGATTGATTCCTGGTATATTTCGGTCTACAAAAACGATTGGCAGCTTTCCTATATAAAATTCTCTGTATTTTTCATCCATACTGCCATCAGCTCTGTATGCTGACATAAGAATTACTCCATCAACTTTCTTGCTGTTCAAATCTTTAAGATGCTTTATTTCTTTTTCTATATCTTCATGCGTTGTACAGATTAAAACATTATATCCCTTCTTCTGTGCTTCCTTCTCCACTGCATATACAAGTGCTGTAGAATATGTATTTCTGATACTTCCAATGACAACTGCAATAGTCTTTGTCGACTGTGATCTAAGTCCTCTGGCAATAAGATTAGGTTGATAATCTAATTGTTTAACAGCTTCCCAAACTCTCTCTTTCGATTTCTCAGATACACTTCCATAATTCCCTACAACACGTCCTACAGTTGCTCTGGAAACACCTGCTAATCTGGCAACATCATCAATTGTAATAGTTCGATCTTCCGCCATATTGTTCACCTCGAGCTATTTGAGAACGTTCTCAAATGTTTCTAAAAATAAAAGTTAAGGCGTTCTTGTCTGATAATTGAGAACGTTCTCAACTGATGGCTCTATCATATATTCCTCGTTTATTTTTGTCAATGGATTTTGATTATATTTTTAATCTTTGTGCATTCTATATAATTTCATATTCAAAATTTCTGTTATATTTTTTTACAAAAAGAAGCCGGATTGCTCCGACTTCTGTACTATAATTTTCTATTTTCCATGCTTATTTACATTTTCTCCGGCACAATCTCCAGCCAGTATCCGTCTGGATCATTGATAAAGTAAATTCCCATTGCCGGGTTTTCGAAGCAGATGCAGCCCATCTCTTCGTGTTTCTTATGGGAGGCTTCCATATCGTCTGTCGTAAATGCAAGATGGATCTCATTGTCTCCCAGATCATAATGATCCTTCTCCCAATCTCTCAGCCAGGTAAGCTCCAATTCAAATCCGGTCTTGCCATCGCCAAGATATACCAGAATAAAACTTCCGTCCTCGGCTTCTTTACGTCTCACTTCCTTAAGGCCAAGTGCCTCCTCATAAAATTTAATGGACTTGTCCAGATTCATAACGTTGTAGTTGTAGTGTGCAAATTGAAAATTCATGTTGATGTTCCTCCTATATTTAAATATTTTCTCCTAATAATTCTTCAACCACTGTTGTGACATGCTCCCACCACTTAAATCTCAGATTTTGAAGTGGGGGCTTCTTGCTCAATGGCTCTACTGAGCCAAGTATCTACAA